>ENA-UOJL01001668-UOJL01001668.1-human-gut-metagenome-genome-assembly--contig:-P47-NODE-1668-length-21826-cov-9.787699_pt1 | contig 21826 bp, 26 predicted proteins | sample MGYA00242347_ERZ723894 | MGnify/ENA metagenome assembly ERZ723894
ATATGTACTATCTGGACAATGAACGGGGCAAATCAGGCGGGGAAATTTATAAAGTTAAGACAAATTCCGATTTCTCAGTTTCAAAAACTAGAAGTTGTATCATCACGTATCTTTATCTTTTTTAGAAGAAATAGGACTGTCAGATATAGCAAGAGATATACCCAGACATATACCCACTCCAATTCCAACAACCTTGCTGTTTAAAACAATACTCCAAAGTATTGCTGTTGATATTCCGATGCTGACTCCTTTAATTATACTTTCGCTTTTCATAAGCTTTGTCCTCTAAATTAGCACTTCAAATCGTTTTCTTTATTCTATCACAGCTTCTATTATTCCGCCATCAGTCTTTCAAACCAAGTATCCATGACAATGATGAACTGGCTCGCTCATGGCCATTCTTGCAACATTCCATCCAAAGTATTATGATTCACATAATGCTTTAATTTTCTCTTTGAGGTCATTGTATCTCTTTTCCGATTCATTCCATTTTATATGGTCAAACTTTTTTTCGTCTATTATTCTTATTCCCAATTCAAACATCTCTGCTTTGTTTTCCTCTAAAGCTTTCTCATTTTTTTCAAAGAAATACCAAGTAACACCATCCGTAAAGAGAACTGTTTTATTTTTAGACAAATGTGCTTCTATTTCATTTTTAACACTACTGTTTCCAATATCCTTCAAATAATTTAAAGTTTTATCTCTAAAAGACTTACCTTTACGATCTTTTGTATTTGATACTATATAATTTGAGCTATCACCTACTGATTTAATTTCAACAACTGCAATGTAACTAGTAGGACACTCATCTTCTTCATTGTCCCATCTCCAGTCTTGTGCTATACATAAATCTGGAGTCCAATATTTCTCGTTTGGTCCCTTTCCACAATATTTCCCGTAATTATGTTTTCCGCTACCACTAGAAACTTTAATATCTACGGGAATAATGTCACATTTTGGTAAAATACTTTTCAAAAATGGAGCAATAACAAAATCTTGGACCATACACTCTCTTAAATCATTCATTTTGCATATATATTCATAATTATCCTTATATTCTTTATATTTCATCTCGATTTTTTCATCTCCTAATACGATACATTTAAATTTTCTGTTCCCTATAAAATTAATCTATCGGGCTTTACTAAATCGCCAAACAACGATTTATCTTTGCCTTATGTTATCATAATTCGGTTTAAATTGCTATAAATAGCCTTATCTCAATAATAGAAAACCCCAGAAATCATTAAGATTCCGAGGCCTTATGTTTGAACATATTTACCTTTTAATTTATGTAACAAATAAAATTTTGATTGACCTTTTGTTAATATGAATCAATCATCTGCATTAGCTTCTTATAAAATTCATTTCTATCGTTGTAAATTTTTTCCAATTCTTTTTCTGTAAACAGTGCATAGGCTCTATCAGGAACAGCTGTCAAGCCATCGCAGCTAAATGCCAAGTCTGGGACTAATGACAATCAATGCGCTGGTAGCTGCGGATTCCGTGTTGATTCCAGTACAGGCAGCTTACCTTCCGGTGAAAGGTCTTCAGCAGCTGATACATACGATTGCAATGGTGAAGAAGCGGCTGAACAGGAAGCTGATATTTGAAGGGATTCTTCTTACAATGGTGGACTTTCGAACAAACTATGCAAAGGATGTGGCTGGCAAAGTGCGTGAAGCTTATGGTGAGAAAATAGAAATTTTTGATACAGTGATTCCTATGTCAGTGAAAGCAGCTGAAACAAGTGCAGAAGGCGTCAGTATCTTTTCCCATTGCCTGAATGGAAAAGTTGCGAAAGCATATGAGACGATTGCAGAGGAGGTACTGGGAAATGAAGAGTAAGAGTGCAGACAAAATAAAGATGCCCAGCATAGATGAATTGCTGGGAGTATCTGGCGAAGAAAGTGCAACAGATATTGAGATTAGCAGAATTCATAGCTTTGCAAATCATCCATTTAAAGTTTTGGATGACGATAAGATGGATGACCTGGTAGAGAGTATTAAACAGAATGGTGTGCTTACACCTGTTTTAGTAAGGCCAGATAAGAATAATAATTATGAGATGATATCCGGGCATCGGAGAATGCACGCTGCAATAAAAGCTGGATTGGAAACAATACCAGCCATTGTGCGGGATATGAACGATGATGATGCAGTAGTAGTAATGGTAGATGCTAATATTCAACGAGAAGAATTACTTCCAAGTGAAAAAGCATTTGCATATAAAATGAAAATGGATGCTATGAAAAGACAGGCAGGCAGACCATCAAAAAATAATTCCACCCAAGTTGGGCGGAATTTTGAAACGGCAGAATTGATAGGAAAAGAAACCGGGGAAAGTAAAAATACAATCAGAAGATTTATTCGTTTGACTGAACTAATTCCTGAATTACTTGATTATGTAGACAAGAAGCGGCTGCCCTTTACTGTTGCGGTTGACATTTCCTACATTGACAAAGAGATTCAAACATGGTTATTTGAATACATCAAGGAAAATGGTACGGTTAAAGCAGTTCAGGTAAGGATCCAACTTTGTGGGATGTATATGCAAGTGCCATGGTAACTGCACCTACAGGTGATCCCCAGTACTTCTTCACCTCCTGTGCATTGGATGACTCTGTTTCCAATAATGGACATTACCACAGTGATAAGCTGGAAGAACTTGCAGATGAAATGGAAACTGAATTTGATGTAGATAAGCGTTCTGAGCTGGCAATTCAGATGCAGCAGACCATTTTGGACGACAATGCTTATGTATTCTGTTCTCATCTTAGAATGAGTATGATCATGCAGTCAAATGTAACAGGCCTGGTTGCCCATCCTTGTGATTATTATGAGTTAACTGCGGATTTGGATATTAACTAAAGAAAAACAAGCCAAAATGCACTTTGTGAGTTTGGCTTGCCTATGGTGAAAATAAAAGCCAGCTGCCATGAACTGATGATACAGGCAGCTGGCAGAAATATTTATTTAGAGTTTTAAGGAGGAGTTTGCACAACAATGGAGAATAAGATACTGACCTATGATTCTGTGGAGATATCCTTTGATGGGGAAGCGATAGTCCATGATGTAAGCTTCTCCCTTGCACCAGGTGAAATCCTGGGTCTTGTAGGAGAATCCGGAAGTGGGAAAAGTACTTTGATCAAAGCAGCTATGGGACTTCTTGGTCAGGGTGGTCTTGTAACCAGAGGAGATATCTGTTATAGGGGACAGAATATTCTGGATATTTCAGAGAAAGAGAAACGAAAGGTCCGGGGAGCCCAAATCGGCATGATCTTTCAGGATGCAGGAGCTTCTCTTTGCCCGATCCGGACAATCGGGGAACAGATTTATGAGAGTATGCGCGCTCATGGAAAAGTGACCAGAAGCGAGGCAAAAGATCGTGCTATGGAATTGTTTGACAAACTGAATTTTAAAGACAGCCAACGTGTGTGGGATAGCTATCCTTTCGAATTGTCAGGTGGAATGAATCAGAGAGCTGGAATCGCCATTGCTATGCTGATGAATCCCCCGATACTGTTTGCTGATGAACCTACCAGTGCTTTGGATGTATCAGTTCAGCGTCAGGTAGTCAGAGAAATGCTAAAGCTCAGGGAACTGTTTGGAACGGCAATTATCATTGTAACCCATGATATTGGTGTCGTTCGTGCAATGGCGGATACGGTTCTGGTTCTGAAGAACGGAAAAACAGTGGAATACGGAGAAGCTGGAAAGGTGCTGAACAATCCACAGGATCCATATACGAAGAAACTGCTGGCTGCAGTACCAAGGCTTAAGAGAAAGGAAAGAGCATGAATATACTTTTGGAAGCAGAACATTTAACGAAAGTATTTACTCAGAGGGGAAAAGAGTCTTTTAAAGCGGTGGATGATGTAAGTTTTTCTCTGAAAGCAGGGGAAACCCTTGGAATTGTAGGAGAATCCGGTTCCGGGAAAAGTACATTGGCTAAGATGATCACCAGGCTGACCGATATTACAGAAGGAACCTTGAAGTTTCAGGGAAAAGACATTACGAAGCTGAAACAAAGTCAGTTAAAAGAGGTATATGGTAATGTTCAGATGGTTTTTCAAAATCCGGTGGGTTCTTTTGACCCGAGAAGGACTCTGGGAGATGGAATTGGAGAGAGCCTACGAAATCGTGGTATGAAGAGGGCCGAGGTTACAAAAAGAGTAAAAGAACTTCTGGAACAATGTGGGCTTGATGGGGGATTCGCAGGAAGATATCCCCATGAGGTCAGCGGTGGTCAGTGTCAGAGAGCGGCGATTGCAAGGGCTCTGGCTGTAGAGCCAAAAGTGTTGATCTGCGATGAGGCTACCAGCGCCCTGGATGTGACCATTCAGAAACAGATCATGGAACTTTTGGAGGAACTGAAAGATACACATGGGCTGTCGTTTATTTTTATCTGCCATAATCTGGCGCTGGTGCAGAGTTTCTGCGACAAGGTGTTGGTTCTGTATGATGGAAAAGTTGTGGAGAGTGGACGCCCGGATGATATTATCAATGAGCCAAAGGAAGCGTATACAAAGAAGCTGGTGGATGCGGTATTTGAGTGATTGGGGAACTGCAATATATAAAAGATGCACAAAAGGATCTGTACAGAGAAATCCGTTAGGGGTTGCTGTATGGATCTTTTTTATTGGATGCTTGGGAAAACTATTGCATAAAATAGAAAACTTATGCAAATTTGGAATGGGTTTGTATCCCTCTGTGGGGGTTGTGGATAAAGGGGAATATGTTATAGTTATATAGAGGCGTGTTTGAAAATTCATTCCTGTGATTTTCAGATATGCCTTTATTTTTACAGAATGGTATTTGGGTAAGAAGAAAACAATTTCAGGAGGAGAAAACAAATGAAAAAGATACCGGTATGTATGTTATTAGGATGTATGCTTGCACTGGGAGCTGGGGTATCCAGCGAAGCAGCGGAGCAGGAAACGAGGATATTGACAGATGCCAATGGCCGGGAGGTCGAATTACATCAAGAGATTCAAAGAGCAGTAGTGTCGAATCGTTATAACCTGGAAATCATCCGTGCGATAGGTGCAATTGACCAGGTGGAGGCAATTGATTCACTTGCTTATACCAATGAAGCTTTCTGGCCGGAATTTACAGCAGATGATGTTTATGGAAAAGGGACAAGAGATCTGGATTATGAGAAAATTATTTCTTACAATCCGGATGTATTTATTGTGCTGCCAGGGCAGTATTCTGATGAAATTGCGGAAAAGCTTGGCGATTATGATATTCCGGTTTTTGTGTTAAATTGTGCTTCCGGTCAGACCGTAGAAGAATATAATGGGCAGATTGAACTGTGTGCAGATATTTTTGGAAAAGAAGAAGGTGCCCAAAAGGTCATTGATTTTTGCTCTTTAATCCGTAATGAAGTGGAAGATAGATTAAAGGACATGCCAGAAGATGACAGAGTAAATGTATATCTGGAGTATTATGATGCCTATACTACGTGCTTTGGAAATGAAAGCGGATGGGGGCAGATGATCAGTCAGGCTGGTGGACATAATGTTATTGAATCCGATATGCAGGTGGAGGATTCTGATTATGCAGATGCGGAAGCTGTGATTAACAGTAATCCGGATGTAGTGATAAAAACTGTTTACCGGGATCAGGAAGAGGGAATTATGGCAGATAATTATCTTCCACCAGAAGAGGAGGATTATGCCTTTGCAGAAGAAGAGATGAAATCCAGAGAGGGCTTCTCTAAGATGAAAGCAATTGAAGATGGCAATATCATTATGTGTTCCGATTTTTGCCTGCGAGGAGGCGGAAATACGGTTGGTCTTGCTTTCTTTGCAAAATGGCTTCATCCGGAACTCTTTGAGGATTTTGATGCTTATGAGATTTTTGATCAGTGGATGACTGAATTCCAGAATATGGATGCAATTGAAGGACATGTCTATGAAGGCTAATGGTTTGATGCTGGCAGAGGAATATAAAAAAAGAAGAAACAGGAAAGTTGTTTATCTGGCTGTATTTTCTTTTGGAATATTGATCCTGGCATTTGTGGCCTGTTTTATAGGAGTTACGGATGTAACTCCTATAAAACTATTTAATACAGTTTTTCATGCTAACATAAGAAAGGTACAGCCCTTGACATCTTTGGAAACAGCGGTTCTGGTGAATATCCGTTTATGCAGGGTGGCAATGGCTGTTGTCACAGGAGCCGGACTGGCCATCTGTGGAAATATTATGCAGTCCATTACCGGGAATTCAATGGCAAGTCCATTTACTACTGGTGTATCCAGTGCAGCAGCATTTGGTGCAGCTTTAGGAATTGTTTTTGGCGGAAATAAAGCAAATCTTACAATTTTGCTGGCTTTCGTGTTTGCCGCGGTATGTACGGTCGCAGTGTATGGAATTTCAATGCTGAAAGATTTCAATGCAAACTCGCTGATTTTGTTGGGAGTTGCTGTGAATTATCTTTTCAGTGCATTGAACTCCTGCTTACAATATTTTGTAAGTGAGCATCAACTGGCGTCTATTGTTTACTGGACTTTTGGAAGTTTAACAGATGTAGTATGGAGTCAGGTTCTTATAGCATTTATTATTTTTATAGCAGCATTTGTCTTCTTTCTGCTTCACAGTAAGGATTACAATATTATCGCATCTTCGGGGGACGAAAGTGCAAAAGCGTTGGGCGTGAATGTAAAACAGCTGCGTAGTATCAGTGGAATCATAGTTGCATTTCTTGCTGCAACATTGGTAAGCTTTACGGGTGTAATTGGATTTGTAGGCCTTGTAGCACCGCATATTGCCAGGTTTGTGGTGGGAGGAGACCACAGTATCCAGCTTCCGTTAAGCGCCCTGATTGGAGTAGCATTGGTACTTCTTTCAGATACAATAGGAAGAAGCATCATTAATCCGGTCATCATTCCTGTTGGAGTTGTGATTTCCATAATCGGAGTTCCCATTTTTATTTATATGATCATGCGAAAGGGGAAAAGCTGAGGGATGAAATTTGAAATCGAACATTTAAAATTTGCATACAAAAAAAGTACACCGCTGATACTGGATGATGTCTCTTTTTCTCTTCCAGAAGGTAAAATAACAGTAATCATGGGGGCAAATGGGGCAGGAAAAAGCACTTTGCTAAAGTGTCTGAATTATATTCACAGACCAGTGGAGGGAAGCGTGCTTGCAAATGGAAAAAATGTTGGAAAAATGTCTCCAAAGGAAGTTGCTTCTTTTATCGGGTATGTTCCACAAAATACGCAACTATCTCCGGGGCTTACCGTTTGGGAAACGATTTTATCCGGAAAAAATTCCTGTTTCCGGGGAAAACCATCTTCAGATGACCTTGCGTCAGTGGAAAAAATTCTGAAAAATCTGGCATTGGAAAAATATGCTTTTACAGATGTATGTAGTTTAAGCGGTGGTGAGCGGCAGCGTGTACTTATAGGAAGGGCACTGGCCCAGGAACCGGAAGTAATTTTACTGGACGAACCAACCAGTAACCTGGATCTGCGATATCAGCTGGAGGTCATGGAAATATTGAAGAATATAAGTACGCAAAAAAATATGACTGTAGCGGTTGTAATCCATGATTTGAATATGGCGCTGCAGATTGCAGATTATATGGTTGTTTTGAATAAAAATAAAATTGTTGCGAAAGGAATTCCAGATGAAATATTAACAAAGGAACTGATACTGGAAGTATATGAGGTGAAGGCATCTATAATTGAAGTTTCACAGAGAAAGCTTGTGGTTCCGGAAAAATTGCGACAGACATTCCATTAAAATGAAAAAACATGAAAAATGGGAATGGGTAAATATCCCCCATGGGAGCTTGTGATACCAGAGAATTCTGATACAATTAGATTCAGCAGCAAGGCAGAAAAGCCGTAAATGCGAATTCTTATACATAGTTACATGTAACACCTCCACTCATTATTACATGTAAATACAGACTTTCTATAGAAAGACAGTTATAGGACAAAAGCTTATAACTGCCTTTCTTGTCTAAAAAGAGAAATATATTTCATTTTGCATAATCCACCTACTTTATACTTCTATTTTTCAGAAAAAACAAGAGTAGATTTTACCAAAAAAAACCTCCGAAAAAAATATGTTTGGTTAATCATAATCGAAGCAGATGACTATAATAAGGGACGTAAAAAGAAAAAAGAAGTACTTAACAAAACCTCTTTGTTGAAGGCTGCTAAGCGTTTCAGAATTTTGGAGGAAAAGATAAATGAATACTTTAAAAGCTGAAAAAAGAAGCATGGATGTCAAAGCAAAGAAATTAAGAAGAGAGGGATACGTAACAGGTAACCTGTTCGGAAGAGAAATCGAAGGTTCCATTCCTCTTAAATTTACCAAGAAGGAAATTGAAGCTCTTTTAAAGAATAACAACAAAGGAAGCCAGGTAATGCTGGAGCTGGATGGCAAGACCTACGATGCGCTGATCAAGGAAGTAGATTACAATCCACTTGCTCACGTAGTAGAAGAAGTAGATTTCCAGGCACTGGTAAGCAATGAAATGGTACATTCCACTGCTGAGATCATTCTGGAAAATGAAGAAAAAGTTATCTCCGGTGTCCTGCAGGATGAGTTGAAAGAAGTAGCATACAAAGCATTCCCGGCAGATCTGGTTGACAAGATCAAAGTAGATGTGACCGGTATGAAGATTGGTGATACTCTTCGTGTGAAAGACCTTGAGATTGCCAAGAACAAAAATATCCATATCACCACAGATCTGGACGCTGTCATTGCAACTGTTACCGCAGTACACAATGTAGTTCCGGAGACTGAGACAGATACAGAGGGTGAGGGAACTGCTGAGGAGAAATAAGCAGGAAAATAGTTTGACATAGAATTGAAAATAAAAACGGTTGCTTTTATGAAGTAAAATTCATGGGAGCAACCGTTTTTTTGGTGCGGTGAGGAATTCCTTGACCAGATATTTTTAACGTGTTTTAACATATAAAATAAGTATTGAGAGACAATTATCATGAATTGTAGCGCAAACGGTTTGGAAATGAGTTTCGGTATTCTGAAGGAGTCATTCCAGTCTGCTTTTTATATAATTTCATGAAGTTGTGACAATCACTGTAACCTAGTTTTTCCGAGATGTTTTTTACCGGAAGATCTGTTTCGGAAAGATAAAAATTACTCTGCTCAATTTTACAGTTCACAATGAAATCATGTAAAGATTCGTTAGAGTATTTTCGAAACAATCTGGATAAGTATTGTTCATTATAATTCAATTTAGCAGCAATGTCGTGGATAGACAATGGCTGTGAAATGTTTTCATGAATGTAATCTGTAATGATATTATAAAGTGCCTTTTGTGGATCGGGTTGCTGTGAAAGATAAGAGGTGCGTATCTGATTATGAATTTCACAGAAAATGATCGTAGTCAGGTAATTAAGGGAAAGAAAACTGTAGTTGGATCGAATGCTGTCCTGAAGCTGACGCATATGGACGGCTATTTTTTCAGGAGAAGTCAGGACTCCTTGAATTGGAATAAAAATTTGTCCTGACATATCGAGAAAAGAAAAATCAATATTCTCCAGTTCTGCTTTTTGAATATTACGTGGAGGATAGAAGTGAAGCCAGTAAAAATCACAGGCGCAATGATTATATCCCTGTCGAATATTATTAGGAGTTTCTCCTGGCTCCATTAATAAGAATTCGCCTTCACGAATGGCATAACGTACGCCTTGATATTTCAGATATAAAATGCCCCGTGTGACCACACAAAGCTCAAAGGTATCGTCAAGTGGCAGTGCTTCATGCTGCCAGTTATCAGAGGGAGATTCAAATTTTCCAGTATCACGACAGGAAAAGGGAATACTTGCTTCAAAAAGATAACCTATGCTCACATTTACACCTCCTGTATAAGAGTGATAATTATAACACCTGATAAAATGTAAATACCACTGAAAATTATAGATATTATAACATATTTTTGTGAAAAAAGAATAGAAAAAAATGGATATGAAGTGTAAATAACGGATTGCATAAGTGCGGAAGTAAGTTTTTTACACTTTTTGTATTTGTATTTCATTGACAGCAAAACAAAGATTTCATATAGTGTAATCACCAAAACAAATTATATAAACAAATCACAGAAGGGAGACGTAATAATGAAAAAAAGAAGCTATCGTATGGTTGCAATCGGATTAATTGCGGGAATATTAAGTGGGAGTTTTACTGTGTATGCAGACGATAATGTTGAAAAAACAAAACTGCTGGGTATGACCTGGGGAAGTACAGCGACAATTGAGGAATATACGAAGAACTTTTTTGAAGCGAACCCGGATCTGGCAGATAAATATGAAATCGAGTGGGTAGTTGGTGGAGAGGGCGACTCTGATGTAGCACAGAGTGTACGTTTGGCTTTGTCTTCAGGCGAATATGTGGCAGATTTTGTGCAGCTTAATTACACACAGGTTCCGGAATTTGCAGAGTCTGGAGTGCTGACAGATATCAGCGACACCGTTGATGCGTATGCTGAGAATATCGCAGAGGGTGCATTAAAGCTTACGAACTATAAAGATGATATGGTTACATTTCCTTTTGAATTAAAGCCAAGAGTCTGGTATTACAGAAGCGATATCTTTGAGGAAGCGGGAATTGATGTATCACAGATCAAAACTACAGATGATTTTATTGAAGCTGGAAAAGCGATTCAGAAGATTTATCCAGATAAATATATCTGGAATTTGGGATCCGATGTTTCTCCTTATAGCTATTATATGACATTAAGTGGAAATGGTGCCGCATTTACTGATGAGGATGGAAATTATGCTCTGGCAGAGGATGAAGGAACCCGGAAAATGCTGGAGGATTATAAAAAGATGGTAGATGCCGGCGTGATCATGAACGTATCCGACTGGAGTACAGACTGGCAGTCTGCACTTGCTGATGGAACTTTGGTTTCTATGTTAAGCGCTTCCTGGATGGCACAGGATTCTCTTCTTCCCACCTATGCAGCAGGACAGGAAGGACTTTGGGCATGTGCGCAGTGGCCGGAAATTGCCGGTTCTACAGGCGGCAGTGATGCCGGTGGCTCCGTATTTGTAATTCCGGAGTTTTCAGAGCATAAAGATGAGGCAAAAGAATTGCTGGGTGCAATGACACTAAGTGAAGAAGGAACACTGGCTATCTGGGATTCTATCAAATCCTATCCGATTAATACAAAAGCGATGGAAAGCGATAAGCTGCAGTCGGAAAATGCATTCTTTGGTCCAAGCCTTGTGGAAGCAGAAAAAACGGCAATTGAAAATTTGAATATATTCCAGTATACACCAAAAGCTATGGCAGAAAGTGATATTGTAGTACCTTATTTTACAAAAGCAGTCAATGGCGAGATCTCCATTGATGATGCTCTGGCAATGGCTCAGGAGGATCTGGAAGTACAGCTTGGAAATGCTTACGATTGAAAAAGAGGCAGAAAATAATGAAAAAAGCTAAATCAGGCGGATGCAGACCAGCATCCGCCACAGAAAAGAAAGCAAGAATAAAAAAGGTTCTGTTGCCATATCTGTTGATTACTCCTTTTCTTGCTGCGTTTATATTATTCTTCTTGTATCCGGCAGGATATTCTCTTTATTTAAGCTTTTTTAAATATAAGGGATATGGGGAAGCAAAATTTGTGGGAATTGATAATTATGTTTCATTGTTGAATTACAGAGTATTCTGGAAATCAATGGGAAATACTCTGTTCTATTTCCTGGTGCATTTTATTCCGGTTATGGGAGGTGCATTTCTCTTTGCAATTGCGATGCACTCAAAGTTGATGGAAAAGGCACAGAAGATTATAAAGCCAATTTTATTCCTGCCGCAGATTGTTCCGGTGGTTGCAACGTCTCTTATATTCCGTATTTTGTTTGCAACCAAATCTGGTGCGATTAATCAGTTATTTGGAACAGAAATCCGCTGGCTTGAAGACAGTTCTATTATACGATGGCCGGTGATAGCTCTTATTGTATGGCGTTCTATTGGATGGTTTATGGTTATTTTCCTGGCTGGTCTTACAACGATCAGTGATGACCTTTATGAAGCTGCAACTTTGGATGGAGCGACGGGCTGGCAGAAAATCGTTTATATTACAATTCCATTAATGAAGTCTATCTTCCTGTTTGCTTTTATTACAGATGCGATCAGTTCCTTTAAAATTTATACAGAACCCAATATTGTAACAGCTGGTTCTGGAGCAGCACCTGTTGATGCACAGCCGGTTATGAATATTATAACAAACAATATAAAAGGTGGGAATTTTGGATCAGCTGCCGCAGCTGGTTGGATTCTGTTTGTTATCATATTCATAGTTTCTTTGGCACAGCTGTATTTTATGAGAGATAAGGAGGGGAAAAAATGAAGAGGCAGATATCAAAAAGTATTCTTTTGCTTATCATGTGTTTCTTTGCACTGGTAGCCATTTTCCCTATTCTTATGATGTTGATGAACTCCTTTAAAACCGGAGCAGAATTGGCGGCCAATGCATGGGGACTGCCTGAAAACTGGTCATTGACAAATTATAAGAATCTTCTGACTTATAGTTCCGGGCAGCTGGTGAGAGCTTTTGGAAACAGTGTTTTTGTATCAGTAGTATATACAATATTGACGCTTTTTATTTCCAGTCTTGCTGCATATGCCTTTTCAAAGTTCCGGTTTAAAGGGAAAAATGTTATTTTTCTTCTCTTACTGATGACTATGATGATCCCAGCAGAAATTACAATCCCAGCAATTTATCTGATGTTCAGCAAAGTTCATATGTTAAATACCTATTCAATTCAGATATTTCCTCAAATAGCAAATGTATTTTGTTTGTTTATGTTTAAACAGTATATGGACAGTTTGCCGGACTCTTTATTAGAAGCAGCAAAACTGGATGGTGCAGGAGAGATGCAGGTTTACCGAAAGGTTTTAATTCCGCTGGTATCTCCTGCAATGGGAGCTATGGCGATTCTTGTATTTCTGGGAAAATGGAATGATTACCTTTGGCCGTCTATGTTGCTTACTAAGACAGATGTGATGCCGATTATGCAGATTTTGCCCACATTAAATACCGGAAATACCCAATGGTCAGTGCCCTGGGAATTGGTCATGGCAGGTTGTGCTGTTGTGACGATCCCATTAATTATTCTATTTTTCATATTTCAGGATGAGTTTATGAGTAGCGTAACGATTGGAGCAGTAAAAGAGTAAAATTGCAATATTAGCTTAGAGCAGAAAGGGACAAAATGTTTGAACATGGAACAAAGGGAAACTGGAAAAAATATGAGAAAAATCCTCTTATAGGGGGGAGTTACGGAAGTTGTTTTGATATTGCTGTGCTGGATGAGGGAGAAGAAATTTATATGTACTTTTCCTGGAGAAAAGAAAAAAGTATAGCATTGGTAAAAAGCAAAGATGGTATACATTGGACTGAGCCAGAGATTTGTATAGGACCGCGGGAAACAAAGAAAGGCTGGGAGGATGATCTGAACCGACCGGCAGTGGTGAAAAAAGATGGAATTTATCATATGTGGTATACAGGTCAGTACAAAGCAGGACAGGCAGATGGTTCGTCTCATTTGTTTTATGCAACCAGTAAAGATGGAGTGAAATTTGAGCGTGTCAGCGAAAGACCGGTCATGGCTCCGGAAGTTGAATGGGAAAAAGTTGCGGTTATGTGTCCGCATGTATTGTGGGATGATGTGCGCCATGTTTATCGCATGTGGTATTCCGGCGGTGAGCAGTATGAACCTACGGCTATTGGATATGCAGAAAGTTCTGATGGAGTAAACTGGAAAAAATACGAAGGAAATCCTATTTTTTATGCAGATCCCTCAAGAGAGTGGGAGAAACACAAGGCTGCTGGCTGCCAGGTTTTTATAAAAGATGACTATTTTTACATGTTTTATATTGGATATCATAATGAAGATTATGCACAGATCGGTATGGCAAGATCCAGAGATGGAATTACGAAATGGGAGAGATCTTCCTTAAATCCTATTATTGCTCCGGAAGAGGAAGGGTTTGACTGCGAAGCATGCTATAAGCCTTTTGCAATTTACAGGGATGGGAGATGGATGCTTTGGTATAACGGAAGAAAAGGAAATCTGGAACAGATTGCTTTGGTGACACATGAAGGATATGATTTTGAATTTTAATCCAGAGGAAGAAATGGAAGTGAAGGATAGACTGTATAAAAAACTAAAAGAGTATGTAGAAAAATTTAATGAAGATGATGAAGAAATTTATAAACAGGATATAGACAATGCACATGCATTGCAATGGATGTACGAAAATATTCCTTTATTTGAATGTCCGGATCCGATTATAGAAGAGATATATTATTTTCGCTGGTGGACATTTCGGAAGCATATAAAAACAATACCAGGTGGCCATGTAATCACGGAATTTTTGCCAGATGTGGACTGGTCTGGGCCGTATAATTCCATAAACTGTGCCAATGGATTTCATATCAGGGAGGGAAGATGGCTTAGAAACAGTCAGAAAATAATTGAAGATACAATACAATTTTGGCTGACTGGGGAGGGAGATGCTTTTTCTTATAGTTCCTGGCTGTGCTGGGCTATATGGGAATATTGTCAGGCGACTGGAAAATATGAGTTTGGTATTTCGCATTTGGATGAATTGATCGCATATTTTGAAGGGTGGAAAAATCAGTTTACAAAAGAAGGCCTTTACTGGTCTATTGACGACAGAGATGCAATGGAATATTCAATCAGTGGCTCCGGGTATCGGCCTACATTGAATTCTTATATGTATGGAAATGCAGTGGCCATTGGAAATTTTGCACAGCTGGCGGGGAAAAAGGAACTTTCCGAAAAATATTATGGAATCGCGGAAAAAATTAAGTTTTCTGTTGAAAAAAAATTGTGGAACAGGGATTTTTTTCAGGTGATTCCGGCAGATATAGATGTAGAAAAAAAAGCATTTGTACATTGCAAAACTATGGATTTTCAGGAAATTCCTATTGAACATAATGTAAAAGAGCTGATTGGGTATATTCCGTGGTATTTTGATTTACCAGATGCAGGTTATGAAAAAGCCTTTGTATATTTATGTAATCCATATCATTTCCTTGGAAAAAAAGGAGTTTATACAGCTGATAAAGAGCATCCACGTTACAGATATGAAGTTGCCCATGAATGTTTGTGGAATGGCCCCAGTTGGCCCTATGCGACTACGCAGATGCTGGTAGCTGTTTCAAATGTTCTGAATAATTATGTGAAGGAAGATGGAGAGTATAATATCCCATTAAAGACAGAAGAGTACTTTTCTCTTTTCAAGCAATATGCTGACAGTCAATATCGAATGAGAGAGGATGGAAAGAAAATTCCATGGATTGATGAAAATCTTGATGGAGATACCGGAGAATGGATATCCAGGGAAATCCTGAAAAAAAATGGCTGGAAAAAAGAGAAGGGCGGATATGAAAGGGGAAAGGATTATAATCACTCTATGTTTTGTGATTTGGTGATTACAGGCCTTTTAGGATTTATTCCAGGTGAAGACGAAAATTTAAAATTAACCCCTAAAATTCCTGAAAGCTGGGATTATTTCCGTCTGGAAAAGCTGCCATATCATGGAGAATTATATTGTTTGCAATATGATAAAAGTGGTAAAAAATACGGAGAAGGAAAAGGAATACAGATTAGAAAAGAGTGAGAATAAAAACGTTACGAAGAGAAAAGCCTCTGTCGTAACGTTTTTTTGTGCCCTTGTAAATCTGCTGGATAAGGGAAGTTTCCCCTATTGATAAAAGTCTTTCACAAATTTCAAAAACTGTTTCACATGTGGCTTTAAGATCCGGTTTTTGCTGTACACAATGTAAAAGGTACGCACTGCTTTTTCAGAGTTCAGGGGAAACATCAGAATCTGGTGGGTGTCAGCCAGGTCTCTGGCAGAGCAGGCTGAGAGAATGGAAATGCCAAGACCTCCGGCTACAGATTTGCGGATGGCTTCCAGGTCGTTCATGCGGGCTACAATGCGAAGGGAAGAGGCTGGAATATTTCGTTCTTCCAGATAACGGTCAATTTCTTTCTTGGTTCCGGAACCTGTTTCACGCATGATAAAAGGTTCTTTCAGAAAATCGGAAAATTCCAGGGCACCGGATTTGGATTTTTTTTCAAGCTGCAGATAGTGGTCATTTACAGGGGTGGCAATAACCAGTTTGTCCTGGCGAAAAGGGATAAAACAACAGTCCGGTTCGTCAAAGGTGTTTCCTATCAGTGCCAGATCTACACTGCCATCCAGGACTCTTGAAACAGCGCCAAGGCTGTCGGACTGCCAGGAGTGAAAGTAGATATCAGAAATCTGCTTAGTAAAAGCACCGAGGATTTCAGGCAGAAGATAGGAAGAGGGAATGGTGGACACTGCCAGGTCAATGATTTTTTTATTATGTCCTGTGAATTCGTCGATAATATTTTTTCGCATGTTCAGCATGTTGGAAGCGCAGTCATAAAGCTGGAGTCCCCGCTGTGTGATGGTCAGCTTCTTGGTAGTGCGGATCAGCAGACGGGAATTCAACTCCTGTTCCAGAGTCTGTATATGGGCACTGATGGTGGGCTGGGTAAGGTTCAGCTGGCGGGCAGCTTCAGAAAAGCTTTTATTTTCTACTACAGCTACAAAGGCTTCTAGTTGTTTAAATTCCATATTCATTTTGTTGCAGATGAGATTCTGCGGCCCTTTCGTTATAAATTTAAAATTTTTTTCAACCCATAAATTGCGGCATCCAGCTCTTCCTGGGTATTTTCCGGGCCGAAAGAGAATCGGATAGTTCCAGCCGGGTAGGTGCCAAGGGTTTTGTGTGCGTTTGGGGCGCAGTGCAGGCCAACTCTTGTCATGATGCCATATTCACTGTCCAGCTGCCAGGCAACCTGTGCCATATCCATTTCAGGAGTCTGGATGGAGACAACTGCATTTCGGTCAGTGAGATCTTTTTTTCCGATGATACGAATATGTTTTTCAGTATCATCCAGGGCAAAAAGCTGTTGGAGAAAATAGCTGGTGAGGGCTTCTTCTTTCTCATATGAAGTCTGCATATGGTTTTTGATTTTCAGGAACAGAAGAGCTTTATGCAGTCCATAAATTCCAGGCATATTAGGAGTGCCAGGTTCGAAGCGGTCCGGAAGAAAATCCGGGATCTCTTCTGTATGGGAGACACTTCCTGTGCCGCCTGAAATCAGTGGCTCCATCTGCTCTGCCAGTTCTTCGGTAACAAGAAAACCGCCAGTTCCCTGTGGGCCACGAAGCCCTTTGTGCCCAGTAAATGCCAATGCGTCAATATGCGAAGCCGTCATATCAATGGGAACGATTCCGGCAGTCTGGGCAGAGTCCACAATGAAATACAGATGATGTCGCTGGCAGATTTCCCCAAGAGCGGTAAGGGGCATTCTGGTTCCGCAGACATTGGAAGCATGGAGCGTGACGATGGCCTTTGTCTCTGGGCGGATCAAAGGCTCCACCTGCTCCAGGAGCATGGAGCCGTCCTTTCGGCAGGGAATCCGGTCAAAGGAGATCCCACAGGCTGCTAGCTGGACTATGGGACGCATCACAGCATTGTGTTCCATAGCAGATACAAGGATATGGTTACCTGGCTTTAAAAGCCCCTTTAAAATAAAGTTTAAGCTGGTGGTGATATTTGGAGTAAAGATTACATTTTTGCATCTGGAAAAATGAAAAAGTTCAGCCAGCAGCTGACGGGTCTCATAAATAACTTCTTCTGCGGAGTAGGCACTGGAATAGCAGCCGCGGTTTACATTGGAGCCATTCATAGTCAGATAGTCCATCATAGCCTGTGCCACGCCGGGAGCCTTGGGAAAAGAGGTGCTGGCCTGATCAAGGTAAATTCGGTTCATAGAAGCTGGATCCTTTCGTAAAATTGTATTACACTCATAATACCATGATATCAGGGGGAAAAAAGTATTTTGCCCCTAACTTGATATCCACGAATTGCTTCGCAGCGAAGCTGCTCCCACAATTCTCGAACATTCGGAATCCGCTGATCTACTGTGTAAATCGCTACTTCCTCATGTTCGGCGGGGCCCAAGTTCAAAAGCCTTATCATGCAAGCATGAACAGCTTTTTGACCTTTTGCCCCTGATATCATAATACCATAAATTATCGAAAATATCTATAAATCATAAAAAATGTCCCACAGAATCAATTGGAATTTTCTGACAAAAATTGATAAAATAGAGGAAAGATTTGACAGATGTACAAGGAGGAAAGAGTATGAGAGAAACATTGTCAAAGAAAGAAACGCCGGTGATCATTGGTGTGGGACTTATCATCGGAATCCTAGCAGTAGCTCTGGTGTATTTTGGAAATCCTGCAAACATGGGCTTTTGTATTGCCTGTTTTCTGCGTGATACTGCAGGCGCCCTGGGATTTCATTCTGCAGCAGCGGTACAGTAGTACATACGTCCGGAAATCGTGGGACTGGTTCTGGGATCTTGCATTCTGGCACTTGCTACCAAAGAGTTTAAGCCAAGAGGTGGCTCTGCACCTGTGACTCGTTTTGTTATCGGGATGTTTGTTATGGTCGGATGTCTGATGTTCCTGGGATGTCCTTTCCGTATGATCCTTCGTCTTGCCGGTGGAGATTTTAATGCGATTTTTGGACTGATCGGATTTGTTGCAGGAATTCTTGCAGGTGTATTTTTCCTGAAAAAGGGATATACCCTGAAGCGTTCTTACAAGATGCAGCCTGTTGAAGGTGGGATTTTCCCGGTTGTGGAAATCGGAATTCTGGTTCTTCTCATAGCAGCACCTGCTTTTATTCACTTTACAGAAGCTGACGGCGGCCCTGGTGCAAAACATGCAGCAATTGCAATTTCCCTGATCGCAGGTCTTCTGGTAGGCGCTATGGCTCAGAGAACACGTCTTTGTATGGTTGGCGGTATCCGTGACGTGGTTCTCTTTGGAGAATGGAAGCTTCTTCTTGGATTTATTGCAATTCTGATAAGTGCGCTGATTGGAAATATGATTCTTGGATACTTCAATCCTGGTTTTGCAGGCCAGCCTGTTGCACACACAGATGGTTTATGGAATGCACTTGGAATGGCACTGGCTGGATTTGGATGCGTTCTTCTTGGGGGCTGTCCTCTTCGTCAGCTGGTACTGGCTGGTGAGGGAAATACAGATTCTGCTATCACAGTATTTGGTCTGATGGCAGGAGCTGCTGTGGCACACAACTTTGGACTTGCATCCTCTGGAGAAGGCCCTACTGCAAATGGAAAAATTGCGGTAGTGATTGGATTTATTGTACTGATTGTAATTGCACTTGTGAATTCCAGACGTGGCGAAGAAGCATAGACAGTAGTCCTGACTGGCTGCTTCGTGTCTGAATTTATTTGTCAGGAGTTTCTTTTTGAAAAAATGAGCAAAAAATAGCTCAAATATAGGAGGAATAAAAAGCATATGAAAACAATCGATGCAAGAGGACTTTCCTGTCCGGAACCGGTGATCCGCACCAAAAATGCGCTGGCATCCGGTGAGAAAGCCTATACTGTAATGGTAGATAATGTAACTGCAAAGGAAAACGTATCCCGTTTTGCCATGCACCAGGGATATCGGGTATCTGTAAAAGAGGATGGCGAAGATTTCGTCCTCACCCTGGAAAAATAATGGGCGACTACGTAGCTACCTTTTTTTCCCATTTCGGGGCAATGTCCTTTAAGAAAAAATGTGATAAAGAAGGCTATCCGGCAGTGATCATGCCGGTACCAAGAAATTTAAGCTCTTCCTGCGGAACCTGCGTGAAATTCACAGGCTTGGCAGAGACAGCAAAAAACTGGAACTGCGATGAACTGGAACAGTTGGCAAAAATACTTGAAGGTGGGATGTTTCAGGTTATATGGCATAGTTAGAAAGGATGCGGAGTCTGTCTGGTACGGATTCTGCATTTTTATTGTCCGGGCATGGCATTGTTTCTTATTATGGAGTTTCTTCTTGAATTCCAGATTTGAGCGTGCTACTATAAATTTGTAAATATCTTTTGATCTGTGAACTGTTTCCTGCATAAGGAGTGCGAACGTGAGAATAGAAAAACATCCATCCAACTATGAACAGGTGATCGAAACCTGGAGAAAGAAGTTTCTGGAAATGGATCAGGAAAAGCTGATCTGGAAATTCCATCTGGAAGCAGATGAAAAAGCGTTGTACATCGTCTATTTTTCAAGGAAGCTTCGTATTGACCGAAGAACTGGCGTGATCACAGATCAGGGGGAACGGCCTGGATTTGACACAGTTATGAATATTTATAATACCTTTTACTATGCTTCCGACCATCCTGTGGCGTCTGGCAACCTGGTGGCATTTCGGCAGGTAAAAAGAGTGTATCCCTTTGAAACTGCCTACAAAAGGACGATCATTTCCAGATTACAGGAGATTTTTTCCGGGAAGACAGAAGAACTGCGAAAAGCCTGTGAAGCTCTTGGAGGGACGCCGCTTCCCCAGGGAGATGTGGGATATGTGCTTCCGGTTTTTCCTTTTCTGAACATTGCTGTTCTTTTCTGGGATAAAGATGAAGAATTTGAAGCCCAGGCTAATATGCTTTTTGATTCGGAGATCACAGAGTTTATGCATGAGGAAAATGTGGTGCTTGTGGCTTCGGATGCGGTGTATTATCTTACCCTTGGTGCAGGGCTGCCTAGGGAAAAAATCTATGACTTTCCTGGTAAAAAGCAGAAAGAAGGCAGAAAATAATGTGGCTTTTATTCGCATTCGGATCGGCTTTTTTTGCCGGTCTTACAGGAATTCTTGCAAAATGTGGAATCAAAAATACAGACTCTAATGTTGCAACAGCCTTAAGGACCATTGTGGTACTGATCTTTTCCTGGATCCTGGTATTTATGGTGGGAAGCCAGAATACCATAGGGGACATTACTCTGAGAACCTTGTTATTCCTGGTACTTTCAGGACTGGCCACAGGTGCCTCATGGCTCTGTTATTTCCGGGCCCTGCAGATCGGAGATATCAATAAAGTAATACCTGTGGATAAATCAAGCACAGTATTGACCATGCTTCTGGCTTTTATTTTTCTTCGTGAAGAGCTGAATGGAATCAAAGTGATTTCCATGATTCTGATCGCAGTGGGTACTTTTCTGATGATCCAGAAGAAAGAAACCTCTGGCAGGGAAGAGTTGCTTCAGAAGAAAACAAAGGAAAACGGAAAATTCAGAAAATGGACAGAGCATGCATGGCTGATCTATGCACTTGGCAGTGCGGTATTTGCCAGTCTGACTTCCATCCTTGGAAAAGTAGGAATCCAGGGAGTAGAGTCCAATCTGGGAACCGCCATCCGTACCATAGTGGTTCTGATCATGGCATGGGTCGTGGTATTTGTAAGCAAAAAACAGCATACCATCCGTTCCATAGATGGAAAAAGCGGGCTGTTCCTGATCCTTTCAGGATTAGCCACAGGAGGCTCCTGGTTGTGCTATTACCGGGCGCTTCAAAGCGGCCCTGCCAGCGTGGTAGTGCCAATTGACAAGCTGAGTCTTCTGGTGACCATTGGGTTTTCTTACCTGGTATTTCATGAGAAGCTTTCAAAGAAGTCCGGCATTGGACTGGTGCTTCTGGTAGCGGGAACATTGTTATTATTGTTATGATCGGCGGACGGAACCTTACAAGATTGTAAGGTTCCGTCCGTATTTTGTAACCTGATTCGATGGCAGAGAGTATTATTTTTCCGTATACTGTTCCCAGAACTTATTTGAAAAACCATTTCCCAAAAGTGGGACGAACATCTTGCAGAAAGCCTTTTCAAACAAGTTCTCGTAAAAATAGGTAATTGCGAAACTCAAATTTGAAATATGAGAGCAGTTATCCACAATAAATG
>ENA-UOJL01001674-UOJL01001674.1-human-gut-metagenome-genome-assembly--contig:-P47-NODE-1674-length-21763-cov-13.804128_pt1 | contig 21763 bp, 19 predicted proteins | sample MGYA00242347_ERZ723894 | MGnify/ENA metagenome assembly ERZ723894
TTAATCGCAAGCATTAAGCCTGTAACTTGTCCCCACACGCATGGGGATGATCCTAGTGATATAATAATAATGGTAGCAAAAAGCTACTTGTCCCCACACGCATGGGGATGATCCTCGTATATGGGGTAACTTCGATTGCAAAAAGTACTTGTCCCCACACGCATGGGGATGATCCTCCCGGCTGTAAATTTGACGATATGGCGGTCTTCTTGTCCCCACACGCATGGGGATGATCCTTGTGGGAATTAAATCTTTAATTTTTGGTATACCTTGTCCCCACACGCATGGGGATGATCCTCGGTATGGGAACGGCTGATTTACGTTATCGTGCTTGTCCCCACACGCATGGGGATGATCCTCAGCTTACCCTCGTCAGCAATTGGATGCGACCCTTGTCCCCACACGCATGGGGATGATCCTGATGCACTCACAATCAGGTAACTTTTATCCTGCTTGTCCCCACACGCATGGGGATGATCCTCGGCGGTTAGTGTTCACACAAGCCACTCCGCACTTGTCCCCACACGCATGGGGATGATCCCCGCCGAAAAGAGTTTGAGAGAAAAGGAAAAATCTTGTCCCCACACGCATGGGGATGATCCTGGCACAAAGTACCAGTTCAAGCTTTAAAATAGCTTGTCCCCACACGCATGGGGATGATCCTATGACAGTTACAACCGCATAAATACACGCTATCTTGTCCCCACACGCATGGGGATGATCCCAACACGGGCACAGTGAGCAACGCTGGCACAGACTTGTCCCCACACGCATGGGGATGATCCTCTCAACGGGTTCAACATTTGAATATCTTTTTTCTTGTCCCCACACGCATGGGGATGATCCTTTGAAGTGCTTCCGACATGACAAGAACGTCATCTTGTCCCCACACGCATGGGGATGATCCTTAGTATTTTTGAGGGCGCATTTGCCGACGGTTCTTGTCCCCACACGCATGGGGATGATCCTAATCATAATCATCATCTTCTCCGAAGCAGTCTCTTGTCCCCACACGCATGGGGATGATCCGTCGTACAGAGGCGGCTGGTGCTACGTTGTCGACCTTGTCCCCACACGCATGGGGATGATCCTAAAAGCGAATACATTTCTTGAAGCATTTGACACTTGTCCCCACACGCATGGGGATGATCCTTGCTTGATGTTGCGTATTTTAGTTCTCAGCGTCTTGTCCCCACACGCATGGGGATGATCCTGAAACGAGAGGTAATACCTCAAAGAATAAGACCTTGTCCCCACACGCATGGGGATGATCCCATACCAGCACGCAATATAAAAATTACAGATAACTTGTCCCCACACGCATGGGGATGATCCTCATCCGTGCGTGTATCCGCATGCGTTGTCTTTCTTGTCCCCACACGCATGGGGATGATCCTGTTAAAATCGATTTTTGAGGCATTCTGCGTTGCTTGTCCCCACACGCATGGGGATGATCCCCGAGTGAGCTTATTAACTGCACGATTGCAGTTCTTGTCCCCACACGCATGGGGATGATCCTATTTAATAATCTGCAAACTTGATAACGGCAATCTTGTCCCCACACGCATGGGGATGATCTCCGCAGATACAGGCACAAGATTGCCATTTTTGTCTTGTCCCCACACGCATGGGGATGATCCTTTTCCTCCTTGATAAGAGCTGACTGATAACCTCTTGTCCCCACACGCATGGGGATGATCCTGCCTAAGAGAGTAAGAGATACAGCTTTTAAATCTTGTCCCCACACGCATGGGGATGATCCTAAGACTTGTCTCATTATTGACATACTCAACGTCTTGTCCCCACACGCATGGGGATGATCCTATTCTGTGCTTCCATAATAGCACGAATTTTTGCTTGTCCCCATACGCGTGGGGATGATCCTTCTGCGACGCAGAGTTTCGGATTGCGTTGAGCCTTGTCCCCATACGCGTGGGGATGATCCTGAACGTGTTCCATTGCTTCATCGTAGCTTTCGCTTGTCCCCATACGCGTGGGGATGATCCGCCGGGACTGCTTTCACAATCCCGGTAAATTACCTTGTCCTCATACGCGTGGGGATGATCACCGTTAGCAGCTGACCAATTATAATATCAAAAACTTGTCCCCACATGCGTGGGATGATTCTTACCTCTTTGTTTTGTGTTTGTAAGCACACTACTAAGCATACCGTCATCTATCGCTACGGAAAACGCTACCGACTTGATTGATTTTCCGGCAAGTACCTTTGCCACCAATTCGTAGCGTTCTTCGGCACTCCATTCTTTGTGTCGATTTTTTGTTTTAACACCTCCGGATTGCAAGTATATTCGAGCCAAACCCATTTACTTATCATCTTGCGGAAATTTGTCTCTTTGCTTCTTCCGGTGTTTTCATCAATCTCCTTTTCTGTATTTTTCAACCGCTTTTCTTTTGTACTCATAATCGTATTTCACAAAATTACCCTCCTTATCGGATGTCCAGTAAGGAGGGTAAATATCGCTATAACAACGGGTTAACGTATTTTTGGGTATATTACTTTATATCTGCGTGGTGCGCCTGAATTGACTTTACACCGAAGTGCTTGTTCGCTTTAAGTGACTTTATACCCTCGATGCTTGCCTTAGCGGCCGCCATTGTTGTGATATAAGGCACCTTATGTCTGATTGCTGACTTGCGGATGTAGCTGTCATCGTTTGCACTCGTCTTTCCTGCGGGTGTGTTGATGATAAGCTGAATATCGCCGTTTGCTATTGCATCGGTGATGTTGGGTCTGCCCTCGTACATCTTGTTGATACGTTCAGCGGTGATGCCTGCGTCCTTTATCATATCATAGCTCTTGCCTGTTGCAAGGATACGGAAACCAAGCTCGCTGAATGATTTTGCGATTTCAAGCAGTTCGGGCTTATCTCTGTCGCATACGCTGAGGAGAACAGTTCCCCCAAGAGGAAGCTTTACCTGTGTTGCTTCCTGAGCCTTGTAGTACGCTTCTCCGAAGGTGGGAGCGATTCCGAGAACCTCGCCTGTTGAACGCATTTCGGGACCGAGAACGGGGTCAACCTCCTGGAACATATTGAAGGGGAATACCGCTTCCTTAACACCGTAGTGGTTGATAACCTTGTCGTGAAGCTCGGGCACGGGGGAGGGCTTGCCTGTCAGCGATGATGTGATTATCTGAGTAGCAAGCTGTACCATGTTTATATTGCAAACCTTTGATACCAGCGGTACTGTACGGGACGCTCTGGGGTTAGCTTCAAGAACATAGACAGTATCGTCTTCAATAGCGTACTGCATATTCATAAGACCGCATACATTCATTTCAACAGCAATCTTCTTTGTGTAATCCTTGATTGTTGTGACTTGCTTTTCCGTAAGGTTCATAGAGGGCAGGATACAAGCGGAGTCACCTGAGTGAACGCCTGCAAGCTCGATATGCTCCATAACAGCGGGAACAAAGCAGTTCTTGCCGTCCGAGATAGCGTCAGCCTCACACTCTGTTGCGTGGTGGAGGAAACGGTCGATGAGTATAGGTCTGTCGGGGGTAACGCCGACTGCCGCAGACATATAGACCTTCATCATTTCATCATCGTGAACAATCTCCATACCTCTGCCGCCGAGAACGTATGAAGGACGCACCATTACGGGATAGCCGATGCGGTTAGCTATTTCAAGCGCTTCGTCAACATTTACAGCCATTCCGGATTCGGGCATCGGGATTCCGAGCTTGTCCATCATAGCACGGAAGTGATCTCTGTCTTCCGCAAGGTCGATAGTTTCAGGAGTTGTGCCGAGAATGTTTACGCCGTATTTCTTAAGGTCGCTTGCAAGGTTGAGCGGCGTCTGACCGCCGAACTGAGCGATAACGCCGAGCGGCTTTTCCTTATCGTGAATTGAAAGAACGTCTTCAAGGGTGAGCGGCTCAAAGTAGAGCTTATCCGATGTATCGTAGTCAGTTGAAACTGTTTCGGGGTTGCAGTTTACGATGATAGATTCAAAGCCGAGCTTTTTGAGCGCAAGCGCCGCATGAACGCAGCAGTAGTCGAATTCGATACCCTGACCTATTCTGTTGGGACCGCCGCCGAGAATCATTATCTTGGGCTTGTCGCTGACAGGGCTTTTATCCTCGTCAAGATGATAGGTGGAGTAGTAGTAAGCCGCATTGTCAGTACCGCTTACATGAACGCCTTCCCACGCTTCCTTTATGCCGAAGCCGATACGGGCATTTCTGATCTCTTCCTCTGTAACCTCAAGAAGTGAGCTTAAATAACGGTCAGAGAAACCGTCCAGCTTTGCCTGCTTTAGTACAGCCTTTTCGGGAACAGAACCCTTGATCTTGAGCAGTGCTTCTTCTTCGTCAACAAGCTCCTTCATCTGCTGTAAGAACCAGTCCTTAATCTTTGTAAGGGCGTGAATTTCTTCAATAGTAGCACCCTTGCGAAGTGCTTCGTATATAACAAACTGTCTTTCGCTTGTGGGGTATCTCAGCTGTGCTAAAAGCTCTTCCTTTGTCATATCGTGGAAGTTCTTCGCAAAGCCAAGACCGTATCTGTCCTTTTCAAGTGAACGTATAGCCTTCTGGAAAGCCTCTTTATAGGTCTTGCCGATGCTCATTACTTCACCGACAGCTCTCATCTGTGTTCCGAGCTTATCCTCTGCGCCCTTGAACTTTTCGAATGCCCAACGTGCGAACTTGATTACAATATAATCTCCGTCGGGGTAATACTTGTCGAGTGTGCCGTACTTACCGCAGGGAATATCCCCCAGCGTCAGACCGCAGGCAAGGAGGGCGGAAACGAAGGCAATAGGGAAGCCTGTAGCCTTTGAAGCAAGAGCTGAAGAACGTGATGTTCTGGGGTTTATTTCGATCACAACAATACGTCCTGTTTCGGGATTACGGGCAAACTGACAGTTGCAGCCGCCGATAACCTCGATGGATTCGATAATGCGGTAAGACATTTCCTGAAGCTCTTTCTGAACATCTTCGGGAATAGTCAGCATAGGAGCAGAGCAGAACGAGTCGCCCGTATGCACGCCGATGGGGTCGATGTTTTCGATAAAGCAAACGGTGATTTTATTGTTGTCGGCATCACGGACAACTTCAAGCTCAAGCTCTTCCCAGCCGAAGATACATTCCTCGACAAGAACCTGACCTACAAGAGATGCCTGCAAGCCTCTTTCGCATACAACCTTAAGCTCATCTACATTATAAACCATTCCGCCGCCGGCACCGCCCATTGTATAGGCAGGACGAAGAACAACAGGGTACTTGAGTTCCTCGGCTATCTTGACAGCTTCATCAATCGTGTAAGCAACTTCACTTCTCGGCATACCGATACCGAGATCCTTCATTGCATTCTTGAACTCGATACGGTCTTCACCACGTTCGATAGCGTCAACCTGAACGCCGATTACCTGTACGTTGAACTTTTTCAGTACACCTGCCTTGTCAAGCTCGGAGCAGAGATTAAGTCCTGACTGACCGCCGAGGTTGGGCAGAAGCGCATCGGGACGTTCCTGCTCGATAATCTGAGTAAGTCTGTCGAGGTTGAGCGGTTCAATATAAGTGATGTCCGCTACATCGGGGTCGGTCATAATAGTTGCGGGGTTTGAGTTTACAAGAACTATCTCGTAACCGAGCTTCTTGAGTGCTTTACAAGCCTGTGTGCCTGAATAGTCAAACTCACAAGCCTGACCTATGATGATAGGACCGGAGCCTATTATCATAATTTTGTTAATGTCCTGTCTTTTTGGCATATTTCTCATCCTTACCGCACTTTTGCAGTGCGAAATTTTTATTTGCCGTATTGTTGGCATATTTTATTAGGATAATAATATCACAAAATCCGACAGAATGCAATAGAAAACTTCTTAATTAAGGAAATTTCAGACGTCGATAAACTTAACATTCAATCAACATTTCTTGATTGAATGTTAAGTTCACAATAAAATAAAACCGACCTGCTGAAAGGTCGGCTGACAATATCCGGTTATGCTTTTTCAAATATAAGAATCTTCTGTGCGATTTTCTTTAAAAAAGGTAGCTTTCTGAACGGCTTCAATACCGGCATTATAACTGACATACCACGGATGATATCGTCATTTTTTATACATCTGAAACCGTCTGCCGCTTTACCTAAATCATCAAAGGTATCAGCACCAAACATGAATTTTGCACCGGTGTCCTGAATTGATTTTTCGGTATGTTCCTTGTTTACCCACTTTTTAGCAAGGCACTCCATAAGCACTGTCGCATTATCGAATTTATCTCTGATAATCGACAGCATCTGAGCGTTTTCATCAGAGGTAAGATACATTGAAAGACCTTCGATTATAAATAGCATTTTTCCTCTTTTTGTTACCTTGTCAGCCCAAGCGGGATCGGTTGCGGAAATGCCTATTGTAGACACCCTGCCTGATTCGTGATATATTGCGTCACGAACCTCTATAGTTTCCGGCAGATCGACATTGTACCATATTATTCTGCCGTTATCCATACGGTAAAATCTTGTATCAAGACCGCAGGCTATGTTTACAACTGTGCAATCGGGATTTTTGTTTATAAAGTCTTTGACCAATTCGTCAAATACGATGGTTCGTGCGATTACTCCGTTGCTCATCGTAGAATCATTTTCCGCTTTTGAAAAGTCATAATCGATTTTTCCGACAAGCTCTATTGCCTTTGCGTCATAAAATTTAGCATTCTTTTTTCTTGAATATTTGGCTCTTGCGTAAAAACTCTGTAGCATAGTTTCTGCTGAGCCTGTAAGCAGTGGATTAATTTTATTGTTTTCCATATTATCACCGCATCTTAATTAAAAATATCGTAGGGTTAATCGAAACTAACCAGAAGATATTGTAACACATAATCACAATTGTGTCAACAATGAAGCGTTATCTTTCCTGAATCGGAGCAGAATAAATTTAGAAAAATCTTGTGACGAATATTCGGTAAAGCTATTTTTTATGACGCTTTTCAAATTAACGTAAAGAAATATTAAAAAAAGACTTGACAAAGGAGTCAGGATTTGTTATAATAAATCACGTTGTGAAAACAACCCAAAAGTTTATAGCTTTTGAGCCACTAGCTCAGGCGGCAGAGCACCTGCCTTTTAAGCAGGGTGTCCCGGGTTCGATTCCCGGGTGGCTCACCAATATTGTTATTTACACTTTTAAGGATACCGCTATAGGTGTCCTTAAAGCTGTAAATAATATATCACACAGCGAAGCAGCTGCTACTGCTCCACTGTGATAATATACAATTTGATACCGTCGCTTTGTTACTTTTGACTTTGACGCATCCGAAACGAATTACAGCAATACAGCTACGTTCGGTATCCGCCCTTTCTTCGCTCGCTGATACAGCAGATACAATGTATCCCATGCCGGAGATCGGCTGTCATCGCAAAGTCTTGTTATTACAAAGTTGGCTATTCAATTTGTACTGCCTTTGTTTGTTTCGGCAGATGGGGATATACACTGCGGATTTACGCCTTGTATATCAGATTAAAAACACAAGAGCCTCCAGCGTCTGGTAAACTTCTGAAAGCTCTTGCAAAATTGTATAAAATTGTATTAAATGTGCTATAATAAAGCACACTAAAGGCACTATTGCACTAAGTCAGTCAGATGTTTTGGTCATCGAGCTGATGAGGGGCTGTATCGTTCCTGCAAGAACTGTACAGCCTGTGTGTGGTGTTTTTTATTTATATACATTCTATCACAAAGCATAAATCATGTCAAGGGAAATTTACATAAATTTCTCTTTTTTTATGCTCATATATAACTGAAACCGCTCTGTTATGCGGTTTTTTCGTTTTCATATATGAGTTTTTTCACCTCTCTGAAAAATTTGCACAATTTTTTGTAGGACAGTAAACGGCTTTAATATGCGATACAACGGGCATTGCCCGTTGTTTTTGTATGAGTGCTTGTAGGCACTCTTTAACTTGCATTTTAGATAGATAGCAGGAACGTTTGGATTTGCAGTCGAGGTTGTTGATAAATTGATGATAATATTTCAACAGCTTGTGGAATAAAAAGGAAAAACAAGCTACATAGAGTAACTCGATTTTTGTAGTTCCGTATTTAATTATCAGCATAAAGATCCTCCATGAGATCCTTAACGGAGCTGAACAAATGCAGCAGTCATTGAAATCACCATTCCTTTACTTGTCGAAAGCTGCTTTTATTGTCGCCAACGGCGACAGTTTTCCTGCCGAGAATGCAGAGCCTATTGCGAAAAATAAAATCCGAATCAAATCCTTGCAGCTGAGATCATACTCAAGCTGATCAGTTCAAGAGCAACGCTTTATTAGTGATTTAACCGCATACAGAATAATCCAATAACATCATTGTGCGCTTATAGCAAAAAATAAAACCGAAAATTTCGTTATAAGTATCGTTAATATAGCAGGAATATAAAGAATGTAATCTAACACTTATACTTATTTTCGCAATAAAACAACTGGTTTATATATAGAACTTCGATTTTGGGGGCTACCCCTTACCCTCAAAAAAACAGATTGACAAAGAGCGAATAAAGTGCTATTATACAAGTGTACAAATTTATTTTTGTATGTTGATATGTGATTGCAGTTCTGAGGGCAAATAAGGAACTGCAATTCTTTTTTTAAACGCTTTTTGATCAGACGCACTGTTTTAATGCTATAAACGTTGTCAGAATATACGTTCCTGTTATCATATCTGAGCTTTCTCGTTTTTCTGATACATCTTTCATAGACCAGCTCAGAAACTATGGCGATAACATCATCTCGTTTTATCTTAAGCGCATTTGATATATCGCTGAAGCTGTTCCAACAGTACATCAACTTTTTATCTATGCACTTTAAAAGGTATAAGTATACTTTAAGCTGTTTTGCATTAAGATTTCTTGTAAACACAGAGCGTTTTATCGGCGTGTATTCGCCGCACAATTTTTCTGTGTTAAGAACATAGGTATAAGTGCCTATCAGATTGTCAGGACGGTATGCTTTGATTGTATGAGAAATAAAACCTTTCTTATGGAGCGATTTTATGATTCTCGATACGGTTTGTGCAGTTTTTATACCGCAGGAATGAGCAATAGTTGTTTGTCGGACACGCTTGTAATCGCCTGTTTTACTGCGTATATTTGTGTGCAGAGATATGAGATAGGCGAGAACGGCAAACTCATTGTGGGTAAGATCTGCGGCAAATATATAGTTAGGCAATTTGAAATAGTCCAACTTTAACACTGCGCTTTCACTCCTTATTCTATTTTTTGACCTTGAGCTAATTTTCTCTCAAGTACTTTTCTTAATATTTCTGTCTCAACAGAATGGTTAACAAATTGTGACTGATCAATATTTGAGTCTTGCGTCATCATCCTTGTGAGCTGACCAAACAGAGAAATAGCAATGCCACCGACAGCAGGATCTATAGTCGGGGCAGTTTCTTCTTTGAGATTTTCTTCAGTGTCAGCAGTTTGTTTGTTGATAACTTCCTTGATATATTCGTCATTTTCATGTACAATAGGCGGGTTATCAGGTAACGGTATGTTCTCAAACACCGGATTTTCAGCGCGAATTTTATCTGATTGGATTTCGATAATATCCGACATTTCCGCTACAGCTCTGATAATATGATTTTTTATCGTTTTGAATTCCGGATTGTCTTCTAATGATGGGAAATCCGGAATTTTCGAAGTATAAATGCCTATACGGTCTTTTTGACAGTTGCACCATTGTTCGTATAATGACTGTATATCCTTGTTTCTGCAAATCTGCTGTGTAATGCTGTCAACAACAGCCTTAGCTTCAGGTTTGAGAAATTTGTACACTTTTTTGCCTTTGGTAGAATCAAGGATATTTTTGAGCTTCGTGATATTTTCGTATAAATTCTGCTGACCCGGCAATGTTCCGGCTCTGAGCTGCGCTGCTATTTTGTCAAATGCCATAGCCGCCGATGAACGCAATTGATTACGCAATTCGGTCTGATGTTCGTTTAGCATTGATAATTCTTCTGAATAAATATCATTTGCAAAGGCGGAGCGTATTTTTTCTATCCCGTTGTTAGTCAGATACCCCTCTTTCGGATCTTTCGAGTAAATCATAATATGTACGTGAGGATTTGTTTCCTTGTTATGAAAAGCAGCATACCACTGTAAATTTTCAGGTTTGATTTTCGTCTGTTTTGCCATAGTTAAAATATGCCGTCTGACAAGTGAACGCCATGCGTCAGCTGTTATTTGTTCATCATTATAGGCATAGCCGGAAAGCTCGGCGTCAGAGCGGCGCAATGATACAACGTGCGTCCACACGTTGCCCCGGTGAGCAGCTACTTCTTGAGCTACCTTATTCAGATCTACACTCTGACCGTCCTGGGAGAATAGTCCGTGTTCACCGTCCTTTACAACACCGGGGCGTTCGCCTAGATAGTGGGTGTATGCCGATTTTCCTATTACTATATCTGCATTTCTGTCTATTACCGCTGAAATTAAATCGCTTGCCGTCCCTTGCGTAGGGTTATTGATATAATCCTCATATTCAAACAGTTTTTTAGCATCTTTAAAATCTTGCAGAAGTTGATCTATCATCTGTTTTTGTTTTTCACTTACGGGATCATTAGGATTGGACGGCTTCTGAGGTTCGATACCGACAGAGTTAGTATTATTTATCACTACACCGGGACGTGTAGCAATATATTTTGTGTAATACTCCAGGTGCGATTTTGGTACAGATGGAGCAATGTATCTGCTTGTAACTATTATTTTTGGCATTATTCATCACCATTCTGAAATTTCGTTGCGTCTTCGAGAGTTAGTATACCGTTGATTTTCGATACTTCCTGCACGCAGCGTATATGTAATGATTTTAATGTGTTATCATCTAAATTGTGAAATGCCGCTGTAATATTTGCGAGCTTTGCCGTTTCAACTGCTTCTTTGAATAATAAGCGTGCAAGACGCTGTTCTGTTGCGTAAACAGTCGATTTAATCGTATCGGTTATAATGGGTGCGATGAAATTAACGGAATTCTGACTTTCAAGATAGCCAATATAAAATTCGACTGCTTTCTGCACGAATTCTGTCATTGTACTGCAATTATCACTTTTATACATACCACGGATTTTAGCTTTTAATGCCGGGTCAAGTGCAACGTTCATTTGTTCTTTTTTCATATTATTGTCCTTTCTGCGAATTGGCAAAAGAAAAACCTGCGATAGCAACCGCAGGTTAATCTGTATCATAAAACTTATCTGTTTACAATCTTGCATTTTTTCAGTATCTGAGGGTCAGCGTTTATCATCGAAATAAGTCTGCAAGCAGTTTTCATGGGCTTATTGGTACCTGTTTCCCATGCTTCGACAGTCTTAGCAGATACGCCGATTACAGACGCAAACGTTCTCTGTGTCATATTAAGCTTGTTTCTGACTGCTTTAATCTCCTTAGGAGAAAAGTCATCAGCCGGGGTGACAGTTACTTTGACCTTCTTAGCACTTACGTTACCCTTTTCGTATTCAATAGCTTCTGTCAGACCTTTTGTAATGCTATCATAAAGTCCCATAAGTAAACCTCCTTATAAACTTTCTTCCAATAGTTTAACCAATTTTTTGATTTCGTTACATTCTTCTTTGCTCAGATTTTCTTTCTTGTTTTTAGGATATGCAGTGATTAAATAAATGCGCTCTTTTACAACAAAATCAATATAGCACACCCTGACACTGCCGCTTTTTCCTCTGTTTTCAAAAGCGTAACGAAATTTGCGAAGTCCGCCTGTGCCTTTTATTACATCACCGATTTTGGGCGTTATAGTAAGTTCGTATTGCAAAGAGCTTAATTCTTTATCAGAAAGCCCCATAGCCGACCACTGTTTTTCAAATTCGGGCATGATTACGAATTCACGAGTCATATTTAACCTCCTTACTGTTATTATTATACCCTATTGAATAGGGTTTGTCAAGCGGCTGTTCTGAATGCTTTAAACCATAATAACGGATTGACTTTAGCGCCTGTGTTCTTTACTGATAATCCGTTATATGTATGAGGTTTCTGATATTCCTGTCTGACAACTTCACCATCAACAAATGCCGCTTTTATGCCGAGATGGTATACATTCTTTTCGCTGCCGAATGTATGATACCAGCCCGTTGAATCAAATCCCTCATCTTTTTCTTTACTGTGAGTACCGCTATGTGAGTATCCGATTATCATTTGTGAGTTACCGAATATATCACGAAGCGAGTGACCTATATCTTCTTCACCGATAGCAATACGCTCCATGCAGCTGTATTCAACCAGCATGGTAATTGTATCGCCGGCCTTAAATGTATTGCCGTTTGTCATTACTATAGTCGGGAATTCAAACCCATACTGTTCTTTAAAGGCGTCAACGTCTATAATATACGCAATTTCGACAGCGGAACAGTTATAAGTATAATTTGGTGTGCTTTTTATTATATTGTGTTCTTCGCTGTTATAAACGTCATAGATAAATGCATCCTGTATTACTTCATCGGCACTCGGTAAAATATCAATCCTTATAGGAATTTCAGAAGCTTTCAGCGAAAGCGTTACACCGCCGTCATAGGCTGTATATAGCCCATTATGATGAAAAAATTGCTCTGCATTAAGTGATGTAAGAATAACTCTGTTTTCAAGTTCACTGCTGTTTACAGGTAAATTGAAAAAACCTTCAAAGTATGTAAACAGAGCGGATTTCACAGTAGTGGCTACAGGAAAATATAAATCAGTTATGCCGGCTTTTTCAAGCATGGTTTCGATTACTTTCAGATTATCGGTAACTATATCTTCTTTTTCGCTTACTCCGAACATTTCTTCCCATTCTTTTTGAGACGGCATAATGAGAGTTAATGTAAGATTACGATTATTCCCATATGAGGTAATCTTATGTGTTATACCGATTGCGCCGTTTGATATAGCATTGGTAACAGCCCTTCCTATTTCAGCGGCACCGAAAAGATCGATATTTGCTAAACGTACTGTAGCAATAAAATCATTGTAATCCGCAATTCCGCTCGATTCAGTGTTTTCGGCTATATCGCTTGTCAAATCAGATACGCTGTTCTTCAACATATCTTTTACATATACACCGTTTTTAGCGTGATACATTGCTATAAACAGCGGTAAGTAAATGTCGCCTGCGCCGCTGACAGTATATTTTACTGTATCTGTGTTTTCGCCTGATTTGACAGTCAGAACCTGTGTTTTATAATTCTTGTTATCAATCGTTTTTTCTGTCACAATATAATTATAGTCAGGCAGCCCTTTACGAACGAGTGTCTGTATCATTTCTTTCGTTTCCTCTTTGAAATTATTCTTGTCATTCAATGAGAACGCCGTATCGTTTTCGAGATCCGTATATTTATATTTTTTATCCGGAAATATTTTATTGAGATCACTCTGACTTTTGACGGCTTTTAACATTGTAACAGCTTCATCGGCAAGCTTGTCGTATTTCTCTATATCTGAACTGTCGTACAACAGGATAGTTGAAGCATTGTTTTTTTCTAGCGTCTGCTGCAAAACAGCTTTTGATAGATTGATTGAAAAATCCGGCATAAAGCTGTATGTAGTTTCTTTTATTTCTCCGTTTATTGTATTGTTGACATCGTTAAGCGCACTGTCTACATATTTATTAATATCAGACCATGACTGATTGATTAACACATCGCTCATGGCATTACCGATTAATCCGAAATACGAAGCAATGATAAACCACACAGCTGCTGTAATTCCAAACAATAACATAAAAACAGCGCAAATTATTCCTACAATAAAACGCCGTCCTTTTTTGGTGCTGAGCAATTTTACACCGACTTTGACGATTACACTGACAGCCATTATCTACCGCCTCCAGTACCGAAAAGAGCCGCCTTGTACGGCGGCGCAATGACTTTCAACAAATAACGTTCATTGCCGCAACGATACAGACAATGTGAACGTGACGGTTTGTTTATCAGTTTGTATTCTGCCGGATCAAGCTGAAGCGTATCTATAAAGTTTTCGGATGATACTATACCGGGATAGAAGAAGAATTGATGAGTGGGTATCGATAATAAAGGTTTGGTGTATTCTTTTATTCCCGGCAAAGTAAGATCCTCGACATTTTGAGAAGCAATGATCAAACCAGAATCCATTTTTCGATCCTGCTTCATGATGGCTCTCAGATATTTTACTGTTGTCAGATTGTTAAGAAATAAATGCAATTCATCAACTCCGGCAAAAGTACGTCCTTTTGTAAGTAACCGGTTCTGAATGTAAGACAGCAGATTGAACAGTATAGTGTCACGGAGCTTTGCGTTTGTATCCATAATACCACGGATCAGAAAGTTAATCATCTTGCCGTCTTTTATATTAGTATGACCGTTAAAAAACTTACTTTCAGCACCACGGCATAACGAATTTAAACCTAAGAGCAGATCCTGAAGTGTATCGGAACGATATAATGCTTTTTTGCCTTTTTCACATTTATTGTATTCTTCTTCGATAACCGCATATAAGTCTGTGAGTAACGGAAACTTGTTGTGAGGTATTTTATCAAGATTGGTGTTTTCAAATATGTTGAATTTAGCATAAAGTTTTCCGAGCATTATTTCAAGCGTATCTATAGCTGCGTCAGAAAAATCTTTGTAACAACGGAAAAAATCCTTGAGGTATGATATATGTTGTGACAGTGCAGAGGTTTTACTGAATGCCTCGACCTCAAGCATAGTTTGATTATCATCAGTTGCCCATGGAGTGGGTTCAAGAGGATTTATCGTATATTTGCCGCCCATAAGATCAATATTTACACCGCCGAGATTATTTGTCAGCTCTACATATTCTACATTGGGATCGATGTTCAGTATATCAAATCCGGATTCTCTCAGGTTGGTAAGGATAAGCTTTAATAGAAAAGATTTGCCTTCACCTGCATTACCGAGAATTACAATGTTGGAATTGGTTTTATCGTCACTTCTGACATCAAAATCAACGCATATACTGCTGCCGTATTTATCTTTTCCGATGTACAGCCCCTTCTCGTCGGTTTTACCACTGTAATTCAGTGGATATAGATTAGCTGCTGAGCTAATTGGCATAACCCGTTCGAATAAGTTTCCGAACATATCTCTGCCGAAAGGAAGGGTTGCAATAAATCCTTCTTTTTGCTGTAATAACAGCCTGTCGTAACTGATTTTGGAACGTATCAATTCCATTGAAATATCAGCCTGAAGCTCAGTCAGCCGTTCCTTTGAAGAAGATTTCAATTGAATGAACACCGAGGTATGGACCATTGATTCATTATTTCGACGTATGTCTGTGAGCATTTCCACCATATCGCTTAGATTGCTCTCAGCGTCTATGGCTTCAGCAAGCTTGGTCGTTGTGTTCTTCTGAGCGTTATTCTTTCTGTCGGCGTGTTCTATAATCTGATTTTGTTCAGCCGCTGAAACCGGGCGATTATATATCTTCAGCGTAACATTTTCGTGGTCTGCAATATGTGACAAGATTGCCTGTTCCTGCGTTTTCGGCGCATATTCTCTGATTGCCCACACAGAGCAATAATTATTGCCGCATATATAATAATCGGGATAAAATCTGAGTACAGACGGCGTAATGCGGTCAAAGTATGATTGAATGCGTATTTCTTCTTCCTGCTCAGGCGTCAACTCAACCGCTTTTTTATTACATATTTTCATTTGTTGCTCCCTCCACATCTGCAATTTCAGCACCATATGATGATATGCCGAAATATACAGCTAAAAATTGTTTTAAATCTGATTTTTCAAGCCGTTTGCAAACAAAATCGTATTCGCTCATACACTTTTCCAGCCGGGATACAATCGTTCCGACGAGATCTTTAGATTGATTGCGAAATCTGTATACAAGATAAAACTGTCGTGAGTTCGACAATTCGCTTTGTATACTTTCCATATGTTCGAGATCTTTAGTGAGCAATTCACGAACAGCGTTATTTTCCTCGTCGTCTATACGAGTGCTTATAAATATTTTGTTGTTGTCAAAACATTCGCAGCCATCTGTGCAGAAAATCTGTATATTTGGAAAAGCAGTAAGAAGATCCATTAATTTTTCGATCTTAATTTGTACTGATTCCAAAGACATAACGGCAATGTTAGACGGTAGTATCGAAAAAACTACATACTCGGCTTTTCCGGCTATCAAACCGTATTTGCCGAAAGTTTCAAGGCCTAAAAGCTGTTGAACGGTTTTCTTTTTCGTTTTAATTTTCATATTATCCTCACTTCCATAGATATTTTTGTTGCTCTAACAAAAAGTGCTTTGCAGCAATCGTTACATAGCTGCATAATGTACGATCTTCTTCGGTCACGATTGTTAATATGGCATACACAAACAAAAAAACAAATTGCTCGGCTCTTAATGTGTTTGCGAGAATCGTAACACATATTATAGAGAAAAATACAATAACAATAAAATCTCGTGCCTGCCATTTGAGAATTTTTGTTTTCGATTTGAGGTTCTTTGGGTACAAGTAATTTTTCACTGTTTTCACCTACTTTGCAACTGCACGAATAAATCTCATGCCGCTTAATGCTGTATTAGCTGTCATTGATACAGCCATCATGTTTCCGCGAATAGACGTATCTAATCCGAATCTGTCAGCTATACGTGGGACTTCTGTAGCAGACAGGATAAGACACGTACCTATGAGCCAATCGCTTTGAATTGTAATTAACCCGGTAAAGAAAAGCGTAGTTTGCATAAATGACGTAAAGCATAATGCTATAACTTGCTTTATCCAACCATTGAATCCATCACTGTAGCCTCGTGGGAGATTAAGCATATACAACGAGCCAACGCCGATAAGAGTAAGTAATATACCGCCTCTTTTAACGTTAGCAAAGAACACCTTCACGGTTGCGTACAATATCATTAAAATGAATATCACATTAACAAAATTGACGTTAAATTCTACAAGATGATGATAATAATTCTCATCGGTTACCTGATCAATTATTGAACGGGAAACAGAATCTTGAGTATATACTGCAAAATTATATAAACGTTCCGGCAATATAGTAAATAGACTTACTGCCAAAACCGCTTTTAACCAATTTATAGCAGTTGTCTTTACATCGCCTTTGCCGTTGCTGTATTCGATAACCATATCCGATATTGATACAACTAATCCGATTGCAAATAACGCCCAGCCGAGTATGTAGAAGAAATTAACAAGCGATTGAACCCAAGGAAGGCGAAACAGATCAGATCCGGTTTCATTTATCTTGGTGAAAACAACTTTTATAACACTGAAAATAACTTCATAAATCCAGTTAATAATACCATTAAATATGCTTGAAACGAATCCATCAACTGAAATTCCGAGTACGTCAAATAGCCAGCCCATACTTAAACCCTCCTTATGTTCGTATCATATTTTTGCTTGAAGGAGTTTCTGTGAAAATATCATCTTCTTCAAGCGAGTAATCGGTTATAAGCTCGTTAATATCGCTTACATTTTCTTCTTTATTCATTTCATTCTCCTGCTCATCGATATGCTGTTTTTTAATTACTTTGCTAATCGATTTTCGATCAGCATAATATACTGTTTTAACCTCTTTAATCTCAGCGTTCAGCTTTTCATCGTAGCGTATGCCAAGTTTTTCGTAAAACAGAAGCTGCACTTTGAACGGCGACATTCCTGTTTTAGTACAAATAAATGTTCCTTTTGGCAAGCACTTCAGCTCATCGGCTGTAATTAATTCTCGTCCCGTCATCTGTAATTGCTGAGATTGGTGACCGCTGTTTTTGCCTCCGTTGCCTTTAGAAATACTACCTGTCAGAATAGTCTGCTTCCCGAGGTCTTTTGATAGCTTTTCGGCAGAAGAACTACCGGGAGCAAAACCGCCAAACAGCATTAGTTGTGTGTTATCAACGATGATTTCAGACCCTTGCTTTCCATAGTTTTTTTCAAGTTGTGCGAAAGATTGTATAATTGCAACGATAGACACTGAACGTGAGCGCAGGGCGGAGAACATTGCTTCAACTCCGCTTATTGGCGGCATTGTGCCAAACTCCTCGAAATATATCATTATACGTTTATCTAAATGACCGCCGTTTTCATCGGCAATATGGTATATTTCTCGGCTGATTTGTTCTATAATCAGATTAGCAATTACATACTTTGTTCTGTCTTCTTCGGGAAGTACAATAAATACAGCACATTTTTCTTTACAGAGTGTTTCAGTATCGATTGCTGTGTTAAAGCATAAAATCTGTTCGGTTTCTGTGTCAATGAGTGAATTTAAACGTGACAGGGCAGTAGAGATGACCGAGAGTGCTGCTTGATCTGCATTGTTAATCGCCGCACCTGATAACCATCTTGCTTTATGTTCCGCCGGTAGCAATTTAATCAGATCAGCAAAGTATGTTTCCGATTTAAGTTGTGACTTTTTCTGTGGTTTTGCTTCTAACAACTCTATCATCAGTTTCAGCACGGACACTATATGACATTCTTTGTCATTTCCGTATTCGGCAATAATCAGAATCAGGGCTGCTATTAATCCCTTTGCAGCATCATAGAAGTATGTGTTTGCTCCGTATTTGTCGCCATCGGCGGCAATTATACTGTCGGCAACGATTTTTGCGTATCGCTCTGATTTGGCTTTTGCGCTGATATTCAAAGGATTATTTTTGTGTTCATCCATATATTTTTTTACAAGATGTAACAGATTAAATCCATCTGATTTAAGCGGATTCCGCAGATCTATCACTGATATTTTATAACCGTAACGTTTTGCGGCTACATAACCGCAATTTCTGTATATATCTCCTTTTGTATCAGTACTTATAAAACTCATACCTGCCGCACAGCAGTATTCAATGTTAGGTTCAAGAAAGAATGTGGTTTTACCTGTTCCTGCAGCTGCAATCATCAATGTATGTACATCACTTGTATCAATCAATGCGTATGTATCTTTCCCCTTTTTTTCAAAACCGACTATTGTTCCGTCAATTGTTGGTCTGCAAGCACCCATACGCCATAATTGCGGCTCATATTTTAGAATTGAAAAGTTTTGTGAAATTTCCTTGTGTTCCGCCCAGTGAGCGGTTCCGTGCTGTCCGTTACCGACCTTGCGAGCCTTGATTTTGTCAAGGCTGTAATTCTTCCCTATAACAGCGAATATTATCATAGCCAAAAAGACAATTGCTATAATAACTATAAATACATACTGTTGCATATTATCAACCTCCCATCGTCATAACGGCAGTTTCAGCAATGATTTCCGATTGTGCCTGTTGCATTTCAAGAGTCATGCTTGCTTCAATCGATACTGCTGTTTGCGCTATTTCATAGAAACGTTTTGCAACGCTTTTACACGTGTCGGTTTCTCCTATTTTAAATGCACATTTAATTTGTTCGGTCAATTGCTCGATTTTTGTTTGCGGCTTACCTTTTTCTCTATATGCTCTGAAATCTTTATTGATACGATTGGCTAGTTTTTCATACATAGCGGTATAGTCAATCGTCGAATCATCAAGTTTCAGTGTTTGAACACTATGATCCAGTGCAAGAGCGGCTATATCGGTATACAGTCCTTCTGCAAGCAAATCTTCAAATCCGGGTGATAATGTATCATTTTGCGGCTCGATTTCATCTACAACATTAGCAACAGCATTTTTCAGCGGGTGAACATTTGCCGGAATATATTCTTCGCCATAATTATGTTTAAGGTCTTCGTTCCAGTCTTTTGCCTGTGAAGTTGCCCGTCCGATATGCTGATAGCCTTTTGAATAAAGTATATCTCGTATTCGTTCGGCAGCGTCTATTCCACCTTCATCGTTGTCCGTACATAAAACTACATGCTGAAGATGAGGATAGTCTGACAACGCCTGAAGAAGCGAACGCTCTGAAATACCGTCAAGAGCTATATAGCTATGCTTTTGCCAATCAGCCGGATATAACGTTATAAATGACAACATATCTATCGGTGCTTCGAAGACTAATATCATATCATCAGTGCCGATATGGCAAAAACTGAAATTAGTATCAGATCCGGAGACTGTCATGCGAAAACTTTTGCCGTATGTGGCAATCGAGCGTTTATTAGCCTGCTTGGCAGTACCCTCCTTATCTCTGCCGAGAAACACAACATTGTGCGCTTCTTTTTGTTCACCTGTAGTTTTATCGTTGTAATATTCAAGACTTTCATAGATCATCTTCTTATGAGCAAAAAAAGAAACAATGTCGCCTGATATGTGCCGGGTTTTTGTTAGGTATGCAAAAACTCGTTTCATATCGCTGTTGGCTTTCGGTAACTTAAATTCCTTTCTAATCGGTAATTGCGTATTAACATTTGATACTCGTGTTATATTTGATGAAGGAACTGATGAAAACCCTAATAGCATTTCTACAGCTTCAGGATAAGAAGAACCGTAATAATTCTCGACAAATTTTATAGCACCGCCACCAATCTGATTTTTATGATCATACCACTGATTTCCGTTAATGGTTATACTGTCATGCTTCTGTCCGTTTTCAGTATATACAAGCTTATATCCGCTGCCATGTCTTTGTAATTGTTCGCCGTGTGACGTGAGAAAACTGTACAGATCCGTTGAATTTGCGGTTGTTCGCTGTTCTTCGGTAATACGTCTGTATTTTGCCATTTCTGACTCCTTTCTGTTTCAAAAAGGAAAAAGGCTTGTGAGCTATTATACCCAAAAGCCTTTTTTCAATATTGAATTATTTAATACTGCTGCAAGTATTACCACGGAATGATGTTCCAAATATAAAGGGGTGCAGTAAGAACAAATAGCAATCCACCCAGGCATACAGCCGGTGCTATTATATCAAATTCGCCGTTACGCTTATAGGAAATAGCACTTTTTGTAATGAATACAATTAACAAAATACCGAGTACGCCATCGAGTATAGGGAACACCACATCATTTACGATTGTCTTAATCTGACCTTTCATGCCGTCCCATGTACTTGTAATAGCACCGGCTACGTCGGCACTTCCGGCAGCAAAGCATACAGTTGAGAGAGCTGTTACGGTTATAAGCGCAACAAGAAATGTTGCAAGCACTTTTGCTTTTTTCATAATAATATTCCTTTCAGATAAAAAAATAAGAGCGGTTAACGCTCTGACAAATATGTTGATTTTTATTGTCGCCAGTGGCGACAATAAAATTTTAATGCTGCTTAGCGTTTTCTCTTACGCTTTGATAGCGGGAACGCAAGCACAATGCCTGTACTCATCATTACCATTGATATGATAATAACCGCTGTCTGCGTAAAGCTGTCCTCGCTTGCACCTGTCGGGGGATTGTCCGGTAGCTTGCTGTTGTGCATTTCTGTAACAAGCTTTGCACCGTCACGGTCAATCGTTAACTGCTTATCTTCGGGTAAAAGATAGCCTGCCGACGCTTCATCCTTCACTTCGTGTATGGTATACTCACCGGATCTTAAATCGTTGATACGGATTATACCGTTCTTGTCGGTTGTGTATGTTTTCCTGAAAGTCTGACCTGTGTATGTCTTTCCGGTTACCTCAAAATGTATTCCTTCGACCTTGTTGTCGTATGAAGTCTTTACAATCTTGATTTCGCCCTTTTGAGGTGAGTTGATAAACGTACCCTTGCCAAGCTCATCATTGGAAACTTCTACGGTTTCGCCGTCATTTACAATTTGGAAATAATAGAAATTCACATCACGGACGAAATATTCGGGAGCCTTTGTTTCCTGTACATAGTATTCGCCGTAAACAAGTCCCTCAAGGCTGTACACGCCTGTTTCGGTTTCCTTTAATGTGCCGACTA
>ENA-UOJL01001677-UOJL01001677.1-human-gut-metagenome-genome-assembly--contig:-P47-NODE-1677-length-21699-cov-12.654824_pt1 | contig 21699 bp, 22 predicted proteins | sample MGYA00242347_ERZ723894 | MGnify/ENA metagenome assembly ERZ723894
GCGGTCCGGTGTCGCCCTTGGGGCCTTTGACGTTGCCGAGCAGAATCTTCGTCATATGCGCTCCTTACTTTCCGTCATTGATCATGTAGTACAGGTCTCCCGTCGCCGGATCGTAGGAGACGGGAGCCGCCGACGCGGTGGTCGTATCCGCGTACACGGCGTACAGGTCTCCGTTCGGGTCGACCTGTAGTGTGAAGAATCCGGAAGTTGGCGCCGTCACGCCGCTGGCACCCTGCGGTCCTGTCGGCCCCTGTGGGCCCTGCAGTCCCTGCGGACCTTCGGGACCGGCGACGCCTTGCGGCCCTCGCTCCCCGGTCGCTCCTTTCTCTCCCCGAGGACCGGTGGGTCCGGTCGCTCCGGTGGCCCCCTGTGGTCCTGTGTCACCCTTGTCGCCCTTCTCCCCTTGCGGACCCTGATCGCCTTTCGGAAGCCCCAAATTCAAGGTTTTGTCGCTGCCGGCGCCCGTGAGCGACGCGCTTGCCTGTGCGCCGGGGGCGAGCGTGTCCACCGAACCGATTTTCAGGCCGGTGATGTAGTCGCCTTTCGGCTGTTTACCCGACAATGCGTTGTTGAGCGAGTCGATGTCGTTTCTGGTCACGTCGGCGCTGAACGTCCAGGCGTCGAGTTTGAGGCCGGCTCCAGCGTAGTAGGCGTGGCCACCATCCCCGATGGAGGATTCTCCGCTGTTGCCGCCGGCGCTGGCACCTCCGGATTCGTAGGTGACGGTGAGCACGCCTCCCGAAACCTTGACGATCTTCTTGGAGATCTCGGCAGTGACGACGAGGCCCGTGTTGTTGTCACGGCCCGTGACCAGGTCGCCGACGTCCGCGTCGATGCCGTCGGGAATGTCCACGTCGATGGTGCTGGTGTTCCGAAGTTCCTGGAATTTCTGCCTGCCCTTGTCCTCGAGCTCGTCGGCTTCGGCGTTGGACAACTCGTATGTGGCGGTGCGTTCGTCAAGCCCTTTGAGGGTCTGCGTGTGGCTGAACGTGCCGTTCGCGTCGGCGTACCAGTGGATGACGGTACGGTCCTTGAGTTCGCCCTTGCCCAGGCAGATGAGATGGTTGATAGGGTGCGCCGCCTGTTTGGCGGTGAAGTCGATGAGGTCCGAGTCGATGCTGTCGCCGATCGTGCGGACGGGCATGGCGCTCATGGATACCTTGTCGCCGTCATTACGCAACCGGAGTTTGAGTCCGCTTGCCCTGAGCATCTTGACCAGACCGCTGTACAGGTCCACGTACCGGTCGAACTGGCAGGTGGTCTTGTGGTCGGCGCTTTCGTCGGTGACGATGAACAGGCCTTGCAATCCCGCACGGCTGACGAGCGTGCGCATGATGACGGGAATCGTGCCGGACAGGGTGAGGTAATCGTTGTTCCCGTCCGGTTCGATGATCTTCGAGGCGAGCACTCCATGCCAGTCGCGGCCATGCCATGTGACGGTGGACAGGCCTCCGTCCACGTCGACATCCGTGTCGTCGATGATGCCGCCGTACTCGGTGCCGTCGATCATGATGCGGCTCCCCGCCTTGAGCGCGGCGTCTTCGACCTGCAGGTCGAAGTCGTTCTCCCCGCTACCGAACGCGAGGTCGAGCGTGTATGAGGCGTGGCTCGCCACGGGTTTGCCTGTGGCGTCGGTGACGATCAGGTCCATGGCGGTTCGCTCCTTTCCTCGCAGACCGTCAAGTCGAATTGGAATCCTCCCGGCCAGCTGATCGGCTGTGTTCCGGGCGCGAGCGGTTGGAACACGTACCGGCCGGAATCCTTGCCCGACCCTCGCACGGCCTGCGCGAAGCAGTTTGTGGCGAGACCTGTGCCGCTGACCATGGTGACGGTCCTGACATCGCCGGTGCCGTCGATTTCCAGACGCGAGCCGGATGGCACGGTCACGTCGACCTCGTACCGGTTGTTTCCGATGATGACGTACGGTTGCGCGCATGGTCCGAATATCGTGAGCTTGACCGGCTGCGGGATGGACGTGTCGTTGACGATCTCGGCACCCAATGCCATGCCGGCGAAATCATGCGGATAATCATATGGATAGTCAAGGTCGGCGGTTCCGGAATCGTATCGCGGCGTGAAATGCGTCATGGTCGGACGGCGCCACACGCCATCGGCCAGCACGATGGTCAACTGCGTCTCGACCATCGTGGGCGTGATGGATTGCGGTTCGCTTTTCGTGATCCACGCTTTGGCTTCCCATTCGCCGTCGGCCACGAGCGTGCCCGGGTTCCCGGATGCCATGTCGGCGTCCGCGAGGCGGCGCAGTAGGTCGAGCGTGGCTGGAGAATCGTGGATCTTCACGGTGACTGTCGCCTCGCGTGCCTTGCGGGTGATGCCCGTCATGCCACGTGAGGCGAGGCTGTAGTCCCAGACGCGGGCGCGCAGTCCCGTGAGCGTCTCGCCGTACAGCGGCCCCTCGAAGCCGATGCGCTCACCTGTGGCCGCGCACACGTATTCAAGCGATTGCACTTCTCACCTTCCTTGCGAAGTCGCGGTCCCCTATCGTCGGCGTGTACCTGGCGATGATCGATCCGAGGTCGTCGTGCAACGATTCGACGGCCGTGATGAGTTCCCGCAGATCGCCGTCGCCGGCATTGGCGCCGGTGCCGGCCGTGACGTTCAGCCTGCCGGTCTTCGACCAGTCCGCGTCGGAGAGGCTCATCGTGGAGACGAGCGAATCCATGGAACGGCTGACCACATGCGCGGAATCGTCGATGCCCAATGCCATGCCACGTCCGACCATCACGCCGACCTCGTCGCGGAACACACGCGACGGGGAATGGATGCCCAAAGCGTTCTTGGCCTTGTCCACCAAGCCCGACAACGCGTTGGTGATGCTGGAATACAACGAGCCGACCATTCCTGTGATGCCGTTGATCAATCCCTGGATGATGTTGCGTCCCGCGCTGACGAGCCAGCTTCCCGCGCCGGACACCGCGCTCCGGACGGTTCCGCCGATCCCGCTCACGACGCTCCCGACACGGCCAACCATGTTGCTTACGGTGCCGACGATGCCGCCCCAGACGCTCGACACAATGCTTCCGACGCCATTCCACAACGCGGCCCACACGCTCCGGATGGTCGAGCATGCGGCGGATACCACTCCGCTGACCATGCCGATGCCGGCGGAGACGACGCCTTGGATGCCGCCCCACACTGCCGACACGATGCCCTGGATGGCCGACCACGCGGCGCTCCAGTTCCCGTTGACGACCGCGAGCGCCAGTTGGATGATGCCTTGGATGACGGCGAGTGCGGTGCTGATGACTGTGGCGATGATGGTCCATGCGCCTTGTACGACGGTGGATATGGTGTTCCAGAGTCCGTTCCAGACCGTGCTGATGATTGTGACGGCGGTTTGGAAGATGGTTTGGATGTTCTGTATTCCGGCTTGCAGGAGTGGTGTGATGGTGGTGATGAATGTTTGGATGCCGGTGATGATCGCGGTGAGCGCGGTCATGATGATGGGGCCGATCGTGTTCCAGACGTTTTGGAGGACGGTGGTGATGAGTGTCCATCCGGTTTGCCAGATTTGTTGGATTTGGCTCATGGTCTGGGTGATGAATATGGCGATGGCTTGCAGGATTGGCTGGCATGCGGTGCTGATCTGGTTCCAGATTCCCATGAACCATGTGGCGAAGCTGTTCCAGAGTCGTTTGCCCGTTTCGGTTTGGGTGAAGAACCAGGTCAGCGCGGCCACGACCGCGCCGATGGCCACGACAAGCATGCCGATCGGATTCGCGTCCAAGGCAGCGCTGAATGCCAGCTGCACGGCGGTAGCAGCCTTGGTCACCGCGCTCCACGCCGATTGAGCTGCCTTGACAATATTGAACGAGCCGGCGAGTTGCTTCAGTGCTCCAGCCGCGCTTCCCGCGTCGGAGATCTTGCCAATCAAATCGAACGTGGCCGTAGCGGTCTTCTCCACACCGGAGGCAGTCGCGGAAATGGCCTTCAGTCCACCGGAAACTGTCTTCAGCCCGGCCGAGACGATATCCCAGCCTTTGACCGCGAGCAATGCAATGGTGATGGCTTTCAACGCGCCGGATACCAGTGCGCCGTTCTGCTGCGCCCACTGTCCGACCGACTGCAGCCAGCCTCCCACCGTCATGAGCACGCCGGTCAAAGTGTTCAACAGTCCGGCGAAGCTCTGCGCCGCGGAACTGGCGGTGCGCGCGCTGTCGTTGAAGCCGAAGGCCTGCGAGACCGCGGCCGCCAATACGGAAACCAGCGAGCCCAATCCGGAGATGACGCCGGTCAGGCTTTCAAGGAACGGCTGCAACGCGCCCGTCTCGATGAACGTGTTGACGAACGTCTTCGCCCATCCCGCCGCGTTCGACAACGCCTGCGCGACCGAAGCGACCACTCCCGCGAGCGCGCCGGCGGTTGTGGAGAACATTGTGGCGGCTTCGCCGCCATTGTTGAGTCCGCCTATGAGTGATGTGATTGCGTTCCAGAGGCCAGTGAGTTGGCTTTTGAGGCTGGCCGTCGCCGAGGCGAGCATCTGGAAGCCGGGGATGTTGGAGATCGTGTCGCCAAGGTTTTTGAGTTTCGCCTGTGTGGCGGGTATCGCGTTCTCGAGACCTTGTTGGAGTGCCGCTCCGACTTTTTGCAGGGTTGGTGTGACGGCTGCGGTGAATGTATCGATGAGTGGGATGGCTTGGTTGAACAGGCCGCGTAAGCCGTCGAGGACTGGTGTGGCGGCTGTTTCTCCGAGTCGGCTCAACGCGGCTTTCACGTTGGCCAGGGCGCCGGTGAATGTGGTGCCTGCGGATAGTGCGGCGCCGCCCAATCCTTCCTGCATGGCGTCGGCGAAGGTCTGGAAGTCGATCTTGCCGTCCGAGACCATGTCGGACACTTCGGCGCTGGTCTTGTTCAGATGCTTGCCGAGCATCTGGAGGACAGGGATGCCGCTCGACATGAGCTGGAGCATGTCGTCGCCCTGGAGTTTTCCTCGCGCGGCGACCGATCCGAAGATCGTGCCGATGTCGGTGAGGCTTCTGCCGCTGATCTGCGCGGTGTCGGCCACGGTCTTGAGGACCTTGGTGAGCTGGTCGCCTTCCTTGATGCCGGAGGCGGACAGGCTGGCCGCCACGGTCGCGGCGTCGCCAAGTCCGAACGCGGTGCCTTTGACGGAGGCGAGCGCGTCGTTCATGATTTCGGTGACGCTGGCGCTGTCGTGGCCGAGGCCTTTGAGTTTGGCTTGCGCGTTCTCGATGTTGAGGGCGCGGGTGAAGCCGCCTTTGGCGGCCAATGCGGTGATGCCGCCGGCGAGGGTGACGATCGCGCCTGTGCCGACCTTGCCGATTTTGCCGAATGCTCCGCCGATTTTCGAGATGAGGGTGTTGGAGCTTTTCTTGGAGGCTTTGTTGACGGCGTCGCCGATGTCGCCTTCGATGCTTTTGCCGAATCCTTTGCCGGATGGTTCGACGTGGACGTATGCGACGCCTATGTCCTGTGCTGCCATCGTGTTTCCTTATTCGTAGGTTGGGATTCCGATGGCGGTCGGAGTCAGAGGTCGTCGTTGATGTGGAAGCAGGCTTTGAGCCGTTCCCTGTCCTCGCGTTGACGGCGGGTGAGGTTGTGCGTCGGGGTTGGCGGGCGGAGCGGGTCGTGCTCGTGGTCGAACCATGGGCGTTTGCGTTGTCCGGACAGCGTCCAGACCGCCTGTTCGGCTCCGTCGGGCGCGTAGACGGCGTTCTGCAACGCCATCCACGAGTGGCTCGTATGGTCTTTGAGGATTTCGCGGGTCAACGCCCAGGCGAGTCCCCAATCGACTCGTGGACGTTGGCCTTCAACCCATTCCCGGAAGCGTACGGGCCTGTAGATCTGCCCGTACGCTCGGATCCAGTCGTAGGCTAGCGCCGCGCGGTGGTTGTTCCAGAGGTGGGCGAGGTAAACGCTTTTGGGTCCAGTCCGGATTCGTCGGCCCACGCCTTCACCGTGGCAATGAGGTAGGCCATCGGGCGTTTGGTCTTACGTAGCGCGGTCCAGAAGTTCGGCTGCGCGTTCTCGAAGTATGCGAGGAACGCGGCCATGCACGCGCTGGTCTCCTCGTCGGAGAGCGTCGGCCTGCTCTTGACCAGGAGGATGGCCTGCACGAGTTCGATGGGCAGTTCCGCGTTGTTGAGGTTCGGCAGGTCGAGTTTCGCTCCGGCGACCTCGAGGTGCACGTCGGGCTTGAGCTCCTCCGCGTCGGTAAGGTCCACGTCCACGACATGGTAGGTGTTGTCGCTCATTTCGTCTCCGTTTCATGGTTATCGGCGGTTATGGGTAATGGTCCCGTGCGGCCGACCGCCATCGGCCGCACGGGAAGAATCAATGGGCTACTTGGCGTCTTCGGTGACGAGGCCCCATGCGTGGAACTGTTCGCCGTTAGTGCCCTTGAGCATCTTGAACGTCATGCTGAAGTTCATGATCTCGCTGGATTTCAGGCTCACGTCGTCGCGGTCGGACACCTTCGCGTTGGTGCCGTACAGGAGGAAGGGGCGGTCCTGCTGGTCGAGCGCGACCAGGACGAGGATCCATTCCTTCTTCAGGCCGGCGCCCTTGATGCTGATGCCGCCGTCGGATTCCACGTCCACGTCGAAGTAGGCGGATACCACGTCCTTGCGGCCTTCCATCGCGGCGAGCTGGAGCGTCCAGTAGCCCGGGTCCGTGTCGGACAGGACGATGTCGCCGTTGTGCGCCTTGTAGTCGGTGCTGTCGCCCGGCTCCGGATGCAGGACGGCGCCGTCCTCGGTGCTGTATCCGATCGGCTTCTTGTTGGACGGCGGCGTCCAGTTCACGCCGGTCGGCGCGACGAAAGTGCTGTCGCCCTTGGGGAACAGGAACAGCGCGTAGTTCTTGATCAGACGCACGTTGCCGGCGGTATTGCCGTTGGACACGTACCCATAGTCGGTCGATCCGAGCCCGTCCTGCAGGCTGGTTTCGGATGCCGTCTGTTCGACGGCGATGGGTTCTTCGTTGCTGTCAGACATTCCTGTCTGCACCTCGCTTCCGTTCTGCGTGTGGCGGCACGTCTTTGCTTGTCTTTTCTTGTGTTTTCAGTTCAGGCGACGGATACCTCGAGCAGGAGCACGCCGTACGCGCTCACCAGTCTCTTGTCCTCGTCGGTCATGCGTACCGGCCCGGATTCCAGTGACGCGCTGATGAGCGGCGCGACGGTTCCGAGCCTGATGATCTCCCTCGCGATTGCCGCCCACAGGCGGGCGGCCTTGTCCCAGTCGCCCGTATGGTCCTCTCTCATGCAGCGCACGCTCAGCCGCAGTCGCACGGCCTGAGAGATGGGAGTGCTCATGCCTTGCATGGAGTCGGCCAATGTGGCTTCGGTGAAGGGAGGTTCGAGGTCGTTGCGTTCGATCGTGTCGAACGTCACGTCCGGGAACAGCTCCCGCAGCCTGGGCAGGAGCAGCGGCTCCGTGCGCCGTGGGGTGATGGGGATGCTCATACGCGCATCCTTCCGAGCGTGTCCTCCAATGTGCCGTGCGCCTTCTCCACGGGTGCGGGGCAGAGGATGGCCACGCCGTTTCGGTTCGCGCCGTTATGGTCGCGAACCATGCACCGGCTGTCGGTGACGGCCTCGTTGGCGGCGTCGCGCATGCGGCCCCGCAGGGTCTCGTTCTTCAGCACCTGCTGGCTGAATGCCTTTCGGTTGAACACGAATCTGCATCGTTTGGCCATGGGTTATCCTTCCCGTTCGCCCACGGTGATGACGTCGCCGATGTGGCGTCCGTGGAGGTTGTTCCACACTTGCGGCTTTCCTTTGACGGGCAGGAGGATGCCTCTGACTTTGATCAGGTCGGTGGCTTGGATGCCTGTCGGCTGGCTACCGCGGATGTGGATCGTGTATTCGATGGTCTGCGGGCTGGCGTTCTCCTCGGTCTGGTCGGTGGTAGAGGTTGGCGCGACCATCGCCTGGAACGTGCCGACGCGGACGGGTTTGCCCTGGATGGGGTTGCCGTCCGTGTCGGTGGTGGACTGGCCGCGCCACACTTCGATGGTTTCCACTAGGACGTCTCCCCCGTTGCCATGTCGACGCTGAACGCGCGCTGAGCGTTGATGCCAAGGATGCGTTTCTCGTCGTCGCGCAGCCAGAGATCGCCGGTGGGCGCTCCGAAACTGTATTGTTCGCTGAAGCTGCCGGTGGTCTGGTTCATCTGCGTGATGCCGCCGGGAATGTCGTACGGGTCGGCCTGCATGATCCTGCGGACGATGTCGCAGGTGATCTTCGTCAGCAGGCGTGGCCGTTCTTTTTGGAGACGTTGCCAGTTCGGGGAGCGTTCCTTGATGTAGTCGGTCACGTCCGCGAGATGCGTGTCGGCCTTCTCACGTTCCTCGTCGGTGAGTTTGTGCCACCTCTGTTCGAGGTCGACGGAGGTGGCGAACACGTCTGGTTCGACAGTCATGTCGGACTCCGTCAGGCGGTGAGCAGGACGAAGCGGTTGATGTCGCGGATACGGAAGCCGACCTCGATTTCGATTCGCACGGCGAACATGTTGTGCTCCCACAGGTTGACCTGCTTGCCGTCGATGGTGATGGACGCCTGGTCGGAGATGCTGGTCTGCATTCCTTCGACGGAACCCCATGCGGCGGAGGAGAATTCGCCGCACACGCCGAGGATCTCTGCCTTGGCCGGTCCCGGTGTCTCGGATACGGCGGGCACGTGAACGCCCTTGCTGATGTAGGTGCGGTTGCCGAGCACGGTGCTCACGTCGGAGGCGGCGGTGCCGTCGAGGAACAGGGGGCGTCCGTTGTTGTCGGTCGCCTGCCGGAGCACACTGCGACCCTGGGTGCTCAACGCCCAACCGTCCACGGTTCCATCCGCTTCGGACACGAGGTCGTCGGCTTTGTTCAGGTTCTTCCACACGTCCTTGCCGATGCTGACGGTCTGCGCGCTCTTCAGGGTGTCGAAGTCCGCACCCGGAGCGTCGACGAGACCCATGATGGTCTTGTCAAACGTGCGGGCGATGGCTCCCGGACCCTTCGCGACCACTTGGTCGTAGAGAGCGCCGAAGTCTCGGCGGAACTGGTTGGAGAACGGCATGATGACCGCGATGGTGTACGGCAGCATGTCCTTCTTGCCGAAGGTGACGCCGCTCTTCGGCTTCTCCGCACCCTCATTGACCCATGCGGCCTCCGGGTCGCCGATGATGATCGGCACGCGAGCACCGTTGCCGGGCAGTTTCATCTCCGGCACGAGCTGCATGAACGCGCTCTTGTATTTTGCGGTCTGCAAGATCTCCGCCTGGGTTTCAGGGGTGAGGTCTAGACCGTTGCTTTTTCGGGTCATGGACGGATCTGTCATGGTTTGTCCTTTCAAATGAATGTTGTTTTGCTGGTTGGCTCACAGGAGCGTGTTGCTCATGGCGTTGACGAAGTCCTCGCGGCTGGAATGTTTAGCCTTGGCCTGTCCGGTGCGGGCGCTCTGGTCCGCAACCGTGCCGCGGGAACGCATGTCGGCGAACACCTTCATGAGTTTCTCGGCGTATTCGCCAATCTGCTTCTCGTCGTCGCCCGCGAGGACGCTCGGGTCGGTGATGCCGTGTTTGGCCGCGACGTTGGCGCGTATCGTGGAGAGCTCCTTCTCGTGTTCGGCCTGTTTGGCTTCGCTTTTGAGCTTCTCGTTCTCCTCGAGCGCCTTGGAGAGTTTCGATTCGAGGTCGGCAGTCTGTCCGGCCTTCTCCTTGAGCTCCTCGTAGTCGCTTTTCCTGCCGCGTTCCCTGCCGAGACGCTCGTTGATTATGCGGTCGACTTCCTCCTGGGTGAAGGTCCTCAGCTTCGCGTTGTTCACGTCCTTTGGGGCCGGAGAGTGCTGTTCCGGCTCCTGTTGGCCGTCCGCGCCGGTCTGGTTTTCTTCTGCCATGGTTGGTGGCTCCTTTGCTTGTTCTTGGTTTCCACGCCTGACGCCGGCGAGTTGACGGCCATTCTTGTTGGTTTCGCGCATGGCTGCGCCCCGCCCCATCGCTGGGGTGTGAAAGGTAAAAGAAAAGCCATCACGTTTCGACGTGATGGCTTTCTGGGATTCAGAGATTTCCCAGCGCTTTTCTTCGCGCGTATTCGGACCGCAGCTCGTCGGTCGACACATAGTCGCCGACGGACCAGCGCTTCTTTCCTTCGTTCCTGACCCATTCATATTCGTCCTGTGGCATGGAGATATCGCCATACTTGCGTTTGATTTCCGCAAGATGGCGCTCATCGGTGACTTCCTTCAAATCACCGGGCATAAACGTGAAACGGTCGGAACGATCCATAGGCTCAATCATAGCAGTCTCAGATAAACGATCGGTCTGCCGTCGGATGCTCCAAGCCCTTCGAAACGAAGAGCCCTTCCTCTCGGCAGAAGAATTTCGTATTCTCCCGGATGCTGAGTGATCGGCTCCACATACACGCCGGCGCTTCCCGGCGGTACCAGGATTCTTGTGGCGATGCGGTCTTCCCCATCAACGTCAATGCCTCCCTCCTTGATGCTGGTGGCCATGTAGCCGATGTGTTCGAAGGTGCGACCGGTATTCAAATCGAAAAGCGACTCCATGTCGTTGACGTGGAACGTCGACAACCGCATCTGCCTGTCGACCGTGAAACGTTCTCGGGTGATATGGTCGGATATCGCTTCGTCGATGCATTCGACCTGATGGATGACGTCTTTCGACGGGTTTCGTCCGCCGAACAGGTAGCCGTTGATACTTTTGTAGCTGTCTCCGGTCCAATCCATCAAAGCCGCGATCTTCTCGTCGTTGGAGAATCTATCTCCAGGCATCCTGACGCTATAATCCGACAATCTCGATAGTTCGGAAGCGCTGATTGGAATCGATTTGCCGCTCCATCGAATCGTCGGTTGGGCAGTCACACCATCATTGACCTCATCGTGATAGATGCGTCTCAATTGGGCTAGCGTGTCACGCCAGTCGCCGTCATCGCCGGCCGCAGCCTTGGCTGCCTGGTACATTTCACGATACTTGTCCGGATCGTATCCTTTGAGTTTGCTGCTGCCCCAGCTTGGCACGATGTCGCAGTCGCAGTCCGTATGGTATTGCATCTGCCGTCCGGCGGTGTCCTCGCTCAGGTAGGCGAAGCCACGCGAGGCGAGCATAAGGCAGAACGCGCATGTCTTAGCCCCTCGCGGCACACGCGCCCAGCGAGGCTTGGTGGGATCGTTGGCCACAGCCCTCTGCATGGTCAGCCGCCCGACGGTCTGAATCAGATTCTGCACGTATTCCAGCGCCCGCTCCTCGTCAGCGAACGTGGGCCACAGGTCGTCGATGGTTCTTCCGGCGTTGTTGTGAACGGCTCCGTTTTCATCTGGAATGACATCCTTGTAGTGCAATCCCATGAAGTCAGTGTTGTTGAAACCGCCTTCCATCTGCCAGACCGCGCGGTCGGCGGTGATGGAAGGCGGCTCGTATTCCGGCATATCGATTCCGCCGTACTGCGCCCACAGGTCGCGTACGTGGCCGTAGTAGTCGGATGCGAGCCTGCTGGCGGCGTCGGCATACCGGTTGATCTCCGCTTTGATGAGCTCCTGGCTTTCACCGTCCCAGACGAGGCCCGAGACACTGTTGCCGGCCTCCTTCTGCAGGCGGCTCATGGTGTCCGTGTAATCCTCGTACAAATCATTGAGGTCGAGTTCAAGCCTTCTGCGTCGTTCCGGCGGCAGGTTCAGACTGTTCGGGCTCATTCATACCGCCTTCCCTCGCCGCCGTATCGGTCTGCTGCTCCGTCTGTTGGCGCATGCCTCGAATCTGATCGAGTACCTGACCGGCCTGGGCCTTGCGCTGGTCGGCCTTCAGCCGGACGATCTCGCTTCGGCTCAATCCGGCGCGTGTCATGCCGACCTCGCTGTTGGCGAACGAGTCGATGCTTCCAGCGAGCTTGCTGAATGCGTCGGCGCTCATGGAGCTCGACGGCGTGTTCGGGTTCTTCCAGTCGACCTGCAGTTTCATCAGCTCCTCGTCGGGCACGGATGGATCCTGCATCCGTGCCACAAGACGGGCTGCCTGCAGGATCGATTCACCGAAATCCCGGTCGCAATGGCGCGCCTCGATAATCAGGTCCTCACGTTGTGCCTCGGTCGCGTCGGCGGACGTCGGGTTCGCGTCGGACACGATGCCTAGCGAGCTGGCTGGAATGTTCATCGCACTGGCGAACATCGCCGCCCAACTTTTCAGCATCGTCAGATGCGGGTCCATACTCGACGCGGCCAGTTGCGTCACGGTCGGGGACTGCCCGTCGATGTCCTTGCTGATCATGTTGTAGCGACCCATATAAAGCTTTAACGCGTCGTCCGTGCCCAACGAGGCGAGTTCTTCGGAAGTGCCTGTCAGCAGGATTTTTGGGAACGCGTAGAATTCGGCATTCGCTTCGGCGCGCACGATGGTGCGGTTCGCGCCGTCGATGATGGCCATAGCGTCCCGGCTGATGCGGGAGCGTCCGAACGGTTTGACCTCGGTAGCCTTGTAGGCGAGGCGGAACACGCTGCACTCGTTGTCGATGGTGGGTTGCTCATCGTCCACGCGCCACCAGTAGCCGAGACGGCGCTGCACGCTGATGTTGCGGTCGGGCATGTAGAGCACGAGTCCGGTGGCCTCGTTGTTGTCGTCAACGTCGGTGATGGCCATGCACGCCCTGACCCGCCGGTTAGGGTAATCCCAGACGGCGGCCGAGCTTTCCGCGGTATGCGTGCGGATGAGCGGTCTTCCTTCGAAGTCCCGGACGACGCTGAGGAACGAACAGCCGTGAATGAGCGCAGTCTGGATGGCCTGCTGCAGAACGCTAGTGAATCCGATGCGGCTCATGAAGTCCTGCAGTTCGAATGGGTCGTCCACGCCCGGCGAGACGAATCCCTCGAACACGCAAAGCTCAGCGAGCATATCCACAGCCTTGCGTGCCCACCCAAGCGGCGTGTAATGATCCTTGATGGACTTCGGCACAGTCAGTCCAAAATCAACCAGTGGCTCCTTGGCTTCGTAGTAGGCGGTGAGTGTTCGGTTGCGGCTCGCGTGGCGCGTCCATACCTCGGCGAGTTCGCGCAGCAGCGCGTTCTCCTCACCGGAGAGTCCGTCGATGTGCGTCGGCACGACGAGTTTCGGCACCGTTCCGGCTCCTCCCGTAGGTTTCCACCCGTCCGGCGCTGCCGTTGTCTGGATGTCGCTCATTTAGATTCCTCCGATGATCTGTCGTCTTCCGGGATGTCGGAGCGTCGTGAACGCCCCGTACAGGGCGAGCGTGGTGGACACGAGCGGCGTGATGTCGACATCACTGCCGAGTTTGTTCCAAGCGATCGCGCCGGACTGTCCCAATGGACGCGTGGTCGCACCCTTGACGGCCGCGGCCAGCTGCGGCTGGTATTCGTCCCGCGGGTGCTTGAGCGTTCCGGCTTTGAGCATGTCGAGGAACCGGCCGCATGCTCGGCCCATCTCCTGCATGTTCGTGACCGTGACCTTCACATGTGCTTTCTTCAGTTCCGGCAGCAGGCTCATGGCGGGCGACTGCGCGTCGATGACCACGCTGGCGGTCTTCGGCCAGCGTTCGGCGAGCCAGTCCACGGCCCACATGGTTCCCACCTGCCGCGCGTCCTTGATGTTCGCCATCTGGATGATGGCCGAACCGTCCGCGTACCGTAGCGCGGCTCCGATGGTCAGCACGCTCCTGTCCGGAGGCATGTCGATGCCGAAGCTCACGGTTCCTCCATCCGGCACGTCGTCGATGGCCGCGGCCTGCCACAGGTCGGGACTGATGGCGTATGCGGTGGCGGTCTCGTCCCATATGCCAAGCGCCTCACGACGGAATGAATCGTCCGACAGGTTGTTGCGCATGCGCATGATTGCCTGTTCGCTTGTACGTTTCGGATAGCTGGGATTCGCTTTAGCCCACTGTTCGCGGTCGTCCGAATCCGCGTCCTTGTCGGCGGCGAGCTCCACGTAGAGGAGGTTTCCGTCATGGTTCAGCGCGTGCATGCGTTTCTCCGTGAACGCATCGCACTGGTCTCCCGGCTTGGGTGGATTGCCCATATACACGACCAGGGGGTTAGGACTCGTGTTCAAAACCGGAATCATGTTGTCCATCGCGCGCACTGTGAGGATCTGCGCTTCGTCGAACACGGCCACGTCCACGCTGTGCAATCCTCGGCCGAAACCGTTCTCGCGGGCGCCGAACATGATGCGGCTGCCGGACGTGAACGTGATCTCCTGTTGGCCGTTTGCTCTGCGGATGCGTTCCACGTACCGGCCGAGCACTGGATTGTGCTCCATCTCGCACATGTCCGCGAATGTCTCGTCGCTGGTGCGCGTATGGTGGGCGGTCCAGATGGCTTTCAGGTTCGGTGTGAGTATCGCCTTGAGGAACAACGCGGTGCCGACGGTGAAGGTCTTGCCGATCTGCCTGCAGCTGGACAGCACGGCGCCGTCCGCGCCACACGCATACTTGCCTTCCGCGTTCTTGGCGAACAGAAGCCACAAGAAGCCCTGCTGCCACAAGTCGAAACGGATGCCGGCCTTACGCGCGGCTTTGTTGATTCGAGTGAACTCGCTGCCGACGATGCCTTCCGGCTGGCGGAGGACCTTGGCGATTTCAGACAATCGACGCTCCGACATCGTCCGTCACCTCGTCTTCCTCATCGTCCAGCAGGTCGGTCAGACCGCCGCCTTGGAGCGCTTCGATGCGTTCGCATACGTCGATGAGCTGGCGGCTGATCGCGGGCAGCGCGTTCGCCGGCGTCGTGGGATCGGCCATGGCCTTGAGCAGCAGGTCACGGTTGTCTCGCAGTATGTCCAGCATGCTGCCGTCCATCATCCGTTCGAAGCTCCGCTGGTCGAGATCCTGCTCCGGCTTCTGTTTCGTTTCCACGGCTTTGACGGGCGGCTTACCATTCCGGTCCTGTGCGGGCCTGTTCTTTTTCCGACGATAATCGGCTTTCTGGCGGCAGGACTTGGAACAGTACTTCTGAGGCCGCCCATGGCCGGAAGGCTGGAATTCCTTGCCGCAGAGTTCGCACTTCATCGGCGCTTCCCTCGCTTTCCGACCTTTCGTTGTTTCCCTGTTTCCGACGTTTGCATTCCGGGAGGGATGTCGGCACTGCACCCGAGGCGACCGGGAGGGGGTGTACCCGGGGTCCCCGCCCTGGTATCGGAGTCAGATGCCGAACGTTTTGAACGGCATCGAGCTTGGTTTGATGGTCTGCTTGCCGGCCAGCAGCGCTCGTGCGTGTTCGTCTGTCTTGTCGCTCTTCATCCTGTTGCAGATGCGGTGAGTGAGCCTGCAGTTAGTGAAGCTGTATGGATCGCCGCCTCGTGAGACTGGTATGAGCTCGTCGACTTCGGCGCTCATCGGATGTGGTGTCTTCAATGTCTTGTCGACTGGCTTGCCGCAGATGGCGCACACGTCGTATGCGGCCAGGACTCTTGCCCTGAGTTGTCTGCGCCGCCAGCCGTTGCTGACACGCTCGTTGCGCCGCTTGCTCATGTGGCCTCCCCGCATGTATGAGCCCCGGGGTGTCATGGATGCATCAATGATTATCTTCGCCGTTGGCTTGCTGGAATGCCGGTATAGGGGCTCCCGTATATGGACACTCCCGTGTCTTGTAGGGGCTCCCCATCATCTGCGAATACCCCTACCCCGGGTTTGTTTCATGGGTGCCTTCGGCGGGATTCGAACCCGCGTCCACACGCGGCCACAAGGAAGAGAATCCAATAAAGACTCGCGGCCGGTACGATCTACCACTGATTCCTACGAAGGCATACCGGCAGGCGGATTTGAGCATCACCGCATCACGGAAGCACGGGATTGGCTTGCCTGCCACATTGGGGTATGTCCACTCTGACGGGAGTGGGCGGAGCGTGTCCGATATGCCGTTCGGACAGGACGGGACTGCAACCCAGGGAGTTAGGAGAATCCATGGCGGATATGAAAAGGGTTCAAACCAAGTCACCTCGGTTTGAACCCTCTAATCCACTGACAATTCTGCGTTGCACTTTCGATTTTGTCAAATCGAATCGCGGCGCAGCACCTGCCGATGCACGTCCGAAAGCCTGTACAATGGCCGTCCCTTATCGTTCTCACCGGCCGGCTGAAGCCTGCCACGCTTACGCCACGAACGAATCGTGTTCGCATTGCACTGGAACCCGCACTCGCGCAGCAGCTCCGCGCACTCCCCCGCCGTGAACGCCCTGCCCGATTCGATGCACTCCCGCAGGAACCCCAATCGCACGTCGACCACGCGATAAGTGTTGCCGCACACCGGACAGTCAACACTTACCGCGCCGACCTCCGCACTCAGCTCCACGCCACACAGAGGATTCAGGCACCTGCCGATACCATGCCTGGATGGCGGCACGTCGATGATGCTCAGCGTCTTGCGCGCCAACCGCTGCCAGTCATGCCAAATCAAACCGATGTCCGGCAGGCGGTTCAACCGCTGGCATGACCAGCATGCCTTGAGCATGTCGACGATGGGCGGGACCGCGATGCTCGTGGCCCATGGCATGGCCGGCGGCGCATACAATCGACACCACAACGCCGTCACCGCATCCTCGATCTCCTGCAGATGGTCAACGACCGAGAGTCTGATCGGCGTGGGCGCGGACGGCAGGTTGACACGTCCAGGCTGGTGACCCCCGTAATGCGCCGTCGAATCCAGAAACTCGCGCAGGGCGTGAATCCAGACGGGATAGTCGTGGATCCATCCCCTCAAAGCGGTCTCGCACTTGTCGCACATCGTGGCTTGAATACGGCACTCACCGCCGCACACACTACATGTTGTGGTTGCTTCCCGTTTTTCGCCCATATGTTGCGATTCTAGCATTTCGGCCATCCTGAATCGAACATCAGTTCCATTTCGGGTATTCCCGCCCACGGGTCCGGATTGTCGGGATCCGGCCGCATCGTCGGGAACCCCTCAAGGGTCGAATAGTGGAATTCCCTCCCGCTCATGTCGGCGGGTTTGACGCTGATGGGCATGAGCCCGCATTCATGCGCGCCGAGATACATTCCGTCCGGGCTGATGCCGAGCGGTCCCGCGACCGTCTCCAATCTGATCGTGTCCGCCTGCGCGATGCGGCGGATCCGGATGAGCTGCCGGCCGAGGATAATCGCGGTGGTCAGGTCATCGCCGGTGATGATGCCGGCGTCCCATGACTGCCAGACCACGTCACGTTCGCTGAAGATCCACCGTCCGCATGAGCAGACGGCCGATACGAGGTGCGCCGGATTGCCCGGTGGCGCGAGCCGGCGCATCCACAATGGTGGTTTACGACTCATCTCGCCACCAGTCGATGAGGTCGGTGATCTTCCAAGCTGTTTCGAAAAAGCATCAGCATGACGAATCCTAGGATGAGCCCGGACACCTCAACGAGAAGACCACCAAGTTTTCGGATGATTCCCATCATGATTCCTACCCTTATCCGAGGCTTCGTTTGATCGATTTCCAGATCTGGTCGAGTTCTCCGTCCGGCAGACCGCTCACACGGCCACGCTGGAACAGATCGGCCTGGATCTGCCGTTCGTTCTCCGGATGGTTCTTCAGCCTTCCGTACGCCCAGGCGTGCAATGTGCTGTTGCGTTGGCCTTCCGGCACCGGCGTCATATCCGGCGTCCCCTGCGAATTGGACGCGGCCGGCCTGTCGGCCATGACATCGTCCAGGCTCAACGACGGAGCCTCCTGCTTTGGCTCGTTCGTGTATCCGAAATCCTTGAGCATGCGCATGATTGCCTCACTCGCCTCCGGCACCACGCCCGCCGGCAGATCAACCAGCTCATACCGGTTCCCATCGATGACACTGCCCGGACCAATCACATAGCCCTTGTTGCTGACGCGCAGGTCGATTGGCAGGTTCTGCTCGTGCACGGCGTTCTTCAGCAGGGTGACGTCCATGCCGGCGGGCATGCGATAGTACAGGTGCACGCCATGCGGCGTCTTCGTCATCAACGTGGCCGGTAGTGCGGTGGAACCGTAGTCGCCGGTCAACGCCTGCAGGCACTGCCAGCCGTCCGGCCCGTCCGCTTCGGACGGCTTGTCGCAGTCGATGACGAAGCACTGGCCAAGCGGGACGACCGCATACCTGTCCATCGATTCGGTCACGATCGTCGAATCCACATGGCTTTCGGACGAAGGGTTCAACCGTTTCCACGACAATGAGACCTTCCCGTCGACGGGACCGCCCTGCCTGCGCGCCTTGCCCTCGCATGGGGCGAAGCCCGCCTGTCCGTCCAACGCGGATTCGACCAATGCGGCCATGTCATGACAGCCGCCGACATCATCCAGTGGTATGAGGCTGTCGCGGTTCGGTTTCGACAATGCGGTCTGCCGCCAGTCCGTGGCGGTTTCCTCGGCTTCCGTGCCGAGAGCGGCCTTGCGATACACGTCGAAACGCTCACGGTTGACGACGCGGACGACGCGCGGCTGCCCTTTGCCGGGCAATGCACGAGAACGTGCATTCACCAAACCAAGCACATCCATCAAAGACTGCGGAACGGTCGTATGGAATTCCTTACGATAATCACCCTTCACGGCCACCGGATCTCCATACTGTCCCTCATTCGACGCAATCTCACTGATCAGCCAATACATCTCATCGCTGATATTGCGCGCAGGACTCAGATTCACAATCTCCGGCTCGTCCGACCGCTCCCACAACCGGCACGACAACACGAAGAACGCTGCGGGATGCCGATGGCAGAAACCCTCGATCGCATGATATTCGTCATACGAACGACCCTTCGACTGGTGGAATTCCACCTTGATGAAACGACGCACGTCCGAATTCTCGGCGGAATCCGCGAACTGCATGTTCGTCAGAATCAGCATCGTCGCGGTCGGCGTCATCACACGATAACGGCCACCAGTCACACGGGCGTTCACCTGCGAGCCGGTCGACAAGGCACGTAGCAAGGGGAGCATGTCCTCAGTGACCGCGCAAGCCTCATCATCAATGGCGAAAGCCTTGCCGTCCATCTCATCATTCATGCTCTCGCGGCCAAGCGTGTAGCCGCCACCATTGCAGTACGATTGCACGCTGAAACCTGGAAACACCTTGCCGACGCCCAACACGCCGAGCAACGCCTGACGGGCGATCAGCGTCTTCCCGTCACCGCCATGCCCGGACAGGATGTAAGACAATTGTTTGAATGGTTCGAGCCATGGTGTGGCAAACATGCGACAAAGATTCGCATAGGACTTCTCATCCACCGTCAGCCATTCGAGAATGCGCTTCGCGTCCTTCAAAGCCTGATTGCCCATACCGGCAGGAGAGAAAGTCTGTGTGACCGCGATATCCGGCTCATCCTGCAGGCAGACGACTTTACCATTACGCCGCACCCACACGCAGGGGTCGCAGCGCACGCCGCGTTCGACCTGGTCGAACCATTGGCTCCGCTTCGCCTCGCGCATAATCGCGCACGAGTAGAGCAGGTTGCGTTCACTGCTACGAGCGTTGCCGCCGATATGATATTCATCCTCGATGGTCTTGACCGGATGCCAGGAGTTGAGGATGAGCCGTTCGCCCTCATGGTCGGCCATGTCGGGGTCTCGACGCCAAAGCCTGTCCTGTGACGGGCAGTAGCGTAAATGGCCTTCGCGGAGTTCCCAGATGGCTTTCTGGTAGCCTGCGGCGACTACCGGTGCTTTTTTGCGATTGTCGGTTTCGGTGCCGCCTTGGCAGACGAGTTGGAGGTTCTGTCCGGTGATGGTCGTGACGATGGTCATGTCGTTTGCCGGTGCGAACGTCAGTTCAAGCAGGTGGAAGATGCCTGCGAACTGGGCTGGCAGAGTGTCGACCGGTATCGGCTGGTATTTGCGGTAGTCCCTCATTTTTCACCTCCTTTTTTTGCTGTGCCGTTCCATGCCCATAACACACAACACAAAAACAACAAAAATAAATACATATATAAAAAACAATGGAACATTGGTTGTTTGTTTATATATGGTTGGAATTCCGGCACTTTCGCTGTGCCAACGCTTTGGCACAGAATGGCACATGTGCCGTTTTTGATGGTGGGACCATGTTCCACCGTGCCAACCTGTGCCGTTCCCATAGGTTTCCTCTCGAAGAGTTTCATCATGTTTGGAACAGCGCCCGCCATGCCAGTTGTGGCTGCAGTGGACGCTGTTCCCTTCTAAACCAGTCGAATTTGACGGGTTTAGAATTCAGGCTCTTGTCCGCTGCCTACGCCGAGCGCGTTGACGACCTGGTCGACCGGCTTGCCGAGGAGTCCCGCGATCTCCTGCACGTTTTTCCCTACGGCCTGCAGTTGCGCGGCCTGCTGTTTTTCCTGCATGGTCAAGCCTGCGGGCTGACCGATCGTGACCGGCTGGCCATAAGAGGCCTGTTGGGGCTGTTGCGGCGCGTACTGTTGTTGTCCTGCTTGCGGGTCGTTCATCGCGGTGGTGAGGTCGGCGGTCTTTTTCGGCGTGACGACGTAGTCGTAGATCTTCGCGTCGTTGTATCCGCGGGTTTTCGCGGGCTGTGTACGGGCGAACGTGGCTTTCAGACGGTCGCCGACGTTCGGATGGTCTCCGACTCCGGCCTGACGGCATGCGAGACGCAATTGGCCGATGTTGTAGCCCTTCACGTACACGCCTCGGATGCCGCTGTCGCCGATCCGGTTGGGATCCGTCATCGTGGTTTGCAGGTGGATGACGACCTGCGGTTTCGGCTTGCCGTTCGGATAATACAGTGGTTCGCCGGTGGTGAAGTCGGTCTGCTGCTCCGCGCGGATCTCCACGATCTCGCCTTCGACGGAAGTGCCGATCGGATCGTCCTTGCTGAACGCGCTGGGCGCGCCTCCCTGCATCACGTCGTCCAGACTCAACGACTCCGTGGCCTGCTGCTGCGTCTGCTGCGGATGGTATCCCGCGCCGCCCTGTTGGCTGAATCCGCCGCCGTAGTTGTTTCCGTACATTGTTTATTCTTCTTTCTGTTCTGTTGTGTTGTTGTAGGTGGATTCCAGCAGGCTTGTGGCCTGCCGCCATTTGTCCGGCAGTGCCGGATATTGGTCTTGGTTCAGTTGGGCGAGGTCGCCCAGCTGGTCGTCCGGCCATGTGCCGCATTGGAAGCAGTGGGTCGGGCTGGTGGGTAGCGCGTGGATCCATGCGTCGCGCATGTCGGTGCCGTCCGATTCCTCGATGAGGTCGAGGAGGTTGGCCATGAGTTGCGCTCGGCCGAGCGCCCACTTGCCGGGTTTCGGGTCGAAGTCGAATTCGATCGGCAGTGCGTCGGCCAGGCTGACGCTGTTCCTGGGCAGGAAGTAGATGGCGTTCCTTTTGCAGGGTTCTCCGTCGTTTTCCAATCCGATGCCGTACAGGCTCGCCTGGATGCGATATTGTTGGCTTGGACCGTTGGCTTTGACGTTGCGAATTGTGGTGGGGCCGGTGATTTTCCAGTCGATGGTCGTGTTGTTTTCCGCGTCGTACAGGTCGATGCTGCCGTGGATGAGCTGATAGCCGTGGAGTCCGTGGATTTCGCCCACGTCGACGTGTCTTTCGGCCTCGAAGCGTTTCACGGCCCATGGTTCTCCCCCATCGTCGTCCGGGACGGTGAATTCGTCCTTGCGACTGTTGAACAGGTGTTCGAATCGTTCGTGGACGCATGTGCCGATGAATGGCAGCCATGCGGCCGACTGGCGTTTCTCCCATCCGGCGAGTCTGGCGGCGAGGCAGTGGAGGCAGTCGGTGCCGAGCTCCGATGGTCCGATCTCCTTTTGCAGGCTTCT
>ENA-UOJL01001680-UOJL01001680.1-human-gut-metagenome-genome-assembly--contig:-P47-NODE-1680-length-21688-cov-5.646928_pt1 | contig 21688 bp, 17 predicted proteins | sample MGYA00242347_ERZ723894 | MGnify/ENA metagenome assembly ERZ723894
TATTTTGCAAGCATCTGCGATGAAAAAGATATTGTCATTTTTGATCGCGGCTATCCGTCCAGAGATATGATCGCTGCGATGACCGGAATGGGATGCAAATATTTGATGTGGCTTCAGGCTTCGTGTTTCAAAGGCGTTAAAGAAAATCCGTCAAATGATTTCCGGATCACTGTATCAACCAAGACAGATACATATTCAGTCCGTGTTGTACGAGTAATTCTAAAGTCCGGTGAAGTTGAAACACTGATAACAAATCTTGCTTAGGATGAATTCAGCACTAATGATTTTCTGGATCTCTATTTTCTTCGCTGGGGTATCGAAACAACCTACGATACCCTGAAAAACAAGTTGTTGATTGAGAAATTTGCCGGACGGTCACCTGTCGCTGTTTTGCAAAAATATTATGCCATGATGTTCATATTAAACTGCATTGCTGCCATGTCGGCAACCGTGAACAGAAGACTGCTATCTATCAAAACAGATTGCAAATATCAATACCGGGCAAATGTGAATCTGATGATCGGCTACTTCAAATATCGACTGTCCGCTATGCTGCTGTTTACTGAAAAGACGCTTGATATTTGTCGGCAGCTTATATTGTTATGCCTGAAGCAACCTGTTCCGATCATTAAAGGCAGATCTGCTCCTCGTCCTGAATTTTCTCATCAGCGTAAGGTGTTTTGTCCCAAATATTCTATTTGATTTTTTATGCGGGGTAAATGACAATAACACTTAAGTTGTTGGCATTGTTTAGGGCTATCGCAAACCACCCATTCAACGGGTGGCTTACGGAAGAAGAAAAAGAAAATATTTATTCCGAGCTTTCCAAAATAAAAAATATAGAAAGCGTTAATTGGGAAAAAGGCAGTGAGGACTACAACAAAAACTGATATACCTTATATGAAATTCAGACTGAATATGACAGCCATTCGGATGAATGTGATGAGGTTTATAAAAACATAACCGAAAAATATGCCGATGATGATAACTATGAACTGTATATGAGCGGTGAAATTTACGATGCCAACGTTCCACCTGTATCAACGGAAAATCTTTTGCTTGCTTTGGCTATTCTTGTTGTTGTTCTTTTGGTAATGTGCAATTCATGGTTTGAGCCGGTTGTGTTTCTCGGAACAATAGCCGTTGCAGTTATTATAAATAACGGAACAAACGCATTTTTGCCAAGCATTTCGGACAGTGCAAATTCAATAGTTGCGGTTATGCAGCTTGTTCTGTCTATGGATTACTCCATTATACTTATGAACCGCTACACACAGGAAAAGGAAAGACATACGGATAAAAAAGAGGCTATGAAAGAGGCTATACGTTCCGCTTTTCCGGCAATTACAAGCAGTTCTCTGACTACATTTGTAGGTTTGCTTGCTCTCGTATTTATGAGCTTTAAGATCGGCGGAGATATGGGCATTGCTTTAGCTAAGAGCGTACTTATAAGCCTTATATGCATATTTACCGTTCTGCCGTCGTTTATTTTAGCTTCTGATAAAATTTTAGTGAAAACCAAAAAGAAGTCGCTTAACATACCTATGGGTGGTTATTCCAAAATAGCCGTAAAGGGCAGATACGTTATTTCAGGGTTATTTTTAGTGCTGTTTGTCGGTCTGTTTATAGCAAAAGGCAATACGGAGATCTTATATACATTGGATACAAACAGCAAAGTGGATCATATCAACAGGACTGGTTTTCGCAGGAATAAATATCGCATTTCAGGGAGTGTTCCAGGCAGTCGGTAGCGGTATAGGTTCGCTTATTATATCAGTTTGCAGACAGCTGTTGTTTGTGTTTCCGTTCGCACTGGTATTTTCTCATATCGCAAAAAATAATATGCAAATGAACTGGCTTTTGTGGAGCGTTTTTCCTGTCGCAGAAATAATGACGTCAATTGCGGCAATATTTATCTGGAAAAAATTATTACAAAAAAATCTGAAATTTGTGAATTAAACGAAGAAAACAAATATGTGGAAGCATATCAGAAAATAGCTTCTTTGCCGTTATAGCTACAATGTTTACAGTAGGAGAAGTAATATTCTATCTGGTTAATTCCCAGCTTATGAGCCAAATAGTTGGCAACAGCGTTTTTGGCTTGAATAACGATGTTATCGGTGATTTGAGTCTTATCCGAAACGTGTGATTTAAGATAATATTACTTGTATTATTCGGAGAATTTTGCCGTTCAATTAACAACGTGTTCGTTCATCTGTCGGGTCAGAATATAGGAAACGAAATGCGCAAGAAGTCTTGCTCTTTACTTTCTCCAAAAAATGTTCATTCTATGTGCACACTGTATAAAAACAAAATCAAAATTTTTTCTATAAAACACTTGACAACATCCAAATTATATGATAAAATAAACACATGAACAATCATTCATATATGAAAGGACAGTGGTGACTATGGAAGAAACTTACACTATTATTGGTCTTAACTGCGCACACTGCAGTTCAAAAATTGAAGAAGCAATAAATAAATTGGATGAAATTGAATCTGCCGTTCTTAACTTTCCTATGAAGACCTTGAAAATAAAGGGCAATATATCCGATGATACACTTGAAAAAATCAATAAAACCGCTGGAAAAATTGAAGCCGGAGTTAAAATAGTTCCAAAAAATAAAACTTCAGCTATTAAGCACGTACACAAGCATAATCATGAACACAGCGAATGCTGCTGCGGTCACTGTCATGAACACTCTCATGAGCATGAACACGATCATTCCCACTCTCACAGCAAAAACGAAAGCCATTCCGTTGAAATTATTTCCTTTATAATAGGTGCAGCTATTTTTGCGGCAGCCGTTATTTCCGGAAAAATTCTTGATATAAAGCCCATGACGCTTGTTCTTTATGCCGGAGCTTATCTTATTCTCGGATACAGAATTCTTCTTGCAACATTCAAAAATATCCGCACGAAAAATTTCTTTGATGAAAACACCCTCATGACAATCGCAACTTTAGGTGCATTTGCTCTCGGAGAATATTCAGAAGCTGTGGGAGTAGTCCTCTTCTTCAAAATTGGCGAGATGTTTGAGGATTATGCCGTTTTTCGAAGCCGAAAGGCTATAACCGATATCGCAGAACTTCGTGTTGATGAAGCTGACGTTCTGCGTGACGGAGAATATAAGCGTATTCCTGCCGATGAAATCAAAATCGGAGATATTCTCAGAATTAAAGCCGGCGAACGAATTGCCGCAGACGGAATTGTTGAAAGCGGTTCTCCAAAAATTGATACATCCGCCGTAAACGGCGAACCTGTTCCTGTAACGATGAATAACGGAGAATCGATTTTGTCGGGATGCATTAATCTTTCCGAAACTTTTACGCTTCGTGTAACCGCAGCTCCGGAAGATTCAATGATATCGAAAATCGCTCAGGCAGTTGAAAACGCTTCCGCCGAAAAGCCGAAAATCGATCGCTTTATAACTCGTTTTGCAAAAATTTACACTCCTATCGTAATAGCAATTGCAGCGGCCACGGCTATTATTCCATCGCTCATAACCGGTGATTGGAGCAAATGGGTTTACTCTGCGCTGACATTTCTCGTTATAAGCTGTCCATGCGCACTTGTTTTAAGCGTTCCCCTCGCCTATTTTTCGGGAATCGGAGCAGCTTCCAAACTCGGAATTCTCTTCAAAGGCGGAAATTCTGTTGAAGCTCTTGGCAAAGTCAAAGCCATTGCATTCGATAAAACAGGAACTCTCACCAACGGAAGCTTCACTGTTACAGACATAAAAACCTGCGGTTCTCTCAGTGAAAACGAACTTATTCGTCTTTGCGGAAGCTGCGAACAGATCTCATCTCATCCCGTTGCCGAAAGTATTGCAGATTACTGCCGCAGCGAATCTCTCTCGCTTTCATCTCCTGAAAATGCCTTCGAGCTTGCAGGAAGAGGCGTTTCAGCCGAAATTGACAGCTTGAATATCCTCTGCGGCAATGAGCGACTGATGAACGAAAACGGCATTGCACTAAAGATAAATGAAGAAAAAAATATTGGAAGTATAGTCTATGTTGCTGTAAACGGCAAAATGGAAGGAAAAATAATCGTTTCCGATACTGTGAAAAAAACATCATCCAAAGCAATATCTTCACTGAAAGCAATGGGTATCAAAACCGCTATGCTTACAGGAGACAAACCTGAAAATGCTGAAATACTGGGAAATCAGCTTGGTATCGACTATGTCAGGGGCGGACTTCTTCCCGACGGAAAGCTTGACGAGATAAATAATATCCGCAGCAAATCCGGAGCAGTAATGTTCATCGGGGACGGCATAAACGACGGACCTGTTATCGCCGGAGCCGACGTCGGCGGCGCTATGCAGACCGGTTCTGATCTTGCTCTTGAAGCCTCAGACGCAGTTTTCATGAATTCCGAACCGGAGGCAGTTGTAAAAGCAAAGAAAATAGCTGATAAAGCGCTTAAAATCTCTTACCAGAATATAATTTTTGCTCTTGCAGTAAAGCTGGCAGTTCTGGTTCTCGGACTGGTAGGACATCCAAATATGTGGTTTGCTGTTTTTGCCGATTCCGGAACAGCAATGCTCCTCATTCTTAATTCTATAAGAATACTCAATACTAAAAAATATAAATTATAAATTATAATAAAAAAGGGACTGTTTCCGCTTGTGAAACAGTCCCTTTGATTATTTATGAACTTCCTTTTGTATATCCTGCGAGCAACCGTTATTCATCATATTCTACCGCATTCTGGGTTTGAGGCTGCATAGCATCTATATTCGCTTGCAAATCTTCTTCTGCCTTTCTCATTTTTTCTGCATCTTCCATTTCCCTTTGGGATTCTAAAGCAATCTGATAATTCTGTAAAGCCGCTATCTGCTGCTTCAGGTTTTCCATCTTGATATTAAGATTATCAAGCTCAGATTCACTAAGTCCACCGGCTTCGATTTTATCCTCAATATTTAAAATGATTTTTTCAAACTTTTCAGAATCAAGCTGCAATTCATACTCTTGTTCCTCATAATTCATGTCAACTTTTTTCAGCGAATCTTCGCCTGAACTGAGGTAAATATAATTGCGGTTTTCTTTATCCGCTGAGGATTCAAGCGCTAATGCGCTGTAGTCGTTATTTGAAATTCTATCATAAGGAATATAAACAGCCATATTATTTCTCGCCAGATCATTATAAGGCACAGCAACACAAGCTATTTCTTCCGTACTTACCGGTTCAGCCTGATATATATTTTCTAAAGAAACCGTTATAGTTTCAGTAATTTTTACATCTGCATCAGTTTCATCAGAAACAAATGATAACGATGGATTCATATAATAAAGTTCTGTTTCTTTAATAGTATATTTCTCATCATTATCAGGAAAAAGCTGTGTTTTTGTAAAACCGCCGTTATTCTCATCACTGCCTTTTTCACCCGGAAAAGCTGATACTCCGTTTGAATAAACAGACGCTTCCCATAAATTTTCCGGAATATCCAGATCCTTTATTTCCGTTCCGTCAATATAAGAAGATCTTATATCGTAAAAATATTCAGGAGCATATTCAGTAGTTCCAAGATGATAATAAAGAACATCGCTTGTTATTGGATTTATCTGTTCTTCACTATTTTTAAAGTAAGTCGCAGTGCTGAAACTTGCTGCCGAAATAACGCTGCCGTTTTTATCAGTCAGATTGCCTTCCTCATCGGTATCAAAAGCATACTGCGCATCGGCTACACAATTATAATTAAACAAAGCTATGTTGGAGGATTCAAGCCTTTTTGTTTCTTCCTCAGTAAATTTAGCCTTTGATTCGGCAGCAGCATTGAAATTAGCTTCATCATATTCGCCGCTGTATTCAACGGCATAAAGCTGATTGGTCTGAATTCCTCCGCAGGTTTTAATAAAAATTCGTACCCTTTCATTTCCATCAATCTTGTTTTCAAACGGACATCTGAAAAACGGTGTGACAAGAACGTCATTTTTGCTGTAGTAATCCAGCGGAATGTCATAAATCATATAATCGTTAGCGGCAGTTTCGTTGTTTATTTCATTGATGATTTCACTGTAGCTTCTTTTATCGCATTTTTTAACAAGACTGTTTCTGAGGTTGTTCATAAGAGCAGTTTTCGGAAGAATTCCTACGCAGATAACGAGCGCTGCCGCTGCTGAAACCCATTTCAGAACAGGAATATGACGCCGCTTTCCGGTAACATTTTCAAGGTCGGTCACGGTTAGCTCGCAATCGGAAAAATCCGGATCTTTCTCAGGAAAAGCTCTTGCGGAAATCTTGTCAAAGCAATCGACAGAAGATGAAAGCTCGTTCATCTTTTCTTTCAGAATTTTTTCGATCTCCTGATTTCCGTATAAATCATTTTTCTTCATTTATCAACACCTGCCTTTTCCTGTAAAATATTCATTGCCCTTTTGTATCGTGATTTCACGGTTGTTTCAGGACATTTCATAACCCTTGCGATTTCCTTGAACGTCATTTCTGCGCAGCATTTCAATATCACTATCTGTCTTTGCTTGTCGTTAAGAAATTTAAGAAGCTGATTTATGTAAATACTGTCCTCGACAGTCTGTTCAGCGTCGCCGTAGCTCTGGATAATAAAATCCCTGACCTCACGCTTATGTCTCCGGCGAAGCTCTAAAGCAACGTTGCGTGCCATTTTTAAGATGAAACCCTTGCCGTCACCTTTAGACGCTGAAAATCCCTTTATCTGCGTAAGCCTGACGAATGTTTCGGCAACGCAGTCTTCTGAAAGATGATAATCGGCTGTTATACCGAATGCGACAGCAAAAACGCTCCCCTTGAACATTTCATAAAGTCTGCAAAGACTGTCTTTAGAAACAGCACAAGATACTATCAGATCATTTATGTTATAAGTATCCGAATCAATAGTAAGTTCGTTATTATAAAAAGCGGCTAAAATTTTACTGTCACCTCCGGCAGATAAATTAGTTTCGGCAATCATAGATTTCACTCCTTTTCGTTGGATTTCTGGATATTATGAAAGCTTTCATATATAAGTGATTTTAGAGAGCGAAAAAGACGAACTTTTTCATAAAAATTTTCAAAAGTTGTTATCACGAGCTAACATACACATAAACGCAGTCGGCTGATAATGATTTCTAATGAAAAACATTACCAGCCACACTGCATCAAACTAATTTTATTTTATATTTTTTAAGCCAATGGTCTAATTGTATAAAAAATGCAATAGTCTGCGGGAGATTCATCAATTGCCCGTACCACTGAACATGATCGCCATGCTCAAGCAGTTTTTCAAGCTCCTCACGCTTTACAAGCTCTGTAAGCGCATCAGGCGAATCATCGAGTATAGCTCTCAGACGTCGGCTTACTTCGTCAAGAAAAGCGGGATTATGAGTTTTGGGATAAGGGCTCTTTTTTCGCCACAGAACCTTTTCCGGAAGCCAATCCTTCATTGCCTCACGAAGCAGTCCCTTTTCCCTGCCCTGCCAGTCCTTATACTCCCATTTAACGTTATACATATACTCGGCAATGCGGTAATCGCAGAACGGAACTCTTACCTCAAGTCCGCTGTACATACTCATTCTGTCTTTTCTGTCAAGCAGCGTCTGCATAAACCAATTGAAATTAAGCTGAGTCATTTCCCGCATCCGATATTCAGTCTCGTTATCAGACGGCAATTTATCGGCATAATCGGCAGTTCTGCGGTATGCGCTGTAGACATATTCCTCGGCATTGATTTTCTCCGCATAATCATCGCACAGAAAACGCTTGCGGTATGATGTACTCTGCGCCCAAGGAAAGCCATCCGTCATGCGTATATCCTTATCACGATACCACGGATAACCTCCGAAAAGTTCGTCGGCGCACTCTCCTGAAAGAGCGACAGTACCATATTTTTTTATCTCACGGCAGAAAATCAGCAGAGAAGCGTCCACATCCGCCATTCCGGGAAGTCCCCTTGCCTCGACAGCGTCTGTCAGAGCGTCCGCAAGTTCCGGCGTATCGACCAAAGTCCAATGATGATTTGTTCCAAGATACTCCGCCATGCAAGTTATGAATTCGGGATCGCTGTTTGGCTGAAAGTGACTTTTCTGAAAATATTTATCGTTATCACGATAATCGACTGAAAACGTATCAAGAATCTTCCCTTGTTTTTTCATCTCCGCCGCTGCAACGGATGAGATAAGGCTTGAATCAAGTCCTCCTGAAAGAAAAGTGCATACCGGAACATCCGAAACAAGCTGACGTCTTATTGAATCAAGGACAAGCTCACGGACGTGCTCAACAGTCTGCTCAAAGGTTTCATTAAGTTCATACGCTCTGAGCCGCCAGTACTCCCATGTTTCAAGTCCGTTTTTCTCGGAATAGAATCCGCAGCAGCCCGGTTTTATCTCGCAGATATTCTTTATAACTCCGCATCCGGGAGTTCTTCCGGGAGCAATAAGAAGAAGCTCCGCCGCTCCTTTTTCATCAATTTCATGGGGAACCTCCGGATGCTCCAGAAGAGCCGGAATTTCGGACGCAAAAATCAGCTTGTTCCCGCCAAGATAATAAAAAAGCGGCTTTACCCCTATTCTGTCACGGGCAAGGAACACACGATGTTTTCCCTCTTCATATACAGCAAATGCAAAAATGCCGTTAAACCGCTCCAAACAGGCTTCCTTCCATTTGATATAGCTTTTAAGAACAACTTCCGTATCAGATTTTGTTTCAAAATCGAAATCCTTTTCAAGCTCTCTGCGAAGCTCCGAGGTATTATAAAGCTCGCCGTTATAGACGATCGTAAACGTTCCCTCTTCGGATGTAAATGACATTGGCTGACGTCCGCCTGATATATCAATAACGGCAAGACGGGTATGAATAAGAGCGGCTTCTTTGGCGAGAATAATCCCACGCTGATCAGGACCTCTTCTAAGAAGAGCTTTCTGCATTTTCTCGTAGACCTTCATATCGCTCCGCATATCCTCAGCGAAGCTTATTGCTCCTGCGATTCCGCACATAATAAATCTCCTTTCAAAAAGAAAAACGCCGCTGTCTGCAACATTCCGACGATACGCCGGAATCTGTTATAATGCAGCGCTCTTTATATTATATGCAGAATTTTGCTGTAACGTGCATACTTTTATTTGAATATTATAATAATGTAAGACAAATAACACTTCTTTTCAGGAGGTTTTTATATGACAAAAAACGGCATCGACGTTTCAGAATGGCAGGGAGACATAAACTGGAACAGTATCAATACTGATTTCTGCATCATTCGTGCCGGATACGGCAGAGAGATATCACAGAAAGACAAAAAGTTTGAAGCCAACTATAACGGCTGTAAATCGAGGAATATTCCATGCGGAGCTTATTGGTACTCATATGCAGTTACTCCCGACGAAGCAGTTACAGAGGCAAATGTATTCCTACAGGTTATAAAAGGCAAGAAATTTGAATATCCGATTTTCGTGGATATTGAGGAAAAACGTCAGCTGAATCTTGGAAAAGCGGCTGTTTCAGCTATAATCCGTGCATTTCTTGATACTCTGGAAAAAGCCGGTTACTGGGCAGGACTTTATATGTCAAGCAGTCTGCTGACAGCTTACACTGATGAAAACATACGGAAACGCTATTCGATATGGGTAGCGCATTACGGAGTAAGCAAACCTTCATACAGCGGAAGCTACAGCATATGGCAGAAAAGCTCGACAGGAAGCTCATCCGGAATCTCCGGAAACGTTGATCTCAACGAATGCTATATTGATTATCCGACTGAAATGAAATCAGCCGGACTTAACGGTTATCAGAAAAATAACAAAAATGAAGAGGATGTAACGCTTACCATAGGTGAAAAAACATATACCGGAAAGCTAACGGAAAAATAAGACAAACGCACTGAATATCCAATGACATCAACTTAAGCGGGGACGCCGTCCCCGTACCCCTGCCAAAGAGATATTATCACTTTGGAAACCCGATATTAATTATTTACAATGCCTCATAAAGAGGCATTGTAAATAATTAGGACAGAATGCCCACAGAATCTAATTCTCTTTAACAAGAGCATACGGAATAACGTTTCTTAAGTTGACAGCATTGCCTGAATACACGAAACGCAAATTTCTACTCTTCAGTCTGTTCCCGATACATATTGCGAAACTTCGCCGGAGTTTGTCCGGTAACCTTTTTAAAAGCCGCAGAAAGTGCGCTCTGCGAAGAAAATCCCAGAGACATTGCAATTTCAGAAAGTGTAAAATCCGAATAAACGAGCATATTTTTCGCCGTATTCACCTTAGCCGTAACAATGAATCTCTTAACAGGAACACCGGTTTCTTTAGAAAATATTTTTGATAAATAACAGCAGCTGAGTTTTTCGATCTCAGCAAGCTTTTCCAGCGTTACCTGTTCATGAAGATGATCGTAAATATAATTCAGACAGCGGCGGACGTGAATGGAATAGACCTTATTCTGTCTTATCTCCCTCATTCGCTGTGCAAAATCTATCTGCATTTCACCTATAAGGTCAATAACATCTTCGGGAACGGTACATTTATCGGCTTTTCTTATGTATACGTCGCTGAGAGTGTAGGCAATATTATGCTGCATTCCGCCCTCTGTGCAAATACGGGCGATAACTCCGGCAGCAACTACAAGATGATAAATATTATTTCGGAGAGGATTATCAGACAGCTCGCCCTTTCCGTTCTGAAAATCCTTTCTTACCTTTTTGAATCTTTCCCTGACTTTATCCGTCTCGCCGTCGCAAATGAGAGAATACATCTCAAATTCGCTTGAAAAATCAGTTCTTTTGAAGTCATGCTCTCTCTGAAGATACAAACGATAATTCAGATCACGGTTGCTGTTCATAAAAAATCTCCTGTTTTCAGCAAAATTCAGTGGTTATCTTTTATTGCGTTTTTGGCTTTTGCAACGATAGCACGGTCGTTTTCGTATGAAAGAATGTTTCCGGCATAAGAAATATCAACCCAGCGTATTTCTGAAATTTCATCCTCCTGCGGAACAAAATCCACGTTTTTAGCTTTCGCAAGGAAATATACAACAACCTTTATGGTATCCTTTTTCGGAGAATAAGTAACGGTTTCACGGAAAGTCGGATCGATAATAACATCAATAGAAGTTTCTTCCAGTATTTCACGATGTGCAGTCTGAACCTCGGTCTCTCCGGCTTCAACATGACCTTTCGGGAACGACCAATGACCGCTGTTGATATGCTTTATCAAAAGAATTTCAGTATTCCCGTGGAATTTGCGGTAAACGATAGCGCCGCAAGATTTCTCGTGAAGCATAAACGCTCCTTTCCTGCCGGAAAAGCCGGCATAAGTAAGAATCCGCCTTACGGCCGATTCATGTTGTTTCACAAATATTATATCATATTTTGTGGAATTTGTCTATAGTTAAGATGAGAAAAAAATGTAGTATTCGGTAATTTTTGCAGACCAGAAATTTCATTTGCAATAATAATAATTATAATATTTTCTGAAAGGAGTTATAAGCTTGACTAAACCGAAAAAACGATATATTATTCCATTAGCAGTCATTCTTCTGATGGTAATACTCAACATCGCAGCAAGAGCAAGCCGCAGTTTTTCTGATTTTTACGTTTTAAAAATTTTCCCGTTTATAACCAATTCCCTATCGTTTATAAGCGGACTGTTTCCCTTCTCAGTAGGAGAGATTATGATAATCCTTGCAATACTTCTTATTTTTGTAGGAGTTCCGCTTACAGTAATTCTTATTATTTTTGCAAAAAAAATACGCCGGAAAACCGCAGGAATATTCTCTGTTGTTTCGCTCTGGGTACTCGCATTTGTCACAGCCACTGAAACTCTGAACTGCTTTATAATGTACCAATGCACACCGTTTTCAGAACGTTATCTGACCACAGGCGAACATCCCAGATGCGAGCTTATCCAGCTTTATTCCGACCTTATTGACGAGGCAAATGAGCTTTCCGTACAGGTTCCACGTGATAAAGACAACCGCTTTTATGTTACGGCAGACGTTGATGAAGAAGCTCGGAAAGCCATGAAAAAAGCCGCAGAACAGTTTCCCCAGCTCTCCGGATATTATCCCAAAGCGAAGCCGGTCTTATTCTCTTATTTTATGAGTCAATCTAATCTTTCCGGAATCTATTTCCCGTTTTCACTTGAAGCAAATTACAATGACGACATGGTAAAAACTAATCTTCCGGATACTATCTGTCACGAATATGCTCATCTTAAAGGCATAATTCAGGAGGATGAAGCAAATTTTATCTCCTATATCGCAACAACCGGAAGCGATAATGTTGAATTCCGCTACTCAGGCTGTCTGAGCGCTCTTGAATACGTTCACAACGAAATATACAATTCTAAAATTACGGAAGCATATTACCTTTCTGACAATATTTCCGATAATGTCCGCCGTGACTGGTTCAGATTCATGCCCGATAATTACTGGGAAGACAACAAGAAAAAGGAGATAATTTCTACCGAAACAGTAAGCGTTATTTCCGATACGGCTATCGACACAAATATAAAAATGAACGGACGTGAAGAAGGTATAGTTACATATTCCAAAATGGTAAATCTGCTTCTGGATTATTATTTTCCGTCAGAATAAGAATAAGGACGAACTTATTATGAGTTCGTCCTTATTCTTACAATTATTATTCAGAAGCAGTAGTTGCTTCTGTTGCTGTCTCGCCTGTTTCCCCTGCTGTTGTTTCCTCTGGGCTTTCTGTTATTGTTTCAGAAGCTGACGGAGCTTTTTCGTCAATAAGAGTAAGCTCTGCAAATGTCATTTTAAGCTTATTATTATCCATTTCAAAGCCGATCAATCTTCCGTCCTTGTCAACGATAAGCAAGTATTTTCCGCCCTCAAGCTCGCCGCTTATTTCAAGATTACCGTCCTTTTCCTCGCCCTTAAGCTCCTCAAGCTTTGCGTTCTCGTCAACAGCCTTGATGAGATTGAGCATCATTGCACGAACAGGCACAGCCGACTGCGGTACGGAAAAACTAAGTCCCTTATACGACGCCGAGGTATTCCCCTCACTGAATTCAAGCTTGACTCCGCTTAAAGTATTGGGGGAGGAAAATTCTATCTCCCATGCTCCCGAGCCAAAACGCTTCACGATTCCCTCCGCCTGAAGCCGGTCAAGGGAAATGCTCACCTCAGCCTGAAATGAGCAGTCAAGACCGTTTTTTCTCGAAACAGAGCTTTTCAGCGGCATTGAACAAGATGCGAAGCATAATACCGTTAAAACAGTCAGAGCGAATGTAATAATTCTTTTCATAATATCTTCTCCATTCATTTTGAAATATTGAAATATTGAAATATTAAAAATTATACATCCGTTCTGTTTAATCAATTCAGCTTGATTTTTTCCTTTGTTTTTCTTTAAGAATCCTGAATGAATCGGAAAGACAAGAAATTATATCTCTCGGGAGCATAGCTTCCATGCCAAATTTTTCAGCCGCAGCGTCTCCTGCAAGACCGTGTATATAAACTCCTGCGCAGGCGCTGTCGAAAATGGAACATCCCTGAGCAATAATTGAAGCTATAACTCCGGCAAGAATATCTCCGCTTCCGCCAACGCTCATTCCGGGATTTCCCGTATGATTTACCGCCGTCACTCTGCTGTTGGCGATAAGAGTGCCCGCTCCTTTCAGCACAACGGTTATTCCGTATTTTTCTGCATATTTTTCGGCAACAACTATCCTGTTGGCTGAGATCATTGCATTATCGCAGTTAAGAAGCCTTGCCATTTCTCCGACATGAGGAGTTATAACTATGTCCGATTTCTTTCCCAGTAAAATATCTATGTCCGAGGCAATGCAATTTATTCCATCTGCGTCAATAATTATGGGACATTTTGCATTTTCGGCAACAAACTTTGTTAAAGCCATAGTATCGGGAGTAACTCCCATTCCGCATCCGATAACGACAGCGTCCGCACAAGCCATTGCATCAAGAAGAGGCGAAACGCTGCTGTCATAGAGCATACAGCCGTGATCATCGCATTCAAGCTCAATGTATGTAGCCTCCGGAACGAGCGCAGCGACTGTATCTATACATTTTTCAACAGAAGCCACACGAACAAGACCTGCTCCGCTTCTTAACGCTCCCAAAGCCGCAAAAGCCGCCGCACCTCTCATTGAGGAGCTTCCTGCAATAACAAGAACCGTTCCGAAAGTTCCTTTGTAAGCGTCTCTTTCACGTTTTGGCGGAAAGCTTGCGAGGTAATTTCTTTCAATGCGGTAATATTTTCTTTCGCCGTCAAGAATATCAACAGTTTTTTTCGGAAGTCCGATATCGGCAACCGTTATCTTTCCGCAGTATTTTTTCAGAGGATACTGCGTCATACCGGTTTTAAGGAATCCGAAAGTAATTGTCTCATCCGCTTCAAAGCAGCCAAAAGAAACCGTTCCTGTAACGCTGTTTCCTCCGCTCGGAACATCGACGGCTATCCTGTATGCACTTGAACCGATAGCGAAAATTCCGGCGATATTCTTATCAAGATGATCTCTGAAGCCTGTTCCGTAAACTCCGTCAACGATCACATATGCGCATAGAACAGCGCCTTTTATAAGACTCATACGGCGTTTTTCCTGCATAAGAATATTTTCGAGAGGATTCTTGCCGTTTTTCCCGTCAGGCACATCAATATCCTTAGCGGCAGGAATGGTCATGTAATCAAGCTCTGCCGCTTCGATAGCTGCGCTTACGTTTTCGCTGCGATAACCCTCAAGGAATTCAATATGATCGTCCGGAAGTCTGGCGAACATCTCTTTTGAAAGCTCTGTTGACGGAGGTCCGCCGACGTTGATAACGGTGACTTTATATCCTCTGTAAACGAGAATATTAGCCGCCGCAAAACAATCTCCGCCATTGTTTCCTTTTCCTGCGAGAAAAACTATTGATTTTTCTTCCGTCGGAATATTGCTGTTCTGACGGCAGTACTCGTCTATACGCTCCGCAAGAGCCTTTCCGGCATTCTCCATTAATTTTTTCTTTGAAACGCCAAGTTTTTCGGAATTATCCTCAATTTTGCTCATTTGTTTCGGGGTAACGATTCTCATAAAAACTATCCTCCTTATATTAAGTTGTTAAAATTAAGGAAGCGCTGATTAAATCCAGTGCGTAGGTTGCGCAGTCAGATTTTTCGTCAGATTGTATAGAAATTTCGCAGGCAGGCTGTCGCCTGTCAAGAAATTTCTGTGCAAGATGACGGAAAATATGCAAGCAAGATGCGTGCTGAGCCGTCAGGCGTGATTTATTCAGTGGTTTCTTAATTTATGTGGCCTTATTTATTAAGCTCATTGCGAATTTTTGCGGGAAGAGCCTTTTTTATATTTTCAAGCATTCTCTCATCCGGAACAAAAATAAGTCTTGTTTTTCCATATTCCGTATGCTCAAAATCAGCATAATATTCACGGGAAATAATATTGTCGGACGCAACAACAACGGTCATATCCTCGGTTTCCTCCATATCCTCGGTATATTTTCCGAAAGCAGTGAAGGTTCTTACCGGAACGGTGAGCAAAGCGTTTCTCTTTTTTCTTGCGATTATCTTGTCCACATCAAGCTCACCGTTGGTGAATGTGTATTCATACTCAACGTAAGAACCCTGAACAAGAAAATATGTTCCGTATCCGGCTGCAACGGCAAGAACGAATCCCATAAGAGCAAGAAGCGGCTGTCCGATCTGTAAAAAAGCAAAGAGAACAATACATACCGTAAAAAGACTTCCGGTTATTATTGTTGCGATTCTTCTTATTTTATCGGATTTGGTTTCGTTTCGTTTAACAAGCTGTTCTGCAAAATTATCCATACTTTCAACACTCCTGAAATAAAAAATCTTTACTCTTTATATAATATCATAAATTTCTGCAAAATTCAATAAAAGTACTTGATTTTTTTTTATTTTGCGTTTATAATATTATTTAGTAACCCAATGACTGAGAGAGTAGGTTTGTCAGAACTTTTTCTCATAGAGGCGGCGTATGGATTTTCGTGTAAATTTTGCCGAAAAGACGTGTATTGCATCCTATGAGAACAAGTTCAAATGCGTATTCAGAGAGAAGCGGATTGGTGAGAACGCTTTGGCGCAGAGCAAATTGAAGTTCACTCACGAGGGGCGGTTTTGAACGGCTTTAAAGCTCATTAGATCCCGACGTAGGTCTGCGTTAAAGACAAGAGAGTGTCGGCTCTCCTGTGGCAATAGGTGGTTATAAGCAAGATGCAGATCTTGTCCTGTTGGACAGGATCTTTTTATTTGCCTGCACATAAAATACTATATTCAGGAGTTGATTATTTTGAAAGAACAGCTTGAAAAAATTGAATCGCTGGCTAAACAGGAGCTTGATTCCTGCACTGAGATCAAGGCTCTGGACGATCTGAGAATTAAATATCTCGGAAAAAAAGGAGAACTTACCGCTATCCTCAAACAAATGGGTAAGCTTTCAGCAGAAGAAAGACCGGTTATCGGTCAGCTTGCAAACAAGGTCAGAGCCGATATCGAAGAGGCTCTGAAAAGCAAGCTTGATTCCCTTAAAGCAGACGCTCAGGCTGCTAAGATCAAGGAGGAATCTATCGACATTACGCTTCCCGGAAAATACGCTCCGTTTGGAAAGCTTCATCCGCTTACAAAGGTTGAAAACGAAATTCGTGAAATTTTCCTCGGACTGGGATTTGAAATTGCCGACGGTCCGGAAATAGACGACGATTACCATGTTTTCGAGGCTCTTAATCTTCCGCCCGATCATCCGGCAAGAGATACTCAGGATACCTTCTACATTGACGGAACTGACGAAACCGTACTCCTCCGTACTCAGACATCGTCGGTTCAGGTTCACGTTATGGAAAATCAGAAACCGCCTATCCGCATTATTTCTCCCGGAAGAGTTTTCCGTTCGGACGCTGTAGACGCTACTCACTCCCCGCTTTTCCACCAGATAGAGGGACTCGTTGTCGATAAGGGCATCACAATGTCCGATTTAAAGGGAACTCTTGAAATGCTCATGAAAAAACTCTACGGCAACGATTGCAAGCTCCGTTTCCGTCCGCACCACTTCCCGTTCACAGAGCCGAGCTGCGAAGTTGATATAAGCTGCTTCAACTGTGGCGGCAAAGGCTGCTCTATGTGTAAGGACGAAGGATATATCGAGCTTCTCGGCGCAGGTATGGTTCACCCGAAGGTTCTTGAAAACTGCGGTATCGACAGCAATGTTTACTCCGGATTCGCATTCGGTCTTGGCCTCGAACGTATGGTTATGGGACGTTACGACATAAATGATCTCCGTCTGCTTTATGAAAACGATGTAAGATTCTTAGAGCAGTTCTGATGTTCAGGCGAAGCAGGAATATAATAACATTTTCAGTTGTTTTTCTCGCTATTGACGCTTTAGCTGCGCTGATAACCGTTTTTTCAAATGCCGGACGAAATTACTTTAAAATCTTCCTGATCGTATGTACGGTTTGGGCATTACCGTTCGTGACTGCGGTTTTATGGCAGATCATATATATTCTCCGCCTGAGAAAATTTCTCGCCGGACTTCCTGAAGAGCCGGAACATTACTTCCGCAAAAGCTCTTATCATATGAAAAACAGATTCTACTGGTTTTCGGATCATTTTTTCGACCTGAGAAAATTGAGAAAAGTTCCGTATGAAAAAATCAGATCAATAACTGTTGACACCGCATCTGTCGGTGTAGGAAGAATAAGATTCGGTCCGGTCAGACGAGGTCCGCTCATTCCGTTCTGCGGCTGCTACATCATAAGAATCAGCTACGGATTCAAAAGTACAGTAATAACCGTCGGCGACAGCGAAAAACTTTGCCGGAGCGTAATAAAGCGTTTTATGAAAAAAAACAATAATATCAACGTTTATAACGAACCATAAAACAGAAAGGAAAAAGTTATGAATTTATCTATGAAATGGCTTAACGATTACGTTAAAGCCGATATGCCGATAAAAGATTACTGCCACGCTCTCACCATGAGCGGCTCTAAGGTTGAGGGATATGAGATTGAGGGAAAAGAAATTTCCAACGTTGTTGTCGGTAAACTCCTCTCAGTCGTTCCCCACGAAAATTCCGACCACCTTGTTGTTTGTCAGGTAGAAGTAGGCAAGGAAGCTCCTATCCAGATCGTTACGGGAGCTTCAAATGTCAACGCAGGCGATATCGTTCCCGTTGCTCTCGACGGCTCGACTCTTCCGGGCGGAATCAAAATCAAAAAGGGAAAGCTCCGTGGAGTTGAATCAAACGGAATGCTCTGCTCGCTCGGTGAACTTGGTCTTGATAAGCGTGACTTTCCTTACGCTATCGAGGACGGTATCTTCATCATGCAGGAGGACTGCGAAATCGGTCAGGATATCAAGTCTGCCATCGGTCTTGACGATACTTCCGTTGAATTCGAGATCACCTCAAACCGTCCGGACTGCCTGAGCGTTATCGGTCTTGCAAGAGAAACCGCAGCAACTTACAATCTTCCTCTGAACGTTAAAGCTCCGGAATTCAAGGGCGTTGACGGCGATGTGAACGATTTTCTAAAGGTCAATATCATCAACACTGAAAAGTGCCAGCGTTACTGCGCAGGCATCGTTAAAAACGTCAAAATAGAGCCGTCCCCACGCTGGATGAGGGAGAGACTTCGTGCAAGCGGAGTACGTCCGATCAATAATTTTGTCGATATCACAAACTATGTAATGCTCGAATACGGTCAGCCTATGCACGCTTTCGACCTCCGTTTTGTCGAAGATTCGCATATCAACGTCCGCAACGCTGTAAACGGTGAAAAAATCATGACTCTCGACGGCGTTGAGCGTGAGCTTACCGACGATATGCTCGTTATCGCTGACGAGAAAAAGCCTGTGGCTGTTGCCGGAATCATGGGCGGCGAATACAGCGGTATCATGGATGATACTGCAACTGTCGTATTTGAGTCCGCTTACTTTGAGCCTACGCAGGTTCGCCGCACATCAAAAAAACTCGGACTTAAATCCGACGCTTCTTCACGCTATGAAAAGGGAGTAGACCGCCTTATCTCCATGACCTGCCTTAAAAGAGCTTTTGAGCTTGTAGAGCTTCTTGGCGCAGGCGAGGTAGTTAATACCGTCATCGACTGCGATTATACGGATAAAACTCCCGCTTCCGTTGATTTCAGCGCAGACTGGATAAACAGCTTCCTCGGAACTGATATTCCCGAAGCAGACATGATCGAATATCTCAGCCGCCTTGATTTCAAGGTTGAAAACGGCAAAGTTATTGCTCCGTCATTCAGAATCGATATCGAATGCAAAGCGGATATTGCAGAAGAGGTTGCAAGAATTTACGGCTACAATAATATTCCGTCAACCGATTTCAGAGGTGTTGCAAAGGCTGAATACACCAAGGAGCAGAAATTTATCCGCACTCTCAGAAATGCGGCAGTTGCTCTCGGAGGATACGAAATTGCAACATATTCGTTCGTTTCTCCTAAATATTTCGATAAGATAAAGCTTCCTCAGGACAGCAAGCTCCGTAAAACCGTTAAAATCGTTAATCCGCTCGGAGAAGATACAAGCGTTATGAGAACCTCCACTATCCCCTCGATGCTCGATGTTCTTTCTTTCAACTACAATAACAGAAACGAAAAAGCTTGTCTCTTTGAAATTGCCAAAGAATACCTCCCGACCGACGAGGAAAAGCCTTTCGAGGGCGGAAGCATTCTCGCCAACAGCAATAAGGAAAAGCACAGATATGCATATTCTCTCCCCGATGAGCCTCAGAATATCACTATCGGAATGTACGGCGGAGACGCTGATTTCTACACTCTCAAGGGCATGATTGAACAGCTTCTTGACGAAATGAACATCAGCGAAGTGGAATATGTCCGTGCCGGAGACTGCGAAGTTTTCGATGAAAAATACGCTCTTCATCCCGGAAGAAGCGCAGTTATTCTTAAAGACGGCGTTCATATCGGAATAATGGGAGAAGTTCACCCCGAGGTTCAGGAAACATACGAGATTGGTGTGAAAACTTACGTTGCAAAGCTCAATATCGCTGAAATGATGAGCTGTGCTGCTGAAAAGATAACATATAAGCCGCTTCCGAAATTTCCTGCAACAACCCGTGATCTCAGTCTTATCTGCGATGACGAAACTCCTGTTGCAGAGCTTGAAAAGGCTATAAAGGGAGCTGTGGGCAAGATTCTGGAAAAAGTTACTCTCTTTGATGTTTATAAGGGAAAACAGATCGAGGCCGGAAAAAAGAGCGTTTCTTACTCTATCTCCATGCGTTCTCACGAGGGTACTCTCACGGACGAACAGGCTGACGGCGCAATGAAACGTGTACTGAAGGCTCTGTCTGCTATCGGAGCTGAGTTAAGAGGATAATCTGATGAACCCACGCTTTTCAAGGATTTTGAAATATTCAATAGTTCTTTATCTTTTGATTACGTTTATCATGCTTATTCAAAGTATCAGGGAAAAGGAAAAAAAGAAAATTCTTATGTGGAGCTTGCTTTTTACCGTTCCCACTGTCATATTCGCCGTATATCTCTGCCGCAATTATGAGCTTCATGAACTGATATCCAAAGCAGTAAGTAGTTTTACAGGAATTTTTCTTATCGCTGCTTGCTTTATGACTGTGGAAAGCATTAAAGCCAAAAAGAAAAAACAAGCTTTTATATGGGGGACTCTTTTCTTTCTTCCGGTAATTTTATTTCTTACCCTTTGGGGCTTGACTTTAAGTATATTATAATACAATGGACTGCTGCATATAATTACAGCAGTCCCTTTTTTCTTGGAATTCATGCAAATATATTGCAAAAACTGTTTACAATCGTCTGAAAATATGGTATCATTAAGAAAACGATACTCATCATTAAAAATCCGGAGGAAAAAATGTCTGAAAATAAACCAAAACGCAATAAATTCAAAGCTCTTTGCATTGTTGAAACACTGATAATCGCCGCTCTTTCGGGAGGTATTATCTGGAATTCTTTTCTTAAAGACAAATTTGACGAAAACGGCAAGGCTGTTCCCGTTAACGGCGGTTCGGTAAGCGATGTGAGAACACGTCCTGTTATCGAAAAAGAGGAAACCTTCTATCAGCTTGACGGCAAAAAGATACTTATGCAAAACAGCGTTTACGGAGAAGTTTTTATGCCGGTTTTTGCAGACGTTCCCGCCTGTTCGCTTGACATGAACTCTCTTGTAACACGAAACGGCTACGCTTTTTATAAGGAAAACGAGGAAATCACTTCTATTGCCGGAATAGACGTTTCAGAGCATCAGGGCGATATAGACTGGAATGCCGTAAAAAATGCCGGAATTGAATTTGCCATTATCCGTGTAGGCTATCGTACATACGGCGGCGGCGAGATAACTCTTGATACAACATTTGAACAAAATCTCCGAAATGCCGACGCTGCCGGAATCAAAACAGGAGTCTATTTCTTCTCTCAGGCTATTGATCCCGAAGAAGCTATCGAAGAAGCGGACGCTGTTATCGACGCTATTCGTCCGTATAATATAACGTATCCGGTTATTTTCGACTGGGAGCTTATAGTCGGAGACTCTGCAAGAACTGATACCATGACCGTCGATAATCTTGCCGATGCCTGCATTTCCTTCTGTGAACGTGTCAAGTCCGCCGGAGATACTCCCATGATCTATCAGAATAAAAATACGACCAAGTTTAAGCTTGATCTCCCAAAGCTCAAGGATAACGATTTCTGGCTCGCTGAATACGGCGATAAGCC
>ENA-UOJL01001681-UOJL01001681.1-human-gut-metagenome-genome-assembly--contig:-P47-NODE-1681-length-21669-cov-48.168086_pt1 | contig 21669 bp, 10 predicted proteins | sample MGYA00242347_ERZ723894 | MGnify/ENA metagenome assembly ERZ723894
AATGCTTTTCTTCAAATCGTGTCCTCCTTGTAGCTTTGTTGGTAGAGCGTATTCATTTTTTAGTGATGGTGTAGGTCTGATCTCACCTCCCATGATTTTTCTCTGCTGTACGCCGCGCTCTTGCTCCGTTGGTGCGCTCTCCCTTTGCGGGCTCGTGGCGTCACTTCGCCCGGAGCGCCCGGGCTGCGGCGGCAGGTATTCACTTTTCAAGGTTCCGAAAATAACGGTTGACATATCCGCCTTAATGGATTAGACTTATTTTATAAAAGATGTTTTCTATGTCTACTTCTGAGCATACTATACCATGTCAACGCCCTATTGTCAAGTCTTAGCGAAAGCAGTATATTTCATTAGTCTAATTTAAGGAGTGCACATTATGCCAGACTATATTTTTAAAACCTACATTGACAGCGGCAGGGAGTACTACGAGTACACCGATGTGACGGATAGAGAGCAGACCATAAAAAGAGACTTTCCGTTCCCGGAAAGTCTGATGGATCTGCTGTATATGGATACGCAGGAGCTGGACGCCATCACCAAGAAAATGGACAAAGCCTTGCTGGCTTTTTACCAGTCCGGCGCCAAGGATGACCTGCAGGTCGTAGCAGCAGGACTGAACGAGCTTGCATCCCGACACGTCTATTTTGAGCTGCTGCGGCTGGACTGGACAGAGCGGTTGAAAGCGGCGGAGCGCGTCACGCCCAAGGAGTACCTTCGGCTGCTGCCGCATAAAAAAATCAGCCACATTTACAGCAACATCGATACCATACAGCGGCAGATCATCAGTTTAATCGCACATGCGCTGGACATGGACGGCGAGAAGAAATCCGTATCTGAAAAGATGGTAGCCTACTACAACGCCGAGGGCAACGACACGTTGTACACTTTCCAGTTCCAGCCACAGCCTGTCAACTTCGAGGTCATCGACAGACGGATCTTTGCCGAGGTGCTATATCCCAAGGACATCTATGACCTCATCGACCACCATATACGGGAGTGCGTGAAGCGTGAGGTGAGGATGCGGGTATGCAAGAACTGCCTGCGCTACTTCGCCGTGACGGGCAAGGCCAGCATGGAGTACTGCGGCCGGGTCTGCGACAGCAAGGGCCGCACCTGCCGGGAGATGGGGGCCATCAACACATGGACGCAGCGCAAGCAGGGCGACGAGGTGTTCAAGGAATATCGCAGAGAGTATAAAAAGCGTTTCGCCCGCATCAACGCCGGCAAGCTGACCAAGAGCGTATTTTACGCCTGGAGTGAGGAAGCCAGAAAGAAAAAAGAGGATTGCGACAACGGCACGATCACACCGGAGGACTTCTCCCGCTGGCTGAAGGAGTCGTAAAAAAGCAGGGCGGCGGCCAAAAGGCCGCCGTCCTGCTTTTAGGGAGGGTATGGGAAATTTATTCTACTTTTACTTCATGCGTTTTCCGAAATAGCGGGTCTTCTTCACGCCCGCAAAGTAAACGGCCATTCCCAGCAAGGAAGCTGCCGCAAGGCTGAACCACAGCGTCAGGTTGCTGCTATCAGATGTGGTCGGTGCCTTACCGGGCGCATTGCTGCCAGGTGTGCCGGTACCAGTACCGGTGTCGGTCGTGTGGCTGCTGCCGCTTCGGGTATTGGTAAAGGCTGCTACTGCGGCCTTGTCCTTTACGATGCTGCCGCTGACTTCGGTGGACGTGGTCACATAACCGCTCAGATTGGCTTCGTTCTCACTCACCTCATAGCTAACACCTGCGGGAAGTCCCGTAGCGGTCTTGCTCTCGCTGCGCTTGAGCTGGAAGGTAGCCACGCCGGCGGTAAAGGTCATGTCGCCGTAGACGCCGCTGACGCCGGTGTCACCCAGCTTCACGGTGAAGGTGAACGCCTTATTCGTGTCGCCGCGGTTACCGGTCACGGTGTTGCTGACGGTCAGACTGCCCAAAGGCAGCCTCTCCCACTGCGCATAGAGCACCTGGCTCTTGTCCATGGTCAGGGCCGCGCCCTTGGCGTAGGCAGTGCCGCTGCCGTCGGCCTTAGTGTTCCATCCGACAAAGCGATACCCTGCACGGGCGAACATATTGTCCGCCACCGTCGCGTCTGCGCCGGACACATACCCCTGCGCGTCGTATCGGCGCTCAGTAGTGCCGGGGTAGTTGGCATCGTAGGCCAGCAGCAGGCCGTACCAGATGGCTTTGATACCCACGTCCTCCGTGTCGCCGGTCAGAATGTCCAGATTTCCGTTGGTGGCAGAGACCAGCTTGCCAGTGTTGCGGTTGGTATAACGGTTCACGATATCTCCGGCGGCATCCTCTTCACCGTCCACAAACCAGCCATACCAAGGAATATTGACCGTGCCGGGAGCCGCCGGATAGTAGCCGGGGATCGGGGCCGTCAGCACTGTACCCAACGCCGTGCTGTTTCCGTCGCCATTCAGGCGTGTACCCTGCGTGCTATAAATGGACCGCGCTTCATCACTGTCTTGACACAGATCGTCGCCCGCTTCATCGGAGGTATTGTCAAACAGCATACCGCCGATAAGGGTGCATTCACTGTAAGCATATACACCGCCGCCGGCTTCAACGGCATGGTTGTCCCGGATAATGCAGTTTTCCAGTGTGGTCGGATCATCGACATAGATACCGCCGCCCTCCTCTTTGGCGCGGTTGTCACGGATGATGCAGTTGACAAAGTGGAGGTCTCCGTCATCGGCATACACACCGCCGCCATCATCGTCCGCAGTATTCTCCGCCACCAGGCAGTCGGTCACTGTTATTGCCCCACCTTCGAGTTCCAAACCGCCGCCATATTCGTTTGATCGATTGCCTTGAATGATGCGGCCGGTTATCGTTGCAGACGGGCCGTCATAGTTATTTACATACATACCGCCGCCGCGGTGGCCGGTGGTCGTAGAGTTGTTCAGGATCTGGCAATTGGTCAGGACTGCCGGGGAATCCTCGATGTAAATGCCGCCGCCGCAGCATTCATTCCGGTTCTCCTCAATGGTGCAGTTGGTCAGAACCACCGTAGAAACGGCATCTTCAACATATATGCCGCCGCCCTGCGCATCAGAATAATTATTCCGGACGACGCAATCGGTCATGCGCAGGCTGCCCTCATCGACATAAATGCCGCCGCCTTGCTCCGAACTATAAGAAGACGCGGAACCGACGGTATTTTTATTATTCTGCACGGTCACATGGTTCAGAATCAGTGCTCCGCCACTCTGCGCCGCAAGCGCAGGTGCTTGTGCATCCAGATTGCGGCCGTCCGCCAGCGCGTTGTTTATGGTGACGGAAGCATCCGCGCCCACGGACTCCAGCAGAACGTCCGTAAAGCCGTTCGGACGGGCCAGACCGTGACCGTTGCCCTCGATGAAGCAGGGGTAGTTGATCGTTACTTTGCCTGCGAAATCATCAATATCGTCGTTCAGGACAATGACGGGCTTTTTCGCAGTCACTGCGGCCTGCAGCTCCGCGTAGTTTGTTACCGTCGTGTTGGCATAGGCTGCCGTCAGCGTCAGGGCAGACTGCACCGGTGTTGTGGTGGCGGCGTTCACGATCTCCCCGTCCAGTAGCCAGCCGTAGAAGCTGTCGCCGTTGTCCGTTCTGTCCAGCCCCGGCACCTTGCCCAGTGGGGTGTTGACCAACACGGTCTCCGTCTTGGTCGTGCCATTATCGATGAGCGTAACCGTATAGGTCTTGTCCGCAAACACTGCGTAGAGTTTGGTATCAGCGGTCAGCTTGCAGAGATCCTCTTCCGCCCCCTTATTGCCTGCATCGTCCGCCCAATAGCAGAATGCAAGGCCTGCGGTGTGGATCGGTTCCTCCGGGAACTTTCGGTTGGCAGGGGTCTCATAGGTAGATGCAACCAATGTACCCTCGGAATAGAAATCAATCTTGACAGCAGACGTAACTGTCTTCACTTCCGCAGCAGTTTCCCACTCCTTCGGGTCAGGGATTGCATCATCCGCAAACACATACTTTCCGTGAGAAGCAGTCGTCAGGCAGCCGTTTCCGGTGTCTGCTGTTGCCGTAAAGGTGGCTCCCACATGGAGGGTGACCGTGCTTCCAGACACATAGACGTTGTCGTCCGCATAGACGCAGTCGTCCTTTGCCGTATAATTGCCGCCGAAAATCTCCACGCTGCCAGCGTAAACATAGACGCATCTATTGTTGTTAGAAGTTGCCGTAACTCCACGAAGTGCAACGCTGCCATAGTTAAGAGAAACACAATCACCATTGGTGGAGTTCAAAATCGTGTTAGAAATCTCATTGTTCTTGTTGTAGGCATTGTCAAAATAAACACAATTTCCGTATTCGCCTGCTGTTATTGTTGCGTTGCAAACCTTGAAACTTTTGTCATTCCCTTGATTGTGGATATTATAGAAACAGCTCCCATTTGAGGAAAATGTTCCGCCATGAATGTCAATATCGCCCCGAGACTCGCCAACGATCACCGTCTTTGCGCTGATCGTTCCATCTACAACGGTCAGGGTGCCGCTGTAGTCGTTGGTGGCGATGAAGGTATTCACCTCAATTCCGGCACCCTGCGTGGATTTCACGGTCACTTTGCCGGCGTTGGACTTGATGGTCAAGCCCTTCTCCTGCTTGATCTTGGCATTGACGAGGGTCAGATCGCCCGTTTCCACGACTTTGAACATGGGGCTCTGAATTGTTCCACCTGTAATCGTCAGTGTATGACCGTTGCAGTCGATGGTGACGGCCTTGTCAACGGTGATTGTAGGTTGCGTTGCAAGGTCAACGGTAATATCCGCACCCAGTTTGACCTCGCCGCCTGCTTGAACCGCTGCGACAAATTCAGCGGAGGTCGTGACCTCACCCGCCGCCGTCAGGAACGGCTCCGCTTCCGACAGTGTGCAGATCAGCTCGCCGCCGGGACAGAAGCAGTCCTCACCGTGGGTGTGTCCCTCTGATTCCTCCAATGTGCAGACAAGCTCACCGCCGGGGCAGTAGCAGCCCTCGCCGTGGGTGTGTTCCTCCGCACTCGCAGTCAGATTGACTGGAAAAATGCTAAGGAGCATCACCAAGGTCAGCAGGATGCTCACGCATTTTTTCCTGATTTGTCTGTGTTTCATCTCGTGTGTTTCCCCTTCCTGTTGATGATATATAAGCAACGCTGATTTTCCCATTATTTTAGCACCCGCCTACCAACGCCGTACCAACGCCAGAGGCTTTTTTGCTGTATTTTTCTATTGTTCTCAGGGTCACCTTGCTCAGGGCGCTTTCAAACTGACCCTTCGCCGCCTGAAAATAGACCTGTCCGTTGGAAAAAAGCTCTGTCGACTGGTCAAACACCGCGAATAGGTCGCTGTGTCCCTCGATGGCGCAGACCACATCGTAAAGTGTTCTGCTCATGGTGTTCTCGCTCAGCAGGTAACCCCGCGCATTCCCGGCGCTATTGACTGTGCGCAGCAGCTCCGCATCCACCATTTTTGCACATAGGCGGTTTGCGATCGTAAGAGGGACCTGCGCCTCCCGGCTCAAGACCTGCGCGGGTATCTCAGGCGGATCCGCCTATCGCTGTCTTGCGGCGCAAAGCAGCAGACGGAGGGCATAATCGGTATCGCGTTTGAATTGCATATTTCTTTCCTTTCGCTCTGCTCGGTAAAAAGCACTTCTATGTACGAAGAGGTAAAGCACCCCTCTTGTCGATTTTCGCCCCATCATAGCAGGGGCATGGGAACATCCTACCAACGCCGCGGGGCGGCTTAGAGTAAAAAGCGGACGCCTGTAATCGTTTGGATGACAGGCGTCCGCTTTTTCCTGTTTTCTTCGGCGGCAGGTCAGCTGCGGCCCATGTGCAGCAGATCCGCCAGAATGTACTCGCCCCAGGAGTATTCCGAGAGGAACTCTCCCTCAAAGCGGCTGCCGGCATCGGCGTTGTTGTTCAGCCAATCGTAATAGTCGCAGTCGCACAGCGCCGTGTTGAGCATCTGGCCTCGGGGTGTGGATATTAGCAGCTCCGCGGCGCCGTTGTCCGCAAGAATGTGCTTGAGCCGATGCAGCGCATTGTAATACGTTTTCATCTGTTCGTTGCTGTACTCCCGCCCCTCCCAGATGACGCTGTATATCTCCTCGTTGCTGATCTCCTTGCCCCGCCGGCAGGCGACCAGCGCAAGGATCTCCTTTGTCTTTCCCTGTATCGGCAGAGGCGTGCCGTCCTTCAGGACATTGAACCTGCCGAACATCTGCAGGCGGATCGGCTTGTGCTGACGCGCTGAAAGCAGCACCATCTTCTGCATCATGCGCTGTATCGTTTCCTTTTTGCAGGGCTTGACGATATAATCGTCGCCTCCAATGGCGTTGGAGTCCCGCACATATTCGTCATAGGCGGAAATGAACACCACCAACAGCTCCGGATAAAGCGCCCGCAGCTTAACCGCCAGCTCGATACCGTTCATTTTGGGCATTTCGATGTCCAGCAGCGCCAGCTCAAAGGGATTCTCCCCCGCAAACGCCAGCGCTTGCTCAGGGCTTTCAAACTGTGCGATCACCTGAAGCTCCGGTACCTCCGCGCTGTACCGCATGAAGCTCTTAAGCATCAGCGGCTCATCATCGACCAGTATCGCTCTCATTGGATACCTCCTCTAACGGTATGGACACCGTAACGCGTGTGCCTACATTGGGTTGGCTTTCCACGGTGACCTTTGCGTGCAGGATCTTTTCAAACCGGTATATCAAGTTGAACATACCCGTCGAGTCCCGGGTACCGTCCTTGATCTCCTGCATAATGGCATCATAGTCAAAACCGACGCCGTTATCCTCCACCAATATTTCGATGCGGTCTTTTTTGCGGAAGGACCGTACCGCCACTATGCCGCCGTCCTCGCCCCGCTCATAGATCCCGTGTCGGATGGCATTTTCTACCAGCGGTTGGATGCTCAGGGGAATGATGGAGAAATCTGTTTCCATGCAATTATATTTGATGGTGAGCTTGTCGCCGAAGCGTATTTTCTCAATATGTGTATAGGCCTCAATGTTGCTCAATTCCTGAGAGAAGGGAATCAGCGCATCGGACGTGACCGACCGCAGGCAGGCCCTCAGGTAGGTGGTAAAGTCGCAGAGCAGATTAGAGGCGTATTCCGGCTCATCCAGCACGATCTCGCGGATAGATGCCAGTGCATTGTACAGGAAATGCGGCTGCATCTGGCTGGTAAAGTTCTTGATCTTCAGCTGCTCCAGATGCTCCTTAGTTTCCGCCAGCTCCTTCTCCAGCCGTTCCTGCCGCTTCTTATATTTCTGTTGATTCGTCACCACGGAGTACCCGTACATAATGCCGGAGGAGCTTCGCTGTGCATCCATGATGTCCGCTACCGAGATAGCAGAGCCGTCCTTGCAGAGCATTCGGTACTCGATGGAATGTTTGCCGCCGGACGCCGCAATGCGCACGCAAAACCGCTCAAAGGCCTTCCGGTCCTCCGGATGAATCAGCTGGCAGTAGTCCATGTCCGCTCCGATGAGCTGACCAACTTCATCTGCGGTATAGCCCAGCATCTTGCACAGACCCTCGCTGTAATACTCAAGGTGGATGGGATCGCTGAGGTAGCAGCGGTGGATGCCGCCGGGGATCTGCGTAAAGGTTTCCGTTGCCTTTTCGAACTCCTCATATAGATTTGATACATCCAGCACAGCGCCAAAGACCTTGGCGACCCGCTCCTCAGAGAGAACCGGTATCACAATCATCCGCAGCCAGTGGGTCTTGTAGCATACGATGGGAAGACTTATCACTGCGCCGCCTGTGGTACGAACAGCGACGCCCCCATGTCCGCCGCCGATCTGGCTGCGGTGAACCGCATTGCCGCCCTGGGCGGCGACAACGAGGAGCTGACCCGTCTGCGCCGGCAGTACCGGAATCTGGATATCACCAGCTGGGACAGCGAGAACCGCCTGCAGATGAAGTAAGGCGCACGCCAAACCGCACAATTTGTCTGTTCTGCTTTACAAGCTTCACAATTTGTCTTTTCCATGGGGTTTACCCCTCATTCCGTGTCCGGCTCCGGCCGGGCACGGTTTTTATGCGGCCGGTACAGCCGAGGGAGCTTTTGATGAAAGCCATTGACAAGTGGAGAGGCGCGGTGTATACTCACTACGTTAGCCGCGGGGCGGCATGAAGTAAATAGGATCCGGAGAAGTCGTGTGGCTGTCCGCTGTAAAGACCAGAGATCGTTGGTCAGGCGGCAGTTCAAAAGGAAATGGGACAAAACCCACTGCGAACGGCACTGTGAGCGCAAGGATGCACCGAAACAGCGAAAGCTGTGTGACGAAAGTCAGCCATTGGGCGTAAGCCTGAGAAGGTAGGCGGCAGACGGGGAGCGAGAGCTCCGCGGCGCGAGGCGGGAGAATTGCACGTCGGAGGATCAGGTACAGCGGGCGTTCTCTCCGTATGGGACTGTTTGTGAAGGAACCACGCTGTTTTTGCATTGCAAAAGCGGCGTTTTTACTGCAAAAACGTACCGCCTGTCCCCCAGGGGGACAGGCATTTCATTTGACGTCAGGACGAGGCGGCGGCAGCCGTCGTTTTCCATAGGGCGGAAGGAGTTTGCCGACTTCTTCCGCCATTTTTGCGTATACGAAAATTTACATAAAGGAGACAGAGAACATGAAAAAACGTGTGGTATCGTGGCTTCTGGTGGTCCTGATGCTGACCAGCCTGCTGCCCACCTCCGTGCTGGCGGAGATGGCAGAGGGCGCAGCGCAGACACCGGCCGCGGAGGAGGTGCTTCCGGAGACCCCGGAGGTACCGGAAAGTCCGGAAAGCCCGGGGACTCCGGAGGAATCGGCGCAGCCGGAGACCCCGGAGCAGCCGGAACAGCCGGAAGAGCCGGAGGGCGGGGAGCAGACATCTGCCCCGCAGCTGGCCCCCCAGAGCGCCGCCATCGCCGTGCAGGTGCTTTCCGGCAGCGGCAAAGCCGACGATCCGTATCTGATCACTTCGGCGGGGGATTTCGCAGAGATGCCTTCCAGCAACAGCGGAAAGTATTTCAAGCTGACGAAGGACATCGAAGTAAATGCACCGTACGCGAATGAGTTTAGGGGAAATTTCGACGGTGACGGGTATACCATTGCATTTAACTACACTGGGACATCCAATGGAAATGTTGGGCTGTTTTCGACGACAAACGGTGCGACAATTGAAAATACGACTGTCGCAGCGCAGATAAAGGTGAGTGTTGACGGAAGCTATGGTGCGGCTGGTCTTGTTGGCAAAATAGGCGGCACGACTACCATCAAGAATTGCGGCGTCTATGGCAAAATTGAGAATACGGTTACCGGGAAGCAATCTAATGTCGGCGGTATTGTAGGCTATATCAACTCAAAGACGACGATTGAAAATTGCTATTCCGCGGCCGAGATTTCGGTGAGCAACTCTCGTGACACAGCTTTTACCGGAGGAATAGCTGGATATAGCTACGACACTTTAAACGTCACGAATAGCTATGTTTGTGGGACGATTTCCAACACAACTGGCAAGGGTGCGACAAGCGGTTTTGTAGGAGACCTCAAGACAAACTACAACTATAAGGCGAACTTTACGAATTGCTATATAGCTGCAACGGTTAGTAGTGGAGGCTATGCGGCGGCGTTTCTCGATGGCAGCTATGTAACGTTTACGAATTGCTATTACGACAGTACGGTTGCGGATGGTAAGAGTATTACCAATACCTCAAATGAAATGGCTGGCCTTACCCCCGCAACCACCGACAAGCTCAAAGGTCTGGCCCTCACCCTGGGCGATGCCTTTCAGGATGACAAGACCAGCCTCAACAGCGGCTACCCCATCCTGAGATGGCAGTATGTGGATCCCACGGCGACCCCCACGGTGACCGTCACGGTGGTACCGGCAGACGCTAAGCTGGTGTGGGACGGCGCGGAGCAGACCGGCGGCGTGGACGGCGTGTACACCCTGGCAAAGCAGAACCAGGGCCAGCACACCTACTCCGTCACCAACGAAGCCGGCGACTACGCCGCCAAGACCGGCACCGTGACCGTCAAGGCGTCGGATATGCGGCAGACCATCTCGCTGGAACGCAACACCTACACGCTGAAATTTGACAAGGTGCCGGATGACGGAACGCTGACGGTAAAGGACAGCGACGGCAAGGCGGTGAATGGCAGCAACGGCGTGTATACCGTGATCAGCGGCACCTATACCTACACGGTCACCGGCGCGTTCGGCTTTGAGGACAAGACCGACGGCAGCGTGGAGGTCATGAAGGGCAGCGGTACGGTGACGGAAACCGTGCGGATGGTCAAAAAGGCTGCCGCCACCGTGAAGTTCCGCTATGCCGCAGACGCGGAGCCGACCATCACGGTCGTTTATGCAAAAACGCAATGGAACAAAGTCCCCATGGCCGCAGAAGCAGACGGCAGTTATCTGTTGCCGGTGGGCTATGCGTATGATTGGACATTTGAGAGCGACAGCTACATAACACAGACAGGCACGGTCGATCTGACCAAGGTAGCCGCCGACGCGACGGAGACGGTGGACGTTACCATGTCCAAAAAGCCCGCGGGTACGGGTGATGCGGCTGCGCCCTATCAGATCACCGATGCCAGCCAGCTGCGGTGGTTTGCGCAGCAGGTCAACGACGGCCGCAGCAGCATCTGCGCCGTCCTCACCAAGGACATTGACCTGGGCGACGAGCCGTGGACCCCCATCGGCCAGTATGCCCGCAATGCGTATAAGGGCGTCTTTGACGGCCAGGGATATACCATCAAGCGCCTGAAGATCACCGGCAGCACGAGTAACCACTACGGCCTGTTCGGCGTGGTGGGCAGCGGCACGGTCAGAAACCTGACCGTTGAAGGCACGGTGACCGTCACCGGCTCCGGCAGCAGTTCATACGGCATTGCCGGTATTGTGGGCACTATGAACGACGGTACTACCGGTACGGTGGAAAATTGCGTGAACAAGGCCACCATTTCCGGTACGCAGAACGTCGGCGGCATCGTCGGCTATATTTCCAGCGGCTATACTGCCGGAAAACGAGTTATCCAAAATTGTGCTAACTATGGCGACATTTCCTCTACCGGCAATGACGCCGGCGGCATCGTCGGCAATGTCTCCGGTGCAGTCACCATTCAGAATTGCTATAACCACGGCACCATTTCCGGCGGCAACTGGCGTGCGGGCGGCATTGTTTCCTTCCTGAGCAGCAGCTACGGCAAGGTCCTGAATTGCTATACCATAGGGAAGGCGACTGCTAAGAAGGGCGATTTTGCACAGGTGGTGGGTAAGAAAAACTCCGGCACCATCACCAACTGCTACTACCTCAGCACCCTGGGCACCGACAGCAACGCTACGGCAGTGACCGAGACGGAGCTGAAAGCTGTGCCGAAGGGACTGGGCGACGCCTTCGTGGCTGCGCCCAAGGGCCTGAACGACGGCTACCCCGTCCTGCGCTGGCAGATCCCCACCTACGCCGTGACCTTCACCGTCGCCCCGGCCGACGCCGTGGTGACCATCGACGGCCAGACCGGCACCCATACCGGCGGCCAGTGGGTGTTCAAGCTGCCTGACGGCACCTACACCTACACCGTCTCCGCCTTCGGCTATGTGCAGCAGTCCGACACCGTGACGGTCAGCAGCAAGGCGCTCGCGAAGGACGTGACCCTGACCGCCGCCGCCAAGCGGACGGTGACCTTCACCGTCACCCCGGCGGACGCCAACGCCGCCATCACGGTGACCTGGAACGGCCAGACCGTCCAGCCGGAGAGCGACGGCAGCTACCGGCTGCCGGAGGGTGCGTACAGCTACACCGTCAAGGCCAAGGGCTATGCCAAGGTCACCGACACGCTGAACGTCACCAAGGATGCCACCGTTCCCGTGACGCTGACGCCCTCCGCCGCATGGGACGGCGAAACAAGGGACGAAAAACCCAACGGTGAAGGCACGGAGGTCGCCCCTTACCAGATCGGCAGCGGCGCGGAGTTGGCGTGGCTGGCGAATGCGGTCAACAACGCCTCCAGCGGCACAAAGTTCTATGTGGTGCTGACGGACGACATTGACCTGGGCAACCAGCCGTGGACGCCCATCGGCAGGGATTTCCACGAGTTTTCCGGCGCCTTTGACGGCAACGGCCATGTGGTGGAGGGACTGAAAGTATCCAATGTGGCGGATGCCGGACTGTTCGGCGCGGCAAAGGGTGCGGCCATCAAGAATTTGGTGGTGCGCGGCAGTGTTACCGGAACAGACAACGCTGCCGGTATTCTGGCTAAGGCTAAGAACGAGGCTTGTACCATCGAAAACTGCGGCAACGAGGCTGCGGTGACTGTGGCTAAGAGCGGCGGCGGGTATGCAGGCGGCATTCTTGGAAGCACATCTGCCAACGTACAAATCGCGAGATGCTATAACAGCGGCATTGTGACCTCTACCGGCAACAATTCTTACAGCCGCGCAGGCGGTATTGTGGGATACATAAGCGGCAACGGGGAGGCAAAGGTCAATACCTGCTACAACACCGGAAACATTACCTCGGACAGCTATGCAGCGGGCGTTTTCGCCGGCTTTGGCGGTTATAGCTTGACCGTATCGAGCTGTTACAACACCGGCAAAATCAGCGGTAAGAGCCAGACGAATACGGGCGCGTTTACTACCAGTGACAGCGATACGGCAGAAAACAGCTTCTATCTGGCGGACAGCATTCCCACAGGGGCAAAAACCAACGATGCCACCCCCATCTCCGATGGTGCCGGGCTGCTGGACAAGCTGGGCGCGGACAACTGGAAGACGGTTCGCGGCGTCAACAGCGGCTATCCTGTGCTGTCATGGCAGACGGACGAGACGCCTGCCGCGGTCGTGACCATGGCAAAGAATATCCGCTTCGCCCGGGAGGAGTTTGACACCGGCGACGGCGACGTGACCTCCCTGCCCACCGGCGTACTGCTGTGGAACGCGGCGGAGGGAAAGACCTACACCATTACCCTTTGGCAGATGGCACAGAGCTGGACGCCGCTGGATGCGGACGGTCTGGCAGAGTATAACGCCATCACCGACGAAACCACCGACTTCCCCAGCTTGGAGAAGCTGGAGTATGTGAACACAACGGCGGTCATCGGCCGCATGAGCGAGGAGCAGCGGACGCAGCTTGACAAGCTGGACGCGGCTGTGCAGGCGGCGGAGGACGATCCGGAGGACGTGACGGGCGAGGGTCTGTATCAGGCCATGGAACGCCGCGCAGCGTTTATCGTCAGTCTGGCCAAGACGGAGGATCTGGGTGCCTACGAGTCCCAGCTGACCTTCGTGGAGGACATCGCCCACGTCTCCGGCGGGGAGTACGACCTGTCCGGACGGTTCGCCGCACGGGGCGACGGCGTGTACTACGCCTCCGTGGCGGAGGAGACAGATGGCCAGACGGTGTGCTGCAGCGTAACAAAGGCGGAGCAGATCGTCGGCGATCAGGGACCCTATAACCGCATGACAGCGGTGACAGATGTAAAGTGGGACGGCACAAAGGCCACGTGGACTGGCAAAATAGACTTCAGCGGCTACTACCGCATCGACCTCTATACGGTGGAGGGTAAGGGTACAGCTGCGGACTACACCCACTTCAAGACCTTTGAGCTGTCGGGGAACTATACCTCCGCCAACTTTGCCAACGCCTTTGCGGCGGGGAAGAAGTACGCCTTCACCGTTACGGCCATCGGCGACCAGAGCCTGCTGGAGGAGCGGGGTCTGACCGACAGCATCACCTCCGCGTACAGCGATGTGTACGACCCCGCTGCGAGCACGGGAAACCCCGGCAAAAAGGAGTGGGAGGAGATCTCCAGCGCGGAGGATTGGATCGCGCTGGCAAACGTGAAGGACGAGCCTACCGGGGACACCGGTTCTCCCAACAAGCAGCAGGTGGAGTGGGGCAAGAACTACCGTCTGACGGCGGATATTGACTTCTCCAAGCTGACGGCGGCGGAGCAGACCAAGACCAAGTCCATCGGCAGGATCACCTATCCCTTTATGGGCGAATTCGACGGACAGGGACATAAGATCACCGGGCTGACCCTCAGCAACAATGACAGCGGCCTGTTCTGGTACACCGGCGCTACGGCGTATATCCACGATCTGACCATTGACGGCGCCAACGTGCTGTTCTCCGACAACGCGGCTGTGCTGGTGCATAACAACTACGGCCGCATGGAAAGGTGCGCCGTGGTGAACACCAATATCACCGCCGACACCGGCGCGGTGCTGGGCGGTATGGTCAGCCGCAACTACGGCATCATCCGCAGCAGCTATGTGCAGGGCGGCACGCTGACCTCCAACAGCCTGACGGCTACGGGGCACGCCGGCTTTGTGGGCGCCAACGAGACCGGCGGCCAGATCGAAGGCTGCTGGACCAGCATGGCGGTGAATACCACCAGCGAGTACGCCGGCGGCTTCGTGGGTCTGGGCTACGGCGGTACCATCAAAAACTGCTTCGCGCTGGGTAATGTCAACGCCAGAGGCTATTCCGGTGGCTTTGTGGGTCGCTCGGTGTACGGCGGCAACACCTATGAGAACTGCTATGCCGCAGGCGTCGTTACCGTCAGCGGCGAGCAGGGCAACGGCTTCATCGGCGGCAACAAGCCCGATTCCGCGTTCCAGTACGACCAGTCCAAGGGCATCACGAACTGCTACTTCAACATTGCCTCCGCGTCTGCTGAGGCTTACGGAGCTACGGGCAAGTCCTTGGACGAGATGAGAGCCGGCAGCTTCCTGACGGCTATCTCCGGCAGTGTCAGCGGCGTGTGGGGACAGGCGGCGGATAAGAACAGCGGACTGCCCTATCTGCTGGGCGTTTCCGTGCCGGAGACGGCGGTGACGGCGAAAATCACCGTCAAGCTGGCCATCGCCTCCTACGACAAGAACGGCTATACCTTTAACCGCATGGGCGACGTGATCACCGTCACCATGGACAGCAACGGCAACACCCGTCTGGTGGATCTGATGGACGAGGCGCAGCGGCAGGGTCTGCTGACCTACAGCTATGCTTCCACCAGCACCTTCGGGCGATTCATCCACACCATCAACGGTCATGAGGTGGACGCGCCGGACGGCTGGATGTTTGCCATCAATGATACGCTGTCCAACGTCAGCGCATCTCTTGCCACAGTGAAGAACGGCGATCAGGTGCTGTGGTTTGAGGGCACCACTGAAAATCGCTTCCAGGGGCCGTCCTGGGAGGAGCTGACCGGCACACCCGCCGCCATTAGCTGGGTGGACATCAAAACGGTGGACGACCTGCTGAAGCTGGCGAATGCCACAGATGCCGAGACACTGGGCAAGAACTACCGGCTGAAAGACGATCTGGATCTGACAGGCACGCCGTTCAGCGGTATCGGCAGCGCGGCGAATCCCTTTACCGGGATGTTCGATGGGCAGGGCAGCACCATTTCCAATGTGACCATCAACGCTCCCGACGGGGTGAACGTAGGCTTCTTCAACGCCATCAAGGGCGCGACCATCCGCGACCTGAAGCTGGTGAACGTGCAGATCACCGGCAAGGAGAATGTGGGCGGACTGGTGGGCAACGCCCAAGTGCAGCTGGACAGCAATGATCTGTCCAAGAATGTGGCGAACCTGATCGGCGGCTGCTCGGTGAGCGGCAAGGTGACGGGTGAGAAAAACGTGGGCGGACTGGTGGGCCTGAACGGAGGCGAAACGGATCAGCACACACTGTTCTCCATCGCCAGCGCGATAGATAAGAGCACCGCCAATGTGGAGGTCAGCGGTACGGAAATGACCGGCGGCCTGGTGGGCAGGAACAACGGTACCATAACCAAGTCCTCCTCCGGCGGCACGGTCAAGGGCACCACGACCACCGGCGGACTGGTGGGCGACAGCAGCGGCGACATCTATGACAGCCATACCAGCTGTACTGTTGCCGGCAGCAGCCATACCGGCGGTTTTGTGGGCTCCAGCGACGGCGCGGTGAAGGACTGCTACAGCATCGGCGACGTTTCCGGCACGGACTACACCGGCGGCTTTGCCGGCGTCATCAGCAGAGCGGAGGACGTTGTCAGCGCGGGACAGGTGACCATCGTCGGCACACCCACGCAGGGCTACAACGGCGGCTTCGCCGGAAAGCTGTACGGCATGGTAGCGGGTCTGGACAGCCAGATCACCGTGAAGGATGTCTCCGCCAATTGTATGCAGCCCAACGGTGCGCTCTTGCCCGTTGTGGGCAACGCCATTGATTTCTCCGGTGAAGCACAGAAGGCGGCTCTGGAGAAAATGAAGCTCAAGAGCAACGCGGAGGTCAAAGCCGCACTGAAAAAGCTGTTCCCTGACCCGATGCAGGTGATGGATACCATCGCAGCCGCCAATACCGGCCGCGCCGCCGATTGGTGGGCAATGGACATGGGGGCCTACGCCAAGGCATATCCTCATAAGGGCGTTGGCTTGACGGCAGAGGCGAAGCAGAATTACATCAACGCGGCGATCACAGCCATACAGTCGGCGGCAGCCACGGATACGGCCTATGACAAAGCGATCTTGGCACTGACCGCCAACGGCGTAGATGTCACCAAGCTGTACCCGGTCAACAGCAATACCCCCCTCAACGCTATTGAGTTGCTGAATAAGACCGGAAAGAGCACCAGCGCGTGGAGCGCACCGTACACGCTGGCAGCCTATAATCAGGCGAATTTTGCCGGGACAGACGGCTACGAAAAGCAGCTGGTCAATGCGCTGCTGGATGCACAAGGGGCAGATGGCAGCTGGAACGAGTCGGGAACCACAGACACCACCGCAAATGTGCTGATGGGTCTGGCGTTCTATGCCAGCGACAGCCGGGTAAAGGCAGCCATCGACAAGGGCGTGTCGTATCTGGAGACGCAGCTGGGTGACGGCGGCGTTTACAGCGATGCTTTCTCCGGTCCCAACGTAAACTCAACCGCCATGGTCATTATTGGACTGACGGCTGTAGGTGTGGACCCGGAGAAGGATGAGCGGTTCATCAAGAACGGAATGTCCGTGGTGGAGGGGCTGATGTCCTTTGCGCTGGCGGATAACACCGGTTTTGGCTTTACGGATAATGTGCACTATAATGATACGGCCACCGAGCAGGCGTTCCGCGCATTGATCGCGCTGGCACAGTACAAGGCGACGGGTAAGGCATTCAACGTCTATGACTTCAGCGCGGTCAAGACGGAGCCCTCTCACGCCACCGGCGCCGGCGAGACGGAGAAGCCCTCGGAGGAGCCGACGCAGGGCGAGGACATCACTGTCACGGTGACCATCTCTACCCCTGACGGCACTTGGCTCAGCAAGAGCGTTACAGTCAAGAAGGGCAGCACTGTCTATCATGCCTTCACCAAGGCGCTGAAGGGCAGCGGCATCACCGCCGTCGGCGCAGAGAGCGGATATATCCGCTCCATGACCAAGGGCGGCGTCACCTATGGCGAGTTCACCTCCGGCCCCAACTCCGGCTGGCTGTACAAGGTCAACGGCCGCCTGCCCAGCCTGCCGCTGACGCAGCAGGCCGTGGCTGACAAGGATTACGTCCTGTGGTACTACACCTCCGATTGGAAGACCGATCCGGACGCCGGGAAGATGGGGGATGAGGAGGTCACCGCAGCCGACGTCATCAAGCTCATCGACGCCATCGGTACCGTGAGCAAGTACAGCGGCAACGCCATCGCCGCCGCACGCACAGCCTACAACAAGCTCCCCGCCGATCAGAGGAAACTGGTCACCAACTACGACAAGCTGGCGGCGGCGGAGGCGGCCTATGCGGAGATCCTCAAGGCCCTGCGGGAGGATGAGACGCAGACGGGAGACGCTACCGGCTGGCGCAAGACACACAGCGATACGCTGGACACCATCAAGACCGGCGAGCTGGCCTTCGGCAGCGAGTGGCTGGTGATCGCGCTGGCGCGCAGCGGCCGGGATGTGCCCGACAGCTACTACGACAGCGTGGTCAAGGCGGTGCAGAGCGCCAAGGGGCAGCTCAGCGATAAGAAATCCACCGAGTATGCCCGCACCATTCTGGCGCTGACGGCCATCGGAAAGGATCCCACTGATGTGGGAGGCTACGACCTGCTGGCCAGATTGGCCGACATGGACGATGTGACGTATCAGGGCATCAACGGCGCTATCTTCGCGCTGCTGGCGCTGGACAGCGGCAAGTATGACGTGCCCGCCGCAGCGGAGGGCGGAACCCAGGTCACCCGTGACGGTCTGGTGGCGTACATTCTGGCGCAGCAGCTCTCGGATGGAGGCTGGGCATTGTCCGGCACCAGCGCCGACCCGGATGTGACGGCCATGGCCTTGCAGGCGCTGGCGCCCTACCGAACCGGCGACGAGACGGTGGACGCCGCCGTGGACAAGGGCGTGCAGCTTCTGTCCGATATGCAGCTTTCCGACGGCGGCTACAGCAGCTGGGGCACGCTGAACAGCGAGTCCTGCGCGCAGGTGCTGATCGCACTGGCAACGCTGGGTATCGATCCGGTCAGCGACAGCCGCTTTGTCAAGAATGGACTGACGGTGCTGGATGCCCTGCTGGCCTACGCCGTGTCCGGCGGCTTCCGTCACACGGTGGATGGTGAGGCGGACGCCATCGCCACCGAGCAGGCGCTGTGCGCGCTGACGTCTTATGCCCGCCTGCTGGACGGCAAGACGGCACTGTACGATATGACCGATGTGCTGGGCGGCCAGATGCCGGATGACGCCGACAACGATACCAATGAGCAGCCTGCGAAGACCACGCCTGTGGTGATGTGGATCGTGCTGGGTGCGGCGGCCGTGGCGGGCAGCGGCGCACTGGCGCTGACCCGCCGCCGTAAGGTCAAGTGACCGCGGCCAAAGGCGGCATATAGCTTCAAAAAAGGGTCATCCCTGCGGGGATGACCCTTTTGCATCGAGTTCCCCGCACCCGGTCTGAAGGATGCGGGGGAGAACGGCGCGTAAGCAACATTTTGACGGGGGGGCGGTGGGACGATGGGTATACGCTCGTCTTTTACTGGACTTGTGTCGCAAAATCGTGTACAATGAGGGTGGAAATTTACAAAAGAGAAAGGACGAACGACCATGACATACACCTCTGCACAGGCCAATAAGCTGCTGAAAAAGCTGCACGACGAGCACGCCGCTCTGCTGGATCGGGAGAATCGCAGCAAGGATTTCCGCGCCGCTATGGGCGAGGACGTGGAGTCCGTGCGTCCGGCCTACGACTATGGCGACACCCAGAACCGGCTGGCGGAGCTGGAGCAGCGTATCCGCAAGGTAAAGCACGCCATCAATGTGTTCAACGCCACCCATGTTATCCCTGACTTCCACATGACCATCGACGAGATGCTGGTCTATATCCCCCAGCTTACCCAGCGGAAGAACAAGCTGGCGGATATGAAGGCGCGGCTGCCCAAGGAACGGGTGGAGGAGCAGTACGGGCGGCAGTCCAACATCATCGACTACACCTACGCCAACTATGATCTGGCGGCGGTGGAGGCGGACTACGAAAAGACTGCGGATGAGTTGTCCCGGGCGCAGCTGGCGCTGGACGCCGTGAATCAGCGGGACACCTTTGAGTTGGCGGAGTAACACCGTTCCGTCACGCTGTTTGCGCCTTTTTATAAAAAGCAACGACCTCCCACCGTGTTCAAGGTTGCGAAGGAGGCGGGTTATTCTTTTTGTTATTGGTTATGCGGCCCCTGTTCAGTGTAGCGGGCAACAGAAATAGCCGGCTGCGGCAGTGTGAAAAAACTTTCCCCGGAGGTCGAAGTACGGTTATAGACCTCCACATTTATAGGAAAAGCGCGTGCGAGCACCGCACGCGCTTTTGCGATGGCTTTCGTGAAAAATAAGCCTATCTCGGCATTTTTAAGACAATTCCTCCGCCGGAAACTGTCGGCCGGTGTGGTCGATGGTGTAGGGCGGGTGGAGGATGAGCTGGGAGATGGGGAGGACGGTGTAGCCGTCGTTGATGAGGTAGGTGAGGATAGCGGGCAGCGCCTCCGGCATGTGGAGGGCGGCGTTGTGGAACAGCACGATGCTGCCCGGTTGTACCTTGGAGGTCACCCGCTGGCAGATGGTGTCCGCGTCGTAATCCTTCCAGTCGAGGGAGTCCACATACCACTGGATGGGCTGTAGTTCTCGTTGTAGCTCTGGATGGTACGTATTTCTCGCTGACCGTGTGCGAGGATCCGCCGCGAAAGAAGGAAGATGTATGCGATACCTACGCAGAAGCCGCTGAAGGTGCCAATCGTGAGCCTTTGGATGATGCGGATATTGTCGGCATACTCCGGCAAAGCCACGTCGCTGTCAACAATATAGCCAACCATCCAATCGTTGACCTGCAGAGAGATCATCGACGCATAGTACTTCTTTTCGTTTACCATGACGGACTTGCATTTCCCGTTTTCGCAGTTCATGCCCGCCAGGGCGGGCATTTTTTCAAAAATAGAGTCTGTCGAGTCGCTGATCAGTCCGTTGCGGTACATATCCCGGGTGGCAGCGAGCACTTTTCCCTCGCCATCACAGATGAAGTAGCTGGAGGCAACGCCAAACATATCGTCGTCCTTAAACAGCGCACGTTCCAGAACATCAATCTCCTTGCCGATGAAAAGAACGCCCAGCAGTTTTCCGCTTGCATCATAGGCTGGGACGGAGAAAATCATCCTCGTTTCGTTGGTGAATTTGGTCGTTGCCAGATACTCGCACACCTTGGTTTCCGTTCCGTTTACGATATCATAAAAATACCGCCGATCCCGAATGTTTCCGACCGACTCTCCCTCATAATTCGTGATATTGCCCTCCAGATCCGCAAAGCTGAACATACGCAGCTCGTGGGTCTGCATAATGCCCCTCAGTGCAGGACGCATGGATGCGCTGGCAAACGTTTCACCATTTGCCAGCATATTGGAAGCTGTCCATAGCGGCTCGAACTGATCCTCCAGATGTGTCCTCAGCGTCGTTGCCTGGAGCCATGACACGCCCTCCAGCTCTCGGGACACTCGGTTGTCCACGCTTTGGGATGTGCTGAGTCTGACCAGCACAGCTGTAAATACTATCGCAAGCAAAACGACAACGGCAGCAGATACTTTCGTTGATAGCGGAACGATCCTGCTCGATCTATTCGCGGCCGGCCGTCTCTCTCTTAGCGTCTCCGGAAAAACCATCCACATTGTAGCACCTCTCAGCAGCTTTTTTCTACTCTACCACATTTTGTTAATTTGCGCAACAAAACCTTGTAGGGGAGCCGCACCGGCGGGCGCAGTTACGCTGCCTTTTCTTTGATTATGGCATCCCACGGTTTGCCCTGCCAACGGCCATGAAAATCGTTAACGCTTTTTTTATTTCTGGCTATAATAGGCGCACCGAGGATGGACGCCTTTCCGCCTGTTTTTCTATGACCACAACGCGTACCACAGACGCTTCCGGGACACATGGTTACAACGGGAAAAAGAGGCCACAAGACCATTTACATTCCAGCCGAAAGCGCTGGAAATATTTGAAAACCAATACAAATCAGAGCTTTTAATTCGTTCGCATCCGAGAGGTCGAGGGTTCGAATCCCTTCAGGTCCACCAAAATGAAAACCGTCCGAAAGGGCGGTTTTCATTTTGCCGTGGGCCTGCGGGAGTCGAAGTTTATCCCCCCTTGCGGGGGAAATCCCTTCAGGTCCACCAAACAGGTATTGGACGAACACCTATTTCTTCAGCGGCGGCTTCGCCGTGAAGTGTTCGCTCTGATCCA
>ENA-UOJL01001686-UOJL01001686.1-human-gut-metagenome-genome-assembly--contig:-P47-NODE-1686-length-21635-cov-7.468906_pt1 | contig 21635 bp, 20 predicted proteins | sample MGYA00242347_ERZ723894 | MGnify/ENA metagenome assembly ERZ723894
TCATAGCCTCTGGGCCGCGCGACCACGACCCATTCACCCGACTGGGTTACGGAATCCCACAAAGCCCCCCTCGGCGTGAACAGGCGCACCGGCGTGCCGACCGTGATGCCGTCAAGCGGGATACGCCAGAGAGGCATGTACGCGTCAACCGCGCCGGACAATATCTTCCCTGACGGAATGGCCGGATCAGCGGCAGTCGTCGCGTTCGGCGAACCCTTCAACACGGTCAATGCCACATTCTCATTACCGGTCTTGGAATCTCGATGGTAGTGTGCGCAGATGATGTCATTGCGTTTCATGCCCTGCGACCCGTTGGAGATCGTCACCGATTCCGCCGACGTGATATGCCAGTCCAAGCCTTGAATCGACGCGCAGCCGGTGCCGACCGTCGCCCTGTTGGACGAACTCATCGAGCATTTGAACGCGTCGCCCCAGTCGTACACCACGTCGGACTTCGAGAACTTGGCCTGATGGATGATCGCCTTGTCCTCGCTTGAGATGTGTGCAACTCCGGCCTTGCCGTCAACCAGTTCGATGGTCACTGTTCAACCTCCTTCAACCATGCTTCAAACGCTTCATCATTCTCCTGCATGAACGTCATGAAAGACGTATTGCATTGGGAACACAGTTCGTAAATGTCGGGCGTCACATCATCCGCGATGCGAGTCGCCTTGCCAGCCGAATAGCGGCGCACGGTGAACCATTCACGCGCCTCCGTATCGCCAGCGGCGACATAGGCGGTCTTGCCGCACTTGTCGCACACGTATTTCGAGTAACCGTCAGATTTCACTAGCCAATCCTTTCAAAAGTGAAACAACCAAGCGAAGGCAACTGCCTCCACGTGCCGCCGAAATCCACGGAAGGGTCAACACCAGTCGTGTTCTGGACCACGTATCCGATTGGGAACACGACCCTCCCGGAAGCGCCGTCGCCGACATGCGCGCTGATCACACCGTCAACGCTCACGATCGTGGAACCGTCCACCCTTACGCCACCAAGCACGTCCGTGGACGCCTTCGGCAGCGTGTAGGCGTTCGCGCCCCGTTCGACCGAAGCGAGCTTCGACCGTTCGGAATCGGTCATCATGCCCGACTTGGCACTGTCGGCCACGGTCTTGGCCGCATCGGCGACGTTCTTCGCATCCTCGGCGGTCTGATTCGCCTTGCCGATCTGCGCCGCGAAACCGGAAGCCGTCTTGTTCGCAGACTCGGCGACCTGCCTGACGGATTCCAAATCCTCGGAAGCGACTTCCGCGTTGATCGTGCTGCCTGAAATTGATAGGCCACGGCCAGCTGTCAAAGACGCGCCGCCGCCAGTCGAACCCGAAGACGAAGAGGAAGACGAACTCGTGTAATTCGAATATTCCGTCTTCGAGGAAGCCGCGTCGCCAACCTCATACGATACTGACAACAAGCCGCCAGACAGTTTCACGATCTTCTTCAACACGACGGCAGTAACCGTCAAGCCGGTAACATGATCGCAGCCCGCGACCCTATCGCCAACATCCAAAGACAAGCCGTCATGCACGGTCACATCGACAGCGCCAGCGCCCTGCAAATCCTGCAACTGCTTCTTCGTCTGCTTGTTCAACTCGTCCTTCTCGGCGGACGAATAATCATAGACGGCTGCGATCTCGTCACGTCCCTTGAACGTGCAAGCGCTCGACACTTTGCCGGAAGCGTCGGCATAATAGTGGATGACCAGACGATTCTTCAAATCACCCTTGCCCAAGCCGATCATATGATTGGTACGCCGGTAATCCTTCGTGATGGAAAAATCAATCAGGTCGGAATCGACCGTATCATTATGGTCAACAATCGGCTGGGCATACATCCATATCGTGCCGTCAACCTCCTGAAACATGAGTTTCAGATCATTCGCTGCCAGCATCCTGCGGATACCGTCATACGCGGTGCAATACCGGTCGAACTGGAACGTTGGAATGGTTTTCGTGGAATCCGCGCGAACCTTGAACACGTCAGACAAGCCAATACGGGCCAACAGGTTCGACAACACCTGATTCACGGGGCCGGACACCTTCAGATAATCCTGCCCCGAATCAGGTTGCAACACCTTACCGGCCAACATGCCATGCCAACTACGACCGGAATACGTGACCACACTCACGCCATCCGACAGTTCGTCCTTCATATGATCGACGATGCCGCCGACCTCGGTCCCATCCACATAGACAAGACCACGGTCGGGCAGCACGGTACCGTCATACAACGTCAGTTCGAAATCATTCTCACCAGACCCCCACGCGCAATCAAACACGCAATCCGAAACCGCATGGAACGGCACGCCATTCTCGTCGGCGCAAATCAAATCAACCAAGTCGGGTCCCCATTCTCCTCGACAATCGTCAGATCAAAACCGAAACCGGAACCCAACTCGACCACGCTCGAACCAGCCGGAATAGGTTGGAAAACATACTGTCCACGATTCAAACCGGAACCGCGCACACCCCACGAAAACACGTTCCGCAGAGAATCATCCGCACCATGCAGCATGATCGACTTCTTCAACGAGTCAACCCTCACGTAAGCGCCAGCGGGAACATCACCATTCAACCGGTACACGTTCCCGCCAATCGTCAACGACGGATTCGAAACAGCCCCATATATGACCAGACGAAACGGCATCGGAACACGCATACGATTAGACACCATGCATGACGGACGCGAAACAGCCAGATCATAACCCATGTCAGTCGGCAAATCCAAGCCAGACGCGGCAGACCCGGACACAGGCTGATACGACACGGTATCGGCATTATGCCGCCATACGCCATCCAACAAGACGAACGAAAGCGCGCACACCGGGTCGGAGGAACCAGGATGCGAGGAAGCCTCGGACTTCACCGCATAACACGATTGAGTCCAAACCTCCCCCGCACCATTCACCGCTTCCAACCGTCCCGGCTTGCCTACGGCCAGATCAGCGTCAACAGCCCGCATGAACGAGTCGAACGCAGCCGCATCGCCATAATGCACGTCAACGGAAACCTCCCGACGTTTCCTCGAAACGCCGGTCAACCCACCGTTACGCACCGTGTAATCCCATTCACGGCCACGCAACTCCAACGCGTCCTCGAAATCAACGGTCTCATAATCCGATACGTCGAACCGTTTACCGGTCAGACCACTCACATACGCAAGCTCACCTGCCACGACTGGCCTCCAATACATCACGGACGAAATCACGCTTGCTCGGCCAAGGACTGCTGTTACGGCTGATCTCACCGCCGATACCATCACGGAAGCCCGCAACCTCACGACGCAGATCATTCACGGCGGACACCAGTTCACGACTCGAATCAGGAACCTGAACATTCACCTCATACAAGCCGGACATCATCTTCTCCACACGCCCGCCAGCCGCATACGCGCTACGACTCATATCAACCGCACTACGCGCATACGACGTGCGGGCCTGCGACACCGCCCTGTCCAAATCGCCGGTAGCGTTCAACACGTTCAAGAAATTCGGGCCGACAGTACGATCAAGCTTGCTTACCGCAGCGGCACGAATAACATGCTCGCCATTCGACAGCCACATGGGAATAGAATCAGACGTGCCAGTACCCGGACCGCTGATACGGCCACCGGTAGCCTTACCAGCATTCGCAATACCCCTAGCGACAACAGACGCATCAAGCGTCACACTCTTGCTTTGAATGCTGTTCCACTGCCCAGCGAGACCTGCAACAGCATCATATCCGGTCGTGGAAGCGTCAAGACGACTTCCCCACCATGTAGGCACGGAGACAATCTGGTTTTTCGCATCAACCGCCACAGCAGACGTATTGCCAATACCAGCGAAAAGCGTAGGCCAATTACGAGGCACGTTCTCAATATTGCCCTTCGCTATCTGCGCTATAATACTAGCCCTATCAACAGCGTCGATCACAGTAGGAGAGGTCTGCTTCACGCCATTCACAGAAGACTGCGCGCTAGACACGCCAGCTTGCGTATTATCGGTTGCGGTGATGTCAGTGTTCTTCACATCGGGAATCAAACTCAACGCGATTCGCAAGGCATCAACCTCGCTCTTACCAGAGGAAGTCGCCTTCAAGTAGGCTTCTTTAATCTCAGGAACCTGCCAGATGGCATCCCTTAACGCATCCAAATCGGACTTGCCTTCGGATTTCGCCTTGACAAAAGCATCCTTCATCGTCGGAATCGAAGAAATACTCTCTTCCAACGCTTCGGTATCACTCTTGCCTTCGGTGATGGCCTTGAGGTAAACCTTCTTCAACGCGGGCACCTTCATGACGGCATTGGTCACATCATTGGCCGCGACAATCGCCAGCTTGTTATCGCCGGTAATCACGACCGTATGTTTGCCATCGGAAAGCCTCTGCACCATGTCGGATAACTGGTTGGCATCGGTCTTACCCTGCCAGATGGAGTTCAACAGAATATCCTTGACCTGCTTACGTGTCCCATCGGGGAACAGGTAGCTCATACTGTCAACGACATTTGCCAGATTCTCCTTCGCTTCCAACGATTGAACGTTGATTTGTGTGGTGACTTCCTTCGGAGTCATCAACAGACTTGAGTTCAATCCGTCAACAGCAGCGGCGTCCAAACCAGCGGCACTGGCCTGAGCGTTGAAGTTGCTGGACAATTCCTTCTGCTTGGCGAGCACATCCTTCTGCGACTTACCTTGCTTGACCATCGCATTCAGGTAATCGTTCGAACTGGAAGCCAAAGCGGTCAACGAGTCGGCGGCGGTACGGCCAGCCTCAGTCGTATAGTCGAAATTCTTTTTCTGGGCGTCCCAGACCTGTTGGCCTTTGGAATGAAGATCATTTACGGTCTTCATCGCCTCGCCAACCTGCTGCAACGTCTTCGCATAACTGCTGGACGCGGCAGCGGCCTGAATGTTCGCGTTGCGCTGGGATTCAACCTGCGAAGCCAGAGAGCCTGTCACGGTAGCCAACCGCTCTTTCTTCTCGGTGGCGCTCAATAGCCCATCCGCGATGGACTGCCAATCCTGACCCTCATCACGAAGACGATCAACCCAACCATCGCTCTTGCCAGCGGCAGCGGCCTGCGTCTTGATGGACTTCTCGATCTCATCGTTGTAGTTCTGTGCGTCAGCCAAAGCGGTCTTCGCGGCCTCGTGCATGTTGGTGGACTTCTGAAGCCTGTTCATACTGCTCATATCGAACACGGTCGCGGAGTTCTTGTCAGCCGAAGCCTGCTTGTTCGTCTGGGTCGTCATCCGCTGCAACGTCTTGATGTAGCTGTTGTAGTCACTCTTGCTGCCGGACAGTTTGCGTGCGACCGAATCCTCGTTCTGACCGAGCATCTGCAATGCCGAAGACATGCTATCCACATTCGCCGTTCCACGCCAGAACTTGTCCCAAGAGGAATCCGAAGTGGAGAAGTTGGATTTCAGTGTGGAACCGAAGTTATCCAGCCGGTTCTTCAACCCCTCAAGCGAGGAAACCTGAGTTGACAAAGCGTCAGGCGTTGCCTTAGCCGCCTCGTTGAACGATTCGATGTTGGCTTTGACCTGTTCGACATGCTGGGAATACGCGCTGAACGCCGTGCCAGCGGCAGCGAGACCAGCCGTCAATGCGATGCCGGTAGGACCGCCAAGCATATCCAATAGGACGGTGCCGGTATCCTTGGCGACGCTCTTCAAACCGGAAAGCTTGCCCTTGACGGGTTCGGCGTTGTCGTCCAGGCTTCGCAGACCCTTGCCAGCACTACTGGCGTTATTGCCCAACAGGACAGCCCCCTCGGCTGCAAGACGGGCCTCCTGACCAGTCTTTGCCACCTTGAAAGCGGTCTTCTCAGCCTGCTCCCCCATCTGCTCCATACCCTTGACGGAGCCGGTGAACAAGCCCGCCACATTGCCATACGCCATCGCGCCGCCTGTGACCTCAGCCGTCGTCTCGTTACGGGAAAGACGAGCCATCGCGGAAATCAACTGGGAAGCCTTGACCTTCGTGCCATCCATCGTCACACCCAACTGGCGCAACGTGTTCTGATACTGCATCGTGCTCTGAATGTTCTCCAAAGCGCCGCTCTTCAACGCCGTCCAAGCTGACTTGCCAGCACGACCGAACGTCATCCACAAGCCCAACATGCCCTGAATTGGGGCTGGCAGCTTCGAGAAGGCGCCACTCAACGCGCTTGTCGCATTGGCGATGGCCTCAATCGTGGGAGCGGCAGACTTCAACGAGTTGGCAAGCGTGCCGCCGAACGTCTTCGACAACTGGCCCGCCATGCGGACAAGACTCGAAAACATCGGAGACGTGGACGCGAGACTGGAAGTCACCATGCTCAGACCATCACGCACATCACCGGAGAACGTGCGGATGCTACCTGAAGTGCCGGAAGCCAGCTTCGAGGTGTCGGCCACGAAATTACCGGTCAACTGACCAAGATTCGTCATCGTACCGGCAAGATCGTTCCGCGACTCGTTCACCGCATGTCCGATATCGGCGAAAGCGTCACGCACGCCCTTCTGGGCGTCCCTAGCGCCAGTCACCCAAGCACGTAACGTATCCTGGGCGCTCATGGAGTTAATCGCACGGTCTGCACGCTGCAACACGCTGCTGAACTGCTCGATGCCATTCTGGTATTGGGCAATCGGAGTGAACACACCTTGCGCGATACCCTTCAACGAGCGAAGGGACGAGCCAAGATAACCAGCCTGCTCCTTGACTTCGGACATGGCCTTGTCAACACGGTCGGAGTCATCCATCACGTTCTCGGCCCACTTGGCGAACCAAGACGCATCCTCGCTCAACCATTGCGTGAACTGCGGCAGATACTTGCCGCCGACCATGCCGATATGGGACAATGCGGTAATCAGGGATTCGGCACCGGGAACGAGATTGTCCATCGACTCGTTCGCACGGTCGAAGACGGCTGGCAGCTCGTTCGCCTGATAGGACGCTTTCACGGCGAGCATGAGCTTTTCGACTATCTCGCCCTCATGCTTGGCGAGAGTGCTCATCTCCGGTACCAGCGAATCGCCTATCGCGTTCGCCGTATCCATGATGACGGGCTTCGCCTTGCCATAGAACGCATCCTGCACGCTCTGGGAAAGCTGTGATAGCTTCGTGTTGGCGAAGTCGATCTGGCTGCTCCATGTCTCGCCCTTGTCGCCGTAGATCATCTTGAAGGACGCGAACACGGCGCCTAAGCCAGTCAACGCGGCGGGAGCGGCATAAGCGGCCTTGGAAAGGCTCACGATGCTCTTACCTAATCCGCCGACCGTACCGGAGACGTTCACTGCACCAGCACCGATATCGGACAATACGGTGCCGACAAGCGCTAGACGTGGAACCTTCTTGTCCAACGTGTCAAACAGGTTCACAAGATTCTGGAACTGGTTCTCGACACCCTTCAAGCCGGACGCGCCATACGTCATGCCGTTGAGAATCTTGCCGATGTCAGTTCCATGGAACTTGGCGAAGATGTCAATCGTGCGTGGGCGAGTGAAGTAAGCGAGATGGGCGCGGGCCAAAGCGGTCTCAAGATCGACATCCATATCAAGGGTGTCGTTCTTTTCTTGGAACTTCTTCAGCTCCTCCTCGGCGTGCTTCTTGTCGATATGGAGCTTCGCCGGAATCTCCGCATCGGGATTGGACTTCAGCTTCTCCGCATACCGGCGCATCTCAGCTTCGACGTTCGAATACTCGGCCTTCAACGTGACCGGAACATCAAGCCTCTTATGCTCAAGCTCCCGCATGGTGCGACGTATCTCGTCAGCGCCATCCTCGTAGAACTCGACCTTCACACGCTGCGACTCGAACCGTTCGATATCACGGTTCAGACGGGCGAAATCACCTTCGACATCGACCTTCACACGCGCCTTCGGATTATCCTTCAGAAGACGCTGGTAATAGGCCAGCTGCCGGTACATCTCCCGCAGTTCGGCCTTCAACGTGACCGGAACATCGACGCCGCGACGTTTGAACGCCTCGATCTTAGACTTGACCTCACGCAGATTCTCAGCGACGAACCGCAGACGGATATCCTGACGGTTACGGACGCCGTTCCTCGAATACAGGTCGGCGAGACGCTTCTGGAAATCGGAACCCTCAAGACGGGTCGCCTTCGTGACCGGACTCTTCTTCAGCTTCTCGATACGGTCGTCGATCTCGCCAAGCATCTTGACGGTACGCTTGTACTCGTCAAGGTCGAACCAGTTCCGGTTGTTCCGCTTCATGGCGGACACGTCGGACTCAAGCTCCTTGCGCACGCCGCGATACGTGTCGATAAGATTCTCGGCCTCACGACGCGATTCGGAGAACTGCTCACGCGCCACACCAGTGGAGTCAATCGGACGGGTCCACTCGTCCCTAGCCTTCTTCGACTCGCGGGCCATCTCGGCCTGCTGGGCCTCGATCTCCTTGGCGAAACGCGACGAAGCGGCCTGCTGGCTCTTGAACCAGCCGGAATACACATCCTGCTTCTGATGGCGTCCCAAAGCCGTGTCACGGGCCTTGGAGAAGTTCGCCAACGAATTGCCAGCGGTGACGATGCTCTCCTCAAGGGCACGCACCTGACGTGTCATCTTCGACACACGCTTCGCATCGCCATCGGACGCGATATCGATAAGCGACGCCTGCGCCTTACGCAGCCTGCCAAGCTCCTTCTCCTGACCCGCGAGCGCCTTGTTGACCGCAGTGACCTGCTTCGCGGCTTCTCGCTCCTGTTTCCACAGGTCGGAGGTCGGGAGCTTCTGGGCTTTCATCTCAAGGCGTTGCGCGTCGAGGGATTCGACTTCGCGGGTGGCTTTTGCGAGGTCGCCCTTCAGCCCGCGAATGCTGTTGCGTGTTTTGACGATTCGGTTGGACAGTTTCTCGAATTGGCGTATCTGCTCGTTGGAGAGGTGTTCGTTGCCTTTGATGAGTCCACGGACCTGCTGGTACAGGTCCATCTTCTTCTCGCGGTACTTATCGACGGTCTTGTCGAGGCTTGTCGCGAACGAAAGCTGTTCGGTTTTTTGGAGGGCTGACTTCTTGAAGAAGGATGTGTCGGCCATCTCTCGGCCTTTGGCGTCGAACGCCTTGACTGTCTGGTCGAGGTTCTTTTCGATCAGCTTCGAGTTCAGCAACCCGTTGCCACGGAGGGCCGTGTTGGTGCGGGAATTGAACTCGGACAGGCCACGGCTCAATTTGGACGAATCGAAGTCCGGTTTGAGCGAGAGTCCGCGACGAAGGCGCTCCTCCTGCTGTTCGAACCGTTTCATCCACGGGTCGATGTTCTTCGTATCGGGTTTGAAATTGAACTGTATGGAGGCGTTCTTGCCGTTCCATTCACGGTAGGCGCGTTCAAGCTGGGCGGTGTCAGGTTCGAATACCGCGTTCACGTCGAGGTCGTTTATGCCGCGTGCGGCCTCCTCGACCTGACGGCGGAAACCCTTCGTATCCGCAGTGACACGAACGACGACCGTACCGGCGCGATGCTCGCCAGCCATAGGCAACCCCCAGAAAGAAAGACGGAAATAGAAAACCCCCACGGGAATGTGGGGGTTTGTTCAAAATCAGGTCATGTGGAACTTCGCGAACATGTGTTCGAAGTTCTCCGCTGTACCTTCGTTCTCCCGGCGAGGCGGCTTCTTGTCAGCGCCGGGAGGGAGCAATGGATGCGGTTTGGCATTCTTGCCCCCGTATTTGGCGGTAATCACCGCGTTCATCATGTTGCGAACGTCAACGGCGACCATCGTCTTCGAATCCCATCCAAGCCACGGCAGTACGGTCGGCTTGTCTGTCTTGGACTCATCGGACGTGTTTGGAGGCTCATCCTCCAATATCCGCGCCCTGTACAGGCTGTCGGGCATTGCCATCAGCCCCGCCGTGAGGCGTTCGGCGCGGGTGGGATTCAGCCTCGCGCCGGTTATGTCCAGACCATAGAAACGTTGGAAGTCGGAAGTCAGTTCGACCGGGTGGACGCGGACTTGCGCTTCGAAGCGAGCGATTTTCCCAGTTGCTCCGTGTAGAACATGAGAATCGCTTCGATGAGCCAGAACAGTTCATCCAATCCGATGCCCGTAGTCCACTCGTCAACCTTGTCCGGCTCGTCGGTCAGCGACTTGACCCAATCCAAAGCCGTGCCGACGAACTCCATGCGTTCGTCGATCTTCGCCTCGATGTCGTCCAGGGACTTGGCTTCGGGGCCGTTGATGTCGGCGTTGAGCGTGAAACCGGCCATGCTGTCCAGTTTGCGCAGTTGTGCGGCCTGCTTGAACGAGAGGCGTTCCGCAGGGGCCAGAGGCGGCAGAAGCGAGAACAGCGGCTCGTTCTCGCACAGTTCCGTCCAAGTCTCCGGGATACGGAAATCATCGGACTCGGTGGCGGTATTCTCTTCAACGGTCTCGTCAACCATGTTTTCTCCTATCTGAAAAGCGTTGAAAATCTCCTATCTTCCGTCAATGAAGAACGGGAAAAGACCGGGACCCCCGGATAGGAGAAACAGGGGTCCGGCGTCAATACGAAGACTGGAACAGTCCGAATCAGTACTGCTTCATCTTCGAAGCCTCGAAGAACACAATCGGCTTCTTGCCGGCGACGGACTCGACCTCGCCGGTCATGCCCTGCTCCACGAAATCATCGCCCGAGAAATCAGGACCGCCATCGAAGGTCACGGAAACCTTGCGGAACAAAGCGCCGAAACGGATGTCCGAATCATCGTCGGCGGACTCCTGAGCCAACAGGAACAGGCTGAACGTCTGCGGCTTCTTGGTGATGTCCACACCAACGCCGTCATCCTCGTCGGTGCCGTTGTAGATCAGCTTCAGAGTGTCGCCATCCAACTGCAACGACTTCGCGGTGATGGTGCACGTCGAATCGGCGTAGGTGGTACGCAGGTTCTTACGCGCCCACGAATTATGCGTGGTCGCGTCGCCGCCGTCGAACGAGAACGAAATCTTGTTGTCGGCGGAAGTATGCCCCAGATTCTTCCAAGCGTTACCACTATCACCAGCGCTCACTGGAATGGTGTCCGAGTTCAACTGGAACTCCTTAGCGCCGCCAGTCGGAAGAGCGGTTCCGACCGGAGCGTAGAACAAAGTGCCGTAAGTGGCAATCAGAGTCGCGTCATCATTAAACGCCATCTCATATCTCCTTATAAAAAAAGCCCCGCACGAGGCGAGGCTTGAAAACGAAAAACAGAAAACGGAAAATCATCCGGCGCGAAGCGAATCCTCCGCGCGGACGGTGAACGAGGAAGCGGAATACTGCTTCACCTTCTTGCCGGTGGCCTGCTTGCCGCCAGCGCTTTTGCCGAAACCGGGATTGCCCACAATCCGAATGACACGACCCGAATCGGTACGCCCGTAACGCGGCCATTGCATGATCTGCTGGTACACTTCCTGCGCCAAGCGGAAGGAACGGTCCGCATCGTTCGTGGCGACGATGATGTCGATGTCGCAATCCCACACGCCGGTCGAATGATTGCCGGTCGCCATGGTCGGCGCGTTCGTATGGAACAGCACGATGTTCGAGAACGACGCCCAAGTGTCCACATCGACATCGATCTCGTTGAGCACATGCACGTCGGACCAGTCCGGGTTGCCGGTGAACCCAGCCGTGAGAAGCGTGTACACGAGCGAATCGAAATCGACCATCGGACGCTCCTGCGGGTAACGCTCGTAATCAGGTTGAATCAACGGCATCAGACACCACCGTTCATACGGGCCGCGTCACGCATCACATGATGTCCCTCGACCCAACGGTGACGCTGCTCGTTCCAAGCGCCCCACTCGTGTTCGACGGCCACGTTCGACCCGTCACGACCCTCGACATCAAGACACACATCCGTGTCGATGCCGTGGTAGCGTTTCTCAAGACTCAAATCCTTGGCGACCGGAATACCCGGGTCACGGCCAACCGCACGCGCGGCGGCGAGCATCCTCGCATCCGCAAGCACCTCGTCGGCCTTCTCCGACGTGGCCTGCGGACCGAACCATTCAGCCACCTTCGTGCTCAGGTCACGGTCAATGAAAACTCTTGCCATCGGCCTCACCCCACACATGGTCGTCAGGGTCCGGTTCAGGAGGTTTCGGACGCAACCCCACCGGAATCTGCGAATAGTCGGCGTTACGCCGGATATGCATCTCATAGTGGGGAACCTCGCCATGCTGACGGAACGTCGGAGCGCCGTCAACGTCATAGCAGTCGCCCTGATACCAGACCTCCGTATGGATATCGCCATGCCATTCCACGGCAACGACCTGAGACGGCGTGACCTCACGCAAACCACCCCAAGTCTGCGGCGACTTATCCTCGGCACCGGAAATCGAAAACATGCCAGCCTGCTGCTCGCGGCCCTCGACGGAACACCAGCACCAGTAAGCCTTCCCAGGAACATACGTCGTCCCATGCGGCCCACGACGGACCGTGTACAACACGACGATCACCTTGTCCCGATACAGAATCGAATCAGGCTTCACCCAAGGAACAATGACCTCTTCGTAAGGATGCTCCACAACGACATCGGAGCCGGACTTATCGTAAGGATGACCCAAATCCCATGTTTCACGAGACATAGGCATCACATTCCATAAATACGGTTCACACCGACGCCAACAGTGCCGATAGGACCGCGCCCATTCGCATAGCCGTCAAGAATCTGCTTCTCCCTTTTCGACAGATACAGATTCGGAGACGCATCCTTGCCGGGCGGATTATCCTGCGGGTCGAAACGCGTGAACTGGTACGTTCCATTCGATTCGGTCTTGATATCCGAATAGCGGATGACACGCCACACCATCGAACAGATGACGAACTCGTAATCCTCAAGATCAAGGTCGCCGGACTTCAACCGTGGCAAGCAGTTCGTGCTCGAAGTGGACGCCACGGTCTCCGCACGATGGCACATGTACGTGAGCCAAGCGTTCGGATACCGTTTCAACACGTCGGCGTCGGGAAGGCAATGAAGCTCCAAGCATTCCACCCAATCGACGGCATCGGTAACACCATTCGACATCAGCGAAACCCCCTAAGCTTCAAGAGGGCTACTTGCCCAGCACGTCCGCCTTGAAGGTCGAGACGGCCTCCTTCAGAATCGGCAGATAATTGCCGTTGACCCAAATGTCGTAGTTCAACGGAGCCTGATGCGACAACATAGCGCCGATAAGACCATCGTTCACGCTCTTGTTGATCTCATACTCCGAGCTCTGGGCCTCGGCGGTAGGACCGGACAGGGTGGCACCCAACGACGAATCGTTGAACGACGGAAGCAGAACGAACGTCTTATCCGGGAACGCGGCGGAAACATCGGCATCCATGTCGAAGGTGTTGTCGAGCTTCAAATCCTCGTAAGCCTCATCGACCAGAAGCACGTCGGTGATGCCGGACTGCATACGAAGCACGTCCAACACATCCTGACGGGTCAGCTTGGTCTTCGAATGCTCCAAATCCATGCCGGACACCTGCGTACGGAAGAACTCGTTGGTACGCATGGCATCGATGACCACACCGGTGGTGGCGACGGCGTGCGGCTTACGACCGTAAGCCTTGCGCATGATCTTCACCCAGGCTTCGATGTCGTCGCACGGGTTCGACTTGTCGTTATCCCAAGTGGTGGTCGGATTCACATCCTGCTGGTTGCCCGGACGCTTGAACGAATACGTCACATCGACGCCGTTCTCCTTGATGACCACCTTGCCGGTCACCAAGCACTGCAAACGCTCCAACTCCTCGGTCACACCGGCCTGCTGGCCCAAAGCCTCGAACTTCGCCTCGGCCTGATCGTGGATATATGCGGTATCATCCTGATGCTTGGCGATATCACGCTCGGAAATATGGTCCATACCGGACAACGGCAACAGGCCGGCATGAATCTCGGCGGTCGAGGTCTCGGACTTGGTGTGCCCGATCTCGGCGTCCAACGCACGATGCTTCATCGCACGGGTCTTGGACTTCGGAATGACCGGGGTCCAAGAAGCGGTCCAGTCGCCACCGTTGGAGGTGACCGGGAAAATATTCGACAACGGCAGGATGCCGTTCACATAGTCATGTCCCGCCTGAGCGACCTCGGTCGCCTCGGACGGCGGGATGATGGTCTTGTCAATAGCCAAGAAAAACTCCTTAGATACGCAAAAACCCACCGCGATGGGTGGGTTTCACAAAATTTTTAGAGGTTAAGTGACCGTCAATCAGGAAATCGTGATGTTCACGGTCTTTCCGTTGGACAAAGTGGCCTTGCCAGCGGTGATGGCCTTGGACGACGGGTCCTGAGTCAATTCGATCTTGGTGATGGTCGCACCATCCTTGCCAGCCGGACCCGGAGTGCCAGCCGCGCCGGCCGAAGCGGACAACGGCTTCACAACGTCATCCTCAACGTCATAGAACTCGCCGCCCCACACGGCACCAGCCTCCGGCTTCACCGGAAGATTCGAGGCCACGATGTCGCCACGATAGGTCATGCCCACGGTCGGGTCGTCCAAATCCCAACCGGACAGGTTGATGTTCACGGACACCATGGATTCAAGCAGACCGGCGATCTTGGTCTGACGGCCATCGGTGGCCTGCTTGTCATACGGACCATACGAGCCGACGTTCGCGCCGGAAGTGATCTTCGCCAGCGGAATGCCGGAACGAATGTAAACGGTCGTGGCCTTCGGGCCGACACCGGTCAGATACTTGTTGTCTGCGGTCTTGAACAATTCCGGCACGATGGTGACGGACACCGAATCATTGGTGTTCTTCTCGCCATAACGCCAGGAATTGTCCTCCTCAACGGTGACGATACCGGAGGAATGAACCATCTCTTGAGTCATACGCTCAATCCTTTCAAAGAATCAGTAGGAAACTACTTGCTGCGCTTACGTGCCTTCTGACGTTCCATCACACGCTTGTAAGCGTCGCCCGGCTGACGTTTCGGATGCGAGGTGCCGGACGGGAACTCGGCCTGCATGGCTACCTTGCGTGCCAAAGCATCCTCAGTCTGCTGCGGTTTCCTCTCCACCTTGGAAGTGTCAATCGGGTTGTACGCCGCATACTTCTCAGCCCACGACGCGATGGCCTCCGGCTCCGTTGCGGGGCAGAGGTCGGAAAGAACAGCGTCCGTGATCTGCGGATACTTCGCCTTGACCTCAAGACGCGCAATCTGCGTCTTCGCAGCCTTAAGCTCCGCATCAGCGGACTGGAAAGCCTTATAGTTGGCCGAAGCACGGTCCTCGTTCTTACGGCTCATAGCCTTCCATTTGGCAAGCTCGTCATTATCGGACGGCTTGGAAGAATCATCGGAACCCTTATCATCAGCCGGAGCGTCATGCTCGACGGCGGGTTCGTCAACCGGAGTGGTCTGAGCATCCTTCACGGAATCCTCGACCGTTCCGGCCTGTCCAACAGTCTTGTCCTTTTCGGATTCGACTTCATTATCCTGAGAGGCCATAAGACCCAATCTCCTTAATACTTAAGCGGCCAGTCCCAAAAAGCCGCGAGAATAAGCCAACAGGCTCCGCACATACTGCCAAGCCTGCCTAGTGTGGACTGTCTTTTTGAACTCATACGAACGCCCATCGAAACGGAATTGAACCGAATCCTTGTCGCCATTCAGCAATTCCTTGTATCGGGCGTTGAACTCGGTCGCACGGGCGCACATACGCTCCATCTGGGCGCGGGTCATCCTCATGTCGGGCAAACGCCATTCCGGCGCATTCGAGTTCACCGGAGCATCCTTGCGAAGAAGCACAGGCCCAAGCTCGCTATTATTGACGACCTTCACACGAAGCTTCGTCAAATCCGTCGCGCTCGTGGAATAATCACGGCCAGCCGTTTTGCCAGCGGCCTTGTAAATCGTCATCAGATCATCCGAGTTCAATTTCAACCCGGGGTCGTTCGAACCGACGATTGGAGCCACCGTACATTTGCAACGATTGTGCATGGGCATCAAATCAGCCCTCGTGAACGTGTTCGTGGCGGCTACGACGCACAGGCCACAGGAACCCGTCTTCGACAATTCAGGATGGATGACACGCCTGTAACGTTCGACACCGGAACTCCTGTAACGCGACTGGATGGCACGATTCTGCGTCACATACCCGTCAGTGACCGCATTGTTCTCCAACTGGATTTTCGCGGACATCAGCCAAGCCTTAACATGGTCGGCTGCGGACTGGTCGGCGTCCTTCAGAATCTCATCCCACGTCGCCGGTCGAATCTCAGGATTCTTCACAGCCTGAGTACGATACTCGTCCGCGACCCTCATGGCGACCTGCCACGGGTCCGTGTTGGCGCGAACGACCTCATATTGGGGAATCTCGCCTAAACCGTTCACACCGGCCAAACGAAGCATCGTATCCGCATACGAGATGCCCTGCTGGCGCATCGCCTTCACGAACGCGATATGCTGCTGCGTCACATAAGCCGCAGCGCCCTCGGCCACCGCATCATTCCACCAGTCTGAAGGAGTCAGGCTACGCCACATGTTCCAAGCCCTGCGGACGAACTCGTCAACCAGCTTCAACCGCTGGTCATCCAACGCCTGAACGGCAGCCAACGCGCTATCGGCCATCAGACCCCCATAACGTCGGACGAATCATCCGACGATGACCCATCGGACGACATCGAATCCGATCCAGAGCCGGTGGAGAACGAATCCAAACCGGACCCGTCACCCAGATACGAATCGTTCATCGTCGCATCCGTCTGCTTCGCCGACGAATCCAAAGCCGCGTTCTGCCGCGCCATGGCATTCAGGAAACTCGTATCCTGGGCATCCTGAATCATCTCCGCGATCTCCGTCTCGGTCATGTGCAGATAACGGCGGGCGATGGTCTTCAAAGGAAGAACACCCTTCACCTGAGCCGCAGCCTGACACTGCTCCAACTCGGACGGAAGCTCCAACGGCTCCCAAGTCGTCTCGAAACGCTCCTCCGAAGCATTACTGCCGGAAGCGGTCAACGCCATCTTCAACAGGAGCACGAAAGCGTCATTGGCCCTCATGTTCATGTCGCGGACCTTCAACCGCAGCATACGGGTCGTCAGCTTCGCGCCCTCGGCGGAACCGGCCACATCAGGCGAAAGAATCGACAACGGAGTGCCAGTGGCACCTGCCAGAAGCTTCACATCGGAAGCGGCCGCATTCACAATCGGCGTGATATCCGTAATGGACGATTCGCCAATCTTCGCATCGGCGGGAAGCAGCCACAACGCGGCGGGACCCATCTCGAACAGTTCCGAATAGTCGATCTTGTCACCGGCCTGAGCCTTACCGGCCTTGACCGCAGGGTCGTTCTTCTGGTAATACTCAGGCATGTCGCCGGACACCCAACGCTGCTTGAACGCCTGCATCTCCTGAATGCAGAACCGTTGAAAACGCTGCTGGTCGATGGACCTCAACGTCTTCAAGGAAGCCTCGAACTGGCCCTTGCCGTTAGGAGTGGTCAACTGCACGATGGGAAGGCACCCGCAATCAATGGCGAACTTCCAATCATCGCCGGAAGACTGGCCCTCCCACTCGAACTGCGCCTCGAACTCTGGACGCTTCTTCGAATCGTCGTTGGCAAGGTCATACACGGTATCCTCGTCATCGACCGAATCGGAAGGCAACGTGCGCGACTTGACCTCATGCTTCGCGGTACGCGAATAGACGCTCTGAATCTCACCGTCATCGTTACGGACGATGCGATACAAAGTCAACCGTTCGATCTGCTCTTCCTCGGACCACCCGTACACGACAGCCGAATCCTTGTCATCGGACACGACCGTGCTCCACGGACTCAACCGTTGGATATACGAAGGATTCCCCCTGCCGAGAACCATCGCATACGCGGCACCGTAAATCGCCGCATCCATGAACATGTTCAACGCGCGGACATCCATGCCGCACTTATCCCACATGTCATCCGCATCCGTGCTCCGCATCGTCTTATCGGCGACAAGACGGAAACCGGTAGGATGCTGCGACGTGATTACCGCATCCGCAATCGTATGGGCCAGATTCAACGGGCAGATATCCACAAAACGCCTATACACGGCACTGGCCGTAGTGGTCGCCGCCTTCGGCACGGACTGCAACGGAACCGTCTCACGACCGTCATAAAACGTCTTCAACACACACAGGTCAGGAATACGATTCTGCAAACGCGTCGCAAGACGCGTCAACGCCATACCGTCACCATCAGGCTCGTCATCACCAGTAACAAGACTCTGCATATTAGAAGATGTGGAAGCCATACGAACACTCCAAAAATCACCAGACCCGCTGCGGCATCACCCGCTGCGGACCATCCTCCTCGAACTGGCCCAAATACTTCTCACGCGCCGCATAAGCCAAAACGCCAGCCATGCACGCATCAATCTTGTGCGGACTCTTAGGCGTCTCCTTATGAATCTGATAACCCCAACTCTTCTCACGCCGCTTCGCATTACGGAAATGCGACACAAGACGCGGGTCGGCACACAAAAGAATATTATTCGGGTCAGGCTCCCCATCCTCAACAGGCTCGGGAGCATACTCAAACGACGAATGAGCGCACTGCAACGCACGATACATATCCTGCGACCAGTTATTCGTCCAAAACTTCATCATCGAAGACTGGCCACGGGCATACACCTTCATGCCACGCCCATACTCAGCCTCCCAGCCGCCAATCATCGACTCGAAGAAATGCGCATCAGCGAAACAGCCGATGACATTGTAATTCTCGAACATACGACGCACGGCGGCATCGAAACCATCACGGTCAACACGCCAATCAGGGTCCGCATTATCAGGACGCTGCTGCAACTTGATAAGAAACAGCAAACCATCGGACACGCGACAACCAACCAACGCGGTCGAATCATTACGAATCGAACCATCGAACCCAAGCGTGATCTCCTCATCCTCGTCAATGAAATCCTTCCAGACCCCATCCAAACGAGACGACGAGCCGACAGCACGTCCATACAAATCCCTGTAAGCCAAATGCGACTGGATCGCAGGCTCCGTAAGCCACGAATCCTCACTCGACGCACGAGAGTTCAAATAATAACGAATCGAATCATTCGGGTCAGAATCAGGCTGGTAAATCTGCCCCATCAGACCATGGATGTCAACCCAACCATCCTTCGACGGCCCCGGCTCGACGCCATCATCACGAAGCGAGAACCCCTCAACCGAATAACCATCGGCATCAACGGCCTCGATACGCCCATCAGGAAGAATGATGTAATCCTTACCATCATCCGAATGGGCGGCAGAACCATACGACTCATACAACGCGTGCTCAAGCTTCTTCTCATCAGGAAAATCCTCGATAGGAAGCGTCGAATACCGATAGTCGAAATACAAGCCCTTATAATGCTTGGAACGGCCAGCCTGAATATCCTCCGCGATCTTCAACGTGTTCTCCGCCACACTGTTCTGACCAGGACGGAAATACGTCGTCATCTCCAACACCCAAGGGTCGGCATCCAACGAACGCTTCGGAAGATTACGCTGAACCGTCTTATACATCGAATGATGCTTCGGCAGCGTATACAGATGCACCTCATCCATCAACGCGAAAGTCTCAAGACCACCATCCTTCGACGCATCACCGGAAGTCGTAGGAATAATCTCCCCACCCTCCGGCAAGCCGATACGGGTCTTCGTGACCTCCATGCCGAAACCCTGCAACTGGGCCAACGGGCCGGAAGTGCAGTTATAGTAAATCGAATCGAAGATATTGCCCGACTGGTCCTCGGACGTAGCCAAACACAGAATCTCAGGACGCTGGACAGGACGGCCAACAGGCTCACCCGGCAGATAATAGTAAGTCTGACCAAGAAACGTATACGTCTCACCCGGCTTAGCCCAATGGTCGAAACGACACGGGCCAAAAGCCTCGAACAAGGCCAGATCATTACCCAAACCACTCTTGTTGCAACCCTTCGGACGCCACAAGCTCACACGATTGAACCTGCGCCGACCATCCGGCTTCAACGCATAGGCGTTCAAATAGAACTGGATATACTCAGGACTATGAGTGACAGGCTTACCGGTCGCACCACCGCGACCTATGAGACTGAACGTCTCAACCCACCACAACGCCAAACGTCCAAGACTCCTACGCCTATCCTCATAAGTCAGGTTAGGAATCATCAAATGCATGTCAGCCAGCCGCCTCGATCTTGCGACGCCAAGCATCGATATCCTGAATCACAGCATGATTCGAACCATCCGAAGCAGCATGGTCGTCAGCCTCCGGCACATCAAACTTCAACGCACGCATCGAAGCCGGAGTCCAACCCAACTCGTCAAACAACTGACGCACGACCGGCATCAACGTCGCATAACGACGAGTCGAAAGCATCTCATTGATCGTCGCGAAACCCAACTGGACAGCCATCCAGGAAGGAGCCGAACGCAACATCGAAGCATTCGGACTACGCCGATACTCCTCATACCAATGAGCAACCAACGGCAACCACTCCCCACCCTTGGGGAAAATCTGGTTAGCCGGAGGCAAATCAGGCCCCAACTTCCCATCAGGAATCTCCAAAACCTGATTACCGGAATCACTCGTCTTCCTGCCCATAACATCACTCCCCGCAAAGCCCCATTACGGGACGACAAGCGCGAAGCCCGTTACGGCACTACGCGCACCTGCGATGAACGACAATCCGATTAGCCAACGAGTTTTCACCACCCTGCTCCAACGGCACACGCCAAGCGCCAACCGGAAAATCATCACTCAAAACATCAACCGACCGGTCAAGCGGCAACTCACAAACCGGACACGTATGAGAACACGCGTTCCACTCGTCCTCGGCAGTCCAAAAACCAGTAGGAACACTCCCCCGCCGCCCGACACGGGCATTCGACCGAGGCTCCCACAACACCGACTTCAACGGCTGCGGAGTACGATTGGGAGCCGCACCCTCAGCCTTCAAACGCTGGAAACGCTTACGACAACGAGCCGAACAAAAAGCCTTGTCCCGACGCTCAGTCTCAAAAAAAGAGCCACACGCCAGACACGCACGACTCATACGACGCTTACGGGCACCACTGCCACTACGCCGCCAACGATCATAATGAGACCTACACATCCCATGAGCATGAACAGGCCCATCACACCCATTCACACTGCACTCACCCTCAGCTAACCGAACGCGGGATGCCTGTACCAACGAGCCTCCTCACGCTCAACCCTCTTCCTTCGCCGCGCGTCAGCCGACTCCAAACCAGTCTTATAAGAATGATGAGCACGACAAAGAACCTGAAGATTATCCCAAGAATCATCATCAGGCTGACCATCCTCGGCACGAACGATATGATCGACCTCATTCGCATGAGCGCCACACGGACGCAACACGCCATCATCACCGATCACCGGATACTGGCAACGCCACCCGTAATAATCCAACACCTCACGACGCGTCCGCTCCCAACCAGGATTGAACCGTTCCTTACGATGCGACTTATTCCAATCGTTGGTCATCACCACTCCTCAGTGCTTCAGGAGGGAATCGAACCCTCACGTCACAGGACAACGCATTTTGAGTGCGCCGCGTCTACCATTCCGCCACCAAAGCAAAAGAAAACAGGCAATCCCCACGCCAACACTCACCAAAAACATGGGGATCGCCCGTCATCTAACCCAAACCGCCATAAGGAAATCCAATGGCAAAAATGGCTTTTTACCGCCAGCCACGGCGCGCGGATGCTGAGGGAGTCGAACCCCCG
>ENA-UOJL01001689-UOJL01001689.1-human-gut-metagenome-genome-assembly--contig:-P47-NODE-1689-length-21613-cov-15.638371_pt1 | contig 21613 bp, 25 predicted proteins | sample MGYA00242347_ERZ723894 | MGnify/ENA metagenome assembly ERZ723894
TATCGTATTCCTTTGCGAACTTGACCGCCTTGTCCGAGAGCAAAAAGCACAGCACGAAGGCAAGGCAGAAGGTGATGACGATGCGGGGGTTTTTGTGCCACTGGCGGAAGTTGTATTTAGTCACGGCAAGAATCTGTTTCAGCTTCATATGCGCTCAAGCCTCCTTTTCGCGGCGAATGCAAAGCCCAGCCCCATGAGCACGCTGAATTCGATGAGCAGCACCGCCACTCCAATTCTGCCGAACATCCACTTTGACGAGGGGTTGAGCCACTCACGCGGGTACAGCACGAACAGCTTATCGAAGTAGCGCTCATACAGGATGATGAGCAGATAAAACAGCACAAATGGCGAAGCATACGCCATATATTTGCTGTTGGTGAGGGCGGCAAAGGTCAATCCCGTCAGCGACCAGAACGCGCCGGACACGAAGAACATGAGCACGGTTTCAACAAGGTTGCCGAAGTAGTTTGGCACGATTTCCCCGGGCTTGGGGTAAGCTTCCATGGGCAGAAACATCAGCGCCGCGAAGCCGTAGGCCGCTAATATCCCAAGCGCCAGCGCCAATCCGCCGGACACGGCGCACGCAACGGCTTTCCCCGCGATATACCGCGGCACGGTAGTGCGGGGCAGGTATTCCTTGATGAAGCCGCTCTTTACATCGTCTATGAAGGACGCGGTATACGGCAGCGCCGCGAGTATGGGCAAAGCGAGGGTCATGGCGTCGGACGAAAGGGATGATACGATCAAGGTATGGTGAAAGCCGAAAGGGAGGAGGGCCGTTGAGCGGAAGGCGGTCAAAATGCACTTCACCGACGAAAAGAAGATAACGAGTATCACGCCCGTAAGCCCGATGAGGCAATTAAGGTTGATAATAGCTTGTTTCGCATTTGCAAGCAGTACTCGCATCATCAAATTCCTTTCATCCAAAGAGCCGCCTTACCACGCTCTCTACATATGAGATCCAGTCCGTAAACCGCTGATATAATTATCATTGGCACGTAATTTGTGATGTATCTTCCCGTAGCTTCCCAAAACATCAAGAACAGCATGATTCCGAATACACACAGCATAGGCAACATTGCGTCACATTGCTGTTTTGCGTATAGGCTGCCTAATGCCGCAATCAGCATAAGAAGCAATAATGCATAAAAAATGCCTGCACAAGCATATTTGTACACTCCATGATATTCGCTGTCATACAGCACAAATCTATGGAGAAATGTAGAATGTGCAGGGGTATCATCTAAAAAATCCGATTGTGCCAACGTGCCATCACCAAAGGAAATAATTCCCTTCTTCTTGAATAGTTCCAACATACCCATCACACCCTTTTCCCCTATGCGTCTGGTTATTTCGCTTGAAATTGCGGAGTCACGTTCCTCGATATCATCAAATGAGCGAGTAAATTCATAATCCTGCGGATTGTAGCGTCCTTCTCCTTCAAGTGACATCATAATCCAATGGGTATAAGGCGTGTTAAGGCTCTGTGCCGTAGCCTTTTCTAAATGATTGGAATAAAAGTAACCGTTGAATAGTGCAAATACACCAATGATCACAGAAACCGATATTGCCGCAATGGAGAGTGCCGACACTACACCTTTCCTTATGCAATGGTATATTACGACTGCAATCAGTGAAATCATCACAGTAAACTTTATCAACATGCCAATAGCACAAGCAACGCCTATCATTATGGAAAAGAAGATTTTGGAGGCAAGTGTTTTGCTGCCAATAGTACGCAAGTATAGATAGATAACCAACACAGGAAAAACCACAGAAAGTGAATCCGTATAAAATGTAGGAGCAATAAAATATGATGTTGGCATAAAAAGTATACATGTCAAAGCCATTACGCTCTGCCTTATTCCAAATAATCTCTTGCATATAAGTATCGTCAACAGAACCATTATTGCTGCAAGTACGGCGTTAGTTATCATTGCAATGGCAAAATAGTCTGTTCCTCCAAACAAAGATGCTATCTTGAAAGCAAAATATAGAAGCGTCATTCCTCCTAAGTTGTTCGGGAAATAGTAGAAATAATTGCTGTCACAAGTGGGATCCATACGTTCCATAAAATTTCCTGTAACAGCCCACTCTGACGCTCCTGTAAATATTGCACCTAAATCGAAGACCGGGGTGTAGCGAAGCATGAAGCCGAAAACAATGTTTATAATAAAAAGAACGATTGCCCCGGTAGTTATTACTACCCACCAATTCCGTTCAAAAAAATTGATATGTTTATGAAGAAAGCGATTTGCAATGTACAATATCCCCACATTTAGGCAAACTAAGGCAACTACTATGACAGGAGTCAAATCATAGGTATCATTTGCAAATACGATGCTTCCAATGATAATCGTAAAGGCAAATATGAAAGTGCCTAAAAAAGCCATGCTTAAAAACCGCTTAATATTATGACAGTTAAATGATGTTGGGCAATGTGTATTGCCTATCTTATTTGAAAGCATCATGCTATTCCTCTCATGCAAAGAACGATTGCAAACACAATATTTTGAATTCATGCTTGCCTAATAATGACATCAATCAATAACGCTGCCATCAATGGCATTTATTGTTATAAAACTTCTGTCAAAGTATGCAGAACTACCGGCAGAACCATCACGATATGTGGTTTCCGTTCCGAAAAAGTCCCATGCGGGTATCAGCATAAACCTGCCGACATTATCCTTTTCCGGCACAACTGTCAATCCAAGTTTTATATTTGAAACATTTATACTGGCTGCATCAACGGTTCCTTCCGAGTTAGTGCCATCGTCAATCCATGCATATTTGAACTTGATACCTTGTGTGAAATGGGTCAACATTTCTTCAAATGATAGCAGCGGCACATTTTCATTCTTGACCGTATAGGAGAAAGGATTTTCCCATTTGATTGTCGTAATGCCTGTATCGTCAACAGTAAACGTCAGCTTTTCTTTATTAAACTGCTGAGTGTAATCGGGAATACTATTTATTGTTCCTCCGATAGTCGTACTGAGGTTATAGGTAAATGGGATTCCGAAAATATTCCGTTCGCAAATGACCACATAGCCCTCGCTGCCTTTTATATCACCTGATTGGTATACACTCCCGACACGACAAATAATAGGATAAACTGCATCCATTCCTGCACTATCAAGCCACTGGGAAACTATTTCAATCGCACCGTCCGGCGTAAGCGAGACTCCTTCTGCCTGTTCATCCATAGCACCATCAGCCCAGTATTCGTTTCCATTTTTGAAAAGCATCAGCGCACTTTTTGTGGTATCATAATTGCGGATCGTAAGCGTAGCGTCTTGCTCTTTTCCGAGATTGCCGTAAACCATCAAGCAACTGCCTTCTTCATCGGTGCACATTGTACCGTCATAGAGCGCATCGGATGAAGAATCCGGCGAGGAGGCTAATTCTGCTTCAAGATCAGCAATTATTTCTGCCAACTCGTCGACATCTCCGCCCTGGTTTCCGGCAGCAACCTCGCTCATGACCCATTTTAAGTTAATAATCTCAGCCTCGATCTCAGCACTTGTTCTGATTCCGTTTTTAATATAAACGGGCGTGTCACCAAACAATGTTTTTATTAGTGAGTTTGCCTGTTCCGCTGAAAAAGGAGCAAAATCCACAGAATACGCTGGATAAGAGTCAGCCTCCGGGATTTCCACGGCTGTATCAATGTCAACGGTTAGCTTGTCGGTTGCCTCAAATAGTCTTTTTGCATTTTCCGGGAAGTCGTACCGGGCAGTTACTACAGGTGCATTTTCGAGTATTCGTTCTAGCTCACCGTCTTTTGAAACAACAATCTCCGCCTCCGGCGTTGTCTGGCAGCCCATTGCTGAAAGCATCAATATTGCAAGCAGAATCGCAGAGATCTTTTTTTTCATAAAAATAACACCTCCATTTTTCTTTATCTTAACAAGGAGGTGTTCGCTACTCGTTTGATAGTTGTGCCGGAGTTGTCAATTCTTCAACATTATTGAAATATTATAGTCGCTTGAATCTTTGATCTCGCAAGTGATTATAAAATGATCGCTGCTTATCTGGTTGTTTTGTATTACGCTTGCAGCAATATATCCGTCGTCCTCCAAATCGTAATATGAAATCAAACTCTTGAGCATATGCTCCACGTTAAAATCAATCGGCATATCCGTGAGCTTGATCTCGTAGATCGTCCCCGTCATTGCGTCGCATATCATGGTCATTTTTGCATGGTCCATGTTGCTTTCAAGGTTTAGTGTCCATCTGCCGATATTTGATGGTACAGGGATACCCCCTACTATTTTTTTCGATTCGCCAGATGACAGGGGGACAATATTTGCCTGAAGCTGTGCGTTTATCAAGCGGTAATCACTCCAAGACGCTTGGGGCAGCATATCCGTCTTAATAAGCTGGCCAATAGCGGTTTTTGTCTTTTCAACAATTCTCTCCATGCTTAATTCATCTTCAAAAGGCTCTCTGAAGGTCTTATATCCGTCCATATACCATACAGAAATATGGGCGTAGAGCTCATCAACAGTCATTTGTGAAGATAAGGAATCCAAATCTGTGGCGGGTGTAGGCGTTGCATCGGATGTATCTGTTTCTCCATGCGGTTTGTACGTTCCACTTACTCCAACTGGGCTACGCTCATTGACAGTAATATTAGTGATGCCGCCAACAATAGATTGCACCTGCCAATCTAATAAAGCGCTGGGAATGGCTATCCCCGCAAATACAATAAGTCCTGTCAGCAATAGCCCCACTATATTTTTAATCACTCCACGCTTTTTCATAGCGCATTGTCCTCCATATCAAGTGAGATCCGTACCGTCGTGCCTAAATTAACCTCGCTAACGTATTCCAACTTTGTTTTATGAAGCTCTGCGATCCGTGATGCTATGGCAAGCCCAAGGCCTGCGCCATGCTGTGAGCGGGAACGGGATTTGTCAACCATATAAAAGGCTTCGGTGATGCGGTCAAGCTGATCTTTCGGGATGCCGTGCCCGTCGTCAGCCACAGTAACAACATAGGAATTTCCGTCAATTTTTCCGCAAAGGGATATGTGCTCGCTGTCGGCCTTTATGGCATTATCTATTAAATTCAAAAACAGCGTCTTAAACAAATCAAACTCTATACGAACGTAGGCGGGATGTGCCGATACGTTCAATTCTATATTCTTTCTCCGCATTATCGGTAAAAGCGTATCCGCAATATCGTGGAGCACCTCGTCCATGCGCATTTGCATAAATGCGAAATCATGCTTGTTTAATATGATAAGCTCCATAAGCTTCAGCGATAAGGCCTCCAAACGCATCCCCTCGTTTACTATGTACCCGGCGGCGTCCTTTACTTCTCGCCGTGTCAGGCTCTCATTCTGATAGATCATATCAGCATAGCCAATAACAGAGGTAAGCGGGGTTTTTAATTCGTGCGCAAAATTTGCAACGAAATCCTCTTTCTGCTGCGCGTTTAATTCCAGTTGTTCAATGGTTTCCTGTATTGTTCTTGCCATCCTATTAAAGCTGCGGGAGAGTTCGCCAATTTCGTCGGAGCTTTTTACAATAGCGCGTTCATCATACTTTCCATTTGTAAAGCGGCGGGTATTTTGTGCTAATTTCTTTATAGGGGAAGTGAGCAGCGCCGAAAGCCCAATCAGTATAGCGGCGCTTATGAGCAAGACGATAAGGAAAATCACAAGAAAGCTGTGCTCCATAGCTTGCTTTTCTTCAATAATGGGCGTTATGTTTCTTGCTGTTACAAGGCACAAGGTCATATCGCTCTGTGAAAACTTTCCTGCAGCAATAAGCCAATATTCATCGGCGCGGCTTTCGATCGTATGTATGATTGTTTGTTCGCTGATACTATCGATAATGGAAAAATCATATTCGGACGGGAAATCCGAAAAAATAACGCTTTTATCTAAAGCTAAAATTGCTGTTTGATTGCCGCTTGGGGCGAGGTTGGCGGTTTGCTGTGCGATCGTCTTTATATTCTCCGTTGAAATTGAACCCGATTCCTCCGCGGATAAAATGCCCGATTGCAATGTGAATTTTAGGAGCTGATATTCCTCTAAGCCACGCTGAGTTTCCCTTGCGACAGAGTTGTTGAAGCTATCTGAAATCAATCGATAGCCTGTGACGGACAATGCGACCGTTACCACGGCTATGGTGCAAAGGAATATCTTCGTAAACAGCCTCAATTGCTACACCTCCAGCCGATAGCCGATGCGGAATACGGTTTTGATATGTTCATCCCAATCAAGCTTTTTTCTAAGCCGTTGGATATGCGAATCGAGCGTTCGCGTTTCGCCTGTAAACGGCTCGTTCCAAACGCTTTCATATAGCCGATCTCGGTATAGGGCAACATTTTTGTTCCTTATTAGCTCTATCAGTAAATCGAACTCCTTGACGGTCAGATCAATGATTTTCCCTCCTTTCTTTACCGTGCGGGAGTTCACATTGATCTCAACATCAAACAAACTGTATTCTATAGCGCTTTTCTTGGCCCGGCGCAAAAGCGCTTCGACCCGCGCAAGTAATTCACCGATCTGAAAGGGCTTGACAATATAATCATCCGCCCCTAACCGTAACCCCTTTATTCTATCGCCAAGCGTTCCTTTTGCCGTGATGAAAATTACAGGCGTTCCCAATGGACGGATATACTCCAATAGTTCATATCCATCTATCTCTGGCAGCATTATGTCGAGCAAAACGAGGTCATAGCTGTTGCCTTCAATTAAATCTGCCGCCTGCTTACCATCAAATGCACAGGTGCAATCATATCCCTGGGCCTTTAGGTTTACATACATCAGATTGGAAATGGCACGCTCATCCTCAACAATTAATATCCTCAACATATACTCTTCCTCCGATTAACCAACAGTATAGCACAAACATGTGTCGTAGTTGTGTCTAAAGTACTATGCTATATCCGAATCATTCCTACATAGTTAGATTGATAAGCAAAAAACACGGCACTGGATGGAGGCTAGTACTTCCAGTGCCGCTTAGGTCTATCAGTAGTTGGCTTTAATAGCTATCTGGGCTAAAGGAACTGGTAATCTGCCTGTAAGAGGGTGCAATTACGCCGGCAAAATACCGATATCCAGGTTGACCATGAGAGCCTTGCCAAGCACACTCACGTCGTTCACGAGACGAAAACGCTTGATCACCTAAGCATGACTCACTCGCCGTATTGAACATATTGGCGGTTACTGAGCCGGTTAGAGACTCAATGAACACAATTGCAGGGTCACTGTGCGCATTATACTTATACATGTATGGGGTAGTCGACCAACCTGTTGAGTATACGGCGCCATCAACTCTTTCAATATCCCGAGCATAGGCAACAGAAGTAAGTGTTCCTAACACAAGAATAAGGGTTAGCACGAAAACAATACTCTTTTTCATTTTGTCCTCTTTATCCTCCTTGTTTTATTCTTCGCCCACTAGCAAGGCGATTCTTTTTTCGAACTGTGATGATATAGTCAAATAGCAAAGCAAAAACTATCTGGGAAAACAGAACATAGAATGATGTTGTTATAGTCGGTTTATAATCGTATCCAAAGCTATGATTACCGATGATCGCATGGGCAAACGGTGAGAAAAATTGGATATAAACGCTCAACTGGCACATTGTCACCCATATTTCCTGTAGTAAGAGAACAACAACTATTCCATCTTCAAATGCAAGCAAATCGTCAGCAACCCTTATTATTGCTGCACATAATAATGAAAACACTATAATTAGTCCCGTTGATGTTAAAAGGAAGCCCACCGGTCGGAACGCTGCTATATAAGATGGCATAAATGTTATTTGAAAAGAATTTATGGAATTTGACAATGATGTATGCGTATAGTAGTATGTAAACTGACTCCAATCATTACTTATGAATCCCATGGATATAAACAATATGCATAGAACTAGCAAAAGAATAAAGTAGAACATCACTACACAGAATAAAATATAAACAAACCAATTGGTTTTATCATGCTCTTTTAGAACTATAAGAACAAAAGCAACACAAAATGTATTGAGAATAAGTATGCTTTTTTCTGTACTGAAAAGAAAACATATTGGCTCAAGAACATTAATGCCATACCCATATGTTGCAGCAGCTTTAAACACCGGATATATGCATATTACACTATATACTATGGCGGCAACTGCTATGATTAAGGCGAAAGTCTTGGGGTTCGCTTTATTGCTTTGAGCGTGGTGACTGATTCTTGTTTGGCTCCATGTAACCAAAATGCCAATAGTCATTGCAATAGCCACTATTTGTATTAATGCGATTATATAAATCGGAATATTTGAAGCCAACGTTGGAAACCACAAGTTGTGTGGAGCAAGAAACGGCGTCTCTGTTCCAATAAACAGTGAATTAATAACGTGATAAAGAATAATGGCAAAAAGAACACCATATATTTTTTTATCTAGTGCTTTAGCAATTGTTAGCGCGACAGACGCCCACAAACAGCCGCCTAAAAATGCCAGCAGAGCAATTAGTAGCACCATAAGCTTTCCATTTCCCAACGTATAAACTTCAGCCCAAATGGTGCCCCTAATGCTTACAGGAATATAGCCAATAATAGGTGCCGGAAAGAGCACAAGGGAAATAAGGTATACAATACAAATAGGCAATAAAAGAACTGCGCCGGCAAAACAGCAAGAAATCAGGTTGGCTTTGAGATTTGATTTAAGCGCCCCTGTGCTCTTTGAATCAACGTATAAAATGGAGATACATGAAATCACTATCGCAACTTGTGACAAAGGGCCATTCCAAATAAGATACAAAAAGCCATCAGTACTGTTCGAAACAGTAGGGTTGAACACTAAGCGTATACTCAAAAACAGGCAGGACAAGAAGAGAAGCGCGAAGTACCAATATGATATTCTTACATTGCGAATAACAATACTATGATTCATATTGACTCATCTCCTAAAACACTATTGTTCCATCTAATGCATTGACATACAGGAAATATGGGATGTTTTCATCAGTGGATCCGGTGAATTTCCATGCTAAAACATAACGTGAACTCCACATCTTATCAGGTATCGGTGTGGCTACATATTTTAGTTCGATATGGTTGATTGTTAAATGGTCGCCAATGGCAAACGGAACTAAATCAACATAACGATCGAAATTATCAATAATGGCATCAAGAGATATAACACTCGATAACGGGTCAATCTGTGACAGCCCCTTAAGAATCCCATTAAAGCTTTCAATTCCATTTGCTGAAACACATAGAGTTATAAATTCTCCATCAACTGGGAAGCCTTGGGTACTGGCAATATTGGTATAGCTTCTTGTTTCCGCTCTTAAACCATAGTATGATTTTCCAAATGTAACCTCATATAAGCCACTGTTTGGGTTCAAAACTATCTTTTCGGGGATTTCACAAATATTATCCTCCAGTCCGCATTTTTTTAGATAGTTCAATGTCAATGTAGTTAAAGCACTATCTGACAAGATAGATGCATCGCTGATATGCGTTTCTTGTTGCTCTGTTCTAAAAAAAGTAAAAAAGGCATCATCATCGTTTATTGCCAGTGCTTGCTCGCCCAAAGTGTATAGCCTCCCACATTGAAAACCTTCCCGTGTTTCTGTGCACTCCACATAGCACATATCCACATCCATACATCCCCTAATCAGCTTATTTATGTCGAATTCGGTTGGAGCAACCGTAAAGCTTGTCACCTCAATCGAAGGAATTTCTAATTCCGCTTTAACTGATATGGAAAGACCGGTGTCAAGATTAATTGCCTGATTGTAGATGTATGTCTGCGGCAGTTTTTCAACACTAATAAATTTATCTTGGTACGCTCTCTCGTCTATAATGAACGGTTGTCCCGATGCTTGTGCGCAAGCGGCACAAAGCAAAGCGCAAACGAGCAATGTAATATGTATCCCGCATCGAAAAATAAGTCTCATTCTATCCTCCGCACGCATAACTAATATGAACTAGTAAACCCATGCTATATAGACACCTGAGGAGGTGGTAAATCTGTCATGAAAATCCAAAATAAATAAAAATATATTTTTGAAATTGGCGAAAGATTTCCTTAAGTTGGGGTGTCATATAAACAGCGGTTCAACCGCAAATACATTTTAGGAGGCTTCTATATGAAGAAAAGAATACTTTCCCTTGTGCTCATCCTTATCATGTGCCTTTCAATCTGTACCGCAGCTTTAGCCGCAACCCGCCAGGCTGGTGGCAGTTGCTATATGAGTAACACCGGGCGCTCGGTATCTTTCAGCGGATACTCCGAATCCGCGCAGGCAGAAGATACCATCGGCATAACGGTGATTCTCTGGGAGCAGAGAGGAACTACCTGGTATGAAGTAGCGAGAGCTTCCAGCCAGCTAAGAAATACTGACTATGCAGATACGTCAGGAACAAAAACCGTGGAGGGCGGACACTACTATAAGGTTACAGGCACGCATACTTCTTCAAAAAATGGGATTTCTTATTCTGTAACATCAGAAACTTCTAGCAGATGGATTCCGTAATAAGGATAGAACATGAAACCGGGCTGCCTTGATTGGTAGCCCGGTTGTATTTTAATCCATATATCTAATGTTCAATAAAACTTCTTTCAATTCTTCTAAGGACAGCATTGTGCTGCTTACATTTATATCGTGTCCTGTGTCAAAAGCTACGGCATATACCGTGCCATCTTCCATTGTTGACAGGTATGCTTTAATCCCGATTGCCAATTCTATCGTATCTATACTGTCTTCAGTTGTGCTATTGGCTCTACTCCAGAGTACAGAATCATTATATAGCGATTGGCTTATTGTATATTGCTTGCCATCTTCCCTACAATATTTACTTCTTGTGACAAGCGTCTCATTGCCAACCATGTGTACCGAGAACGATAACAGGACGTCGTCACTGCCGCCCGGAATTACGACCTGCCTCCCGGTAGCTTTTGCAACAGCCTCCAGGCTCTCAAACTCTGCGGGGAGCGCCGCAAAATCGATTGGTTTCACATACCCCGTGGTGCCTTCATTGCGGGACAATAGAGAGCCGTCAAATACGCTGATAATGACATTGTAGAGTCCTTTTGCCAATGCAGCGCCTGCTTCCGTCATGGTGAAAAAGCCAAATACAATCAATAGCACCGACAGACATACCAATCCCCTGCGCAGAGCGAAAGAGCGTCCTCTACTCACGGTGCTAAAAAGTGTTTTTTCTGATGATATGGTTACATTGGAGACAGGTTCAGGTATACCAAGCTCAACTCTCGCCTGACGGAGCACTTCATGCCCGTCAGGAATTTCCCTGCCTTGGAGCCGGGCTTTTGCTTCGCTCATGGACAGCAATCCATTCTTCCTGTGGAAGAACGGATGCGCTGCGGCCAACCTCTTCGTTCTGTACCATATGACCTGTTCTCTTATTCTTCTCATTGTTTTACACCTCTCACAGCAGAGTTAAAACATCGATATGCCGAAGCATATCAGGCGCATTTTTTGCTAAGGCATCGCGCATACGTTTGAGCCGCAATGAAACAGCTTTTGGCGTTAGGTCCAACTTTCTGGCGATGGTTTCTATGGGCACACCATCAAGGTAGTGTTCGATAAATACCTGGCGCATTTCAGGACTGTACTTTTGTAAATGCGCTTCGATCGATATTACCCACTCCACATAATCATATGCAACACCGGAATCGGGATGGCAGCATATTTCAGATAGAACTACAGGGTCATAAGCCTCCGATCTGGATTCCTTTCGCAAGTAATTCAGTGTTGTGCGATATATGCACTGCGTTACATAAGCGCCCGGATGCTTCAAGTCGCTTAACTCATCCTGCTTTGCAAGCAAAGTAACAGCTACGTTGTGTAGAATGTCCTGCGCCCTGTCTACATCTTTGATCATCATGACCCCGCATAACAGCAAACTTTTATAGTTCCTTTCAAAATACTCGATGACGTCCAAGCAGTCCCTCCTGTGCAGGTTAGGAATAAGTATGACAGTACGCACGCCGGAATTTATCATCTCCTATATAGATACCGCAGCCGGCAAAAATCTTTCGCAACACATTTAGCTTTATTGAAGCGAATGAGCATACTGACACATTTATTATGACACATCAGGAAGGAAAAATCTGTCATAAATCTCCAAAATATATTATCTCACAAAGAACAAAGGTCTTTTCATTCCCGCTGCTCACCATCATTTAGCCGATCAGCATCCTGCCTCACTTCAGCGATAAAAACATCAACGGGCTTAAACCCTCGTGAGAGGGTGTTCTCCGCCTCAGCAAGCGAAGCAGCCGTATGACCATCCAGCGCCCTCAGCAGTTCCTCCAACCATTTCTTTTCACACATAAAGCAATCATCTCCTGACCAATTAGTTATATGCGATGTTATTGAACACCGTGCTGCGTTCTTCTGCTTCACATCGAGTTAGCTGTAAGAGATATTTTAAAATACTCTGAGCTTATTTTCAATCAGATATGGGTACGCTAAGCTAATAAATATAGGAGCAGGAATATGAAGTGTGAAAAGGAACTGGCGCTGCTGCGGGAAGCCATCCGCAACGAGCGCAAGGATAAGAGAATTACTCAGGAAGAGCTGGCAGAAATGCTGGAGGTTTCTCCAACGCACGTGAAGCATATCGAAAGCGGCCATCGTAAGCCATCGATTGAAATACTGTTCGAGATTGCCAAAATCTTGAATATATCCTTGGACGGCGTTGTTTTCAGCAAAAACGAAAGCGCGCGCACAGATACTCGCGAAAAGGTAAACCGCCTGCTGGACGTATCTGATGAAGCGTCCCTGCATTTCATATTGAGCGTACTGGAAGCGCTGCGCGAAAAGGAGCAGGCCGGCGTCAGATAACCGTCATCTTGCCGTGTGCATTGCAAAGGAGCCGCAAATCAGCGCTCCTTTTTTGTATCGTGCGTATTTCTTCTTCGGTGGGGTTGTGGCAATCCGTGATGAGCGAGAGTTGAAGATATCCTTCATACGCCGAAAGAATTGCTTCGCGCAATGCCGCGGGAGTATCGCAATGAGTTACGTTGAACCATTCGCGTTCTTCCTCGTCCCACTCCATTACCACATATCCGTGGCGAGTTAGCAGTACTTCGCAGATTCCTGTCTGAATAACCAGCGCAAAACAATCAAGTACGTTTTCAAAAGACAGCATTGTAATCTTCCTTTCTAAATGCCTTATGTATCACACTGTAATCATTCCTGGGCGAAGTTGCAAAGGTGCAAATCGAAGATCGTTTTCACCCAATAAGCTGCGCCGTCACGACGCATTTCCCCGGCGCATTCCCGCTATATCTGAAAGGATAGCAGGTCACCAGCACAAGCGTTTTGCCATCCACAGTAGGAAGCCGCAAATCGTCGGTACTTTCGTAAATTGTGATGTCCGAAACGGTGTAGGTGTAGACCGTGCCTTCGTCCATCGTGACGGTAATGGCATCGCCGCGCTCAACCTTTTCAAGCACCTTAAGGTGATTTCGGTTGCGGTGGCCATAGACCACGCACACACCCTCTTCACCGGGAAGCGCCGAGGTCGGAAGCCAGCCCGGTGTCTTATTGAGCGTTGCTTCTTCCACGCCGTATGCGATAGAGATGGTATCGTTCAGAACATCCAGCGTAAAGAAGCATTCGCCCTCACGCTTTGGGGAAGGCGTTGCCGGCGGCGAGGGAGCGGGGCTTTCGATTGTCTCCGGCATTGACGCAGGCACGGGGACGGGAACAGGGACAGAGGAAGGCGTAGGAGCCGCAAGCTCCATATGCACGATCTCGGGCGTTGTTACGATCTGAAGTTCAACAAATGTGTTTTCCTGCTCCCGTGGAGCAAAAGCAAGAATGCCAAGTACGATAGCGGTAACGGAAAGGGCGGCAAGTACCGCCGCCCGTATGATGGTCTGCCTATTCATTTTCATATTCCTTTCGTGGTTATGTGGTCGGCCTGCCGAAGCATACCCATTCCCATTCAGAGCCGTTCTTGCCCCAATGTTTTCGTATCTGCACGCTGTTGTTGCCGCCTGTGCTGTCGATCAAATATATGCCGTTGATATAGATGGCGACATGGTGGATCTGCATCCAGCGTTTGCACTTGCCGCTGCCGCAGCGCCTGCGGTCGGTGCAGTAGCCTTCACCGCGGTTTGCGTCCTTACGGGCAAAAAAGATAAGGTCGCCTGCCTGAAGCTGGCTTGCATCGGTAAACAGTACGCCCATATCGCGGCACTTCTGCGCCATGCCCGTGGAGGTCAAGCCGTTTATGGAGGATAAGCCACAATCGCGGTATGCCGCCCGCACCAGGCCGGAACAGTCCATACTCGAATAACTTCGCCCAATATATTTTTTTGCCGCCTGCACTATCTGCGCGCCCAATTCATTCGGCGGGAGATCGGGATTGATGTCAAGGCCAAATCCGTACTCACCGCCGTCTCCCACGGTATCACCAAGCAGCTCCGCAAAGAGCGGGTAATAATCGGGAAGCATTAGCTCGTTGAGCATTTCGATTTGGTCGGCATTGAAGTGATACAGCTCCGCGCCGTCGCGGTAGTCCATGCTCGACACGTTCACATAGATATAGAGCGTAGTTTTTGTTTCGGTCACAGGCTCGCCGTCCTCGTCAAGCACGATTGCGCCGTATTCATCGGTCACGGTAATGGTTTCTGTCTCCGTTTCCGTGCGGTAGGAAGCCGTATTCATGTCATTAAACACGGCGCGCAATCGTTCAGTGTTCTCCGGCATCACCATGGTTATATCTGAGGGATTTTCTTCATCCATAGAGGTTTTGATGGAGTAAACGCCCACGACGTCAGCCCAATTCGGCACCGAACTTTCGACTCCCTCCATATCGCCCTCATAGATGATCTCCACAACGTCCGCGCCGCTCTGTGAGGACATTTCTGCTATCCTGCTCTGCATTTCGCCTTGGAACTCAGCGTTGATACTCTCTATGGCTTCGGTCATGGGCTTGCTGCCGTCTGCCGCTTCGTTGGCGGAAAACACACCGAACATGGCAAGCAAAGCAATCACAAGCACTACAACGATGATGATAACGACGGCTACCCAGCCTCCTGCTGCGATAGCAGCGACAAGCGCCTTTACTGCCGCAATGAGTGCTTTTACAAATGCGGCAACAGCTTTTGCCGCCGCCGCAGCTGCTTTCGCTGCGGCCTGTGCCGCGCGCGCCGTCACCTGCGCTGCTTTTGCGGCAGCCTGCGCGGTTTTCTGCGCCGTTTTCGCCGCCTGTTGCGTGGTCTTGACCGTTTTTTCGGCGGTCTTTACGGTCTGCTTCGTCGTTTTCACGGTGCGCTGTGCCGTTTTGACCGTGCCTTTTGTGGCGATCTTGGCTGTGTTCGCGCTTTGCTTAACGGTCCGCTGTGAAGCCTGCCGCACCCTGCGGGAACTTTGGACACTTTGGCGAACACGTTCCCGCCCTTGTCGCGTGGCGGTGCTCTCGGAATGAAAAGAGGAACGGTTTTGCTCCGTTCCCCGCTGCGCTTCCTTGTACTGTTTTCGCAGGTCGTTTGCTTTTCGGGCAAGCTGCTTGCCCCGGTATAGCAGCTCGTCTCCAACGTTGTGGGCTGCATCGTCGGCTGTGCGCTCCACACGCTCCTCGGCGTATTGCTCTGGCTGTTCGCTCTGTGGTTGTTGCTGCTCCGCGGCCTCTTTTGCCTGCTCCTTTGCGGAGATAAAAGAACGCCGCATAAGCTCCTTTGGGGCTCGTGCGGCGTCGGTCATCGGTCGGGGAGCACGGTCGGATAGTTTGGTTTTTATGTCTTTCAATGTATCACCTCCTTGCGGGCATAAAAATAGCGCCCGCATGTAGGACGCTATTCCTGTGAGTTATTTATCCTTGTTACCATCATTTGAACGCTTCTCTTTTTCCTTGTTTTTCTCAGCATTTTCATATATATGCTGAGGGTCAGGAGCTTTCATCGTTTGCAACAATTCTTTTGCTTGTTCTTCGGTGATTTTTTCTTCATCAGCCATGTTTGTCATCCCTCCTTCCTTACGTAGTTTCTGTTAGATAATATCTGATAAAGTAGTATGCTACGGTTATAAATAAAGTAAGAAATGCTATTATTAACATAACCATAGTTCTGTGTTGATCTCGTGATTTTTTAATATTGTATTTTCTGTTGTTTATTGCAAAATCAGCATAATTCTTTTCAAGTAACTCTTGGCGCTTAACTTCACAGTCAGTAGACAAATTTGGAAACTGGCGATCTATAATGTCTATTTTCACCAAAAGCCCATACATGGCAGAAATATCAAGATAGTCGTATTTAATACCTTTATATGAAATTACAAAGAAAACACATGATAACAGAAAACAACAAGTTGTAATTATTGCAGCAGATACAAATATGCAGTCATTGCAATACGGTTTTATATTTGTCCAAATAAAGATAACTCCTGCTCCTAATACAGTTAAAAGCGTGAGGTGTCCAGCAATTTTACTATTAAGACGTTCTGAATGCTCAATCTCTTTATAGTACCATTCTTTGTATTCGTTCAATTTATCCATCGGTGTCAACCTCGTTTTTTAGTACACATAATTTTATCATATTTTATTTATGGCGGCTACATCTTCATAGTAGCCGCTACCATAATGCTGTTGCTTTACCCCCACAGCTCCGTTTCACCGGGCTTGGTCGTCATATTGCGGTACAGCTCGGTATTCTTGGGGAAGCGATTGACGAAAGGTACCAGCGCGTTGCCAATCTTTATGAGACCATGCCCCGCCTCAGCGTTAGTGATGTAGTTCATCTGCTGCTCGGAGATGTTGAACAGCGTGGCGAGCTTCTCCCGATCGCTGGCAGCCTGATTGTGCATGACGATAAACTCCGAGTTGGAAAGCATACTGCGTGCTGATACGTTATCAAGCAAATACTCCACATTCTGCGTAATGCCCGTTGGGAAAGCATTGCGCTTTCGGAACCTGCGCCACGCGGAAGTGAAGAACATGCTGCTGTACGGGTTTTCGTAGACCACATGGAACTCGTCAAGGTATACATGGGTGCGCCTGCCCGCTTTCCAGTTTTCTGTCACGCGATTGAGTATCGCATCCGTTATGACAAGCAGGCCCATGGTCTTGAGCTGCTCCCCAAGGTCGAGAATGTCATAGACCAGAATGCGGCATTGCGTATTGACATTGGTCGGATAAGCAAAAGCGTTAAGGCTGCCCTCTGTGAAAAGCTCCAGCGAGAGCGCCAGGTCGCGCGCTTCCGGTTCTGGCTGCGCAAGAAGCAATTCCCGCAATGCAGGAAGGGTGGGCAGCGGCCCGCCATTGCGGTAGTTTTTGTATAGATCGCCTGTGCAGCGGTCGATGATGCTCTTATCCATAGAGGTAAGCTCTCGCGTCTGGTCAAGCTGCTCCAGCAGCGACATGATGAACTGGGATTTCTGCGCAATGGGGTTCTTCGTGTCTGAATAACCTTCCACCATGTCCATGGCGTTGATGTGGTCTGGGCTCCCCGCAGCGATGTGGATGATCTCCGCCCCAAACTCGCGTAGGAAGCCATACTCCCGTTCGGGATCGCAGACGAGGATATCATCGTCGGTATTGAGCGCAAGCTGCGTCATCTCATCCTTGCAGCCAAAGGATTTGCCTGATCCCGGGATGCCGAAGTGGAAAGAGGAGCCGTTCATGAGGTTGGATTTGTTGACTACGATCATGTTGCCGCTGATGGCGTTCTTGCCGCAGTAGATACCGCCCTTGTCAAACACCTCCTGCACACGGAAAGGCATGAATACAGCGGCGCTCTCGGTGGTGAGGGTTCTTAACGCGTCGATTTTACGAACGCCATAGGGCAAAACGGTGTTCAGCCCCTCAAGCTGCTGATATTTGAGGGTGGCAAACTGGCACAGCCGCTTCCGGCCAATGGTGAACAGAGCGTCGGTGTAGCGGTTGAGCTGCCCCTTGGTGTCCGCCGTAATGACGATGGTCAGCACCCCGAACATCATGCGCTGGTCACGGTTGGTCAGGTCGTTGAGGAAATCCTTGCTTTCCCGGCGCTGCACCTCCATATCAAAGGGAATGACCGCCGAGAAGTTGTTGTTCTGATTCTGCCGCCGCTGCCAGTTAGCGATGTTCGTCTCCACGCCCAGCAGCCGATTTTCCACCTCCCGCACAGCTTCATCCGTGGGAATGGGGATGATGTCGAGAGAAAGCATCATGCCAGCTCCGATGTCGCACAGCTCGGTGATCATGTCGTCCCGGATATAGTTGGCATAATCCCGCAGAAACACGACGCGCCCGTAGCGGTCGCCGATCCTGAAACAGTCCTTTTCCAGCTCAAAGCTGTCGGGGGAGATGTAGTCTCTGAAGTCATGCCCCTTTCGCGCCATATCCGCCGCGTCAAAGTGGAAGGTGCTCTCTTCCTCGGGCCGGAAGAAGCTATGGATCAGCTCCAGCCGTTCCGAAGCGTCCAGCGCCTCGCAACGGGAGCCAAGCCGCGCAAGGTATGCCGACAGCTCGCTGCCTACCCGGTTGAAATACGCCCGGGCGTCCTTAATGCTGTTCTTTCTGACGCTCACCGTAAGATACCGCAAATGCTGGAAGTTGCCTGCGTCCATGGCCTCATTCATAAAGCGCGTGTTGGATTCCCTGCGGAATCGATCCATATCGTCCCCTCGCATGGGCATGAGTATTGACTCCCTGAGTGCCTTTTGATTATACCGGGAGAGGGCTATGGTGAGCTTATAGGTCGAGCCGCACTCAAAGGAATTGATGAGGTCACAGTATTTGAGGAACAACGTCTGTGTATCCTCCTTTGAGAGCATGGCATAGTTGATGTCTGAAAACCTGAAGGTCTTGGTGTATGCGTTGCCGCCTTTAAAGATGCCGTCACTCCAAATCCGGCTGACTGGGATAACGTCCTGTACGCCTTTTGGCACAACGAAACGTTCCCTGTCCTGCCGGAGTACGTTTTGCAGGGTTTTAATCATGGTTCTTCTGTACCTCCTTCTCATGCTTTCGAATTGTGGGTTGCAGTATTTCATAGTAGAGATTGGTGGGATGGAACGTGAGTCGCTTCGGCATGAGAAGCTCCGAGCGCACAAACGCCGCGATGCACTTCTCTGCGGGCATGCCGTTATAGCGGAGAAAGCCCAGGGCAGCAAAGGGCGCTGCGCCCAGGATACACAGCCACGACACGGTTTCCGTACCGAGGTGATTTTGTAGACCGAAGTAGATAGCAACAGCTATGCCGACTGCAAACAGCGAGAAGATAAACTGCCTTGCGTTCAGCCCGAAAAACATGCTTTCGGTGTAGTTTCTGATTTCTTTGTTGATTCGTATTTCCATGTAGGCTCCTTTTTACAATCCAAACATTTCTCTGACCACCCTGTCAGCCATCTTTACCGCGCCCGTCAGCACAAGCAGATTGAAGATCAGCTCGCCCATATACGCCCACACCATCGTGACAGGGCTTGCGCTTGCGTCCACCACCGGCTGGCTTGAGGCAAACACGCTGAAAATGATACACCCCAGCACAATGATGGCCCCCTCTAGACATACTGCCGCATACGATTTTAGAAAGCTTTTTCCGATATTCGCAGAGGGTTCTCCGGCAAAGGCGGATAAGGGAATTGGCGCAATCGCCGTGTAAAGATAGAGCTTGAAAAAGCGCCCGTAGACGCTCATGATCATCACAAAGGACAACACGATAATCACAAGACTCCCGATCAGGCTCACAGCCCAAGCTGGGATGGACTGCCAAAACGTCAGCGCACGAATCACCGCTTCCATTTCTGCGGGCATTGTCACCGCCGTTTGCGCCGCAAGCCCAGCCGTGTTCATGGTTGTGGATATAACGCCCTGTACGATGCGAAACAAAGCCATCATAAGATCAAGTCCGTAGCCCACCACGGCTTTGGCGAGGATAAAGCGGATAAAGAGCTTCGCCGCGTGCTCGGGTCTTTTGATTTCCGCAAACGAACCGCAGGTCTTCACGACGCCCACCACGAAAAACAGTACCAGAAGCGCGAAGCCTATGGCCTTCAACGCGCCGTTGATACTGACGACCACGCTCCATATCCCGCCGCCCTTGAAGCTCTCGGGGCTTTGGGTAATCAGCAGCCATATTTCCTGCAGCTTGGCGTTCCATACGCTAAGCGCATTCATGATGTTATCGATAATCCAGTTGCCGCTGTTCATGATTTCTCACCTCCATTTCTGATGGCAGGCTTACCGCTTTGGGCAAGCCGCCTTTCTATGCGCCTATCGGCAGGGATCATCTTTGTGTGGCGTTCTTTCCTTTATCACACCGTATTTGTCGTCCACATAAAATCGCCCCGCGAAAGGATTGAATATCGCCGTACACCGCACGCCGTTATATTCCGCAATGTATTTGTTATCCCCAACCTTTTCCACGATGGTCGCCTCCGCAAGAGCGCCGTTCAGCGAATGAATGTGCATTTGCTCTGTAATAGGATTCATGCCGCGCCTCCATCAGCCCGTGATAAGGCTCAAGATTTCCTTGGCGAAGGTGATGATGATACCGCCTGCAAGCGTAAGAAACCCGTTGGCGCGCTGGCTTGGGTCATGGCTTTTGAGCGACAAGCCCACCTGTACTATGCCGAATGCCAGCAGGATCATGCCGATGGCACGAATCAGGCCGAAGATGAACTCAGATAGATTGTTCACCACTTGCAGCGGATCGTCAGTGGCAAACGCAGTCGTAGCAGTGGAAAACACCAACGCGATGGTGCAGAACGCAATAAAGATTCGTTTCATTTTCTTAGACATTTTCCTGTTCCTCCGATTCTTTTTTATAGAGTTGGTATATCTCATCCTCAGACAGCACCTCATAATCGGCATAGTCGCCGGAGAGAAGCACATTGGAAAGATCAAGCGCTTTGGGGGCTTGTCCGTGCAGATAGGGCGGTTGCCCGCCGTCTGCGGTCAGTTTGATGTTGGGATGGTGCAGGATATCGAACTTTTCATCCTGAATGGGATGCTCTCCACGAATGAACAGCAGCGCGTACTTGTTGTCGAGCATCCGTATTTCATCGGCGGTATATAGTTCGCGCCCGGAAATCTGGTAGTTGGTAGAATAATTTCCGCTCCGGCCGGAGCTTTTGCCATAGGTGTTGGTGTCGATTGTGGCCTTGCCCAGATAGGATTCGGAAATCAGCTTATGGGTTCCTGTTTCATTGCCTCCAAGGTAGAGAAACTCATCGCAATTGCCGATGATAGACTCCCATTGTTTCTCGAACAATGCTTTCAGCTGCGCGATGTTCTGTATGATGATGCTCACGGATATTTCCCTTGAGCGCATGGTCGCAAGGAGCTTATCAAACTCATCGGGCAAGGCGACGTTGGCAAATTCATCCATCACACAATGAACGTGCGTGGGAAGCCTGCCTCCATGCACATGATCGGCAATATAGTAAAGCTCCTGAAATACGGAAGAATACATCATGCCGATGATGAAGTTCAGGCTGCTGTCGTTGTCGGGAATAATGGCGAACAGCGCCGTCTTTCGCTCTCCGAGTGAGGGAATATCAAGCTCATCATGGTTCATCATCGCAGCGATCTGTGGAAGATTGAACTTTTCCAACCGGACACCAAGGGAAATAAGAATGGATTTTGCAGTCTTGCCAGAGACGAAAAGTCAAGGACTTTTTCATCAAATTCAAAAAGAAGTC
>ENA-UOJL01001697-UOJL01001697.1-human-gut-metagenome-genome-assembly--contig:-P47-NODE-1697-length-21541-cov-5.837708_pt1 | contig 21541 bp, 9 predicted proteins | sample MGYA00242347_ERZ723894 | MGnify/ENA metagenome assembly ERZ723894
GACCACGGCCTCCTTGATGCTGCGGAGCGTGGCACGCGAACGCTCGACGGCGCGGGCGACGTCCATGAGGTCGCTGCGCATGAGTACCACGTCGGCGCCCTCCTTGGCGATGTCGGCGCCGGTGCCGATAGCAAGGCCCACGTCGGCGCGCGCCAGGGCGGGGGAGTCGTTGATGCCGTCGCCCACCATGGCGACCTTGCCGCCCGCGTCTTGCAACTCGCGCACGTGGCGTTCCTTGTCAGCGGGAAGAACGTCGGCGATAACCTGCTCGCTGGTCAGTCCCACGCGGCGGGCGATGGCCTCGGCCGTCACGCGGTTGTCGCCGGTGAGCATGCGCACGTCGACGCCGAGCGAACGCAGCGCGACGATTGCCTCGGCGCTCGTCTCCTTGACCTCGTCAGCCACGGCGATGGTGCCAACGAGCTCGCCGTTCTTGGCAAAGAACAGCGGCGTCTTGCCCTCGGCAGCGAACTGCTCGGCAAGACTGGCGGGCACCTCCGCGCCCAGCTCGTTCATCAGACGAACGTTGCCGGCTGCGATGACATTCTGCCCCTCGCGCGCCGTGACGCCGCGACCGGGCACGGCGGCAAAGTCTTCGACCATGCGTGCGACGATTCCGCGCGTCTCGCACTCGGCCATAATCGCCTCGGCCAGCGGGTGCTCGCTCGAGCGCTCCAGCGCGGCAGCAAGCTTGAGCAGCGCCTTTTCACTCATAGCGGGCGAGCCATCGGCGCGCGCGGCAACCACAATATCGGTCACGGCAGGCTTGCCGCAGGTGACGGTGCCGGTCTTATCGAGCACCACGGTGCCCACGTTGCGCAGATTCTCCAGCGCCTCGGCGCTCTTAAACAGAATGCCCATCTCGGCGCCCTTACCGGTGCCAACCATAATGGCGACGGGCGTGGCCAGGCCCAGCGCGCACGGGCAGCTGATCACCAACACGGCCACGGCGGAGGTGAGCGCCTCGTTTATGCTGCCGGTCAGTGCCATCCACACCGCAAAGGTCACGGCCGAGATCACAAACACCACGGGCACAAACACGCCGGCGACCTTGTCGGCCAGGCGGGCGATAGGCGCCTTGGTGGCGTTGGCGTCCTCGACGAGTTGGATGATCTTGGCAAGCGACGTGTCAGCGCCCACGCGTGTGGCACGGAAGGTAAACGATCCGGTGCGGTTGACCGTGGCGGCGTTGACGGTGTCGCCGGCGGTCTTTTCCACGGGGATGGACTCGCCGGTGAGCGCACTCTCGTCCACGGCCGAGCTGCCCTCGAGTATCACGCCGTCGACGGGGATAGACTCGCCGGGGCGCACACGCAGCACCTGGCCGGGTAGAATGGCGTCGACGTCCACAGCGGTCTCGGTGCCGTCGTCGGCCACGATGGTCGCGGTCTTGGGCGCTAGGTCGATGAGCGCCTCGATGGCGCCGCCGGTCTTGGATTTGCTGCGCGTCTCGAGGTATTTGCCCACGGTGACGAGCGACAGGATGGTGCCGGCACTCTCAAAATACAGGTTGTCCATGCTCGTCATCATGGCCTCGTGCACCTGACCTGCGGCTAGCTGGTCGGCCATGATAAACATGGCGTAGAGCGACCAGGCGATCGACGCGGTGGCGCCGACGGCGATGAGGGCGTCCATGGTGGGCGCGCCGTGCACGAGTGATTTGAAGCCGTTGATAAAGTACGCGTCGTTGACGTAGACGATGGGGATGAGCAGGACAAGCTCGGTGAGGGCGAGCGTCATGCTGTGGGTGTGGTCGGTGAAGACGCTGGGCAGCGGCCAGCCGAGCATGTGTCCCATGCCTATGTAGAACAGCGGAATGAGAAAGATGATTGAGATGATGAGACGGGTACGCATAGCGGAGGCAGTGGCCTCTAGCTTTTTGGTGGGCGACTCCATATGGGTGGCGCCGGATCTGGCTTGCGCGTTGCCGCTTGAGTTGGCGACATCGGTGCCCGTGCTGACGGGCGAGGCCGAGTAGCCCGCGCGGTCGACAGCGGTGCAGATGTCGTCGGGGGAGACCTGCGCAGGGTCGTAGTCCACCAGCATAGAGCCGGCGAGCAGATTGACCGCGACGCTTTGGACGCCGTCGAGCTTGCTCACGGCACGGTCCACGTGCGCTTGGCACGCGGCGCACGTCATACCGCCCACGTCAAACTTATCCTGAGCCATGGCTTCTCCTTTCTGTAGTTCGGTGTTGGAATTGTTAACCCGCCGATACTATACACGCATACCCCCTGGGGGTGTCCAGTACAGAAAGAAATATATGAGTTTTTATTACAGATGAAGGTGGTTGGTTGGCCGATGGGCCGTCTCAACCAATCATCTCAATCTGTAACAACTAGACCCGTTTTTGTCGAGTAACTGTTACAGAACCAGACATTACATCGAGTCACAACTTAACGTCTCAATCTGTAACACCTAAGGACCGTTTTTCCTGCTAGATGTTACAGATCGAGACAATCTCGGAGCAGGTGCCCCGGGCATACAACGTAAAACGCCGGGGCGCCCGCGTGATGGGCACCCCGGCGCATGTTGGGCAGGGTTTGCGAAGCGGTGGGAGGGGGGAGAAGCCGTCCTCCCGAAATCCTTACTCCTGACGACGCTTCTTGTCAGTCAGAAAGACGCCGGCGGCTACGAGCACGACACCTCCGATGACAAACGTCTCACCGGCGAGCGCAGCATTGTCGCCTGTGGTGGGAAGTGCCGAGTTGGCGGCCGTCTTGGCGTTGCCGGCAGACGGCTTTCCAGTAACCGGCTTAGCGGCAGCCTGCGTGATCTTGGCCTGCTCGGCTTTCGCCGCCTCTTGCTCCTGGCGGGCGATCTCGTCCTTCAGGGCTTGCTCGGCGGCTACGCGTTTTGCCTTCGCCTCGTTGTAGCCGTTGAGAGCCGCGGTGTAGGCGGGCGTCGCAGCATCAAGGTCTGCCTGAGCGGCATCAAGTGCGGCTTTTGCGTTATGTTCTGTCTGCTTGGCGGCGACGCACTTGGCAAAGAGGGCATTGAGCGTATCGTTCGCGTTTGCGTCAGAGCCAGTAGCAATGCCGTTTTCGACGTTGATGGACTTGAGCTTTCCGAGAGTAGCAGCAGCGGCGTCCGATGCGGCCTGAGAATTCTCGACCGCCTGCTCGGCGTTCGCGATGGCATCATTTGCCGTGCTAAGGGCGACTCCGGCCTCGGTAACTGCTGCGTCGGCCTCCTTCTTGGCCGCCTCGGCGGTGGCAAGATTATCGGCTGCATTGCTCAGGGCGTCGGCATGGGCCTTCTTTGAAGCAAAGTCGTTTTTCGCCGTGGTCAGATCGCTCGCAGCGTGCTCCGCGGTCGCCGCCTTGGCCTCGGCGTTGTCCTTCGCGGTGTCGAGGGCCTGCTTCTTGGCAGCCGCGTCGCGCTCCGCCTTTTCGAGAACACTCTGGGCAGACGTCTGGGCTGCCGTGGCTTCATCAAGCGTTTGATGAGCCTTGTCAGCCTTTTCCTGAGCCGCAGCAACATCGGCAGAATACTTGGCAAGTTCCTTCCTTGCATCTTGCAGAGCCTGCTGCTTTAAGAGAGCCTCTGCCTTGGCGTCATCAACCTTCTTCTGACTCTGAGCGGCTTGCTCTTGCGATGCCTTAAGCTCGGCGCGCTTCTGGTTGACGACCTGCTCTGCGGGCGCCACGTTGCTTTGGGCGGCTTTAACCTGGTCTTCGGCTTCGGCAACTTTTCCGTTTGCCTTGGCGAGATTCTGCTCTGCTTGAGCGACCTCGGCAGCGGCACCTGCCACGTTGCCATTTTCGGTGGCAAGGTTGCTGTTCGCGGTATCAACGCCTTCTCGCTTTTGAGCGACGAGGGTCTCTGCTGCCTTTACGGCATCGGCTTTCGATGCCGCTGTGCTGCGCTTTTGCTCAAGGTTCGCTTTTGCAGCGGCAAGGTTTTCGCTGGCCTTGGAGAGACTCAGCTGGTACTGATCAAAGAGACTCTCGAGTTCATCGATTGAATATTCTTTCTCGTACGAACCGTAGTTGTCGTCAACCTCCAAGATGTAGGTATATGAGAGATGAGTTCCTCGAGAATTAATGCCGTATCCCATGGTTTTGGCGTCAGGCTGTACGATATTCAAATAGTGGCCGACGGTGCCAAAGCCTACCTTTTGCTCTCCGAATTCGGTGCCGTGGCTCCAGAAAGTATCCCAAGCATCTTTGGGGGCAATTTCGCCAAGGCCGGCTTTCGCTGCGGCCTGGTCAAATATATTCTTTTCCTCATCAACCCACTGGTGTGCGACATTTCTTTTCAAGTCATAGTTCCATGCGGCATTTTCGAATCGCGCATAGTCTGAATGGTCTAGCATGGCGTCTGAGTAATTGGAGTTCGACTGAGCAATTGCCATCTGCTCGGCCGTCACCTTAAGCTCGCTAAGGCCGACACTTTTGCGATATTCATTAATCTCGCGCAGCTTGCCAAACGAAAGCTTGACGTTGTCGAGTGACGTGCCGTCCTTTTTATCGCCGATGGTCGTTGGGTTTAAGTCGCTCTGCTTATAGATGATGTCTGCAGCATCGTTGGCACCGATGAATTGGTAAAAGCCGATGACGCTCTGCTCCTCCGCCGTCGTAGCCTTATCGGCTGCCGCCTTGCACGTATCGTATGCTTTCTGTGCATCGACAACGGCTTGATCGGCGGCCGCCTGGTTTGTCTTGGCAGTTTCGAGCGCCTTGTCTGCTTGCTCCTTCTCGGCTTTTGCCTGGTCGACTTGTTTCTGAGCGGCTTTTGCCTTCTCCAGCTCGGCAGCATGCACCTGCTTTGCCGAGGTCAACTCCGATTGCGCCGCATCGGCTTTCGCCTGGGCTGCCGTTACATCATTTTCGGCTGCTGCGACTGTCTGCTTCTTGGCTTCGAGCTCGCTTTCGGCACCAGTGAGGGCGTCCCGCTTGGATGCAACGTCACTATTTGCCTGAGAAAGACCTGCTTCGGCAGCCGCCTGCTGCTGCTTCGCCTGATCGAGTGCGCTTCGGGCGGCATCGACCTTTGCCTGAGCGGCGTCATACTCCGGGCCCTCGGCGCCTGCCTTTGCGGCTGCCAAATCGGCTTGCGCGCTGTCATACGCTGCCTGTGCCGCGACTACCTTACCATCCGCGGCGGTCTTTGCCTGCTGAGCGGAAGCCAGCGTGCCTGACGCCTCGTTGTAAGCGCTCTGCGCGGCGCTCCGAGCCTGCTGGGCATCGGCGAGTGCGGAGTCGGCAGCGGTTTTTGCGGCCTTTGCCTGGTCAAGAACCTTCTGGGCATCTGCGGCAGACTGCTCGGCGGCCTTGATTTCCTCCGGCGTTGCGTTGGCGGCCGCCTTCTGGGCTTCCTCAAGCTTGGCCCGTGCGTCGGCTGCCGCCTGCTTTGCGGAGTCGAGTGCCTTCGTCTTGCTTTCGGCATCGGCCTTGGCCGTGTCGAGCTTGCTCTGGGCATCCTTTAACGTGGCGCTGGCGCTGTTGGCCGCCTTGACGCTTTCATCGAGTTGACGGGCGTATTCGGCACGCGCGGCGGCTTCTGCCTGCGAATTGTCGGAGACGGAAGCGTCGTAGGCAGTCTGGGCGTTGTCGCGGACCGTCTGCTTTTCGGTATAGGGGGCAACCGCCGTGTCGTAGTCGGACTTGGCTTCTGCCTCGGCAGCCTTTGCGGCGTCGATTGCGGCCTGCAAGTCGGCAATTTTCTGGGTGTTCGTCTTTACTGCGGAGCCTGCCGCCTCGCCGGCGTGGGCGGCGAGCGGGGACATGATTGCGTCCTGTGCCGTGGTGTCGCTCAGATCGTTGGCAAATGCCGAGAACGGGGCGAGCAACGACGAGCCGGTCATTGCGATGGTGGTGGCTGCGGTGACGGCGAGTCGCGCGGTCTTGTGACCCGCGAATGCGCGATGGGGCTCGGCGCCGCCTGAGACTTCCAAGTGTTTAGGTGCGTACTTTGCCATTTCTTCTCCCAATCGTTGAAGGGGTACCTATGACAATTCGTACGTTACAACCGCCGAAAGGGTTCCTGTTGCGCAACATTGGCAAGAAAATATCGACACACTTGAGTCACATTTATGAGTCGAAGTTCTCGGCAAGCTAATGTCTCGTTCTGTAACATCTAGCAGCAAATATGACCTCTAACTGTTACAGATTGAGACAATTGCCGGGGAGGGGTCCCGTCACGGCAAGACGCCCGCTCTCTAGATACAGAATCCGGGGATCACACAGGTTCGTTTGTTTGGCTTGTCCGCAGGCGTTGCGTACGTAAAGGCGTCGCCGTCGTGGCCCACACGGTTTATGTAGAGCGTGCCTTCGGTCTCCGATGAGTCGGGGCTCACTGTGCGCTCCCACCAACAGGCGTCCTTGCCCTTCCACTGGCGAACCAACGTCTCGTTCGTGGTATACGGACTTACCTTGAGCTCGCGGAAGAGCTGATACTCCTTGCCCTCGCCGTTATAGATGTCGGCCAGGTAGTGAAAGCCCTCGGTAAACGACTCGGGCGGCTGCACTCCGCACAGCTCGACCATGGCGGGCAGCCAAAGAGTTGCGGGCAGCTCGCTCAGGCACGATGCGCTTCTGGCGGCGCCAACGTTATTCGAGATCTTTTTGACAGATTTGATGAGTGCGCGCAGCTCGTTGGGCAGCAGCTTAAGGCCGTCGCTATCGAGCCATTCCCGCAGCTCGCAATCTGCCCAGCCGGCGCTCGGCGGTTGGGCCGCGGCATCGCGCTCGGCAATACCCGCGTCGAACATAAACGTCAGCCCGGCCTTGCCCGTACCGTCTAGAAGCTCGTCGTGGCGGATGCCCACGAGCTGCGCGCCGACGTGCGGCCCATTGGTGAGTTTCACGCGCTTAGTGCATGGATAGGGGATATGCCCGTTGTCATCGAGCAGATGATAGCGCTTGGCAATCTCGCGTGCCTCGCTACGGGTCTCGGCGGCCTTAATCTTGAGCGAAATCTCCTGCAGCTGATCCCAGGTGTAGTCGTCAAGTGAACCGCGGATGCCGTCCAGGTAGTCGGGGATGCCAAAGCCATGGGTTGCCGCCCCAATGACGCTGAGCCCCGCAACGGCTGCAACGACGCCACCGATAATAAAGCGGCGGCGGGTCATGGCATCGTGTCGGGCCTGCTCCAGAATCTCTCGCGCGCGCTCGCCGGCGACGTCGACCTTAAGGTGCGTACCGGAGTCGATGTCGATTGCGGCGTCACTGCCTGCGCCCTCGCGGCCCTCGGATTCGGCGTCGGTGAGGTATGTCGAGAGCACCTCGAGCATCTGCTGCTCGGTAGGGCGATCGCACTGCTCGACTGAGAGACCCTTCATGATGATTTGGGCGAGCGCTTCATCGCCCTCGCAGCGCGGCTCGAGCGGTGCCGGCTTGGTCTTGGTCTTTACGAGATAGAACGAGCCGGTTGCAGCGGCGTCCGTCGACTCAAAGTCAAACGGTTTGCGACCGCTGTAGAGCTGGTACAAAATGCTCGAAAGCGCATAGACGTCGATTGCCGGCGAACGGCGAAGGGCCGCGATGCCTTCGATATCCTGCGTGAGCATCTCGGGCGCGGCGTATGCGGGCGTGGCAAAGCGCCAGATGTCGGCGCGCCGGGTGATCGTGTCGTCGCCGAGAGCCATGGTCGCGGAGCCCATGTCGATGAGGCAGGGGTCAAAGGAGCAATCGGCAATCTGCTGCTCGAGCGTTCGGCTGGTGGTGCAGAACATGATATTGGCAGGCGACAGGTCGCGATGAATGACCGGATTCACGAGGCCTTGGGTCATCAAGAGCGCACGAAGCACGGCGTTTCCGACGGCGGCGACCATCTGGGTGGTCAGCCCGCCCGAGGCGTCGTGCGGAAGCAGGGGCAGCGCCTGCTTGAGCGAGGTGCCCTCGACCCACTCCATGAGGATGAGCGGGTCATCCTCGCACGATCCGTAGCCATAGACGCGCGGAAATCCGCGCAGGTGCGAGACGGTACACAGATGACGGTACTCCTCGAACAGCGCAGCGGTGTTGGCCAGGTGCGCTGCCGATTGCTCGGCGGAGCGGTCGGAGGCTTGGCCGGAAAGGATGGCGTTGTCCTTGAGTAGCTTGACGGCAAAGACCTCGCCGCTCGTGTTGGTCGCGCGCAGCACGTGCCCGATGTTGCCGTTGTTGCGGTGGGCCGTCTGGAGAATAAGCGTCATAAACCGACGCTTGGCGTCGTCCTCGGCGCTGGGGTCGACCGCCGCGGCGGTATCGAACGTATCGAGACGGATGAGTTTGTCGCCATAGGCGCTATCGGTAGTATCCATGGCGTTCCTTTGTCTGGCATGGGTTGCCGCACGTATACGCGAGCAGTGCGGATATCGGTAAAGTACCATGATAGCCGCACTGCCCACGTATACCGCTGAGCATTGTCGTTTACGACGCAGAAGGTAGAAGACGAAAGACGGACGGCGACCGTCTTTCGATCGCCGTCCGCGCTAGTCCACAATGACAAGGAATGTCGTGTAGAGACCCAGATGGAGCCTGTCGCTGTTGGCGATTTCCACGGGGGGATAGATCTTGCCGGGCTCGCGTTGGTCGCGCGGCGGCTCAATCACAATATCGCCGTCGCCCGCGCCCGATTCGAGCACCGTGCCGTTGGTCGACCCAAGGCCCTGGGCGTACCAGTGCTCACCCTCGAGCCAAATGCGAAGATGCTCGCGCGATGCGTCGGCGCCCACATCGGTGATGCTGGGTGAGGTTTTGGGCAAAGAACCAATCACGGTGCCGCGCGGATCGCGTGTGAGGGGATGGATTTGCATGTCGGCGCAGTTGTCGGCATGGGTTCTGAGCAGACCGAGGTTGGGGGCGACGGTGCGCGGCTGCTCCAGGCTGCTCATAAAGCCACGTCCGACGGTAGTTTCGGTGGTGCCAAAATGCCCGCCCGTCTTGCTGTCGCAAAAGCGCTCGACGGTGGCCACGCCCTGAACGGGATCGGCGAGCGCCCCCGTTGCCACAAAGAGCATAAGGTAAAGCGTGCTTTTCTCGCGCACGGCATTGCCGTCAAAGTTGTCGATGCGATTGAGAGCATTTGCATATAGGCGGCTGTCCAGCTTGTAGCTGGCGAGAGCCGACATCATTTCGTTGGCGGCCGGACCGCGATAGTGCTCGGCGATTGCCCGATAGGCGGACTCGCCGCCGCCGAGCTTGCTGCAGATTGCCGAGGAAAGGTTGAGCGTGGTGACGGTAAAGTCGCTGTAGATGGAGGGCGCGCACTGGTCAGGCTTGCGATGGACGATGTAACGGGTGAGATACGAGCGGTTGGAAGAGCATTTCTCGAGCAGGGTACTGCCGAGATAAGAGTTTCCATTGATAAGCATTCGGGCGATCTCGAGATGTTTAAGACCGCCGAACGAGCGAATATCGTTATAGAGGACCGAGCAAGGCGTCTCTGCTGCCACGGATACCTCCTTTGATTGCTTCCTAGCCAATATGGCGATAGGAATTAATGGCTCCCGGTGGGCGATGTATTAAATGGCTGCGCAATATATAGCGTAACCAAAGCAACATTATAGGTCACGTGTGCGAAGTTGCAGGAAGACTGAGAGATTTGGTTTGGACTGGACGGAAATCCCCCTCTGTCTTGATCTATAACAATTAGGACCGATTTTACTCGGTAACTGTTACAGATTGAGACGTTTGTGAACCGTGTCGACCGTTTGTCTCGATCTGTAACACGTAGAGGAAGATTTGCCCTGTAGATGTTACAGATTGAGACAATCGGCCAGGCCCACCTCGTTCGCCTCGTCATCTGTGGTTTACGTGGGGGCATGCGAAGCACGGGTATACTAACCGGCGGCGAATCTGCTCCATCGCTTAGAGCTGCTGCGTCTGGACGGCGCGTGATAAGGCTGCCAAAGCGATCGCCAGCGTGCTGAGCAACGTCCTCTCTGTGCGCACCTGTTTTTGTATGTATCAGCGCACTACCAAGCACGCTCGCGCGGCCGCATGCCGTGCCCATAACGCGTGCAGATAAGGAACAACAACATATGCGTAATTCTGTATCCGACGTCACGGACGCCGAGATTCTGGACGAGACCCGCGAGGCCATGACCCAGGCTGCCTTCGATGCTGCCGATGAGGCCAATGCCGCCGAGACCGTCGAGTCCGCGACCGAGAACCTGCCCGCCTTTGACGAGCTGGGACTTTCGGACGAGATGCTTCGTGCCATCGAGAACCTTGGCTACACAGCGCCCACGCCTGTCCAGGCTGGCTCGATCCCCGTGGTGCTCGAGGGCCGCGACCTGCTTGCCGCCGCTCAGACCGGCACCGGCAAGACGGCCGCCTTCTTGCTGCCGACCATGAACAATCTGGAGCACATTGCTCCGCCCAAGCCCGTACGTGAGCGCGACGGCCGCAACCGTCGTCGCGGTGCCAAGAAGCCCGAGGGCAACGGCCGCGGCCCCGTGATGCTCGTCATCACTCCCACGCGCGAGCTCGCCCAGCAGATCGACGAGGTCGCCGGCAAGATTGCCGATGTCACCGGCCATGTTGCCGTGACCGTCGTGGGCGGCGTGAGCTACAAGCCGCAGACCGCGGCGCTCAAGTACGGCTGCGACATCCTGGTCGCCACGCCGGGCCGTCTGGTCGATCTGATCGAGCAGGGCGCCTGCCACCTGGACGAGGTCAAGGTGCTGGTACTCGACGAGGCCGACCGCATGCTCGACATGGGCTTTTTGCCCGCCGTCCGCCGCATTGTGCGCGAGACGCCGGCCGAGCGTCAGACGCTGCTGTTCTCGGCGACCCTCGACGAGGAGGCCGTGGGCGAGATCACCGACCTGGTGAGCGACCCGGCCCGCGTGGAGATCGCGCCCGCCACGTCGACCGCCGACACCGTCGACCAGTTTGTGTTCCCGGTGTCCATCGAGGCCAAGAACAACCTGCTGCCCGAGTTCCTCAAGAAGGAGGGCCCGGAGCGCACTATCGTCTTTATGCGCACCAAGCACCGCGCCGACAGCTGCTGCCGTCGTCTGGAGCGCAAGGGCATCAAGGCCGCCGCGATCCACGGCAACCGCAGCCAGGCGCAGCGCGAGCGCGCGCTTTCGGCCTTCCGCGACGGTACCGTTGACGTGCTGGTGGCAACCGATGTTCTTGCCCGCGGCATCGACATTAGCGATGTGCGCTATGTCGTGAACTTTGACGTGCCGGCCGAGCCGACCGACTACATCCACCGCATCGGCCGCACGGGCCGTGCCGGCGAGCTGGGCTGGGCCATTACGTTTGTGACTGAGCAGGACGTCGATGAGTTCTACGAGATCGAGAAGCTCATGGACAAGACGGCCGACATTTATGACGCCGGCGACCTGCATGTGGGCCCCAATCCGCCCGCGGTTGACCCCGAGCGCGATCCTTCGGCCTTTAAGGTGAAGAAGAAGACCAAGCGCGGCAAGTCCAAGAGCAAGAAGAAGCTTGAGCAGGCACGTCGCGACGGCAAGCGCAACGGCGATGACTACGGCGATGTGGCCGGTCGTTCCAACCGCGGTCGCGACGAGCGTCGCGGCGACGGCGAGCGCCCGAGCCGTCCCAAGCGCGGCGGCAAGACCCGCGTGCGCGAGGGCGTTCAGGCTCGCGTGGACGAGGCCGTGGAGAGCGTGGCTCGCGAGATGGCTGCCGAGGAGCGCGGCGGTGCTGCTGAGCAGGGCCCGCGCGGCAACCGTGCCGAGCGTCGTGCCAAGCAGTTCCAGGGCGAGGCACACCGCCGTCGTCGTGAGGACGAGGACCGTGGTGGCCGTCGTCGTGTTGAGCGCGAGGACGAGGGCCGCGGTTCGCGCGGCGGCAAGCGCGGCTCGAGCGACCGTCGTCGTTCCGGTCGCGATGGCGAGCGCGATGAGCGCCGTGGCGGCGAAGGCCGTGGTTCGCGTGACGAGCGTGGTACCCGCGGCGGCAAGCGCTTTGACGAGCGCGGAGGCCGCGAGGGCGGCCGCGGCGGCGAGAGCCGCGGTGAGCGAGGTGCCCGTGGCGGTGAGTCCCGTGGCGGCAAGCGCTTTGAAGAGCGCGGTAGCCGCGGCGGCGAGCGTCGCGAGGGTGCTCGCAGCAATGGCGGCCGCGGCGGCGCTGGTCGTTCTAACGAGTCGCGCGATCGTCGTGACCCGCGTGCCAGCCGCGATCGTCGCGATGACTGGCGCAACTACGACGATACCCGCGAGGAGCGTCGTGGCGGCTATCGCGGCGGGCGTGGCGGCAACCAGGCCGGCTCCCGCGGCGGTCGTGCCGGCGGTCGCGATAACCGTGGCAGCTATGGCAACAATCGTGGCGGCAAGCGCGGCGGCAGCTCCCGTCGCCCCGGTGACGGCGGCGGCAAGCGCAAGTAACATACGCGTCGCACGCTAGAGCGAGGCGAACTAAGGGCCCCGAGCAACTACGCTCGGGGCCCTTTTGTTTGCCGCGTCCGACCGTTGGTCCGGTGTGATTTGCTCAGGAATGCACCTGGAGGATGCTGAAGGCCCGTTTTCAACCATGCGGCAATGGGTCCCATGGGGTGCGCCGTGCATTTTTTGGAGTATTCTGCAGATCGAGTTGCCTGCATACGATTCGACGTCGCCAGCGGTGGCCTTTGGATATCCCTAGCGAGCGTTTTGAGTCAGATTTTTCCGTTTTCCGGTGCAAAGGTGTGTCATTCTCGTTATAGCGGAACCCAAAATGATGCAGCGCCCTACAGTTTTGCCCGCTCGCGGCGGTGTTGGCACGAGCGCGTTGCAGAATACTCCGTTTTTTGCACGGTCCGGGATGGGGTACCTCAGGAGAACACAGCGGTATCACGTAAATATATGCAATCTGTAACGGAAATTATGCAAATCGATGAGGCAGACAGCATAGTTTGGTGCAAAGGGGTCAGGTTAATCTGCACCAGGTTGGTGGAAACAAACCTGACCCCTTTGCGCTAAACCGGGGTGTCCCCGCGCGCCGTATACTCTGTCTAAGCATGCGGGCGGCTTGGTGTGTTACCAAGCGTAGGGGAGGATGTTCGATGAGCATGTTCGAAATTGTGTTTAGTCCGACGGGCGGAACGGAGAAAGTGTCTGGTCTTGTGACCGGGGCGCTGGATGGGAATATCGTTACCGTCGATCTGACCGATGGCGGGTTGGATTTCCACGGGGTCTCGATGGCGAAGCGCGACGTTGCGGTTATCTCCGTCCCATCATATGCTGGCAGGGTTCCAGCTGTGGCGGTTGAGCGACTGGGAATGGTGCGTGGCAACGGAGCTCGGGCTGTTTTGGTTTGTGTTTACGGGGGCCGCGCGTTTGAGGATACGCTTATTGAGCTGGAAGACGTTGCGAAGCGTGCCGGATTTAGGGTGGTTGCAGCGGTTTCTGCCATTGCTGAGCATTCCGTTGCTCGTCAGTTTGCTGCTGGGCGACCGGATGCGCAGGATGTGGCGCAACTTTCAGAGTTTGCGCAGCGGATCCGGCAAAAGCTACTGGACGGGGCTGCGTCCGAGCCCTCTATTCCCGGCAATCGTCCTTATAAGCAAGCTGGAGGCCACAGTATGGTGCCCCATGCAACGGAGGATTGCGTCTCCTGCGGTGCTTGCGCTGCGTTGTGCCCTGTTCGAGCTATCGACAAGGACGATCCAAGGCAGGTGGATGGCGAGGCGTGCATCTCCTGCATGCGTTGCGTCTCCGTATGCCCGCAGAATGCCCGTGAGCCTAATCCCGCTGCGCTTTCCGCCGTTACCAAGATGTTGAGCAAGGTTTGCGTTGTGCGGAAGGAATGCGAGCTCTTCATCTAGCGCAAGTGAGATCGGTGCAAACAAACCTGGCCCTTTTGCACCAAAAACGATCCGTTTTCCTCCGTTCCCAAGGGATCATGTGATCCGAAGGGGACGGAGGAAAACGGATCAAAAAGGAAAAATAGTAAGGCGCTCTTTTTCACATTGAATATTGCAATTTGGTAACGCGTTTTATCAAATATGGCATTTATCTGCGGTAATGTTCTATTTCACCGCTGAGGGTGACATTTTATACCGCCTGCCGAACCGTATGGAGACCTCACAACTTTTTAGGTCAGTGTTGTGCGTGTAGCAATTTCGCCCGGTCTCGCCTCCGGGCTGCCATGTGAGAGGGGATCTTATGGCTCGACTGCATGTAATGGAACGCAGCCACGCTCAGGCCGTCATGGACGACCTGCACGATGCGCTCGGACGTCGTCTGGCGGTGAGTTCGCTCGCCCCGTGTCCCGTTGAGTTTACGGCAGCGCTCGTCAACCTGTGCTCTACCCAGAGCTGCGGCAAGTGCACGCCCTGCCGCGTTGGCCTGAGCGCGCTGAGTGACCTGCTCGCCGATGTACTCGAAGGGCGTGCCGATGAGTCCACGCTCAACCTGATTGAGCGCACGGCCCGCACCATCTACCTTTCAAGCGACTGCGCCATCGGCTACGAGGCAGGCGCCATGGCGCTTACGGCTATCCGCGGTTTCCGCGACGATTTTGAGCACCACATTCGCGAGCACTCCTGTGGCTTTGACCGCGAGGCCCGCGTTCCGTGCGTCTCGGGCTGCCCGGCGCACGTCGACATTCCCGGGTACATTTCGCTCGTCGAGGCCGGCCGCTATGCCGATGCCGTCAAGGTCATCCGCAAGAACAATCCGCTGCCGCTCGTCTGCGGACTGGTGTGCGAGCATCCCTGCGAGATGCACTGCCGCCGTGGCATGGTCGATGACCCCATGAACATCCTCGCCCTCAAGCGTTTTGCCGTTGAGCACAGTGACCTCAACGACTATAAGCCGCATGTAGTGGACAACACCGGTAAGCGCGTCGCCGTGATCGGCGGCGGCCCGGCTGGTCTTTCCTGCGCCTACTACCTGGCCGTGATGGGCCACAAGGTAACGATCTTTGAGCAGCGCCACCACCTGGGCGGCATGCTGCGCTATGGCATTCCCAGCTATCGTCTGCCGCGCGAGCGCCTGCAGGCCGAGGTCGACTGGATCTTGAGCGCCGGCATCGATGTAGAACTCGACCACTCCGTGAACGGCGAGGAGCTCGCCCGTCTGCGCGACGAGTTCGATGCCGTCTACCTGGCCATCGGTGCCCACAGCGATAAGAAGCTCGGCCTTCCGGGCGAAGAAGCGCCCGGCGTGGAGTCGGCCGTCAAGATGCTGCGCGCCATCGGTGACGACGAGCTGCCCGATCTGAGCGGCCAGCGCGTGTGCGTCATCGGCGGCGGCAACGTGGCCATGGACGTGGCACGCTCTGCCGTGCGCTGCGGTGCCGAAAAAGTGAGCATCGTCTACCGCCGCCGCATCTGCGATATGACGGCCCAGGACGCCGAGATTGCCGGTGCCCAGGCCGAGGGCTGCGAGGTTCTAGAGCTCACGGCCCCGCTCGGTATCGAGACAGGCGAGGACGGTCGCGTGAGCGGCCTGCGCGTGCAGCCGCAGATTATCGGCGAGCCCCGCCGCGGGCGCCCGGCCCCGCGTGCCGCCGCCACGCCCGAACAAGTCATTCCCTGCGAGCGCGTGTTCGTGGCCATTGGCCAGGATATCGATTCCAAGCCGTTTGAGGACATGGGCATCGCCTGTAAGTGGGGTCGCATCGTCACCGATTCGGATGGCGCCGTGCCCGACTTCGATGGCCTCTTTAGCGGCGGCGACTGCCAGACCGGCCCCGCCACCGTCATCCGCGCCATCAACGCCGGCCGCGTTGCTTCGGCAAACATCGACCGCTATCTGGGCTTCGACCACAAGATCAAGCTCGACGTGGAGCTGCCGACCGTTCAGTTTAAGGGCAAGCATGAGTGCGGCCGCTGCGAGCTGGGCGAGCGCGAGGCCGGCGAGCGCATTCACGATTGGAATCTGGTCGAACAGGGCCTTACCGAGGAAGAGGCACGCCAAGAGGCGAGTCGCTGCCTGCGTTGCGACCACTTTGGCTTTGGCGCGTTCCGCGGAGGGAGGAACCTGGAATGGTAGAGCTCAACAAAACCACTGTCGGCGACAACACCGAAAACGGAGCGCACAACATGGTCAGGCTCATTATCGATAACTGTGAAGTCGTGGTGCCCGAGCACACCACGATCCTGGATGCGGCCAAGTCCGCCGGCATTCAGATTCCCACCCTGTGCTACCTGCGCGATCTAAACGAGATCGGCGGCTGCCGCGTGTGCGTGGTCGAGGTCGAGGGCTGCGACCAGCTGGTTGCCGCCTGCAACAACTACGTGCTCGACGGCATGGTGGTCCACACCAACAGCCCCAAGGCCCGCGAGGCGCGTCGCACCAACGTGCAGCTGCTGCTGTCCCAGCACGACTCGCGCTGTACGAGCTGCGTGCGCAGTGGTAACTGCAACCTGCAGACCATCGCCAACGACCTGGGCATCTTCTATCTGCCGTACGAGCAGCACCTGGCACGCGAGGGCTGGGACTTCGATTTCCCCATCATCCGCGATAACGACAAGTGCATTAAATGCATGCGTTGCATCAAGGTGTGCGAGAACGTGCAGGGCTTAGGGATTTGGGACCTGACCAACCGCGCCACGCACACCGCCGTGGGTACCCGCGGGCGTGCGCCGATCGGCAAGACCGATTGCGTCGCGTGCGGTCAGTGCATCACGCATTGCCCGACGGGCGCCCTGCGCGAGCGCGACGATACCGAGACCGTGTTCGACGCCATCGCCGATCCCGACAAGATCGTGCTGGTGCAGATTGCGCCGGCCGTGCGCAGCGCCTGGGGCGAGGAGCTCGGCATATCTCGCGAGGAGGCTACCGTTGAGCGCCTGGCCTGCGCACTGCGCCGCGTTGGCTTTGAGTACGTGTTCGACACCGACTTTTCGGCCGACCTCACCATTATGGAGGAGGGCTCCGAGCTGCTCGAGCGCCTGGGTGCCGCCGCCAAGGGCGAGGGCGACAGCCGCGGCTGGCCCATGTTCACGAGCTGCTGCCCGGGCTGGGTGCGCTTTGTGAAGGCGCGCTATCCGGAGTTTATCGACAGTCTGTCCACGTCCAAGTCGCCGCAGCAGATGTTCGGCGCTATTGCCAAGACCTACTACGCCAAGGTGTTGGGCGTGGAGCCCGAGCGCCTGTTCGTGGTGTCCGTTATGCCGTGCACGGCCAAGAAGGCCGAGTGCGCGCTGCCGAGCATGGTGGGCGAGGGCGGCACGCCCGATGTGGACGTTGCGCTGACGGTGCGCGAGATGGTGCGCATGATCCGCGCGAGTCACGTGAGCGTGGACACGCTGGTCGAGGAGCCGCTCGATACGCCGCTGGGCTTTGGCACGGGCGCGGGCGTGATCTTTGGCGCCACGGGCGGCGTGAAGGAGGCCGCCGTGCGCTCGGCCTATTACCTGGTGACGGGCAAGAACCCCGATGCGGATTTCTTTACCGACGTGCGTGGCCTGGATGGCTGGAAGGAAGCCGTCGCCGATATCGATGGCACTAAGGTGCGCGTCGCCGTGGCACACGGACTGGGCAACGCCGCCCGCCTGCTCGACGCGATTCGCGACGGCCGTGCGAGCTATGACTTCGTCGAGGTCATGGCGTGCCCGGGCGGCTGCGTCGGTGGTGGCGGTCAGCCCATCCACGACGGCTGCGAGCTGGCGGCCGAGCGCGGCCAGGTGCTGTGGGGCCTGGATGCGAAGGCGGACATTCGCTTCTCGCACGAGAATCCCGATGTCCAGGCGTGCTACAGCGAGTTTTTGGGCGCACCGCTCTCGCCGCTGGCCGAGGAGCTGCTGCATACCGATCATCACGCCTGGTCGATGCCCAACGAGGGGACGTGCTAGCGATGCGCGCGTTTAATGTTGAGCTGTCGCGCCGGGGGTTTGCCTCGGCGCTCGCCGCGGGCGCGCTGTCGCTTGCGCTGGTTGGCTGTGGTGGCGGAGCTGCGGGGGCGGGGTCCGCCGCGGGCTCGGCTGCCGGGTCTGCCGCTGACGGTGCCGCTGCCGAGCCGGTTGAGGTGAACGTCGCCTCGCTCAAGGGTCCGACATCGATCGGTCTGGTGCAGTTTATGAACCAGGCGGCCGAAGGTGCCACGGACAACGAGTTCGACTTTGCGATCAGCGCCGCAGCCGACGAGATCGTGCCCAAGGTGATTCAGGGCGATGTCGATATCGCCCTAGTGCCCGCCAACGTGGCGAGCGTGCTCTACAACAAGACCGAGGGCGCGGTGCAGGTCATCGACATCAACACACTGGGCGTGCTGAACGTTGTGACGGGTAACGCGGACGTTACCTCGTTTGGTGATCTGGCGGGCCATACCGTCTATATGACGGGCAAGGGCACCACGCCGGAGTACGTCATGAACTACCTGCTGGAGCGCGCGGGCCTGACCGGCCAGGTGACGCTCGAGTTTAAGAGCGAGCCCACCGAGGTGCTGTCGGCCCTGCTTGCCGACTCGTCCGCCGTGGGCGTGCTGCCGGAGCCGTTCAAGACCGCTGCTACCGCCAAGAGCGAAGGCAAGCTTTCGGCACCGGTGAGCCTGACCGATGTGTGGGATGAGCTGGCAGGTGACACGGGTTCGCGCCTGCTGACGGGCGTGACCGTGGTGCGCCGCGCGTTTGCCGAGGAACATCCCGAGGCCGTGGCGGAGTTCTTGAACTGTCATGCGGCGAGCGTTAAGGCTGTCAATGCGGCGCCGGCAGACTGGGCGCAGGCCGTGGTCGATGCGGGTGTCGTCGATAACGCCGCGATTGCCGAAAAGGCGATTCCCGGGTGTATGCTTGTATGCCAGACGGGGAAAGATATGAAGGCGGCGCTCGGTGGGTACCTGCAGGTGCTGGCCGATGCGGATGCGAGCGCCGTGGGCGGCAAGCTCCCGGCTGATGATTTCTACTACATGGAGTAGCCCGTGCGTGCGTTTGCTCGACAAATGACAGAGCGTATGAAGGCGGTGGCGGCAGCAGGTGCCGTCGCCGCCTTTTGGCTTGCCGCGTGGATGCTGGTGGCGGCGCTGGTGGCGCAACCGCTGATCTTGCCGGGGCCGGGCGCTGTTGCCTTGGCGCTGCTGCGCCTGGTGTGCGATGGCGGTACCTGGGCGATTTTGGCGGGCTCGGGCGCGCGAATATTGGGCGGACTGGCGCTTGCCGCGGTGTGTGGTGGTTTGCTGGCCGGAATTACGTCGCGCTCGCAGGCGTTTGCCCGCTTAGTGGCGCCGGCGCTTTCGTTTGTTAAGGCGACGCCGGTTGCCTGCGTGGTGGTCCTGCTGCTCATTTGGGTGGGGTCGGCACGTGTGAGCATCGCCGCCGTCTTTTTGATGGCGCTGCCGGGCGTATATTTCTCGCTGGCCGAGGGCTTGGCACAAGTGGATAAGCCGCTGGAGCAGATGTTCCGTCTGCATGGCGTGTGCGGCTGGCGCCTGTTTTGCGCCCACACCTGGCGCGAAGTCCTGCCGTTTGCGCTTTCGTGCGCCCGTGCCGTGATCGGCATGAGCTGGAAAGCCGGCGTGGCGGCGGAGCTCATCGGCATGGCGGTGGGCACCGTGGGTGAGCGCATCTATCAGGCGAAGCTTTTGATTGAGACTGCTGACCTGCTGGCGTGGACCGTGCTGGTCGTTGCCGCCTCGTGGGCATGTGAGCGCGTGCTGGTGTGGCTGCTGCGGGTTTCGGGACCCGTGGCGTGGCGCGCGGCCGTGCGGGCGCATGGGCGCGGTGCTCGCGGTTGTGTGGGCGGCTCTGCTGGCGATGGCGCTGCAGCGGAGCTTGCGCTTGCCGTGGGCGATCGCGCGCCCTGGGCGCCGGCGCTGGATGGTCTGGCGCTCAACGTGCCCGCGGGTGGGCGTATCTGTGTGATGGGCGCTTCGGGCATGGGCAAGTCGACGCTGCTTTCGTTGGCAGCGGGGGAGTGCTCGCCGTGCTCGATGGTGTTTCAGGATGCACGCTTGGCCGAGTCCGCCTCGGCGCTGGATAACGTGCTGGTGTGCGCCGATGCGCGTGTGGATGCTTCGAGCGCCGCGGCATTGCTGCGCCTGCTGGTGCCGGGAGTCGATGTGGATGCTCGCGTGGCCGAGCTTTCGGGCGGGCAGCGCCGTCGCGTCGAGATCGCTCGAGCCCTGCTGTGCCCGGGCGGCGCGGTGATTCTTGACGAGCCCTTTACCGGCCTGGATGCCGCCGCGCGCGATGCGACGACCAAGGTCGTGCTCGACCTGCTCGACGGCCGCAAGCTCTTGCTCGCCACACATGACGTCTCCGACGCTCAGGCCCTCGATATCTCGGACATCATCACGCTCTAAAAACTAACTCAGCAACAAAATGATTCGTTTTTCTCCGTCCCCATAGGGTCTGGTGTGGTATTCTATCTGCGGGGTAATACTTAGGAATACCAAGTAATACCAACGCCGCAGAAACAAACTCCAGATGCGGGCCAATCGGGTTGCCTTCACAGCCCGTCGCCCAGCCGCGTGGCCCGCATCTATCCGCACCACCGTTGTTTCAAAAAGGAAGCGCCATGGCAGAACACATGACCCCCGTAGTCGCGAAGGTCTTGCCCGAGGAGAAGGCAGCCTTCGCGGCGGCAACTCAGCTCGTGGGCACCACGCCGTCCAACGCCATCCGCATGTTTATCGCTGCGTTCAATCGCTGCGGCACCTTCCCGTTCGACATCTCGCCCAACGGGGCCTTTGGCAAAGACTGTCCCCAGCAACTAGTCGTTAAAGAACGTCCCCAATGACTAGTCGTCGGGAGGAGGTTGGCATGCTCAATGCGATGATTTGGGCGCTTGCCTGTTTTGGCGTCGTCGCTGCCGATATTGCCCTGAGCGTCGTTTTGTTCTCCGCCCTTGGCGTCGCATCGGTGTTCATGGGTTTTCCGATCGATGGCCTCGACATTCAATTGCTTCAGGCCGTCGCGCAGACGGCATCGTTTTTGATGGCGCTGCTGTGGTGGCGTTATCTGTGGCCGCGTTCGTTTATGGCACGCCGGCAAAGCGAGCACCCGCTCGGCGGGGGAGCGCGTGGGGCGTGGAAACGCATCGCCTGCGTTATCGTGATCGGCCTGGCCCTGCAGGTGGTTGTTGGCTACGTGACCGACGCCGCGCTGTCGCTGTTGCCCGATGCCGCGGCCGACTACAGCGAGCTTGTCGAGGAAACAGGCATGGGCGACACCAGCTATCTCGCCGTCCTGACTACGGTGCTCGGCGCTCCGTTTTGCGAGGAGCTGCTGGTGCGCGGCATTATTTTTGAGTTTTCGCTCCGAGCGTTTAATCCGCAGTGCCGCCCACTTTGGAAGCGTCGGCGTCGTGCGAGCGCGCAGGACGGTGCCATGGTGCCCTGGGCGGCCCCAAGCACGTGGGGTATCGCCGCGGCAATCGTGCTGCAGGCGGCGGTCTTCGGTTTTATGCACATGAATTGGGTGCAGGGTTGCTACGCGGGTGCCGCAGGCCTCATCTTTGGTTGGGTGCTCGTGACGACCGGAAAGCTCCGCTACACGATCCTGCTGCACTTTGCCTTTAATGCCGGGTCGTATTTCATGACGTTGCTCTGGTTTGTGAACACGCCACTCGACGTGGCGGTCACGGTTGCTATCGCCGGTGTCATTCTCGTTGAGGCAATGCGCTCGCTGCGCCACGCGTGTGGGGTGGACGCAGCGAGCGCACCGCTGCCCTAGTTGCGGCGTCCGCCTCCGTTGGCGCCCTGCCGTCCCT
>ENA-UOJL01001698-UOJL01001698.1-human-gut-metagenome-genome-assembly--contig:-P47-NODE-1698-length-21539-cov-8.791054_pt1 | contig 21539 bp, 21 predicted proteins | sample MGYA00242347_ERZ723894 | MGnify/ENA metagenome assembly ERZ723894
CCCTCACCCTCCGTGTCCATTTTTATGGGTACAGTTTACTCAGCCACCTCTCCCAAAGGGAGAGGCAAGGGGTGCTCATACAAGAACAGGCACAGCAGAGATAATCCTACTGTGCCTGTTAAGTGTCTGATGCGGCCTGCTCATTGCAAGGCGGCGCTATTTTGTGAAACGCACAACATCGTTGGGTGTGCAGTCGAGAATGGAGCATATCTTTTCCAGGGTCAGCAATGTGATATTGCCGCCCTTTTTGAGCGTGTCGAGGGTTTTATTGTCCACGCCGCATTTCAGCAGCCGGTATTGGCTGATTCCCTTTTCTTTCATGGTCGCCCACAGGGGCGAATAATCCAGCTTGCTCATCGAAAATCAAACAGCTCCTTCGGCGTGATTTCCAGAACCTCGCACAGCCTGAAAATCACGTCCAGCGAGACACCCACATTGCCCAGCTCTATCGCGCTGATATGGCTTCTGTCAATATCCACCAGCTCCGCAAGCTGTAGCTGGGTAAGCCGTTTCCGTTTCCGATAGTAAACCACGTTCAGACCGAATTTTTCATACAGCGCTTTATACTCATGCTTCAAGTGCCTCACCCCCGTACAATAATCCTTACTGCCTCAGCGTCTCCAACGCCAGTGCATTCTGCGTCTTATACAGCTCGGCATAAATGCCGCCCTTCCTGAGCAGCTCGTCGTGGGTGCCGCATTCCGTGATGACGCCGTCGGAAATTGAGATGATGCGGTCGGCGTTGCGGATGGTGCTTAAGCGGTGGGCGATGACCAGCGTCGTCCGGCCTGCCGCGAGCTTGTCAAAATCGTGCTGGATTTTTGCCTCCGTCACGGAGTCCAGCGCGGAGGTGGCCTCGTCCAGAATCAGAATGGGCGGGTTTTTCAGGAAGATACGGGCGATGGCGATCCGCTGCTTCTGCCCGCCGGAGAGAAGGGTTCCCCGCTCGCCCACGTAGGTGTTGAAGCCATCGGGCATGGCCTGAATGTCGTCGAAAATCTCCGCCTTTTTGGCCGCGTCAACGACCTGCTCCATGGTGGCGTCGGGCTTGCCGTAGCGGATGTTTTCCAGAATGGTATCGGCGAACAGGAACACATCCTGCTGGACAATGCCGATATTTTCGTGAATGCTTCGCTGGGTCACGTCCCGGATGTCCTGGCCGTCAATGGAAATGGAGCCGGAGCTGACGTCGTAAAACCGGGGGATCAGCTGGCACAGCGTGGATTTTCCGCCGCCGGAGGGGCCGACAATGGCGACCGTCTCCCCGGGAGCGACGGTCAGATTCACGTCGTGAAGCACCGGCAGATCGCTGTCATAGGCGAAGGAAACATGGTCAACCCTGATTTCGCCCCGGACGTTTTTCAGCTCTCTTGCGTTGGGCTTATCCTGCACGGTTGGTTCAGTACGCATGACGTCCACAAAGCGCTTCAGACCCGCAAAGCCGTTGGCGAATGTCTCGGAGAAGCTGGAAAGCTTGCGCATGGGGTTGACGAAGGAGGAAATATACAGGCAGAACGTCAGCAGGTCACGGTAGTCCATTTCCCCCTCCATGACATAAAAGCCGCCAAAACCGATGATAATGACGTTCAGGCTGCACAGGAAGAACTCCACGCTGCTGCTGAACATGCCCATCGCTTTGTAAAAATCCCGCTTGGAGACCCTGAAAGCGGCGTTTGCGGCATCAAACCGGGCAGTTTCCACGCTTTCGTTGGCGAATGCCTTGGCCGTGCGGACGCCGGACAGGCTGCTCTCGATCTCCTGATTGATATGGCCGATCTTCTCCTTTGCCACGGCGGACGCCCGCCCCATCCGGCCGCGCATGGCCATTGCCACCGTCAAAAAAATTGGAATGGTCAGCGCTACAATCACGGCAAGCTGCCAGCGAATGGACGCCATCACGATCAGCGCCCCCAGAATGGTCAGCATGGAGGTAATCAAGTCCTCCGGGCCGTGATGGGCAAGCTCCGTCAATTCGAACAGGTCGGAGGTCAGCCGCGACATCAGCTTACCGGTGCGGTTGCGGTCGTAGAAATCCACGCTCAGCTCCTGCATATGCCGGAACAGGTCACGGCGGATGTCCGCCTCTACCCGGATGCCGAAGGTATGTCCGTAGTAGGCGACGACGTAATTCAGGAACGAGCGCAGAATATAGCACACCGCCACAATGGCCATGATCGTGAAGAACGTGCGGTACATCTGATTTGGCAGCATGTCATACAGGGCGCTTCTGGTCACCATCGGGAACAGCAGGTCGATCGCCGCAATGCCCACGGCGCAGGTCACGTCAACGGCAAACAGCCGTCTATGATTCCTGAAATAGCTCAGGAAAATTGTCAGCGCTGATTTTTCCCGATAATCTTGTGTCGTCATGTCAAAACCCTCCGTTTCTCCGTTCATTATACATGATTTTACAGGAAATTCAAGCGTCTCCCTTTCGGAATCCGGAAAACTGTGCTATAGTAGCGTCACCGTCAGCTGAACCGAAGGAGGCTCCCAAATGGAGATTTTATTTTACGACAAAGACCTGGCCGTCTGCGTCAAGCCCGTTGGATTGGATTCCGAAGCCCAGGTTCCCGCAGAGCTGAAAAAGGCGCTGGGCGGGGAAATTTTTCCTGTCCACCGGCTGGACAAAAATGTGGGCGGAGTCATGGTCTACGCCCGCACAAAGCAAGCCGCCGCCACCCTGTCCAGGGCCGTGCAGGACGGCGCTATGGTGAAGGAATACGTGGCCATGGTTCATGGACTTCCCCCGGAGTCCGGTGACTGGGAAGACCTTCTGTGGAAGGACAGCCGAAAAAACAAGGTATACGTGGTAAAGCGGGAACGCTCAGGCGTCAAAAAAGCGCGGCTGGAATTCATCCGTCTTTCCGCCGGGGAATGCAGTCTCGTTCGGGTTCGTCTCCACACCGGACGAAGCCACCAGATACGGGTGCAGTTTGCCTCCCGTGGGTATCCTCTGGTGGGCGACCACAAGTACGGCTCCCGGGATGAACGCACGGAGCCTATGCTGTTTTCCTGCTGCATCCGCTTCCCCTGGCACGGAGAACAGCGCCGGTTTGAGATTATGCCGGATTTTGCCGAAAATCCGTGACACAGAAGCGCCGCCGATGGGTTTCCATCGGCGGCGAAACGCGTCATGAGGGGATATATTTGCTCTGCCATTTTCCCGAAATCATCCGGGTCACAAAGAACGCAGTCCGGCACACCCAGTCCAGAATCATGGCGACCCAGACGCCAATCGCGCCCCATCCCATCTGCACGCACAGAATCCAGGAGCCGAGGATGCGGAAGGCGATCATTGACCCGATACCCACGAGCATGGTGAACCGCACGTCGTTGGCCGCCCGCAAGGCGTTTGGCAGGACGAAGGACGCCGACCACAAAGCAACAGCGCAGCTCTCATGAATAATGACCAGCGTCTTCGTCAGCTCCACCGTCTCGGGCGACAGGGAGCTGTAAAGAGAAATCAGATCTTCGACAAACACAATGATCAGGACATTGCACACCGCCATGGACAGATACGACCATAGCATAAGCTTTTTCACATAGTGCCTGACCTGCTCCGGGTCGCCCGCACCCACGCACTGGCCGACCACCGTCACCATGGCAAGCCCCATGGCCTGCCCAACGATGATGCCCATGCTGTCCAGGGTGTTTGCCACCGCATTGGCGGAGGTCTGCACCGTGCCGAACAGGGCAATCATGCTCACCACGATCAGCCGTCCCAGCTGGAAAAAGCTGTTTTCGCAGGCATTGGGAACGCCGATTCTTAAGATGCTGCCTATCATTTTACCGTCCGCCCGACAGATCGCGCCCCATTTCAGGCACAGCTCCTGCTTAGGGTTCGCCGCGAGAAGCAAAATGACCACCGCCGCCACGCACCGGGAAACCACCGTAGGGACGGCAACACCGGCCACGCCCATTTTCAGCACGAAAATGCAGATGGCGTTGCCCACCACATTGATGCCGTTCATCAGGAGGCTCACCTGCATAGACACCTTGCTGTTGCCCACGCTGCGGAAAATCGCCGCGCCTGCGTTATACAGCGCGATGAATGGGAAGCTCAATGCTGTAATGCGCAGATAGGTAAGCCCCGCCGCCATCACGTCGTCGTCGATGGAGCCAAAGAACAGGCGCATCAGATTTTTTGCGAACACAAGGCACAGCGCCGCCGCTGCAATACCCAGAACTGCCGACATCAGCACCAGCTGACCGGCGCTCTGCCGTGCCTTCTCCCCCTGCTGCGCCCCCAAGAGCTGGCTGGTGACCACCGCACCGCCGGTGGCAAGCGCGGCGAACAGCACCAGAATCACGTTGTTGATCATATCCACCAGAGAAACGCCGGAAATCGCCGCCTCTCCCACGGAGGAAACCATCACGCCGTCGCACATGCCCACCAGAATGGTCAGCGCCTGCTCGACGACCAAAGGAATGATCAGACGTATCAGCTTTTGATTGGAAAAGAGCCTTTGCTCAGTCAACGCACTCACCTCTTTCTATGCCTAAGGCAACACCGCACAATTGCGTCTTCGAGCTCAGCCGCCTTCTTGCCGAATTGTGCGGTGCTGCCCTAAAAGGATACCGCATCTCGGGAAACCGTGGGATTTTCATAACGCATCAGCCTCCGAAGCAGAGCTTCATGATTACCGCAAGCACTGCCAGATGTACGGGGTAGAACAGGTAGAATCCCAGCTGCACCGCCCGGCTTCCAGTGGCTTTCCGGCCGGAGTACAGGCAAATGGGGATCATGGCAAACAGGGCAAACAGCTCTATGGGAATCTGAATGACGCCAAAGGAGATCGCCACACTGTTCATCATCAGACACAGCGCCGCCAGCCCCGCAAGCTGTATCATCCGGCGATTGGGAAGCTCCCGGGTCAGCCAGAACAGCGCGACTATGGCCACACCGTATCCGCCGTAATCCGTTTTCAGCCACTCCGCCGCGAAGAAAAACGGCACAACGACCAGCAGCTTTATCCAGTATTTGGGGCATTTTTTCATCAGCTCCACCATTCCGAAGCCCAGAAGCAGCGTGACCATCACGCTCTGATGTTCCCACGTCCACCCGCCGAACAGGGCAAAGTCAAATCCCGGCTCCGACAGCAGCGCGCCGACAAACAGCCGGAGGGCATATCTTCGTGGGTCATGGGTGTAATGCGCCCCCTCGGCCAGCAGAAAGCAGTAAATGGGAAACGCCACCCGGCCAATGATCCGCATGGCAAAGTACAGATAGTAGATTCCGTCGAATGGCGTCACAAAAAACTGCGACTCCACCACGGTTGCACCCACATGGTCGATCAGCATGGTGACGCAGGCAATGATTTTCAGCGTTTCCTGGGAAAGACCGGATTTTTTCATAAAGCACTCCCCTTCGCCGCTCACGGCGCAGCGTTGTTTCCGCCATTATAGCGCACCCCGGGAAAAACTGCAAACTTTTTCTGATGCTTTGTTGCATTTTCCGATAAACCGGGATATAATGGCAGAAAAAGGGGGCGTATGGGATGTTTCTCAGCTTTGTGGTTCCCGTTTACAATGCGGCGCAGTATCTTCCCGAATGCTTAAATTCGCTGCTGGCGCAGGATATTTCCGACTACGAGATCATCTGCGTCAACGACGGCTCCATGGATACCAGCCCGGAAATTCTGAGGCAGTACGCGGCGCAGCACGGCAATATCCGCGTGATTGACAAGGAGAACGGCGGTGTCGTCTCGGCACGCAACGCCGGCCTGTCGGCTGCGCAGGGCGATTACATCTGGTTTGTGGACGCGGACGATTTTCTGCTGCCCAACATTCTTGGCTCCCTGCGGGACAAAACAGCGGAAACCGCATGTGACCGTCTGATCGTGGGCGGCTACCAGTTCACCGACTGCCTGACCGACGAGGAAGTTGCCCTGTCCCGGCAAAGGAAGCTGCCCATCAATTCCCCCTGGTATGATTCCGTCGTGTGGAGAAGTCTTTTGCGCAGGGAGTTTTTGCTGAAAAATGGTCTGAATTTCCGCTATCCCGAGCTGACCCACGGCGAGGACGGCCTGTTCATGTACGAGGTGGGTCTTTACGCCCCGAAAAGTGCCGAAATCAAGCTGGCGCTGTACTGCTACCGGGAGCATTCTGGCTCCGCCGAAACGGTTGTCACTATGGAAAATCGCCGCAGGAAAATCCGTTCCTTCGTGCGTATTGCGGAAATTCTTCTGAATTACTACCGCAGCGGCAAACAGGACTCCACCACCGCCGACAAGCTGATGGTCTTTTTATGGTTCGCCCTGTACGAAGCCGCCGCCCTTCCCCGCAAGGATGCCACCGCCGTATTGTGTCAGCTGCGTCAAAAGGGACTGTATCCCTTCCATCGTCCCCCGCAGTGTACGCTGACCCACGCCTACATGACCCGTCAAACCGGCTGGATAGGAACGATTCTGGATTGGCTATGCCGCCACCTGCACACCCGTTGGGGCTTTCCCCTGATGTGGCTCCTACAGCGGCCGGTGCAGTGGAAGCGACGCTTAGCACGTTCAGTTAAAACGACATAAGGGGAAGGATAAGTGCAAATGGATAAGATAACGGTAGCCGTCCCGTGCTACAACGAAGAACCTGTTCTTGATCTGTTTTACAGCGCCATCACCGCCGTGGCAAAAGAATTTCCCGGCACAGAGTTTGAATTTCTGTTCATTGACGACGGTTCCCGGGACAATACGTTAGGGAAAGTGCAGTCTTTTGCTCAGAAGGACAGCCGGGTAAAATACATCTCCTTCTCCCGGAATTTTGGAAAAGAAGCCGGAATTTACGCGGGGCTGGAAAACGCCACCGGAGATTATGTCGTCATCATGGATGCGGATCTTCAGGATCCGCCGTCCCTGCTGCCTGAAATGTACCGAGCGATCACCGAGGAAGGCTACGACAGCGTCGGTTCCCGTCGTGTCACCCGGAAAGGCGAACCGCCCCTTCGTTCCTTCTTTGCCAGGCTGTTCTATAAAATCATCAATAAAATCTCCGACGCCGACATCGTAGACGGCGCCCGGGATTACCAGATGATGAACCGAAAGGTGGTTGACGCAATTCTCTCCATGGGAGAATACAACCGTTTTTCCAAGGGTATCTTCGGCTGGATCGGCTACCGGAAGAAGTGGTTGGAATATGAAAACATCGAACGAGCCGCAGGAGAAACCAAATGGAGCTTCTGGTCGCTGATGCTGTACGCGATTCAGGGAATTATCGCTTTTTCCACAGCGCCGCTTGTTTTGTCCTCGGTGCTGGGTCTTTTGTGCTGTGTTCTGGCTCTGGTGATGATTGTCGTCATTATTATAAGAACTCTGGCCTTTGGCGACCCCACTGCCGGCTGGCCGTCGCTTGTGTGCATTATCCTTCTGCTCAGCGGTATTCAAATGCTGGGGATCGGCATATTGGGACAGTATCTTGCCAAAACCTATCTGGAGACCAAGCGTCGCCCCATTTACCTGGTCGCGCAGACCAATATTGAAACCAGGAAATAACTTGCGTACATACGAAAAATGACCGGCTTACAGCAGCCGGTCACTTTTCGTATGTGCAGAGAAATCATTCTCCCTGCGGAATCTCCAGATGGTACTTTTCATTCATTTCCACGCTGGGAACCACCGTAATATCGATGGGGTAGTTGATGATTCCATGCTCGTACAGCGTATTGGTTATCCTGGGGAGAAGAACCACACTGTGCGGCCAGTTATCCTGTGTATCGGGGTCTTCCGTATGAACCGGGACATAAAGCAGCATCTGCTTCTGCCCTGCCTGATCTGCCTGAACATACTGATCAATAATGTCCCGGCTGATTTCCGCGCAAATCTTCGGATCCAGATTCTCCACCGTCGATTCCTGGAACGTCGCGCCTCTGGTATTGATTTGGGAAACCAGGATACATAGCGCCAACGGAGTAAAGAAAAACAGCTTTGGCCAGACCGAGAGAAGATACGCAAAGCAGAGAGAAACGATCATCAGGCCGAAGAAGCAGAACTCGAACAAATACTCACTGCGGTAAATATAGCTGGGCGAAACTGCGGCACACAGGAACAGCGTATACACCAGTATGGCAGCCGCCGCAACGATGCAGACACCGGACAGCCAGGGGTCTACCTTATTTCCCGGCTTTTTTTCTCGGGATACCACCAACGCGGCAATTGCCGCAACAACACAGCCGACGCTGATGCACCAAAAAACCGGATTGCACCCCAAGGCCACTTCCTTCAATCCATAAAGCGTGTATTTTTATTTCCACGCAAACGATCCGTTCCATTCGCTGGATGTAGCTCTTCCGCCGCTCAACTCAAATATTGCGCTGACCAGCCATGCCAGGAGAATACCAAGGTACAGCGCATTTTCACGGACAAACTGTCCCAACCGGAAAGACTTCCCTTTCCGGATTATGGAGATCAACACGCAGCTGCCGGCAAATGCCGCCAGAATACCGCTGGTCGTCAAATTGGAGAAAATCGCATAGTATAGAACCAGATAAAATATTCCCTTTTTTGCTGGACTTCCTCCGGCAAGAAAAGCGTCGAAGCCGGGATTATTCAGCATGTACATCACAAGCGACGCATTCAGCAGACCGGGAATCAGGTAATTATAGTAGCAATTCAGGTCGAAACAAAAAAACAGATAACTGTTGTCCTGCTGCCGGCTTCGGAAAATCAGGAAATGAAGCAGCAAGAACAAAGCAGAAGCAGAAACCGCACCTGCCGTCTTCACAGGCAGCACACGCTTCACCAGCTCTGTAAAACAGAACACATAAACGGTGATAAAAGCGCTGACCACCAGAGCATGCATCACCGTCTGAGCCAGAATATAGTCTCCCAGCAGTGGCATCAGCGTATAGACGGCAACCGTAGAAAAAAACGGCATAACCGTTTCCGGAAACACCTTTGCCGGATTCCAGTCACCCCAAATCGGTGTTGCGCTGCGTACATAGGCAAGATAAGTCCAGTCATCCGCGTCGTAAACCACCAGCGGATGGATTTGTGTAAACCAGACAAACAAAAAGCCAAAAACGCCCAGATACCAGACCAGCTCAAATCCGGTTAACTCTCTCTTTTTCATGCAAACCTCCCCTTCGCTATACAGGCAGGTTAACTATAGACCATTTGGAGAATCCTGTCAAGGCAATCCTGGCATTCCGGTGATTTTGTAACGTATGCTTTTCTTTTTAGTCCGTGGATACGTATTTTCTGGTTGCTTTTTCCTCACGGATGGTGTATAATGCCCTACAGGCATCCGGGAGTGGTCCAATTGGTAGGGCGCTTGTTTTGGGGGAAAATACGACCAGCCGGATAAAATAACGAAATAACCGGGTGTAGCGCAGTTGGTAGCGCGCCTGCTTTGGGAGCAGGATGCCGCAGGTTCGAATCCTGTCACTCGGACCATGGCGAGTGTTCTTACAGCATTTGAAAGGCTGTTAAGAACACTCGCTTTTTTTCATACTTCCGCACGATTCCATAGTTTCCGTGAATCTGCACAAATACAGAAAAAGTTCCGGGCTTCACCACTTCTTGAGGAAAAGCCCGGACTTTTTATGGTTTCTACGCTCATTATAGATACAAGTTCAAAAAAGCCTTATTCTATCGCGGTTTGTAGGCATGTCCCAACCGAATTCTATTTCAAAAAAGGATTTTAATTCAATACTGCGATTACTTGAAGTATTTGATATTGGTGCTTATAAAATCAATAAATCTATCTTTGTTCTCTTGTGACAGTCCACTCACTTCCATGAGACTTTTTATATACTGATACTCTGTATTATGTCTGTAATTGCCTTTAAGAACATCAATACTCACACCTAACGCACAAGCGATACTGTCCATAGTGGGAAAACTTGGCATACTTTCGCCACGCTCTATCTTCCCTAAAAAGTTCTCAGTTATCCCAACCATTTCAGCCAATCTATCTATAGTCAATAGCTGCCTTTTGCGCTCTGTTCTGATGTTTTCGCCTATAATCTTCATATCAAGCATTTCGTACCATCCCCTTATGTTTATTTTATAGGGAATGGTACTAATTTATAAGTTCCTGATAGTCCTTTTAATATTGACAATTAGGAACTGATATGCTACTATTAAAAAGTAAAAAACAAACAGAGAGGATGTTGCCCAGTGGAAAAATTACTCGCGCTGCTTAACAAACTATCAAAGACACTGCAAGCAAAAGGAAACCATGTTGAAGATGGAAGCAATCCAGCAGAGCCCGAAAACACCGCTGAAATTGTGGATAAGCCCCAAAAGAAATTATCAAAAAAGAAATTAGGTGTTATAGGTGCTGCTGTTGCAATAGTTGCTATCGTTATTGTAATTCTTTTAATCCCATCCAAGTTTGATAGAGTTAAAAACGAATGTGTTCATATTGCTGGTTCTGTTGCTTCTGGTAACAACTATTTTACACTTGAAACGATACCAGATACTTGGGACAATATGGATCCGACTGTTAGGGCACTCATGCTGCCCAGCCATCAAGAGGGCGTTCTGGAAGCCGTCAAATACGCAAATAAAGAATTGGGCTTTCCCGGTTCCGTATATTCAGATATGATGAACACATCTGCTTTGATGGGACGCCAAGTCGAAGAAAATGACAAATATAAGGTGTCATGGACATACCACCCTGATGATGGTTTGACAGTTACATATACAAAGAAATAATCAAGACTGGGGGCTATTACAGCCCCCAGTCTTTTGCTCTCCTATTTCAAGCTCTAAGGCAGCCTAGATTTCAGGTAGCCGTCATTTTTCACAATGGGTAAAAAAGTCCCCCTTTTACCATGTTCTAGCGGTAAAAGGGGCTTTTTTCTTGGCGGAGAAGGAGGGATTTGAACCCTCGATACCCTTTTGGGGTATACACGATTTCCAATCGTGCGCGCTCGGCCAGCTACGCGACTTCTCCATCACGGTGCTCTCTGTCCAGCCCGGTTATAATACTACAGGAAACCCGATTTGTCAAGCGCAAATTTCCCTTTTTCGGGAATTCCTGCCCCGCCGGTTTTCGGCGGGGCAGTGAAATTCATTTAAGCCCGTAGACGCCCGCGCTTACCGGGGGCAGCGTGACCGTCTCTCCCTTCTGCGCGGCCTCGCCGCCGAAGGTGTACAGCGTGCCGCCCAGCGTCCCGTCAAGCCGGAAGGACACTTCCTCCCGGTAGGGATTGATGGCGACCAGCAGCGTTTCCTCGTCGTTTCCGCGCTTGTAAACCAGCGGCTGCTTCGGTGCGCCGTCGCTGACGAAGGTGATCCCGCCCCGGCTTTGCAGGGCACTGTGCGCCTGCCGCAGTTTGATCAGGCGGCGAACGTGATTCAGCAGAGACTCCCCATCATCCAGCTGCCCCGCAACCGTGGGGCGGTCAGACGCAGGGTCTTGCTGAATGTAAATCTTATCTGTGGGCGCGGCACTGAAGCCTGCGTTTACCCCGCAGTCCCACTGCATGGGACTGCGGGCGCCGGTGCGCTCATAGCCGCCCTCCACGCTGGTCAGCCCTTCCACATAGCGCATACCGATCTCGTCGCCGTAGTAAATGAACGGCGCGCCGGGCATTGTCAGAAGAAACGCAAAGGCCAGCTTCTTCTCGTCTCCCTCAACGTGCTTTGCAAGGCGGGTCATGTCGTGGTTGCCGGAGGGAATGCAGATCAGGCCGTCCTTCTCTGCCCGCTCCCGGCTCTCCAGATACTTTTCCACAAAGGCCGAAGCGTCGCCCACGCCCCGGTCGGAGAAATAAGGCTCCTCGCACCGGAACAGGTCGTTATAATGAGAGGGGCCGAACTGGAGCAGGAAATCCATATGGAAGCCCCCGCGCAGGGACTTTTCCGGATTGCCCCACTCGGAGACCATGGCCGCCTCCGGGAATTCCTTATCCAGAAACGCGCGAACTTTTTGCCACAGAGCGATGGTGCCCAGGCTGTCCGGGTCGTTTTTCACCAGACTGGCCGCCATATCCACCCGGAAGCCGTCGCATCCCAGTCCCAGCCAGAAGCACATCACGTCCATCATGGCGTTCAGCGTGGCCTTGGGGCCTTCGTCGTCGGGGGACTGCTGCCACGGGCGGGTGCGGTTATAGTAGCCGTAATTCAACGCGGGCTGGCAGGTGAAGAAATTGATGGCGCAGGAGCCGTCCCGCTGGGAAATACCCCGCAGACAGCCCATATTTTCCGGCGCTTCCCAGACGCTGTCCGTCCATACATAGCGGTCAGTGTAAACGTTCCGCTCCGCCTTCATGGACTCCCGGAACCACTCATGCTCCACGGAGGTATGTCCTGGCACCAGATCCAGCAGCACATGCATTCCCCGCTTGTGTGCCTCGGCAAACAGGCGCTTCAAATCCTCGTTCGTGCCGTACCGGGGCGCGACGCGGTAATAATCCGCCACATCGTACCCCGCGTCGCCGAAGGGCGACAGGAAGCAGGGATTGATCCACAGCGCATTGCAGCCCAGCTCCCGGATATAGTCCAGCTTATTGATAATCCCCTGAAAGTCGCCGATACCGTCGGCATTGGTATCAAGGAACGACTGGGGGTAAATTTCGTAAAATACAGCATTATCCAGCCATTTTGGCATAAGAAAGGCCCCTTTCTTTGTATCTGTGGGAATCATACAACCACACAGGGGCAATGTCAAGGCTGATTTGCGGAAAGTGTATTGCCGTCACGTAAGCGCCAGCGTCCCCGTCACCCGAAGAATTTCGTAAGAGGTCAGGCAGTGAAAATCTCCCTCCGCCGCACCGGTCATAACGTTTTTGTTCAGGACGGCTCTGTTATATACATCGGCACCGTAGGCATCCCGCCCTTTGAGCCTGGAGAGCGAATAGCAATTTCTCTCCTCCGTGACGGGGCTGCGGGTCTCGTCCGCCTTGACGAACTCTCTTTGCCACGTTCTGTTTTCCACGTCGGCCGTGATGTGATATTCGTCCAGGAAACATTTGATCTCAAAGGTGACAGAGCTTTTTTCTTCCACCAACCGGCTTGCGTATTCGTCTTTCAGGACAAGATAGGCACAGTTGGTAAGCTTATCCAGCTCCTGAAAGGCGTCCAGCTCCCATACGTCTTCGTCGTATTCCTCAAAATAGTCCTGCCAGTTGTCCATGGTGATCTCGATAGTCTCATTCACCGGCTTCGTTTCGATTTTTGCGAGCGGTTCGATCGTCGCCGGGGTCATCAGCATCTCTTCCTCCAGAGAAGTCTTTTCGCCGCAGGCAGAAAGAGACAGGCACAGTACCGCCGCCAGAAGCAGCGCAATCCATTTTTTCATTTTCTCATACCTCATTTCTGTAGATTGCTACCATTGTAGCGCCTGTTCCCTTCCCTGTCAACTCCGTCGATAGGTTCATCATTGGGTCACGCATTCCTCCGCCGCGTGCGCCCTGCGGAGCAGAGCGTTCACCCCGAAGCTGAGCAGCAGCATTCCCGCCGCCACGCAGACCCAGCCGAAGCCCAGCCGGTACAGCGGCAGTTTATGCAGCAGCTGCCCCAAAGCGCCCAGCGGCAGTCCCGCGTCACCCAGTGCAAAGGCAATGCTCACCGCGGCGGTTCCCGTCACCGTCATAGGATAGGCAAATCGGTTTCCCTTCCACAGATCGTGGCTCAGTCCCAGCAGAATCAGCACAATAGACACGGGATAAATGGCGTTCAGGATGGGGATGGAAATGCTCAGAATCATGCTCAGCCCCAGATTGCACACCAGAAACGAGAAAAACGTGATGATATACACCCACGCCCGATAGGAAATTTTCCGGAAAAGGGTGGAAAAATACTGAGAAATGGAGTTGATCAGGCCTACGCAGGTGGTCAGGCAGGCCAGCGTGAAGATGGCCGCCAGCAGCACCGCACCGGTGCCGCCAAACACCTGATAGACGATGCACCGCAGCGTCCACGCGCCGTTCTCCTGAACCGGGTAAACGCCGGAGCTGCACATGCCCATGTAGGACAGCATTGCATACACCACCGCCAGAATCGACCCGGCCAGCACGCCCGCCAGAACCGTGTAGCGCATTTTGTCTTTCTTCTCCGTCAGGCCGAACGTCCCCAGGGTCGTGGAGATCACCAGCCCAAAATTCAGGGCGGCAATGGTGTCCATGGTGTTGTAGCCCTCGGTGAAGCCCTTGAGCAGCGCCGCCTCCCGGTATCCCTCCTGCGCCGCCGCGACGTCAGTCTCTCCCCGGAACAGGAAGCTGACGAACAGCAGCGTCAGCAGTGCCAGCAGCGCCGGGGTAAGTCCCCGGCCGATCCGATCGACCAGCTTTCCGGGGTTCAGGCACAGCCACAGGGCGATCAGAAAGAAGCCCAAAGAATAGACCGCCATCCACAGCGCCGGATTGCTCCCCTCCGGCAGATAGGGCGCCACCGCCATTTCAAAGGGGACGGAAGCGGCTCTGGGAATTCCCAGTCCCGGTCCGATGGACAGGTAGATCAGCACGGCAAACACCAGGGCAAAGCGCGGCCCCACCTGCCTGCCCAGCTTTTCCAGCCCGTCAAACCGCGCGACCACCACCACGCCAAGCACCGGCAGCACCACCGCCGTTACAAGAAACCCGATCATGGCCGGCAGGGTTTTCTCCCCGGCGTTCTGCCCCAGAAACGGCGGAAAAATCAGATTTCCCGCCCCAAAAAACAGGGCAAACAGCATAACACTGACCACCAGCAGACTCTTTTTACTCAGTTTCATTTCCCGTACCTCTTTTTTTGAATTGAATATAAAAAATGACCCGTCTCAAATTTCTTTGAGACGAGTCATAAAATACCCGCGGTACCACTCAAATTGTGCGCGTAAACGCACCTCTTTCAGGCTCCAACAAGCCCTAGACACTTACGCAGTCCACGCGGGAGACCCTACTTGCATAGCTTTGGGGAACTCCGGCTCGGAAGGGATGGGATTTTGAAGGCAGTCCACCGGGCTTCCACCCTCCCCGGCTCTCTATCGGCTGTACGATCAAATCCGTCTTCGTCATCGCTTTTCTATTCGATTGCCATCATTCTACACGCAAAGGCCGGTTCTGTCAATAGCCGATTTTCCAAATTCCGGAAGGCGGCGTGTTCGGTTAAACAGTCTATCTTTGCAAGCGAAACTTTTAACATCCTTTTTTATAGGCAAAGCCTCTTTCTTTCCTGCCATTCCCCATTTTATTGTTGATTTTAACGGCGGCACATATTTCTTAACCAAATCCTTGCCACAGCCATGCTATAATGGACGGCAAACCCTATGCGGTTCATTTTGTGATAACGGAAGGAGGAAAAACCGTGGAATCCGACAGCAGCGACGGTGCTGACAATTGCTCCCCAATTCCCTGTTCCTATATGGCTCATCTTCGCCCGCTCCTGCGATACAGAGTATAGGCGTATGATCTTGTCCGACAATATATGAACAGAAAAAGGAGTTTTGTATGAATCACATTGGAAGCATTTTCGCAATGGCAGTCTGTCTTGCCATGTCTGCCTATTTCAGCGCAACGGAAACGGCATTCTCTTCTTTGAATAAAACCAGGCTGAAGGTTCTCGCCGACAATGGAAACAAACGGGCGGCGCTGGCCCTTAAGCTTTCCGAGAATTATGACCGGCTGATCTCTACCATCCTGATTGGCAACAACATCGTAAACATTACCATAGCATCCATCGGTACGCTTTTGTTCGTGGCACTTTACGGCGACATCGGCGCGACGATCTCCACCGTGGTCGTGACCCTCGTCGTCCTGCTCTTTGGCGAAATCACACCCAAGAGCATTGCAAAGGACACCCCGGAGCGTTTCGCCATGTTCAGTGCGCCGTTCATCCGCCTGTGGATATGGGTGCTGACGCCGCTGAATTTTCTCTTCACTCAGTGCAAGAAGTTGATTTCCCGCTTCATCAAGACGGACGGCAACGCCAAAATGTCCCATGAAGAGCTGCTTCTTTTCATGGAGGACGTGGAGCATGACGGCGGCATTGATGAGAACGAGGGTGAGCTTCTGCGAAACGCCCTGGAGTTCGGCGACCTGACGGCGGCGGAAATTCTGACCCATCGCATCGAGCTGGAAGCCGTTGACATCCACGAGAGCCACGAGAAAATCGCAAAGGCTTTCACCCAGTCCCGGTTCTCCCGGCTGCTTGTCTACCGGGATACCATTGATCAGGTCGTTGGCGTTCTCCATCAGAAGGATTTCTACATCAACGGCAAAATGACCGATCAGCCCATCTCCCAGATCATGACGGAGCCGCTGTTCGTCTATCAGCACACCAAAATCCGGGACATTCTGAAAACGCTCCAGCACCAGAAGTCCCACATCGCGGTCGTGGTCGATGATTTCGGCGGCACGCTGGGAATCGTCACGATGGAGGACATTCTGGAGGAGCTGGTGGGCGAGATCTGGGATGAACACGACGAGGTCGAGGAGGATTTTGAGAAGCTGGGAGAAAACCTCTACCGGGTCGATTGCTCCGTCAGTCTGGAGGACTTCATGGAGTTCTTCGACGTGGAACTGAAATCCGACAGCGTTTCCGTGGGCGGCTGGGTCATGGAGCAGCTGAACAAGGTGCCAGTCAAGGGAGAGTCCTTCACAACGAAGCGTCTGGAAATCACCGTTTCCGAGCTGGACGCCCACAGGGTATCCTCCATTACGGTCAAGCAGCTGGATGAATCCCCCACCAACTGCGCTTCTACATAAATTGACGAAAAGCGCCGGAATCTTCGTGATTCCGGTGCTTTTTCCTGTTTTGAATTTGAAAAGGCGCACATGGGTTGACATTTTCTGAATATCTGGTATACTGTCCTTAATTTAATAATAAAAGAACCGTCAATGCGACGCGCATAGAAGGGCTTTTAAGTATTTTTATACTGTATTAAAGAAAACGATGCGGCAAAATCCATGTATGAAGGTCTGCGCTTTTCCCGCATCAGAGAAGCAGACGTAAGCAAAAATGCTATGGAATACAATCTGTGAATTCCCCAGATACCGATTGCACTAAAGCGCACGGACGATTTCGTCCGTGCGCTTTTGCCATACTCAGCCATTGGTAGCAATAAAGGTAATATCCTCTCCGTCAGTAAGCTGTTTATATAAACTGACAAAAGAAAAAATGCCGTGAAATTCATACAAATTTCACGGCATTCTGGTCCGAGTGTCGAGATTCGAACTCGAGGCCTCTTGAACCCCATTCAAGCGCGATACCAAACTTCGCCACACCCGGATTTTTGATTGCGTCTCTCGACTGCCTGAATATATTAGCACATCTTCTCGAAAAATGCAACCATTATTTTTCCTTTTTTTATTATTTTTTCGCGGTGGCGTTTGAGCACCTCATTGCGCCGGTTTCCAAAAGTATAGACCTGTACCGGACAGGCACAGCTTTTCCGGGTTTTCCTTTGACCGTGCTTCTGCTGACAGGGTTATCAGGCTCCTGGTCGCCGAAACCACATGCACCTTTACCAGCACCTCCGTCCCCGGGATCAGGGGGCGATGGTAGTTCACGCTGAGCTGCACGGTGGGCGCGATCCCGGCTCCTGTTTTCAGGCAGTAGGGGATCAGTCCCATCGCCTGATCCAGCACCGTCGCGCCGAGACCGCCGTGAAGCGTCCCCGCGGGGTTGCGCATCCATGTTTCCGTCCGGCAGAAGAGAAAATAGTCCCCCGCTTCCGGGTCGCATTCCAGCAGTTCAAAATGCAGCATGTCCCCAATGGAGCCGGGGGCAAACTCACTGACCTGTGCGATCCGGCGGCGCAGGAGCGCCGCAGTCTCACTCGCCGCGCTCACTGGTGATCACCTTGCCGATGTTCCACAGGTGGATGACCTTCCGCTCGGCTTCGGCCTTCTCGTCCTCGTCCTCGTATTCCACGTACACGGTGTGGGCGCTGCAGTCCGCGCACTCCACCTGTACGTTCCAGCCGCCCTCGTGCATGAGCAGACCCGCGCCCCGGCAGATGGGGCATTCTTCCAAAATATATTCTTCCATTTGACGTTACTCCTTATCTGAAAATGGTTTCATTGGTATCATAAATTTCCACCCGGCTGTACCGGATAAAATCCGGCGCGAGGTCGGGGATGTATTTGTTTACGGCGGCGCCCAGCAGCATGGGATTCAGGGATGGATTCTGGCAGCAGACCCGCGCCTCAAGCTTCAGGACATTGCCCAATACCGGCGTGGCGGAAAATTTTCGTATCATGGGGATGATATTCTGCTCCACCACGCCTTTTTTGCCCTTCTTTTCCACGGTCACTTCCTCACGGGAAAACAGGGCTTCGATCTGCTCCGCCGCGTTCTGCGGTACGCCTGCGTCGTATTCCAACAGCACGGCGCAGTCGAGATACGCCAGATTCTTGATTTTCCCGCCGCCGGCGTACACCGAGAGGACGTGTACGCCCTCCACAAGCGCCTGATTCAGCCGGGTGCAGATTTCGTCGCACGAAAATGCGTCCGTTTCCAGCTCAAAATCCAGCAGCTCGCATCGGCTTTCCACGCCCAGGCTCAGGGGCAGGGCGATGGACACCGAGGGGCGGGGGTTGAAACCCTGGGTGTGGGTCAGTGGCAGTCCCGCCCGCTTGAATGCCCGCTGGAACAGCCGCATCAGGTCGAGGTGGGAGAGATACACGGCGTTGCCCGTTTTCTGAAACAGCGCTCTAAGCATCGCACGACACCTCCCGCAGCAGTCTTTCCGCACCGCAGCCCGCGCAGCCGTGGCGGCAGTCCGGGGTGATTTTCGCTTCGTAGGCGCGTTTTCGTTCCAGCTTCAGGAACTTCTTTGTCACGCCCACGTCGATGGTGTCCCAGGGCAGCAGCTCGTCCTCGCCGTAGCCCCGGACGGTGTAAAAGTCTCCGTCCACGCCGCATTTCCGGAAGGCGTCCTGCCATTTGGCGTAGTCGAAATATTCGTCCCAGCCGTCCAGCCGTGCGCCGTTTTTCACGGCTTCCTCGATCACCGCGCCCAGCCGCCGGTCGCCCCGGGCAAAAACCGCTTCCAGCTGGCTTAAGTCCGGCGCGTGATAGTCGTATTCGATGGACTTGGAATAGAAATGGGATTTCAGCAGACGGCAGCGGCGCAGGTACTCCTGGGGCGTAATCTGCTTTTCCCACTGGAAGGGCGTGTGGGGCTTGGGGACGAAGTACGCAGTGGCGACATGCACCCGCAACCCCCGCTTCTTGTTCACGGCCTGTTCCTTCCAGGTCAGAATCACCTTGTACACCAGCTCCGCAATGCCGAGAACATCCTCGTCCGTTTCCGTTGGCAGTCCCAGCATGAAATAGAGCTTGACGTTGTTCCAGCCGCCGGAGAAGGCATTGGCACAGGTCGTCAGAATTTCATCCTCGGTCAGATTCTTGTTGATGACGTCCCGCAAGCGCTGGGTTCCCGCCTCCGGGGCGAAGGTCAGGCTGCTTTTCCGGCCGCCGGCCTGAAGGCGTTCCATCAGATCCCGGGAGAAGTTGTCCGCCCGGAGGGAGGGTACGGAAAGATTGATCCGGTTTTCCGTGCAGTAGGGAATCAGCTTGTCCGTCAGCTCTTTCAGCCCCCGGTAATCGGAGGTGGACAGGCTGGAAATGGTGATCTCATTGTTTCCGGAAGCGCGCAGAGTCTCCACTGCCTGACGGTAAAGCACCTCCGGGCTTTTCTTTCGCACCGGGCGGCAGGAGAAGCCCGCCTGACAGAATCGGCAGCCCCGGATGCAGCCCCGGAACACCTCCAGATTTGCCCGATCATGGACAATTTCGGTGGAGGGAACGATCATTTTCGTGGGGAAATAGGCGCTGTCCAGGTCTTCGATGATGCGCTTGGTCACAGTCCAGGGCGCACCCTCCAGCGGCACGATGGCGGCAAGGGTGCCGTCTAAGTTGTATTCGTGGCGGTAGAAGCCGGGGACGTACACGCCGGGAATTTTTGCCACTTCATGGAGGAAGGCATCCTTGCTCCAGCCCTCGGCCTTTGCCCGGTCGTAGAGCTGCAAGATTTCCACGGTGATGTCCTCGCCCTCGCCCAGGGAGAAGAAGTCGATAAAATCCGCCAGCGGCTCCGGGTTGAAGGCACAGACGCCCCCGGCGAACACGATGTTTTTCAGCCCATCCCGGTCTTTGGAGCGGAGGGGGACGCCCGCAAGGTTCAGCATATTCAATATATTGGAGTACGCCATTTCATAGCCGATGGTAAAGGCAATCATGTCGAACTCCCGGACGGGGGTCTGGCTTTCCAGCGCCCACAGGGGCAGAGCATTGTCCCGCATAGCCTGCTCCATGTCTCCCCAGGGGGCGAACACGCGCTCGCACCAGACACCATCCATTTGGTTCATGACGCCGTAGAGGATACGCATTCCTAAGTTGGACATGCCGATCTCATAGGTGTCCGGGAAGCAGAAGGCCACGCGCACCCGGACGTCCTTCAAATCCTTTTTGATCTCGCCCCATTCTCCGCCGGTATAGCGTGCCGGTTTCTGCACGGTGGGGAGAATGCGCTGCATCCGTTCGGTCATAGTGATACCTCATTAAAAAGTTCTCCGCCTATTGTACCCCGAACCGTGTCAGTTTGCAAGGCCTTTTTCGCAGGAATGCTTTGGCTGTCAGCAAAGCTGCCGCCGTCAGGGGCAGCATTCCCAGCTTCCAGTAAAATGTGGCCGTCAGTGCGAGAGCGCCCAATATCCCCAGTGTTCCCCGTTCCGTCCAAACAGCAATGCGATTCGCCCGTTTCGGGCAAAAAAGCACCAGAGCGCAGCGCAGCGCCCGCCCGCCGTCCAGCGGGAACACCGGCAGCAGATTGAAAGCCCCCTGCACCAGTGCGCAGACCGCAACCCGTGGGAATATCCGGAAAGTAAGCACCAGCAGCAGACTTCCTGCGGGACCGGCCAGAGCGCAGACCAGCTCTTTGCCGCTGCTCAAGGGTTCCGTCTCCATCACCGCCCCGCCCGAGCCGATGCGAACGCCCCAGATCCGCCCGCCAAGAAGGAGTATTGCCGCCCCGTGGCACAGCTCATGGAACGCCGCCGCTGCCAGCGCGGACAGGAGCCAGTTCAGAGGCAGTGTCAGCAGCAGAAACGCGCCCATCAGGCAGGCGGAAACGTCAACCCGGACAAAGTCCCGCATTCGCAAAAATCTCCCGGCAGAAGTTCTCCACCGCGCTTCCCACCGGCGCTCCGGCATGCAGCTCCCGGGTCAGTTCCGCCCACGCGGCCGCCGTTACCGCGCTGTCGCCGGGAAGAAGTATCTCCTGGAGCGCCTGCGTCCCTCTCGGCCAGAATCCGCCGGCGATCAGCAGAAAGATCAGGAAGCAGACCGCCGTCAGCAGCAAGGCTCTGTCCCTTCTTTGCCGAATCTGCTTTCTTTTGATTCCGGAAGAAGCATATTCCACCCGGTAACTCATGGAAACCACCTCGGGAGAGTGTATGAACGCGGCGTGATAAAAATACGGACAGGCGGAAAAAGCGGCGGTTGGCACTTGACAATGGGGAAATAATTCATTATAATACCAGAGTTAACGGGGTGTGGCGAAGCTTGGTATCGCGCTTGGTTCGGGTCCAAGAGGCCTCGGGTTCGAATCCCGACACTCCGACCATGGCGAGTGTTCTTACAGCATTTGAAAAGCTGTGAGGACACTCGCTTTTT
>ENA-UOJL01001700-UOJL01001700.1-human-gut-metagenome-genome-assembly--contig:-P47-NODE-1700-length-21526-cov-7.258442_pt1 | contig 21526 bp, 33 predicted proteins | sample MGYA00242347_ERZ723894 | MGnify/ENA metagenome assembly ERZ723894
TTTTGTTCTAAACTTAATTCCTTTACTTCTTCATATAAAGAAAAGAAGATAGGATCTGATTCTTGTTTTTTATTTAATTCTTTTTCTGGATTTCGTATATCAGACAATCCTAAAAGATAGTCTGTTGATACATTAAAATAATCAGATAATATTTGCAAATAATCGTTATTTATATTTTGATGATTGTTTTCCATTTTTGAAATCGCAGCATAACTTATATTAATTGCTTTACCTAATTCTCTAACCGTTAATCCTTTTTCTTTTCTTAACATTTTTAATTTATTCATAATAGTCTCTCCTTGTTTCATATTTTAAAACAAACTATAGCACAATTATAAACAAAAATTAAAAAAAGTAAACATTTGTTAAAAAAAACGAAACAAAACTATTGACAAATTAAATTTATTGTTATATAATCTTGTTGATGTTTCTTTTTAAGAAACAAAAAATGACTAGATGATACCTAGTCGCTGGAAATAGAATGCTTGAAAGTCCAGCCGTAAGATTTATAGCATTGGTAGAAAGAATGATGGGGAATGTTTAAAAATCAGCAAAAAAAATGGCAATTATAAGTGCATACTTATAAGCAAAAATTATGAAGAAGTAGAAGATATAATCAAAAATTTATGTAAATAAAAGGAGGTTAGAAAATGAATAGAATTGAAAAATTAAAAAAATTTTTACAAAAATTTTATCCGAACTATCAAGCGTTTAATACGCGAAATTTAGCTGGTGACGCTATGTATAACGTTTATACAGAAGACGGAATTCAAGTCGATGAATGCTTTGAATGGGGATATATTGAAATATTTGGATTAACCGAAGAAGAATTTAAAAGTCTATTAGACCCTACATCTTTTTTAGGTCAAAACTTAAAAACGTTTGATGAGTATGTAGAAAATGAAGAAGTAAATTAAGGAGGAATAAAATGAATGTATTTAAATTAAAAGGTTTAATGGCTGAACATGGAGAAACACAACAAGATATTGCAAAATTATTAGGTATAACAGCCACAGCGTTTGCAAAAAAAATGAAACAACCTAATAGGTTTAAATTTGATGAAGTTAAAATTTTATCTCAACATTATAAAGTTGATATAAATATTTTTTTAAAATAAATGTTTCTAAATTATACACAAAAAATATAAAAAAAATAAAATAAGAAACAAACTGTGCTAGGCAGAAAATAAAAACAAATGAAAGGAATATCTTTCTTTTTTATTACCTCAAACAGATTCCTAGCGTCTGTTTTAAATGAAAGGAGTAAATATGGATTCAAAAGAAAAAGAGCAGATAAGTTTAAGATTACCTGCTCAATTAAAAGAAGAATTAATGAAAGAAGCATATAAATACGGATACAGTTTTAATGAATATATTTTAATTCTTATTCATAAAGCTCGTCAGTATTAACTTTGATTTCACCATGCTCTTTTTCGTATTCTTTAACAACATTTTTTAGAATAAATTCAACTTCTTTATTAAAAGAACGTGAATTTTCATCAGCAATATGTTTAATTTTTAAATATAGATCATCATCAATTCTTAAATTTCTTTGTGGTTTTAAAGACGGCATAATATTCCTCTAGTTGATTATTCGTAAAGGTTATTGGTGTCGATTTTAATTTCGCCATATTGCTGTTCATAATCTTTAATAAAATTAGTTAATATTCTAATTAATTGCTTATTAATAGATCTATTTTCTTTTAAAGCGATAAATTTAAGTTTTAGATACAGTTCATCAGTGCATCTAAAAGTTCTAATTGGTTCATATTTTGATTTGTTTTTGTTCATATATTATATCTCCTTTTGATATCAATATTATATCAAAAAGAAATCATAAAAAATAGTATCAAATTACTTGCAAAATGATTTCATTAAATATATAATTCTATTTGTAATACAAATGATATCAACCAAAAAGGAAATAAGGAGGATAAAATGGAAAAAATATTAGTAAGAATCCCAAAAGATTTAAAAGATGAAATTGTAAAAGAAGCTAAGAAAAAAGGAATATCAATAAATGCACAAATGTTATTTATTATATGGAATTGGCATAGAACAAATAAGCCAACTGACGAGTCTTTGTAAATTAAGACGAAACCTAGAGCATATTAGCTCAATGGTCTTGGCAAAGAGTGTTTATCCAAGCTCCCTCTCCCAAAAGTATGTATTTTGGCTAAACTTAATTGAACACAGTTCAACTCTTTGCTACATATAAAAAAAACAATCTCATATGATGAAAAGGAGGAAAGAAAAAATGGAAATAGAAAATTATAATGGTATTGAAATATTATACAAGATTTCTAAAGAAGAATCCTTAAATCGTATGGGGTATTTCTTTTACGAATTTTTAGAGAAAAAAATCAAAGAAGGAGTAATTGAAGTAAAAGAAGGCAAAATTTTTAAATTAAAGGAGGAAAGAAAAAATGGAACTTAAATGTTCAAAAGAAACAAAACCAACCAGTTTAGGTTTTGTAATTCACAAAAATTACAAGAAAGAGCCGATTGAGATATTGGTAGTTGGAGCATCTGCAGTAAATCAAGCGATTAAAGCTATTGCTTTTGCAAATCGGTTTTATGGCATGAAAATGACAATTGCTCCATTCGTAAAAACTTTAGAAATTGATGGGGAAACACGTCATGCGATGTGTTTAAAGGTGATTTAAATGCTAGAAAAATTAGAAATAAAAGAGTGGCTAGGATTAAATGCCAAATTACAAAACAAAAAAAATGCTTTAAGGCAAATGCTTGCTGAAAAAGGCGTTTTACAAAAAGACTCGATTAACACATATGATAATTATAAATACTTTAGTGAAGCTCAGTACAAGAAACTTTTTACCGAACTTTTTAGCAAAGTAAGGTTAGAACTTAAATTTACAGAGTTAGCATATGACACATTTGAAGGAAGTGCGAAACAGTCTAATGGCAGAATGCCAAGATTAGAATTTACTTTATTTGATTGCGAAACAGGTTTTTACGAAAAAACTTGTATAACAGGAGAGGGGATAGATAAAGGAGATAAAGCAGGTTATAAAGCTTATACAGGTGCTTTAAAGTATTATTTGGCGAACACATTTATGGTAGCTACAGGGGATGATCCAGAAAAAGAAACACCTGATGAAAATATGAATACAAAAAAGGTTCAAATCAAACAAGAACCAAAAAATATTGATGATACAAATAATCCATACAATTTGCCAAATTTTAAACCTGTACCAAAAAAGATTAATGAGCATCAATTGCAAATATTACTTGCCCAAAACGAAACAATAAGAAATTGGGCAATCAATTTGTGCAAAGTCAATGCTCTAAACGAATTAACTGAAGAACAAGCAAATGTAATTTTAGACAAAATGCGAGAAAAAGGAGTAATAAAATAATGGAATTATCAATTATAAAAGATGGAAATTTATAGGAAGAAATCGTCAAGAAACTTGTTAAATTTGAAAAGCAAGTAAAGAAGATCGAAGAACAAGAAAAAGCCTTAAAAGAGGCTATTTTAAAATCAATGGAAGATAATGGCATTTTAAAATTAGAAAACGATTTGCTATCTATTACTTATGTTGGAGCAACAACAAGAGAATCTTTTGATAATAAAAATTTTAAAAAAGATTATGAAGATTTATATAACAAATATATAAATATAAATCTTGTAAAGCCATCAATTAGGATAAAAATTAAATAATGGAAAAATGGGTAATAAAAGATCATGAGTTAACTTATGATGATAAAACTCACTCTTATTTTTGCGATGGGAAAAAGTGTATTTCCGTAACGCAATTAATAAAACTTAAATTTCCAAATAAGTATAAAGATGTCGATGAAAATGTATTAAAAGCTGCTGCAAAAAAAGGTAATGAACTTCATAATGCAATTGAAGTTTTTGAAAAATATGGACTTGAAAGTGAATATTTAAAAGAATTTAGAAATTATCTTTTTTTGAAAGATAAGTATAAATTTAAAGCATTAGAAAACGAACTACCAGTTATTGTACCTTATGAAGATTTGTTTATTTGTGGGCGGCTAGATTTAGTTCTAGAAGAAAATGAAGAACTAGGAATCGGAGACATTAAAAGAACAGCAGTTCTTGACAAAGAATATCTAACCTATCAATTAAATTTATACAGATTAGGTTTTATTTATTCATACGAAAAAGAGCCCAAATTCCTGCGTGCAATATACTTGCGAAATGATGTAAGGAAATATGTAGAAATTCCAATAAATGCCAAATTTGGGCTTGATTTGATAAAAGAATATCATGAAAGGAAGATAAAATGAATTTAGTTATTTTAATAGGTAATTTTTGTAAAAACGGAGATTACAAAAAAATAGAAATAACAGGAAGTAGTGTTTATAACAATACTATTGCAGTAAAAAGAAAATTTAAAAACAAAGATGGTGGATATGAAAGTGATTTTGTTAATATTGTTGCTTTTGGAGCACAAGCAGAATTATTAAATAGATTTTGTTGTAAAGGAACAAAGATTGCTTTGCAAGGATGTTGGCAAACAAGAACATATAATGATAATTTAGGAAATAAGCATTATGTTAGCGAATTACTTGTGGAATCTATTACATTGTTAGAAACAGTTAAAAAAGAACAACAACCACAAAATGTTCAGCAAAGGGAACAGGCAGATTTAAAAAAATTTGAAATTTCAGATTTGGATCTTCCTTTTTAGGAGGTAAGAATGGAATTATATAATGAATTACAAACTAAAATTCGAGAATTGAATGCATCTGTTTTATTATTGAGAAGCAATGGAACTAATCTTGCGGAAGCAGAATATAATTATAAAATTCTGCTTTCCCAAGAAGCTTTAAAATTAAGGGATTCTAAAATGCCTGTATCTATGATTTCTACAGTCATTTATGGAATTAAAGAAGTTGCTAATTTACGTTTTAAAAGAGATGTCGCAGAAGTTGTTTACAATGCTAATCAAGAGAATATAAATAGTCTAAAATTACAAATTAGAATTTTAGAAAATCAAATACAAAGAGAATTGGGGCAAACAAAATATGAATAGTATTATACAAAACGAAAAAGAATGTTTTATTTGCAAAACTAAAAAAAAATTACAATGTCATCATATTTTTTTTGGCAAAGGTTGTCGACAATTAAGTGAAGAACATGGACTTAAAATATGGTTATGTTTTCATCATCATGTTGGAACAAAAAATGGAGTTCATTTTAATAAAAAATTAGATAATGAACTTAAAAATTTAGCTGAAAATGTGTGGCTTGAGAAAAACAATAAAACAACAAATGATTTTATAAAAATCTTTGGTAAAAATTATTTGTAGGAGTTGTTATGGCTAGACCATTTAAAAAGGGTCTATCGTATTTTCCTTTAGATGTAAAATTTTTTGATGACCCAAAAATCCAAGAATTAATAATGGAAGTGGGTTATCTAGGAATAGTTGTATACCTGCGAATTCTGACTTTAGTGTACCAAGAAGGTTACTATCTCGAAATAAGCGTACAGTCTCTTGCTAGGCTTATTTTTCGAGACATAAGGGGACAAAACCTTACTAAAGTAGATAGAGTCATTGAAGTAATTTACCGAATAGCGGAGTGCGAATTAATTGATAGTAACCTCGTCGCAAAAGGCATTATTACATCAAGCAGCATCGAAAAACAATGGTTGATATCAACTGCCAGGCGTAGGAACATTGACAAATCTAAATATTGGCTTTTAACGCAAGAAGAAGAACAAGAGGCATTAAAATGCACAAAATCGTCAATGTCAGAATCTGCCCGAATTATGTCTAAATTTATTAATGTTGACAATAATCTAGTTAATGTTGACAATAATCTAGTTAATGTTGACAATAATACACAAAATAAAAAAGAAAATAAGATAGATAAAGATAAATATAGGATAAAAAAAGATAACCAAACAATTAAAGAAAAAAAAGTAGGATCTCCTATTTTAAATTATTATACAACTGTTTTAATAGATAACAATTTCATTTCATTATATGATTTGGATATTGCAGAATATAACTATTTTTTAGGAGAACTTGCTACACATTATAATTACAGAAAAATATTATCTGCAATTAAATATACAATTGCAGAAATCAAAAAAAGGCAAGATAACATAGATGATAAATTTGCTTACTTTAAAAAATCTATTTTAAATGGATTAGAAAGATTAAAAAAATTAGAAACAAAGGAATCACTAGATTTTAATAATACAAATAAACTATATGATTTCTTTGGCTTTAAAGAAGAAAAAAAGGAGAAAGAAAATGAAAAATGAATTATTGAAAAAATTAAGAGAAGATAAATCTTTATCACAAGATGCTCTTGCTAAAAAAATAGATGTCTCACAATCAACATTATCAAGTTGGGAACTAGGAATTAATTATCCTAGAACAGTTGATTTAGAAAAAATATGTTTAGAGTTAGAAACGACTCCAAATATATTATTGGGTTTTACTGAATACAATGACGATTTGGTTAGAGAATTATTTAATGCAAATCAGTTAATTGAAAATTTGAAACTTGAAAATCAAAAACTACGGCTTTTGATTGGCAACATGACAATTGAAAAGGAACTTGGAATATGAACAAAGGAGATCTTAAAGATTTTTCTTGGCAGAAATATGTAGATTGGTGCAGGTTAAACAACTTGTTGCCATTAAGATGGAGCTCAAGAGAAATTTATATGAAGAAATATGAAAGATAACGAATTACTGGAAATTGATCGAATTGAAAAAATTAGATCTATCAATAAATTATATGATTTAGAAAAAAATGCTTATTTGTCTTTTTCTGGTGGTAAAGATAGTACAGTTTTGCATTATTTATTAGATTTAGCATTACCAAATAATAAAATACCACGTCTTTTTATCAATACAGGTATCGAATATGAATATATTGTTGATTTTGTAAAACAACTTGAACAAAAAGATAGTCGTATTCAAATTGTTAATTCGGGTGTTAATATTAAGAAAATGCTAGAAATTGAAGGATATCCATTTAAATCAAAAGAACATTCTTTAAAAGTTGGTGAATGGCAAAAGGGAAGTATAGCCAAATCTAGTATTTATTATAAAGAAATGTCTGGAAAATCTCGCTATGCTTGTCCAAAAAAATTGCTATATCAATATGAACGAAATTTTAAATTAAGGTTATCTGATAAGTGTTGTTATAGATTAAAAAAGGACATTTTCCATAAATGGGAAAAAGAAAACAAAAAGCATATTTTAATGACAGGTATGCTTGCCGAAGACGGTGGTCAAAGAGCAAATCTAGTTAATTGCATAATTACAAAAAAAGATAAAGTTGTTAAATTTCATCCTTTACTTGTTTGTTCTACAGATTGGGAGAATTATTTCATTGAAAAATATAATATACAACTTTGTAAATTATATTATCCACCTTTTAATTTTAAAAGAACTGGCTGTAAAGGATGTCCTTATTCATTAAATTTACAAGAACAATTAGATATTATGGGTAAATATTTGCCCGAAGAAAAAAGACAATGTGAAAGAATTTGGAAACCAGTATATGATGAATATCGTAGAATTAATTTTCGGCTGAAAAATCAAACAACAATTTTTGACTTTATACCACAAGAAAAAATAAAATTATTAGAATTATTTGGTGGCATTGGAGCATGTACTGCAACTTTAAAAAGGTTAGGTATTGATTTTGAAGTAGCAGACTATGTTGAAATTGATAAATATGCAGTCGCAAGTTATAATGCTATTAACAAAACTAATTTTGAACCACAAGATATAACAAAATGGGATAAAGACATTGAAGTTGATTTGATAATGTCGGGAAGTCCCTGCCAAGATTTTTCGCTTGCTGGGCTTGGTAAAGGTGGAGACAAAGGAAGTGGCACAAGATCATCCTTAATGTATGAAAATATTAGAATAATAGAAAAACTAAAACCTAAATATGTTATTTGGGAAAATGTTAAAAATCTATTATCTAAAAAACACATTCATAATTTCAATGCATATTTAGAAGCGATGGAAGAACTAGGGTATTACTCATATTATCAAGTTTTAAATGCTAAAGATTATGGCATTCCACAAAATAGAGAACGTGTATTTACAGTATCTATTAGAAAAGATATCAACAAGTTATTCACATTTCCACCAAAGCAAGAACTTAAATTAAAACTTAAGGATTTGCTAGAAGATGAAGTTGATGAAAAGTATTATTTGAGTGGTGAACAAATTGCAAGAATAGTTGATATAGAAGGACTAGTATCAACTGTGATAGAAAATCACGGGACAGTTACAGCAATATTAGAAGGTGATACAAATAGGACTATTTGTTTGAACTCTAAAAGTGGTAGAAACGGAATAGATGGATTACAACCATCAAGAAAAGATAGAATTTATAGCAGTGATGGTATTGCTTGTACAATAGCAACAAATGATTTTTATAATCCAAATTATTTAGTTTCCTTAATTTTAGCGTATAAAATAAGAAAATTAACACCTAAAGAATGTTGGAGACTTATGGGTTTTAATGATGAAGATTTTGAAAAAGCTGCTAAAGTTAATTCTAAAACACAATTATATAAACAAGCAGGCAATAGCATTGTTGTCAATGTATTGATGGCAATATTTAATAATTTATTGAAAGGAAAGTAAATATGAAAAAAATAATTGAATATACTTTTAAGGGGAAAACAGAGTTGGGAACAGTTGGTCAAGCAACTCTATTAAAAGATGATTTAGGGAATGAATTAAAAGTTGGAGATGTTGTATTCTTTCAATTTGAAGATGGTAGTAAAATGTTTGGGATAAGTATTGTTATTTCAACTAAAGAAAAAAATAAATTTATAAAAGTATATTTTGAATGTTGAAAAATACTAAATATACTAAAAAGGAGACAAAAAATCGAGGTGAAGTAAATGAAAAAAGTATTTAGTAAAGAAAAATTTATTGAGTATGAAGGTATGAATAGTTATTTACAATGTAAAGATTGGGTAGACGAATGTGATGGTTTAACAGCAAAAGAAATGCTTAAAAAACGTTATAGCTTTTCTCCTTCTTGGATGATTGAGGTAGATGAATTGGCAAGTAAAAAATATTTAGAACAAATAGCCAAAAGCGAAGGAGTTGATCCATTTACTAAAGAAATTAAATCAAATTCTTTACTATTTCCTGTTGCTTTTCGTGAAATATTAAAGGATTTAGAAATATTAGAAACTTTAAAGAAACATCTTTTTGTAGCTGATTTAACTATTGATTGTTTTATTAGTGGAAATCCAGACAATAAAGATATCAACGAAAACACGAACAAACCATTTTACGAAAAAAAATTTAATGAATTAAAAGAATGGATAGAAAAGCCAAAGGAAAAAAATTCGCAATGATTCTAAAGAGGTAAAAGAAAAATGAGCAAAAAATATATTATTAAAAAGTATAATTATGAAAATAATTCCTACTTAACAATAGGAAGTTATGATTCTTGGAAAGAAACAAAAGCATTTTTAGAAAAAGCAACAAAAGAACATCAGATAGTGTATTTAGAAATAAGAACCAATTTAGAGGGGTTAATATAATTTTGGAAAAATGTATAAAAATAAAAAAATTTTAAAACCTGTTCCTACCGAACCAATTCGTAAAATTTGTGGAGATTGCTACTATAATGGGTTTTGCAAAAGAAAAATAAAAGAATGTGTTTATTTAGAGGAGGAACAAAAAAAATGCAAGACAAAGGATTGCAAGAAATAAAAGAAGATTTTTACAAAAGATATTTAAAATTAAAATTAGAATTAGATACTCTTGAACAAGAAATTGAAGTTTTTAAACAAAAATATGACAAGGAATTGTATAGTGGAATGAAAGATGTATCAGGAGTAGATTATTCTAAAATAGTTTTACCTAAGCAATCCAAAGATATTAATGAATTTTATCAAAATTTAATTAATTTAGGAAAAAAAATACGAGAAAAAGAAAACTATCGTAATATTTTGAAAGATGTGATTGAAAAAATCGAAATAGATTTTAAAAAATATGCACAAAATTTTAATGATTTGGAAATGAAATTATTTGTTGAATTATATATTTACAAAAAACCAATTAGCCAAATCATCTTGTTAAAATCAAATGATGAAAGATATTCTTATAGACAATTATCAAGAATTCATAAAAATTTGAGAAAAAAAATGAAAAATTATTAAAATTTTTTTGAAATGTCCTTGAAATGTCCTATATAAGTGTGTTATAATAGTATCGGTCAAATACTGACCACTGAATCCGTCGAAAGCATCCTATGGGTGCTTTTTTTGTTGCATAGAGGAGGAATTATGAAAATTATAAATTTAAAAATTGATGTTTTGAAACCATATGATAAAAATCCAAGGAAAAATAAAGAGGCAGTAAAGTATGTAGCTGAAAGTATAAAAGAATTTGGCTTTAAACAACCAATTGTAATTGACAAAAATAATGTTATTGTTTGTGGACATACAAGATTGCTTGCTGCAAAACAATTAGGTTTAAAAGAGGTGCCTTGTATTTTGGCAGATGATTTAACCGAAGAACAAATTAATGCTTACAGATTAGTAGATAATAAAACAAATGAATTTGCAGAATGGGATAACGAATTGCTAAAAGAAGAATTATTTAAATTACCAAGTCTAAATATGAAATTATTTGGCTTTGAAGAGGAACAAAAAGAAGAACAAATTGCAGAAGAAGATAATTATGAAGAACCAGAACAATTAGAACCAATTGTTAAAAAAGGGCAAGTTTGGCAATTAGGGGTGCATAGGCTTATGTGTGGAGATAGTACCAAAAAAGAAGATGTTGACAAATTGATGGATGGCAAAAAGGCTGATTTAGTATTTACTGACCCACCTTATGGTATGAAGAAAGAAAAAGACGGAGTATTAAACGATAATTTAAATTATGACGATTTATTAGAGTTTAATAAACAATGGATCCCGTTAACGTTTGACGCTTTAAAAGATAATGGCAGTTGGTATTGTTGGGGAACGGATGAGCCTTTAATGGACATTTACAGCCATATATTAAAGCCAATGATTAAACAAAAACTAATTGCATTTAGAAACCTTATTACTTGGGACAAAGGCAACGGGCAAGGGCAATTAAGTAGCGATTTTAGGATGTACCCCGTTGCAGACGAAAAATGCTTATTTGTAATGGTTGGTGGTGATAGCGTACAAGGCTTTTGCGTAAATCAAGAGGACTATAGTGAAAGTATGGATAAGGTAAGAGTTTATTTAGAAAATGAAATAAAAAAACTAGGGCAAAGCGACAAAGTAATAGCAAATGCTTTAGGGTATAAAGACGGGCGAACAGTTAACCACTGGTGGAGTAAATCACAATTTGCATTACCTACTAAAGAAAATTACGAGGCTTTAAGAAAATACGGTAAAAGTGTTTTAAATAATAATGACTTTCTTAAAAAGGACTATGACTTTCTTAAAAAGGACTATGACTTTCTTAAAAAGGACTTTTATGCTGGACGATCTTATTTTGACAATACACACGATAACCAAAACAACGTATGGCACTTTGAAAGAACCAGCAACCAAGAACGAGAATTAACGGGCAACCACGCAACGCCTAAACCTATTGCATTATGCAGCCGTGCGATTAAGTCAAGTAGTAGAGAGGGCGAAATAGTATTAGACGTTTTCGGTGGAAGTGGTAGCACCCTTATAGCTTGTGAGCAATTAAACCGCAAATGCTATATGATGGAATTAGATGAGCATTATTGTGATGTTATTATAAATCGTTGGGAAAGTTTTACTGGAAAGAAAGCAGAGTTGATAGAATAATGGCTAGGGAAGATTTAATTCCTTTCAATAAGTTAAGTGAAGCAGAACACAAGGAAATAGCAAGTCGAGGTGGAAAAGCTAGTGTTAAAGCTAGAAGAGCTAAAAAAACAATGCAAGAAATGCTTACTGTTTTGATGTCTGCAAAAATAAAAGATCCTATTTTAATTCAAAAATTAGCAGATAAAGGTGTTAAGCCCAAAGATATGAACAATCAATCTGCAGTATTAGTAGGTCAAATGTTAAAAGCCATTAATGGGGATACTAAAGCAGCAGAATTTATTAGAGATACGTTAGGAGAAAACCCTAATAAAATCCAAGTTGAATTTAATACAAATGGAACAACAGAAGCAATTATTTTAAAACTTGAGGAGCGAAAGAATGGATTTGATGAAGAAAGAGAAGACGCCACTAATAGTAACTGATAAAATGCTTGATTGTATTGAATATGGTTTGCGGTCTAAAAGTTGGTTAATGGCTTTTGAGGGTAGCATTCGATCAATTAAAACAACGACAGTTATCCAAATGCTACATTTTCTAGTTCAACAAAGTGATGAAATATTTCATCTCATTGGAGCTCAAGACAATAATTCAATTAAAGACGTTATCCTTCAAGCGAAGTTAGGGTTAATAACTCTTTATCCAGAATATTATTCTTTAGAAAAAGATGAAATAGGTGGCTATTATGTTTTAGCCAAATGTGACGTCAAAAATAAGCCAAAAATAAAAAAAATACTTTTGTGTGGTTTTGGTAATAAATCACGTTGGAAAACGATTAATGGGCATGAATTTGGCGTCATTTTGCTAGATGAAGTCAATAATGCAAACAAGCAATTTGTGGATGAATGCTTTGCTAGACAAACAAATGTGGATAATCCTAAAATGTTGTTCACTTTAAATGGTGATTCGCCTACTCATTGGATATATCAAGAATATATTAATCATTGCAAGATATTGGGTAATGCTCCAGCAAGTATTATTGCTGAAATGTCTCAAGTAGAAAAAATTGAAGGATACTATTATGTTCATTTTACAATGTACGATAATCCAACAATGACAAAAGAAAAAATCGACAGAGCAGAATCAATTTTTCCCAAAGATTCTTATTATTACAAAATTAAAATTTTAGGGGAAAGAGGAACAACAGGAAAATTAATATTTAACGATTATATGACAGCAGAAAAACATATAGATGATTTAAGTAAAATTATTTACAATGAATATGTAGTAGGAGTAGATATAGGTTCCACAAGAGCATTAAATTCAATAAGCTTAGTAGGTTTTAAAGACAATTATACAGAAGTTGGAATAGTTGACAAAGATTCGTTTAAACAATGTGGATATGACAAAAAAAAGGAACTGTTAATAAATACAGTTCTTTTTTGGCGTGACAAAGGAAGAAATATTAGATGTGTTTCAGTTGATAGTGCAGAACAAAATTTTATTTATGATTTAAAAACAGCATTTAAACCATATGGAATTGATGTCATATCTTCGTATAAAGCAACGATTAAGGAAAGATGCGATTTATTAATAATTTTGTTAGCATTAAGAAAAATTAAATTTAATAACACAAAAGAAGGGCGTGAAGTCTATCAAGCTTATCAAATGGCAAAATGGGTTGAAGGCAAAGAAAATGAAGAAAGAGAAGATAATAACGATCCTATTAATGACATAATGGATTCGGTTGAATATGCTTTGACTAGACATATGAAAAAATTACTTTCTTATGTTAAACAAGAAATAAAAGGAGAAGATTATGGGGCTAAAAAATTACATGACTAGAAAAAGGTTAGATAAATTAGAAAGGGATTTGAAAATGTTAAGAGATAGATATAATTTTGATGCATCTAAAGCAATTGATTTAAGTGATGTTTTGGGTTTGGATGCTTTTACGAGAAGAATACAAGAATATCAAGTTTGGAACAGTGGCAATGCTGTGCTAATTAATTATTTTTATAATAATAACGGAAGCAATAATTATTTAAACTATTTTTGGTTGGATGCCCCATCAAATTATATTAAACGACATTGTGGAGTTCCTAAATTGATTTCAAATAAAATGGGAACTATTTTATTTGGTGGAGGTTTTAAACCAATAGTAACTGTTTATAAAACAGATGAAAGTGGAAATGTTACAAAAGAAAAAGATAATAATGTTACAGAAAATGCTCAAGAAGTTGTAGATGCTTTGTTTGAAAAAACTAAAATATTAAAACAATTCCATGCTCAAGCAGTAAAAGAGTCATGGTGTGGTGAAAGTTTTTTAAAATTTAATTACGACTTGAAACTATCTCAATTTCCAATTATAAAAGCATATGATTTAACTAAAGCAGAAGCAATAGTAGAAAAAGATATTACTACAGCAATTATTTTTAAATCGTGGTTTAATAAAAAAGAAGACAAAAATAATATGAAAAAATATCGATATGAAGAAACTTATACTACTGATAATATGGGATATGCTGTAATTTACAATAAATTGTATGAATTAAAAACAGATGGCAAAGAAAATGAAGTACCATTAACAACTATTCCAGAAACTAGTAATATTTTGCCTGAATATCGTTTTGAAGGGTTAAAAGGAATGCTAGCCTTTCATAAACCAAATAAATTGCCAAATAATGAATTTCCAGATAGTGTTTATGGTGCAAGTGATTATCAAGGTGCAACAGATACTTTTGATGGCTTAGATGAGGTATATTCTGAATTTGTTGCAGAAACAAGAAATAATAAAACAATTAGATATATTCCTACTGATATGATTCCACAAGATGAAAGTGGTGTACCATTATTAAATCTTGCAAAATGGATTACAAATTATCAGAAAGTAACAGGAGATCAGGACCAAGGAACAAATAGTGAGATTCAAATTCAAGAAATACCTGATAAAACAGCTTCGCTTGCTGAAAAATATTTAAAATATTTAACAAACGCAATTAATCTTGCTGGGCTTAGTCCACTTGCACTTGGTATAACAGGTCTTGAAGCGATTAATGCTGGTGAAACTAGCCAAAAAGAAAGAAACAGAGTCACTTTAGAAACAAGAAGTGACAAAATTAATAATTATTGGAAACCTTTTTTAAAAGAAGTAACTTTGCAACTTTTAAATTTTAACAATTGGTTGGTTAAGACAGCAGGAGCAAAACAAGAAGGATTAGAAGTTGATAAAGTATCGTTTGAAAATGCTGATATAACTTTTGATTTTGGAAATTATGTTGTTGAAAACGAAGACAATATAATTACTCGATGGGCTAATGCGAAAATGGGAGGTTTATCATCAATTGAAAATGGTGTAAGACAAATCCATCCAGATTGGACAGACGAACAAATTTTAGAAGAAGTTACAAAGATAAAATTTGAAAATAATATCGGTGTTGATGATCCAACTTTATTACAAATGGATTTGACAGAGGAAGATACATTTACAAATGGCGAAGATATTGAATAGTCCCAATCAAAATGTAGCTGGTGAACATTTAATATTACTACAAGATGCGATTACTAAAATTAAACAACTTATTTTAAAAGGTGCAAGTAATGAAGAAATCAATCAAGTCATCAATAATTATGTAAATAAGTTTGTAGATCCTGCAACAAAAAGAGCCTTCCAAAAAAATTTAATTCAATCCGCAAACAAAATGATGTATCAATATAATTACAATACAAATATTTTAAATCAGTCATTTATTCAAAAAGTTGTTAAGCATTATAATTTAGGAACAGGAATGACACAAACTAATCAAACCTATACTATTGATTTAAAGGCAATTTATGGGGAATATTTAAACAAACAGATAGACCAAAGAAAAACTATAGAAGAATTTAGAAATCGCATTACTGACACAAAATATGGCTCTGTTTTAATTAAAAATTATGACAAGCAAGTTAAAGACCAAGTTAAACTTTTAGCAAGTGAACCTGCAAAATATGTTGCAAAAGATGGAAGAGCAATTAGTTTAAGAAATAAAGTAGAAATGGCTGTAAGATATGAAGCAAATCAAATGGATCTAGCACAATATAAACAAAATGGCATTAAATTAGTATGGACAAGTTCGCATGCTGATGCTAGTCCAAGGTGTGCACCTTTTCAAGGCAAATTGTGGAGTTTAGATGGAACAAGTGGCATAATTGATGGTCATAGATATCAACCAATTGAAATTGCTTTAGATGCAAATGGTGGTAATTCAATAATTAATGGCTATAATTGTAGACATTATTTAATTGAATATGAAAAGGGTAGTACTGCTCCTAGACAATTTACTTCAAAAGAAATTCAAAAAGAATATAAAATTGACCAAAGGCAAAGACAATATGAGAATAGAATTAGGCAATTAAAGACCGAAGAAACGCTATTAAGGCAACAAGGTTTTGCGAAAGATGCAACAAGAATTAGAAAAAGTTGGCAAAATTTAAATAAAAAGTATGAAGAATATTCAATCAAGAATGGAAGAGCATTTTATAGATGGAGAACACAAATAAGCGAAGAGGAGAAACAAAATAAAATAAATAGTCTTGACAATACAAAAAAAGATGATATAATTGAAAAAGTAGAACCTATACAAATAGAGATTAATGGAAAACTAAAAGACGATAAATGGGTAAATAAAGCATTTGAAAATGCACAAACAACCGACAAAACTATTGCTGAATTATATAATCTTGTTGGTTCTAAAAATAAAGACTTAAAATTTATACATTCATCAAAAAGAGCTTATCAACAAGGAAACACAATTTCTATTAATAACACAGATACATTTAGTGGTAAGATGACTGCTTATCACGAAATAGGACATTATATAGATCAATTGGCACAAAAACAAGATGGAGCGTTTTATTTAGGTAGAATAGGTTCAATTGAAGAATTGAAAAAATCACTTACTATAGAAACTTTTGATGATTATACAGGTGAAAAAATAAAAGAATTATTTGAAAAAATTTCACCAAAAATTTTAGAAACTCAGAAAAAAAGTTTTGAATGGAAAACAAATAATTCTAAATTAGCCCAAGAATTGTATGATTCTAAATTAAGTGAATTAAGTGGATGTGTTATTAAAGAAGGAAAAGTTCTTGAAAACCCAAATAAATTGCACGTTAGAGAAATAATGAAGTATAGTAAAGAAGCTGAAAAATATAGCAAAAAGAAATATGAGCAAATAAAAGAAAATGCATTAAATTTAAAAAACGGAGAAGAAGAAAACAAAAATATATTATTTTATGATATGATAGATGCAATGACATGTGGAAGAGCAACGTCAAAAGAAAATATAAGAAAAGGATATGGTGTAAGTTGGGGACATGGTTCTGGATTTAGAGATTTGGAAACTATATCTGCTGAATTGTTTGCAAATTTTATGGCTTTAAAAGTTCAAAATGGAAATGAACAATTAAATGAATTTAAAAAATTGTTTCCAAAAACGTATGACTCTTTGGAAAAATATAAAGATATTGCTCTAGAAAGGATTAAAAATGAAAAATGATGAAATTTTAAAATCAGGCGATAATATTTATGAAAAGATGAAAAAAACAGCATATGATGAAGGTGGACAAGCTTTATTAGAATGGTTGGCATTAGAATTTTCTATGTTTGTTTCTTATTCTGAATTACAGGATAAATTATTAATGATGTTAAAAACAGAAAATGGTAATCCAGACTATGTAGAAAAAAAGATTGAAATTCTAGAAAAAGCAATTAAAGATGGTGAAATAACAATGACAGAAGAAAATAGAAAATATTTTGAAGATTATACAGATTTATAATATTAAAGAACACTTATTTTGCGTTCTTTTCTTTTTGCCCTAAACATGGCATTAAACTGTTTCAGGCAGACTCCTCCTGCCTGTGCCTTCTAAATAATAACAAGACTCCAGAAATGGGGTCTTTTATTATACATCGTGAGTAAACACGTTAAAAACAATGAATGATTAAATCTAATAGTGGTCATCCCACTTAAAAAAATGAAAGGAGAAAATTATGTCATTAGAAAATTTAAAAAAATTAATTGGTGAGGATATTTTTAATCAATATATCGCACCAAAAATTGAAGGAAAAGATTATTTTTTTGCGGAAGGGAAAGATTTTATACCAAAATCAAGATTTGATGAGGTTAATGAAACAAATAAAGAGTTAAAGAATCAAATTGCTAGCAGAGATTCTCAACTTGTCGAACTTCAAAAGTCTGCAAAAGGAAATGAAGACCTCACAAAACAAATTGCTGAATTACAATCGGCAAATGCAAAAGCAAAAGAAGAATACGATGCTAAGATTCTTCAATTGCAAAAAAACTACACCTTAGAATCAATACTCGCTAAAAGTGGTGCTAGAAACCAAAACGCTTTAAAAGGAATGTTAGATTTAACAAAATGTACTTTTAAAGATGGAGTATATAGTGGGTTAGATGAACAAATTGCTCAAATTAAAAAGGATAATGATTGGTTATTTACTAATCAAGTATCAACATCTGCAGGAAGCGAACATCATGGTTCTGATGGTGGAGGAGTAGACGAATTCGAAAAATTTAGAAAATTATAAAAAAGGAGATTAAAAAAATATGGCAAATTCAATAGCAACTGCAGTTCGTTATTTTAATAATGATGCAGAATTAGAAAAAATTTATCAAGCGTATTCATATACAGCAGATTTTATCAAACCAAATGTAGCAGTAGGTGCTAAAACTGTTAAATACAGACAAGTTAGTTTAGGTTCAACAGTTTTAGGAGATTATAATCGTGAAACTGGTTATACTAGAACAAACATTAATGTAAGTTGGGTGGAAAAATCGTTAACGCAAGATAAAGGAAACGTTTTAAGACTTGACAAAATGGATGGAGAGGAAGCACAAAGTTTAGAAATTGCAACAGTTGGTCGCAAATATATTCGCGAAGTGCAAATTCCATCTGTTGATAAATATCGTTTTACACAACTTGTAGGAGCAACTGGTTCTAAAGTTGCAACAGGAGCTTTAACAGCAGATACGATAGAAGCTGCAATAGATAGTGGTTTAGATTATTTATATGATTTAGGAGTTCGAGAGAATTTAACTTTGCATATTGCAACTTCAAAGGCTAGATTATTAAAACAAGCAGCAAAATCAACTGGTTCTATCTCTACTGGCTCTTGGGGTGGAGATTTATCGGTAAATGTTACGTTGTACGGAGATGCAACTAAAGCTAAAGTAATTCAAGTTCCAGATGATATTTTGGGTGAGGGAATTGATTTTATTTTAACTGCAACACCAGCATTTGCTGCATTTGCTAAATATCGAGATAATGAATATTTTGACAAAATTCCAGGATTTGGTAGTAGAATGACTGAACTTGATTTAGGCATTTATCATGATGCTTGGGTAGAGCCAGGAGCAGAAAAAGCAGTTTATATTCATAAACCAAGTGCTAGTCAAGCAAGTTCTGAAACAGAATAATAAAAAATGAGCCACAATTAGTGGCTCTTTTCTAATGAGGTAAATATGAATTTTGAAAAAAAGTTTTTAGAAAAATATGGATTAGAATTAAATGATGTTGTTCCAAATGGCAATTTTGAACAAAACAAAGTAAAAAGATTTATTGATCAACAAATTGAACTTGTGGAAACTTATTGCAAATCAAAAAATGTAACATTTAATTATAAAAATTTAACAACCGCAAGAAAAGAAGTTTTTGACGATATTGTATTAGATCAAATGTATTGGACGTTAAATACAGACGATTATTCTGTTGTAAGTGGAATTGATTTAACAACAGGCATGTCAATTCCAATAATTGAACTTACAAGTAGATATATTTCTCCCACTGTTCAAATAAAATTGAAAGCAAATGGATTTTGCTTTAGAGGTTTAGGCTGTTGATTCCAAATGCAAGATTAAGAAAAAAAATTGTGAGTGAAGATGGACAAATTATTGGGCATTTAGAAGAATGGTATCCATTAAAAGTTGTATTAAATAGTAATGCAAGAAGTGAATCAATTGGAATTGCCGAAGGATTAAAAAGTGGTAAATTTACTGCAGTATTTACGACTAGAACAACTTTACTTGATAATAATGCATCTAGAATCGAAGTAGATGACAGAATTGACATTTTATTTAATAAACAAAGTAGAATTGTTAAATATGTTGAAGAATCACCTAAACAAATTGGCAACAGTAAAATTTATTTTATTGGTGTAGAATAATGGATTTATTAAAAAAAACTGAAATATGTGCATTAATATTAGAGACAGCTTGTAGAATTTATGCACCAAAAGATTCTCGCACTTTGTCAAGAGATGCAATAAAAAGTGCTTATGAAGATGGAATGTGGCAAGTTGTGATTGGTGGCGAATTAGCCCCTTATGCAGTTTATACCAATGAGGCTTGGATTAGCGAAAAGTGGAAAGGGGCTCAAAACCCTAATGAGGGTTGGATACAAAATGCAATAGAAGCAGTACGTCCTGCAATAATAGGTATTTTTGAAGGCACTTATACAGAAGAGGAAATTGCAGAGTATCAAAATAAACTAAATATTTTAGCAGATGAATTAATAGAAAAAAGAGAAAAAGGAGTGATTGATTTTGACATTCGAACAACAGTTTAAGAAAGCGTTTAAAAGCGATTTAGAGGCGATTTTAGGGGGTAAATTCAAACTTTATACAACAAATGATATAACTTTCAAGAATTACAATAAAGGCGATATTTTAGCAGTTATCAAGACAGGTCAAGGCACCACTTCAGGTGTCGAGAATGTTTTAGCCACTAATATTATTACAACAATTACTTTTAAATGTGAAAGTATCTTTTTACAAGAAGTACTTTCGATATTAAGTGAGTATGTAAATGGTATTAATGGCAAATATTTTGAAACAGAAGATGGTATCATCTTCAAACTTGGTCTTAACACGCCTTACACTATTGGTTCACCGACAGTAGAAAATGTAGGAAATGACAGTATATATACTAGCATTTGCCAACTTGCAGGAAGTGTATTTTATTCCAATTTAGCAAAGCCAAGCGATAAGTTTTTATATTTTGGTGAAGAAAAAGTTAAAATTGAGGGAATACAAAATTTTCAAGACAACACACTTTATAATTTCCAATTAAGTGATGGCACAAGCGATGAAGGAGTACAAAGTTATAATGGATTAACAAGAACTATTACAATTAGTTTTTATAATTCAAATAACACTTTTTGTAATTATTTAAAAACAATTAATTTAGCAGGAAAAATTTTTAAATTTCAAAAAGGAGAAGATGAAACAATTAATGTCGTTTTTAATAATAAAGTTTTAATTGAACAAAATGGTGTTGAAATTTATACAATTGTGTTGGGGGTGGTTGATTAATGCCAGCAAATAATACAGAAATTAGAATACCTGTTGTTATTGAACTTCAAGCAAATAAGGGAACTAATGTTAATCAGCCAATACGAAATAATGCAACAGGAACATTAACAAGAACAGAAGTTACAGGTCAAGCAATTTCAGCAGGTTTTTTAATCCAAAGCGGTCAAAAATTGATTGCAGCAACAGGTAATACACAAGTTTCAAAAGCAATTGGTGATACCGTTAAATATGGGACATTAGGTATAAGAGTTTTGAGTGGAGATGTAACAGCTTTAGCAAGTATGGCAATTGATTTGGCTAGCGAAGCAATAAAAAAAGTTAACCAACTGCGACAAGAAGCAGAGGTTAACAATCAAATAAAATACAACCAAATAAAAAATGGTCGTGTATTTTTAGGAAGCGGTCAAATTCAAGTTACTACCGATTGGATGGGT
>ENA-UOJL01001709-UOJL01001709.1-human-gut-metagenome-genome-assembly--contig:-P47-NODE-1709-length-21440-cov-12.992752_pt1 | contig 21440 bp, 30 predicted proteins | sample MGYA00242347_ERZ723894 | MGnify/ENA metagenome assembly ERZ723894
AACACGATGCCCGAATCCTCATGCACGGTGACCTTCACCTCACCCTCGGACTGCAAGTCCTGAAGTTTCTTCTTCGTGTTCTTCGCCAACTCGTCCGCCTCGGCCGACGAATAGTCGTACACTTGGGCAATCTCGTCCAAACCCTTGAACGTCTGGGTTTGGGTGACGTTGCCTTTCGAGTCCGCATACCAGTGGCTGACGATGCGGTTCCTCAACTCGCCCTTGCCCAAGCCGATCATGTGGTTCGGCTTGCGCCACGTGCGCGATGCGTCGAAATCGATGAGGTCGCTGTCAATCGAGTCGCCGTAATGCGCGACAGGCTCAGCCCAGATGTTGACCCGGCCGGACGCATAGGCAAGCCTGAGTTTCAGTCCGTTGGCCTCGCACATCTTCCTCAAACCCGTATAGCAGTCCGTGTACCGGTCGAACTGGTATTGCTTGATGGTCTGCGCGCCGGCAGTGGGCGAGTCCACCGCGTCGAACACGCCGTCAAGGCCGACGCGACTGATGAGCGAGCCGATGACCGTGCTGGCCGTGCCGCTCACGGTGAGATAATCCTTGCCCCTATCAGGCTCCAAAATCTTGTTCGCCAACATGCCGTGCCACGTGCGACCGCCGTAGGTGAGGGTGCTGCGGCCGTCCTTCAGCGAGTCCTTCAGGGAGTCCACGACGCCACCGCACTCGCCGCCGTCGAAATACACGTAGCTACCGGCATCGATGAGCCTGTCCACGGTCAGTTCGAAATCGTTCTCGTCCGCGCCCCACGCGGCGTCGAGCGTGAAGCCCTCAAGGCTGGCTTGGTCCACGTGGCTCGCATCGGTGACGATCAGTTCCACCATGGTGGCTCGCTTTCCTCCTGATAGACGGTCAAATCGACGCCGAAGCCGCTCCACTGCACGATGGAATCGCCAGCCGGTATCGGCTGGAAGATGTATTCGCCCCCGTTGAGACCGGTTCCGCGCCGGCCCTTGTCGAACACGTTGGTCTCGTCGCCGTTCTCGGCGGTCATGACGATGGTGCGACGGCCTGCAATCGAGGTGACGGTCACGTAGGAGCCCGAGGGTATGTCCATGTCGAGCGCGTACGTGTTGCCGCCCAACGTGAGTTGCGGGTTCGACACCGGTCCGAATATCACCATCTGGAACGGCATGGCAGTGGGCATGGGATTCGAGGCCACCGCATTCCTCGTGGTCGCCAGATAATCATGCGGATAATCATGCGGATAGTCGAGGTCCAGTCCGGGCGTGAGCGCGTCGCTCCAGAAGTGCTGCGATTCCCCGGCCTTACGCCAGATGCCGTCAAGCATGACCACGGTGAGCTTCTGCTGGATTATCACCGGCGTGATGGTCTGCGGCTCCGCCTTGACCACGTAGGCGCGAGTCGTCCAGCCGTCAGCATCAAACATGCCAGGCGTTCCTGCGGCAACGTCGGCATCGAACAGGCGGCGCGTCCAGTCCACCTTCTCCGGGCAGCGGACATAGGTTAGGTCAAGCTCGGCCTCGCGCGCCGTACGACTTACTCCGGTCAGACTCCGGTATCCGAGGGTGTACGACCATTCGCGACCGCGCAGCCCATCCGCCGTCTGAGCCCAGATACCGGGCCCTTCCAGTGGGATCGTCTCACTGGTCGAGGCGCATATATAACTAAGCGATCGCATTGCGTATCACCCTTCCGAGTTCACGACCATCCACCTCGATGCCAAGCTTCTCCATAATCAGCGGTAGGTCCGCGTGCAGCGCGCGCAGCTCCGACAGGAGTTCGCCGAGCAGTTCGTCGGACGATGGTTCGCCGCTTGTGGAGACGGCGGTTCCAACTGACTTCACGCCGTATCCGGCAGCTACGCCCGGGGTCGTGAACCGTGTGCCCGCGATGTCCGAGGCCATGCCGTTCATGCTGGACATGACTGCGGCTTGGCTGTTGCTGATGCCCTGGGCGAGGCCGAGACCGATGTTCCGGCCTATCTGGTCGCGGAACAAGCGTGACGGCGAGTGGATGCCGAGCATGTTCTTCACTTTGGCGATGGCATCGTTCACGCCGCCGAGAATCGCGGACGCGACTCGGCCTATACTGCCGGTTATGCCGTTGACGAGGCCGCTGACGATCTGGGAGCCTATGGATGCCATACGGCCCGGTATGGATGCAAGCGTGTTGACCAGATTGCTGAGGAACTGCTGGCCCGCCCGCAATGCGCCTGATGCCATGCTGCCCGCGAACGAGCCGACCGCGCTTATCGCACCGGAAAGCCCGGCACTGATGCGTCCGGGCACCTGCGAGATGTAGGAGCCGATGGACGAAAGGAACCGTGAACCGGCGTTGACCGCGTTCGATGCCATTTGTCCGACGAAGCTGGCAGCGGCGCTTATGGCCCCGCTCAGCCACGAGCCGACGTTCGACGGAAGCTGGGAGATGAACGTGCCCACGTTGCTGAGGAACTGGGAGCCAGCGGAAAGCGCGTTGGCACCCATCTGCGCGGCCCAGCTCGCCACCGACGCAACAGTGGAGGTCAGCCAGTTCCAGATATTGCCCGGCAGTTGCATAAAGAACGTGCCGAGGTTCGTGAGGAATTGCTGACCCGCAGAAATCGCCTGAGAGCCGAGCTGTGCGGCCCACAGCACCACGAACGTGATGCCGTAGGCGAGCCAGTAGGCTATCGTCGCCGGAAGATTCGTGAGGAAGTTCGCTATGTTCGAGACGAACTGCTGGCCCGCCTGCAACGCTGACTGGCCGAAGCTCACCGCCCATGTGCCAATCGACGTGATGAGGTTCGACAACGCCGTTCCGATTGCGGAAGGCAGTTGCTGGAACCATTGAATGACTGATTGGATCGCGTTCGGAATCGTCTGGGTGAAGAAGTTGGCGATGTTCTGGCCGAGACCGGTGACGAACGCCACCGCCGACTGCCATGCGGAGGAGAGGAACGCCGTGAACGATGCCCACGCCGCACGGCCCGTCTCCGTCTGGGTGAAGAACCAGATTAGCCCGGCCACGAGAGCACCGATGGCGGTGATGACGAGCATGATCGGGTTCGCGTTCATGACCGCGTTGAACGCGGCTTGGACCCCGGTGGCCGCCTTGGTGGCGACCCTGCCCTTGATCATGGTCGATGTGAACGCCTTGACCGCAGCGGCGGCTCCCTGTGCGGCCTGTGCGGCCTTGATCGCGCCAGCGAACACCTTCAATGCGTTCGCGGCCGACGTGATGATGCCCGCGACCTTGAACGCGGCGAAACCCGCGCCGATGCCGACGATGGCGGAACGCACGACGTCACCGTGCGCGCCGACCCAATCCCCGACCGACTGCAGGGCGGAGGCGAGGGATTTGACCAACGGCGCGGCGGCGTTGAACGTGTCGCCCACGAGCTGGCCGATGGAGGCTGCGGCTCCGCCGTTCTGGCCGACAGCAAGGAAACCGGTTACTGCGTCTGCCAATCCCTGCCCGAGCTGCGTGAGTCCCTTCCACAGTTCGCTCAGGGATGCGAGGAACGCCTGCACGCCGCCGCTGTCGGAAAGCGTGCCGATGAAGATGCTCACGTTGCGGGTAAGCGCGATCCACCAGTTGACGAGAGGGGAGATGATGTTGTTCAATCCCGTGAGGAAGTTCTGCAAGCCCCCGCCATTCGTGACGACATCGAGCAGACTCCCGCCGAACGCCTGCGCGTTCGCCGACAGACCTTTCAGATACGTTCCGAGCTGGCCGAAATCGGACTGCCAGATCGACACAAGCGGCTGCGCGGCCTGCGCCGCCTTGCCGAACCAGCCTTTCACGCCGGTGACCATGCCCGCCGCCGCGTCACCGATTTTGCCGAACTGGCTGCTGAAACCGTTGATCGCCCCGGCGATGTTCTCCACTCCTACGGCCTCGATGACCTTCTGCACGGCCTTGGCGACACGGTTCTGCACGTTCTCCATGGCCGTGCCGATGCCCTGCGTCGCGTCCTTCGCCTGCTGGGCGAACGAAGCGTATTTGCCGAAACCGTTCTGGTTCAGTTCCATGACCTTCTTGTTGAAATCATCGAAACTGATTGACCCGTTTTTCATGGCCTCATACAGGTCGTTTGAGTTCTTCCCTGCGCCCAGCATGGCCTCGGCGACCTGATTGAGCTGGCCCGGCATGGCAGCCTGAATTGAACGCCATGCCTGCATGTCCACTTTGCCGGCGCTCAGCATCTGCGTGTACTGGGTGAGCGCGTTCTCCTGCTCCATGGTCGAAGCGCCGCCCGCAAGCATGGCGTTGTTGAACGCGAGGGCGATGTTCGTGGCCTCGTCAAGATTCGATGTCAACGGGGCGAGCTGCTGCACCATGCCGGTCATGGCCGAACTCGTGGTAGGCAGACCGTCCAAGGCGTTCGAAATCTTCTTGATGGATGCGGCTGCGTCCTGCGAACTGTATCCGAGGTTCTTCATGACCTTCGGGAAGTTGTTCATCTGGTCGGCGCGGCTGACCGCGTTGCCGATGCTGCCTGAGATGACGCTCATGGCCTTGGTCGTGACGGCGGCTGCGGCACCGATGATGCCGCCTTTGGCAAGCAGACCGGAAGCGAAGCCCTTGCCGGCCGTTTCGCCTCCCTTGCTTCCCGCGTTACTGGATGCGTCGCCGAACGCTTTTTCAATGGCCTTGCCGACGCCATCCATGGAGGGCACGATGGGCACATATGCGGTGGCGAGATTATAGGCCATTGTTTCGCCTTCCTCTGTTCGGTTATGGTTGTCCGGTCTGCGGCCGGTTCTCCACACGGTTCACGGTCGTGAACCGTTGGCTCATGAATCGGTCGAGCTGTTCGACGCTCATGCCAACGGCCTTGATGGTGCGCGTGCGACGGATGGTGTTGCCATCGGGTTCTGGGTTCTCTGATCCGGCTTCCATGGCCGGGCCGGTTGCTTCCGGCGTGGCGTGGTGTTGGCCGGGGCGTGGCAGCGGCCGGGGTCGCGGGCCGCGTTTCCTCGGGTCGCCGTTTGCCCAGATCCACTGGTTCATCTGTTCGATGCGCAGCACGGCCAGATACTGGTCGAACGTCCACGCGCGCGGCGTGTCCAACGTCTGCCAGACGAGTGAGCCTGCGGGGAGGTTCGCGGCCAGTGCGGCCGTCTCCAACGGGTCCAGGTCGTGCATGCCGAGCCCGTACTCCCTTCTCATGTCCGCCGCCAACTGGTCAGGACAGCGGTCGAGCAGGAGCACGAGCGTCATGAGTTTGGGAAAGCCTTACCCATCTCCTCGAACAGCTCGGTCAGGAAGGTGCCCATAGTTTCGCCGTCGATGCGCCCGTCTGCGCCTCGCAATCCGTTCTTGACCTTGTCGTATGAGTCGCCTAACAATCGGCGTAGGAACGGGATGATCTGCAAGGCGTTGCCCTTCGGATCGGCCTGAAGGTCATAGAGCGATTCCATGAACTCCCAATCGTCCAAAACCTTCGGGTCGATATCGATATCGATTCCACGGACGTTGACACGGCGAACCGTATTCTTGGACTGCTTGTGGTCCTGTGGTCGTCCTGCAATCTGGCTGACATTGGCGCGGCGGTGGTTTCGGTTGCGTGACATTGACGTTCTCCTCGAAGAAAAAAAATCTCTCCTTGACGGTTAAAAAAGAATTCCCCTCGCGGCAAGGAGAGAATGAAGGAATCCGCGAGGGGACGTGTTGGCTAGTCGAGCCGGTGGATGCGCGGGGTCAGGTCGATGTCCACGGTCTTCCCTTCGGCGACGAACACGCTGACGGTGTAGGTGCCTGTTTCGAGCTTGACGGACGGATTGCCCAGTGAGTCGTGACCGCTGATACTGCCGCCGAACTGGGCTCCGTAATTCCAGCCGTTGCTGTTGTCGCACGTGAGCATGTAGGTGCCCGCGTCCAGTCGCACGGATACGTTGATTTGCGCCCACGCGGTCGCCGTGCCCTTCACGTGCACGGTGTGCCCGTCCCTGCTGGTGAACGTGACGCCGTTCATGGTATAGGGCAACAGGGAAGCGAACGAGGGCACGAGGTTCGCTAGCTCATAGCCCCCCCCCTCAAGGCTTGTGACATCGGGTTTCATCCACTCGTGCGCGGTGTTCCCGAGTTCGAGTTGGATTTTCAGGTTGCCCGACACGCTGCCGGCCGTGACGCCGCCACGCAAGATGCGCAGCTCGACGCGTGTGGTCCCCTTGGGGATGGTGACCACGGTGTTGTTTTTCCCCTGATAGACGCCGCCGAGGCTATTCGCGTTGGCGTAGATGCCGATGACCAGGTTTCCGGGCACATCGCCCGTGTAGGAGATGATGAGAGGCACGCCAACGATGCCTTCGGGCACGTCGAACCCCCAGCGCACGCCCTTGTTCAATGGCACCGATTCGGTGCCGCTGCTGAAATCAAGCGACCCGTCCTGCGCCACGGTGACGGTCAGACCGTTGCCCGACGCGGGACCGTAGGCGAGCAGGTTACGGGATTTGACCGTGACCGGCACCTTTTTGCTGATGTTCGGATTGGTTGTCGACTTGATGGCGATTGTGGTGGTTCCGGGTTCCACACCGGTGACGCTTACCCCACCACTAAATACTTCATCAGCCATGGTTCACTCCTTTTCGAGAAATCGATGCGATGGACTTGTCAGCGACAGTCGCGGTCACCGTCTGGTCTGCGCCCTCCGGCAGCACCTTGACGTCGAGGCACGCGGTCTCGCCGACCCTGAGTGTCAACGACTCGGGCGTGACCTGGATGCCGGTGGGTTTGGACGGCAGCGGGGCCGGCAGCACGGCCTCGCCCTTCGCACGCGCATACGAGCCATTGACCGTGCAATCCACAACAGTGACCACCTGACCGGTCTTGCCGTTTACCTGACCGTCCAAGGGGAACACGGTCCAACCGAACGCGAGGTCTACCACCGTGGCGCTTTCAACGACCGGTTTCGCGTCCGCGCTGGTTATCTTGTATCGACGCTGAAGGCCGGATGCTGGAGCCTCCGACACATTGACCTGCTGGCCCCCTTCACGGGCCGAGACAGTCACAGTCAGAGGCGTCAGCCTTTTGGGATACCGATATATTCGATGGAGGTGACACCATCTCCCATGTCGTTCGCGGCCACAGTGAGGTCATAGCCGAGCACGTCGCTCGAATGCATCTGGCGGTCGCCGAATTCGGAACGGGTTGCGGAACCGATGACGGTACGGTCCTTCACGTTGCCGGTTGCAACGATCTCGAACACGAGCGAGACCGGTGTATCGTCGGGCATCTGATGCTTGATGACCATGCTCTTGTCCTTGCCGGTCACCGCGTCGTTGCCGTAGCGCATCTGCGCCGCTGCCTTGCGCAGGAACTCGATGAGCACGAACTTGTAGGATTCGGCGTAGCTGGAGATGACCTTCATCACGGTCGTACCGTTCGCGTCCTTTACTTCGGCGGTGTCGGTGTCAGTCGTGTTGGTGATGCCGTCCTCCGACAGGTAGCCGATGAGCTGGAAAGCGGGGTCGAGTGCGCTTTCCGAATCGGTGGGCAATGCGGTGCCGACGGGTGCCGCGTACGCGTAGCCGCCGACCTTGAACTTGCCGAACGACACGTTTGTGGAATCGTTCTTCGTTGTTGTTTCATTAGCCATGATTAGGCCCTTTCTGGAAATGATGCTCATTCGTCGGTCTTGACGGTGAGCTGGATGAGTATCTGGTAGCGTGGCCGTCCGTCCGGCATGGGGAAGTCGGTCAGGCCGGTGATATCCCAATCGGCCACCTCGGGCAGTTCAACGATGCGTTTCAACCGTGGCAGCACGAGACGCTGTGCCACGTCCGAAGCCTCCCAGCGTGAAGCGGCCCACACCTGCACAGCGATCAATGGTCTCGACACGAACCGGCCTTCCGAACCTCCCGTGCGTTCCACGGTGACGAACGGGATACGGTTCGTGGCGCTGGATTCGGCGGGAACCTCGAAGCTCGCGGGATAATCCTTGAGTTCGGGTGCCGCGTTGAGCCAGTCCATGACCAGCTTCTCCGCGTTCATCAGCCGCCTCCCAACGCCTTGGCGAGCGTGTCGCGCACGGCGTTATCGATGCGCGCGGCGAGATTATCCGTATGCACGAGCACCGTCGCGCCCTTCTCGTTCGCCCGCGGGCCCTCCGCCGTGTACGACGGCTGCCCCGCGTGAGTCGGCGCGGCCATGGAGTTGGCGCGGGCCGCGATCTTCTGTGCCTCCGACAAGGCGGCGCGAGCGCCCTCGTTGCGCCTGTACGCCTGGAATGCCGAATAATGCAGTTTCACCCGTTTCATGCACTATCCCTCCGCGTCGGTGACTTCGACCGTGAGATTCCATGCAGTCGGCTTCATGCCGCCGCCCAATGGCCTCGGGTCTCCGATCACCTCGTAGTCATGTGAATTGATGCGCACACTCGCCCCGCGCAGACTCCGGTATGCGTAGCTGCGGGGGAAGAGGCAGGTGAATGCAACGGTCACGCCGTCAGGTCGAATCGAGTCGGTGGCGTTGCTCATCGCGCCTGGTGAGACGAGCACGTTGTCCACCGACTCGATATCGACCTTCGTGACTGGCGAGCCGCCGGGGTCGGTCTCGCCGGTCGGCGTGTAGCGCACCACTTTCACGGTCTCGCCCCTCATGACGCCTCCCCGTTTGACAGGTCGATGCTGTAGAAGCGTTGGCCGGTGAGCCTGAGCGCCTTCTTCTGCCCTTTGGACAGGTAGAATTCGCCGCGAGGGTTCGCGAATGTCATGGACTGGGTGAAATTCCCCGCCGTGAGGCTGAGATTGCTGGCACCGGTGGTGTCGAAACCAGCGCCCTCGGTCTGCATGTCGGATGAGATCGCGTCCTTGGCGAGCTCGCAGGCGACGCGTTCAAGCGTCGCCTGCGATATGTTCCGCCAATCCGGGCATTGTTCGCGGAGGAACTGCGAGGCATCGGCCAGACGCTGATCCACATAATCGGGGTCGTCCGGCATCTGCTTCCAGCGTTTGGCCAATTCCAAATGCGTGGCAAATGGGTTTTCTTCCGTTTCATCGACCATGACGGCCTCCTTAATGTCAGAATGCGATGATGCCGAAGCCGCGTGCTGCGGCCAGCAGCATGTCCGCCTGCGCCCGTTCCGCGTCGGTGAGAGGATGCCACCGGGCTTCCAGATCCTCGTGAGGGGCGAACACGGTATTGTCAGTCATCGGACACCACCGTGGCGATGGACTTGTCAGCGACAGTCGCGGTCACCGTCTGGTCTGCGCCCTCCGGCAGGACACGTACCGTCACATTGGTTGTTTCGCCGGCTCGAACGGTGACGGTTTCAGGACTGGTCTCGATGGATTGGGGTGCCGGCGTCACACTTTTGGGGCTGCGATCACGAAGGCGGGGAAGCGCTTCGTCTTGTCGGGCTGCACGTCGTTGATGGGGTTGGCGATTTGGAAGCCGACGCGGAACACGACTCGCATGGCGACGCAATCCTGCTGGGCGAGGTTCAGAATCACCTTGCCGTTATCGTCCGAGATAACCGACTGGTCAAGCATCTTGTAGGTGATGTCCTGACGGATGCCGACCACGAAGTTCGACCAGTCCGCGCCGAGCAGCACGGCCTTGGTGGAATCCCACGCGCCGTTGTCGACCTCGTTGAGATCGAAGCCGTAGAGGGTGGACGGCGCGCCGGAGGCGAGCGAGGGCACGTAGATCGGGGTGCCGTTGGTGTTACGCAGGCCGATAAGCTCCCAGTTCAGGCCCGGCTTGCCGGCGAAGCCGTTCATGGCGAAGCCCTGTTCGGCGAGCTTCTGTCCCATGGAGGCCACGTCCTTGGCGAGGTCCTTGCCCTGGGTGAACGTGTTGCCCGCCGTGATGGCCTGCGGGATGATGCCGTCCGGGAAGCTGGACGGCTTGTCCACGCCGAAAAGGGTCGCCTGGTCCAGCTTGTAGCCGAGCGCGGAAGCCAGACGCGGCATGACCTCCGGCCAGATTGGGATGCCGGAATCCGCGATAACGGCTTCGGGGATGGGCACGATGGCCGCAAGTTCCTCGGCCGTGATGCTCAGGCCCGACCACTTCATCTTCGTGGTCTGTTTCAGGCCGGTATCACCGCCCACCCAGTAGGCGATCGGCTTGGAGTCAAGCACCGGCTGCGTGCGCGTGCGGGTGCTCATGCGAATCTGACGCATACGGGTCAGGGACACACTCGACTTGGGAGCGTCCTGGATAATCTGGGTGGCGTATTCGGTGGGGATGAGTCCGCCGCCGAGGTCGCCGCTGGTGATGATGGAGTTCACGTTGGAAGTCATCGTCATACCTTCTTTCTATGAGGTGGATTATTTGCGTTTCTGCTTGAGGAACTGATCGCGAAGCCAATCGCCGGATGTGTCGGATGGCGCGGGAGGCTGGTTGGATTCGGAGGAGGCGTGCACCTTCGGCTTGGTCTTCTCGGCGATGTAGTCGGCGAGCGCCTTGCCGTTGGCTTGCATTTCTTCGAGGGTGGAGCCGTGGAGCAGTGCGATGGGCACGCCGGTTTCCTTGGAGACCTGCGTCTTCCATTCGTTCTGCTGTTTTTCCGCCTCGTAGGCAGCGTTCTTGGCTTCAAGCTCTTTGATGTGCTTGGCTGTCTTTTCGGCTTCGGACAGTTGGGCCTCCTTGAGCTGTTGCAGTTCGTCGGCGGCTGTCTTGTTGTCCTTGGCGCGTTTCTCCCATTCGCGGGAATGGGCGACGGCCTCCTTGTATTTGGCCTCGTAGTCGATTTCGGGCGGCTTCGCTCCGTTCTCGGTCGATGCCGCCTGCTGGTTGCCGTTGGCCTCTTCGGTCATGGTTCCTCCTAGTGGGTTGGGCCCGTTTCGGGCATAAAAAACCACCCGTGCGGGTGGTTGGGGAAAATCTCAGTTCGAGTGCGACGGTCGTGGCACCCCGTAGCCGTCCTTGTAACGGTCGGGGTAGAGTCGGCGCATCACATAGGTGATCGTGTTCGGGTCGTTGGGATTGTCGGGATTGCCTTTTGTGGTGGCCTTTATCATCCGATAGGTGTCGTCGTCCAGGCCGCCGTTCTCGATGAGGCTGCGGGCGTGCATGTATTCCGAGTACATGCGGTCGGGGTCATAGCCCTCGATGTGAGCTTGGTCCCTGTCCCATTCGGGGACTATCTGGCAGTCGCAGTCGTCGTGGAACAGTCTGAACGAGCCTTTGGCGTATTTCGCGGTCTTCTCGCTGCGGTACACCCAGCCGCGCGAGCAGAGCATAGTGCAGAACGCGCACGTCTTCGCGCCTCTCGGCACGCGCGCGTACCGGGGTTCGGACGGGTCGTGCTCGCACAGGCGGGCGATGGTTTCGCGCCCCGAATACATGACCCAGCGTTGCATCGCGCCGACAAGATACGCCTGCATGGTCTGCGGGTCGGTCCACAGGTGGCCGGCCTGCCAGCGTATCGTCTTGTCGATGCCGTCGCCGGGAAACGAGTCGGACAGGTCGTACTCCCATGATTCGGGCACCGATTCGCCACGGACGCGCATATACCATTCGTAGGCGGCCTGTGCCGCGAGGTCGCCGTATTTGGCGACCAGTTGCGGCACGTAGTCGAGTAGCATGTCACGTTGCCATTCAGGACTGAGCTGTTGCAGCGTCCCCCACAGTTTCGCCAGATCGCGGCGCGCCAGTTCCACCGCCCGAGCTTGGCTGGCTTGCAGCTGGTCCAGTTGCCGGTTGTCCGTCATCCTTGTTGCCTCCGTTCACGAGGGAGTCAAGCACGCTGCGGGTCTCGGCCTTGCGCTTGTCGACCAACAGGCGTGTGATATCGGAATCCGTGTAGCCGAGCTTCTCCAACACCACGTCGGAGTTGGCGAGCCATGGAATGGCCGTCACCTGCTTCACGATGGCATCGGAGAGCGCGGCCTGCGATGGGCGTTCGGGGTCACGCCAGTTGACCTGCAAGCGGTCGAGCTCGTCGCTGTCCTCGCTGGTGCCGTTGAGGATGGCGATGTCCCTCGCGGCCTTGCGTAGCTGCACGCCGATGGCGCGGCAGGCGTTCTTCGCCTCGATGACAAGTTCGCTTTCCGCCGCCATGATCGCGTCGGACGAGGAAGGGCCGGAATCCGTCATGACGCCGAACTGGCTGAGCGGCACGCCGGTCGCGCCGCTCATGCGTGCCGCGAGGGCGCGAAGCATGTCGGTGTGCGGCTGCATGGTCATCTGCGTGAACTGGCCGATGGCGGGTGCCTGGCCGTCCTCGTTGAGGCTGATGTTGAGCATCTTCGAGATGGTGGCTTCCCAGCCGGTCAGCTTCTTGCCGTTCTTGTCCTCGGGCGGCTCGTCCGCGCCGATGAGGTAGCGTTGCGGGCTCGAATAGAATTCGGCGCTTACCTCCATGCGCAGCATGGTGCGCACCGCCGTGTCGGTGATGCTCATGACCTCGCGGCTGATGCGCGAGCGGCCAAAGGGGCGGTTCAGGTCCTGATGGTAGGGGATCAGGTAAACGGGCACATGATCCATGTACGTGTTCTGGGGAGCGTCCGCATGATAGCGGCCTGATTGCGTGCGGCGTATACGAATCGTGTAGCCGGGCATGTAGAGCATGAGTTCGGAAGGCACGATGGTGTTCGCCTGCGCGTACTGTGAGCGGTCGATATCGGTTATCGACAACGCCGCCGACAGGCCGCGACGGGCGTAATCCCACAGGCCGGTCTCATAGAGCGCGCTACGGAACGACACGGACACCTTCGAGCGCAGACCATCCTCGGGTTCCGCGCTGCGCACGTTCAGGAACGAGCATGAGTGAGTGAGCGCGCTGCGGATGGCCTGCGGCAATTCCACGTCGAAGTCGTTGTCTGAAAGAATCGAATCCAAACCCAACGGATCGCGGCTGTCGTCGCCGACTCCGACGAAACCATCGAACACGATGCGGTCGGCCAAAGCGTCCACCGATTTCTGCGGCCAGCCCACGACCTCGCTTATCCCCGCCATGCTGTCCGGCACGGCGATGGACAGATTCTTAAGCTCGTTGCGCCCGTCGTAGTATTTGGTGCGCAAAAGGTTACGTTCGAGCTTCTGGGACCATTGACGTATCATCAAATCCCACGGTTCTCGGCACTCGTCGGGCAGATTATCGACCTGCACGTTTTCAAGACTGGGAATCTGCATCAGAATGCCACCGCCTTCGCTCTTCTTCCCGGATGACGTTTGGAAGTCTTGACGTTCCAATACGCGAGAGCCACCGCTTCCACGGGACTCACGTCGATGTTCTCCATGGACGGCTCGTAGCCGAACCCGTCGCCGATTTTCCTGTGCTTCGCATGACCCACCGCCTCGTCAAGCAGAGGCTGGCCGAAATGGGTAAGCCCATGGTCGTTCACGGCCTGTTCGAGCATCGAACAAGCGTCCGCCACGTCGGAAGGGCGCGGAACCACGATCACTCTTTTCGACACGCCCTTGTCGATGAGGCTGTTGACCAGGGTGGGGGCTCCCACGCGCCCGTCGATGATGATGCCGATGGCGTTGCGCCATCGTTCCGCACCGTTCTTCTCGGCGGTCAGCCAGTCGGCCAGCCAGCCGGTGCCGCCGCGCATGCTGCGCGAGGCGATGACCTCCACGTGCGGCAATTCACTCGACTTGCGGGGCGGGCGCACGCACGCCACGAGGGTGACGTTCGCGCCGTCCGCGCTGAACTTGACCGCATACGAGTTGTAGCCATCCATGCAGGGCTTGTCGGTCTTGCACTTGGCCCACTCGTCAACATCGATATCGGACAGCGCGCCGGCCTGATCGTTCCACCAGCCGAGACGTTCGCGGGCGAAACCGTCCGGCGTCATCTTCTCCGACTCGGAAACGACCACGCTTTTCAACAGGCGGGTGCCGAGCGATGGATTGTACCGGTACCAGCGTTGCTGGTCGTGCACGTCGCCGATCTCGGTCGCCGCCCATTCGAACCAGCACAGGTTCTTCGGCGGCTTGTCGCGATGCGCGTTGCGGCGCATGCGCGCGAACACCGTGCCCGGCGAAGTCGGCGGGGTCGGCGTGCCCGTGTAGATGGTCAACGGATTGCCCGAGGGTGCCGACGAGATGGCGGGCTGTATGGCCTCCATCTGCTCGTCGGTCAGCTCCTGCGCCTCGTCGCACACCAGCACGTCCACCGTGAAGCCACGGCCCGAACTCTTCGAACGGGCGATGAACTCAATGCTGCCACCGTTCTTCAACACGATGGCCTCCTGACCGTTCGTGGCCCGGATATAGGTGACCAACTCCGCCAGTTCGGGGAACTTGCGCGCGTTCTCGAAATAGTATTTCATACGCAGGAAATGCTTGCGGCAGGTCTTCACCTCATGCGCCGTATGCAGAATCTTCATGCCGAGGATCGCGGCAAGGTACAATTCCGTGAACTCGAGAATCGCGTTCTTGCCGTTCTGACGCGGCACCGCGCACCCGCAATCCGACGCCGCCCATTGCAGCTTCGAATCCGTGGCGAGCCAACCCTCAAGCACGATGCGCTGCCACTTGTCCGGCTTCATATCGTAGCCGGCAGCGAGCGCGCACGCCTCTCCTCCCTCGGACTGCACGTGCTTGGGAACCAGAGCGAAGCTAGGTTCCTGTACGCCTCTTCGTCTTGCCACCCTCGATCACCCTCAGCTTCCGTCGTTCGGCTATCTCGTCAAGCGGCGTATGCCGCTCCTGCTTCTGGACTTCCGCCGGCATGATCTGGCTGCGTGCGGCTGGTGTGATCCCGTAATCCTGCAACAGCTTGTTCAGTATGGGCACGCTGGCGAAATTGCCGGAACCCCAGATGTCCGCGTGGATCAGGGCGGCGTTCATGAGGTTGTCCCAGTCGGCCTCCGTCCACGAGTCCGCTCCGGGGGTGGAAGCCAAATGCTCCCACCATCGCACGGTAGCCTCGGGCCATTCGATGCCGTCAGGCAGGTTGGGCTGTACTGTCGCGGTCTTGGCCAACTGGATCACCTCGAATCAATGTCTAGGAGCCGCTGGAGCGGCTAGCGCGAGCGGAACCGGCTGCACGAGAGAAATCAAACTCGCCCTGCACGTATCTCGGACGCATGACAATCACCTCCATCGGGAAATCAGGAGCCGGAGGAACGCGAGCCGCCGCGAGAAAAAGCGCTGCGGATACGACCGGCCACATTACGCACCGCACTACCGGCACGCTGGAACAGGTTTCGCATAATCCACCTCCCTCCAAGCACGAAAATCGGACAGGAAAAAATCAGGAGCCGGAAGAGCGGGAAGCGGTTCTGCTGTTGGCCCGTTTCATCGATAGGTTTTTCTTCGCCCACGGTTTTCCCGCTTTTGCTGCGCGCTCAAGAGTTGGATCGTGGATGGCCCCGGATTCGACCAATTTGCGGTAATCGGCGAGTGCTTTTCTTTGATGTCGGGATTGTTCCTCGTCCTTAAGTGGATAGTAAAAGTTACCTCTTCGGTCAATGGTGAAATCTGGAGTGACCTTGATACCGCGTTCGGCGGCGTATTCACTGAAGGTCTGGGATTTACGCGCCATGAAAGTCTCTCTTCAATGGAAAAGCCGCCCCATAGGGACGGCTTGAACGAAAATATTGTTACCGGTTCACGATCCGCTCGATCGCGACGCGGAACGGGACGCACTCACACGCAGGGCGGATACACCGCCACCGGATGAACCGGAAGAGCGACGTCCATACCCCGTATAGCGGATATCGTTGGTGCTCGCGTAACGGACTCGCCTCATAACTCGCCTCCCAGCTTCCGAGCGACGGCCATGCCGTCCAGATACTTGTCGCCGAGCTTGCGAAGACCGTACTCGGCGAGGAAAGAGTCTTTATCGTCGCGCAAGGGGAATGCGATGGCGAACCAGTGTTCGGAATCGGTCGGATCGACAAGCTTTTCCGGGCTGCGAGCCGAAACCAGCGCCTTGTGCAGAGCGGAGAGCTCGGCGAGGCAATCCTTTTCCAGATCATCGGTGTACTTGACGCCGGCGAGCGGGTCGGGCGTCTTCTCCGCGAAACCGAGACCGCCGACGAACCCCACACCGGCACCGAACGCCACGGCAGACGACCTGGCCGGCTTGTACGGGGCAAGCCTGTCGGCGATGTCACGGTACGCATAGATCCGGTGTTCCTCGCCGAAACCAAAACGCTCACGCCACCGCGTCATCTCGGCGGGGGAGGGGAAGCACAGGCACAACCAGAATTCGGTGTCGGTCGCATCCACGAACCGCTTGCGCTCCGCACGGGCACGCTCGCGGTATTCCTTCGCGTTCTCGTCCAGATTCTCCGGCACCGGCTTCACACGCTTGCCCTTGGGTTTTCTCTTCGAAAAATCGAATTTGAAATCACCTGACATGATCCACCTCCAACAAAGGGAACCATTCAAGCAGCGTCGCGTAATCGTCCGGAGCCTTGTCCTTGAGAACCTTGGTGAACCTCTTATCGATGCCATCGAACGAACGCCCGAACCACGCATAATCACACGGCAGCTCGATATCATGCGATCTGATGCAGTCCAGCACCTCGCCCTTGAGCCAATCCCCGATAGGACTGACCTTCTTGAGATTGCGCCGCCAGTACCCGTACTGGACGAACGCGCCACGACGCTGAATCGAATCGGCGGCGCGCACGCCATCCGCGCACCACGTGCTCTTATCCAAGCCCACGTCGGCGCGGATGAAATCCCACATCTGCTCATACGACGGCTCAGGCAACCGCGCCGCCTCGATATAGCGCAACCGTTCGGGAGCCTGGAACACCGCATTGTTCAACCACCGGTACAGCGACGGGTGCGGATACCTTTTGATTCTGGTCTGGAACTTCTGCTCGAAATAATCCAGCTCCTCGTCCACGAACCTCAAACCGGGCACATAGTAGAGGTACGCGGGAACGACCTCGATACCCATGTCCCGCATCGCCAGCCACGCGGCGATAGAATCCTTGCCGCACGAAAACGCCAACAGCACGGGCTTGCCTTCGGCGACGAGCTTCTCACGCACCGCGAGACTCGTGCCCTGATTGCGAATAACCGTGGTCACTTCGGCCACCTCCTCCCCGTCATGCGGATGAACCGCGAATGCGAATAAAACTCGACGCCGTCACGCCGGAAACTCGGCTCCGACGAACGGACGAACACATGCAAACCATGTCCACTGGTCGAAACCTCCGCATAGATCGCTTCGGACAACAGTTCCACCGCCTGCGCGGGCGGACTGGTCAAATCAACATGGTCGAAATCCCAGCACGCAAGCCCATCGCCGAGCATGATGCCATAGCCGTCGCCGGCCTTCGAGCGCATGACCTCCGGGTATGACGCCCAGGTATCGGGATCAGTCGAACTGGCTGGTGACCCATCGCACATAATCGGGCGCTTGCCATCGGCGCGCACCCAACGGCGCAATGCCTTGAGTTCCTGCGGTATCTGATGTTTGCGGCTCCACGCCTTGCGGCATCTGTCCGAGCAAAACAGTCTCGGACGCCTAGGGTTCGGTGTGGATTGAAAGAAATGGCCGCAATTCCTACATTGGTTGACCATAGCTATAACTATAGCATATATTCCAATGGGTTGCAACCATAATTTCGTGACATATCAAAACTGCGGAGAATCAAACGTAACAGCCTCGAAAACAAGCGAGGCAAAAGTGTCAAACCAGCTCCGAAACGGCTCGCACAGGCGCTCGCAGGCACCCCAACGGCCAAACGTACGATACTCCACGCGGATTGCGGGGGGACGGCGGCGCTATGACCTGTGGGGAGCCTTGCATGGGAGGGGGAGGGTATGGCCCCCGGTTACCATTGGCGGCTGATTGGGATGGTGTTTTGTGGTTGTTTTTTTGTGTTTTGGTGGCCTGTGGTGTTGGCGATTATTTTGTTGCTTTTTCTTTGGTTGCAGATTCTGTGTGTGAGTTGTGTGTTGTCATAGCTGGTTGGTGATCCGCCTCGGCTGTATGGGATGATCTCATCGAGTTCGCAGCTGAGTGGGTGTGGTGTTTTGAGTGTGAGGTCTATGGGTTTGCCGCACAGCGGGCAGATCGGTATTGGTCCTTCGGCTGCGATGTGTCTGGCCTTGCATTTGCGGCGGGCTGCTCCATTTTGGTATCGGCCTGAGCCTGCCTTGTTGCTCATGTTCCCATCCTGTGTGTTTGGTGGCTTGGGCGAGATTCGAATTCGCGATCCAGTGGCAGTGTTTACTGGATGTCACGCTATCCCAGCGTGACCGGTTAGTCCTCTACCGTACGCAAGCCGTGGCGGGCTGACTGGCACCGGCGCTTTGGACGCTGCCGGCGGAGTACTCTCAGCCCATGAGATACGGAGGATATGAGTAAAGCCCCTGAGATGTATGTCCCAGAGGCTTTCACACTTATCCTGATACGGAGTATACCACGGGGTGGATTCACCCTACTCCTGTCTGTGTTTTGTTTTTTCAGGCGGCTTGGATGGTGAGGCGTCCGCCGAGGGCGTGGATTACCTTGGCGATGGTCTGGAAGCTGGGGTTTCCGTCCTTGCTGAGGCTTTTGTAGAGGCTTTCGCGCCCCACGCCCGCGTCCTTGGCGATCTGGGTCATGCCTCGAGCCTTGGCGACGTTGCCGAGTGCGGCCTGCATGAGTGCGGGGTCGTCGTATTCGGCTATGGCGTTGAGGTAGGCGATGATGTCCTGTTCGTTTTCGAGGTATTCGCTGGTGTCGTAGTCGGTGATTTCGGTGCTCATTGCTGCTCCTTGTAGTCGTCGAGTATGGCGTGGGCTTGTTTGATGTCGGTCTGCTGGGTGCTTTTGTCGCCGCCTGCGAGCAGCAGCATGAGCACGTTGCCGCGCGTGGTGAAGTAGACGCGGTATCCGGCTCCGATGTGGAACCGCATCTCGCTGACCGGGCCTCCCACGGGTTTGATGTCGCCGAACGGCCTGCCGGCGAGCTTGCAGGCGTCGAGCCGGGCTTGGATGGCGGCTTTCGCCTCGCGGTTCCTGAGTTTCTTGAACCACTTGCGGTATTCGGCGGTTTGCTTGATTTCCATACCCTTATTGTATCTCACAGGCTACACTATGTCAAGCCGGGCGGCCGCTGGAACCCATCGCCAACGCCAGAATCTCCCGTATGTTGAACTCCCAGTAGCCGTCATCGACCGGCTTGCTGCTGGGCAGCTTGCCGCGGTTGAGCCAGTTGCTGATCTGCTTGCGGCTGACCTCGTACCCGTAGTTGTCCTTGAGCCATTGGCTCATGCCTGCTGGTGTTTTGGTCAGGTGGATTGCCTCGGCCTTGTCTCGGCTTTGCTCGCGCAGCTGTTGCACGTTGATGGGGTTGCCGCATTTGCACAGCAGCAGCGATTCGCCCTTCGCCGCCTGTATTTCGCGTTTGCATTCGGGGCAGACGCCGATTATCCGGCGCGTGCGTGGCCTGCGGTCCACGAGCGGTTCGATGCGCTCGCAGGTGTGGATGAGCCATGTCAGCCAATGTCCCGAGCGGCTGGCGCGGCATAGGTCGGGCAGTCGTCGTGGCGAGTCCCTGAGCAGGGTCTGCCATCTCGGACGGCTTTCCACGCCGGTTTCGTTCCACATGTCCTGCAAGCCGTCCTCGGTCTGGTCGAGCATGTCCTGCGCGTGGAGGTTGATGGGCGCGGGCGCCGCGCCTCCTTGCGGTTTGCCGCCCGCTCCGGGTTCTCCGAGCTTGTAGGCGTGACGGGACACCTGTTGCAGGAGCATCATGTCATGGCGGAGCCGGTGGAGTGTTTTCGCGTACTGGCGGCGGCAGTTCCGGCAGAGCGTCCACGGTGCCTCGACCTGCTGGTTGCCGCAGTATTGGCATGGTTCGGTGGTGATGAACATTGTTTGAAACCCTCCACGTTCCGGCTATCATGGTGCTTGGCGAGCGTGCCCTCCATCTTTTCGGTGGAGGGTTTCGTTTTTTTACGCTGAATTCAGTGTTTTTGCGCTGAATTCAAATCAATGGTTCGATGAATTCGGGCGTGAAATCATCCTTGTGGGGTGCGGGCGTTTCAGGATGGGCGATGATGCACAGCACCTCATCCAATGGCACGCCGAGCAGTTTCGCCGTGTATTCGGGCGTGGCCGCTTTGCTCCGATGCCATTTGAGTATTTCCTCGCGTTTGAGACTGCTTACGCTCATGATTCCTCCTTGAGCGTGGCGACATATGCGATGGCCTTGCGTTCACGTTTCGCGTACCTCTCGCACTTGCGTTTGAGACGTTTGAGGCTCATGGCGTATATGTAGGCTCTGAAGTCGCCGTCCTCGGTGATTCTGGCCTCGTACCGGCTCAGGGCTGAGGCCATGAATTGCGCGGTCAGATGGTTGGTAAGCTGTACTCCGTTCATTCCTCCACCTCGGTTTCCTCGCCGTAATGGCCGTAGAGTTGGTCTGCCGCATCCTTGGTCGTGTAGAGGCATTTCGCGGGCGCTTGTTCGTAGTCGTAGATGGCGGCTGCGACGACCTCTCGAAACTCCTCGCGGGTGAATATCTTCGCCTTATAGCTCATCGTCTGCCTCCGTAAAATCGTTGAACGATGGGCTGGCACAGCTCATATCCCTTCTGGGCCCACATCTCCAGTGTTTTGAGGATCACGAGAATCGACAGTGAGTCGAGCCCGTCGTCAACCAGTTTGGGAATGTTGCTGTACTGTGCGTTCAGTGTCGTATGCCCGTTCTTGCCGCTGGTGAACGTGAATCCCAGCATGTCCACGGGCGTTCCGGTTTCCTCCGGTGTGATGGTCAACCGGACCTTGAACTTCTTGCCCAACGGCATCGCCTTGTCTCTCATCGTCTGCCTCCCAGACTCTCGCGAATCCGCTCCACATCAGCATTCATCGTCTGCCTCCGTGACTTCCTCGCCGACTGGTAGGGTGCGATAGATTTTTGTGATTCGCCACGTGCCCGGCGTCTCGTGGATATGCTTCACAGCGGCCTCATAGGAATTGAAAGTGACGGTCGGATACAGCATCTCGATAGCCGAATCGACCAGATATTCTTCCTTGGTCTCCAACTTCATCGTCCGTCAACCGTGTGCGATAGGTGGGCAGCTTCACGAATTTGAACGGCTTCTGCGGTGTCGGGACCCTGAACGGCGGCTCATATTCCCACCATTCGCTGCCGTCGTATTCCCCGCGGCGCAGGAACCCGCCATCCGTGAACACCACGACCAGATCGGCGGCTATCTCCTGCCTGCCGTATTCGTCGTCGTAATCGATGTCGAGCACCTTTTCGGCCTGCCCCCACGTGAGACCGATGCTTCCGTCGCGGGAGCCGACGAATCGAACGTCATCGGTCGAATGCCCGCTTTGTGAGATTTCACCCTTGGTTTCATCTAAAAGATTCATTCTTCCGTTGCCTTTCCTTGGTTGACTTCGTAAACCGCGCGGGCGAAGCCGAGCGGCGTCTTGCTTCGGTTGTTGGCTCTGTCCTTGCCGCTCATGTACCAGATACGATTCCGGTCAGCGGGAGGAAGAGTCATGTCCTGGTTGCGAGGCGGCATTTGGAATCCCCCCCCCCGTCCAAAGGCACGTTTTTGGCGGGTTCTAGTGATCGTTGCAACACCTGACCTACCGCAAGGAGGGTCAGGT
>ENA-UOJL01001720-UOJL01001720.1-human-gut-metagenome-genome-assembly--contig:-P47-NODE-1720-length-21279-cov-6.376131_pt1 | contig 21279 bp, 21 predicted proteins | sample MGYA00242347_ERZ723894 | MGnify/ENA metagenome assembly ERZ723894
AATTATTTCAAATACCATTAGTATTTAAAATAATTAATACCGGGTTTCCAAAGGGTTGTATAACCCTTTGGCAGGGGTTTAAGGGGACAGAGTCCCCTTAATTTGACGACATCGACACTTTAAGGAGGTGTAAATTTAAATGGACGTCGGCTCTGACGGCAGTTCCCCCGGGAACAGTAGATATATCCTTATTATATTCAGATTCGGATCACGCTATCTTTGTTAGCATAACATAATGCACGAATCAAAAAATCTATCACGAATATAATGGAGGATCTAAAATGTTTACGCAGATAATTCTGCAAATTATTTTTATTGTTCTTTACGCTGTTTTCACCTGTGCGGAAACGGCAGTTATTTCTATAAACGATACTCTTCTTGAAAAACTTGCGGCAAGCGGCGGAAAAAAGGCAATACAGCTTAAAAAGGTTATTGAAAGTCCGTCGGGATTCCTGTCGTCTGTTCACACAGCTATTTCGTTTATCGGATTTCTCGGCTCAGCGTTTGCAGCTGTTAATTTTTCAGAAAAGCTTGCCGGACTTTTCGGGAATGTCATTTCAGGAATATCCGGAACGGCTCTTCTCTATATTTCGGCAATAATCATTACGATCGCCGCATTATTTCTTACAATAGTTTTCGGCGAACTTGTTCCGAAGCGCCTTGCCATGAAAAATCCCGAAAAAACGGCATTGAAAATGAGCGGATTCATTCTTATTGCCTCCAGGCTTTTCATGCCGATTGTATGGCTTACAAATGCCTGTTCAGGAGGTATTCTTAAAATTATGGGAATTGACCCCACTGAAAACAAGGATGCTGTAACCGAAGAAGAAATACTTATGATGTCTGATGCAGGAGCGGAAAAGGGTACTATCGACGAAGATGAAAACCGCATCATAAAAAACGTTTTTGCTTTCGACGATCTCACTGCCGAACAGGTTTGCACCCACCGTACCGACGTATCTGTCCTCTGGAATGAAGAAAGCGTTGAGACATGGGAGGAAACCATTCACCGTACCCGACATTCCGATTTTCCTGTCTGCGGTGAAAGTGTAGACGATGTGATCGGTATACTGGACGCTAAGGATTATTTCCGCCTTGACGATAAAAGCCGTGAAAATATAATGAAAAACGCAGTCCGTGAGCCTTGTTTCGTACACGAAAATATGAAGGCCGACAGACTTTTTGAACAAATGAAGCAAGCCGGTTCAGACCATTTTGCCATTGTAGTTGACGAATACGGCGGCATGAGCGGTATTATTACAATAACCGATCTTGTTGAAGAGCTTGTAGGAGATTTTGCCGATGATGACGATTTTGAACCATCTGCAAAGCTTGAAAAGCTTAATGAAACCACATGGATCATACCCGGAATAACTGCACTGAGCGAGGTTTGCAGCGAACTTGAAATAACGCTGCCTGCCGATAAATATGATACGTTCAGCGGCTATGTTATTGCCGAGCTTGGCGAAATTCCCAAAAACGGAACTCGGGTCAATCTTGACGCCGATAATCTTCATATTGAAGTTATAGAAGTAAATCATCACAGAATCGAGCTTTGCCGTGTTCAGAAGCTTGTAAGCAATATTTCAGATGACGAAAAAAATGAAGAATAAAAAAAGGAGCTGAAAAACAGCTCCTTTAAAAACTAATGCCGCACAAAATTCACGTCAGAATTTTGATGCGGTCTTTTTCTTAATGATAATATGAGTCGATGCCGAAATATTCCTCAAGGCAAATGCCTCTTTCATAGCACTCTGTAGCAACCTTAGAACCCACATAGCGGATATGCCATGGTTCATACTGATAGCCTGTAATATCTTCTTTGCCCTTCGGATAGCGAATAACAAAGCCGTATTCATGAGCGTGCTCAGCGAGCCAAGCAGATTCCGGAGTATTTCCGAATGCATCGTCAATGGTATTACAGTCTATTACAAGACCTGTCTGATGCTCAGAATATCCCGGACGAGCCGAATAAGTATCAGCCATTTCAACGCCGTCCATTGCAACATAATTGTTATAAATTATTTCCTGATCCTGATAAGAGCGATAACCCGAGCCTATCCAAAGATTAAGCCCTTCCTCAGCAGCTGCGCTTGAAAGAGCCTGAAAATGTTCTGAACAAATTGGTTCAAGTCCCGGATTGAAATCAGCCGGCATACTATAGGTTTTGTTGGCAATGAGAATACCGTCTTTATAGGTAAGCCCGTCCATATCATAAACAGGCGGAGGAGGAGCCTCAGCCAGATTAGCTGGCTGAGTTCCGTTTGTATTATTTGAAGTCTGCTGGACATTGCCGTCTGCAACGACTACCTTAACCTGAATCTCCTTAGTAGGATCTGCGGCTGATCTGAGGGTGATGTAGCACTCTCCGGCGCCTACAGCAGTGATATGTCCCCATTCGTCAACAGTTGCGACCTTTTCATCGCTTGAAGACCATCTTTCATCGGCTTCGGACGAACCTTCCGGATATTCCTGAACATAAGGCATATCAGTTCCGCCGATATCAAGATAAATACTGTATTTATCAAGCTTAAAACCGCTGTCATTGCTTCCGTCAGGATTTGTGACCGGAGCTGTGGTAGTCGATGTAGTAGTCATCGAACCGTCCTGAGTTGTTGAAGCCATTGTCGTAACGCTGTTCTTATTCTCGGTCGGCTTAGTATTTCCGCCCTTTTTCGTATCATCCTTCGAGCAGGCTTTAGCTATGAGGAGAATGAAAATAAGCACAAGAAGAGCAATAACTCCAAGCGCAATAAGCTGTCTTTTTCTTGCTGTTTCTTTTGAAACTCTTTTTCTTGGTCTTTGGTAATTATTATTGTCCATACTTGCATATTCCTTTCTTTTAATATGTATTCTTAACAGGGTTATACCCTTTTTATATTATATCACAGCCTTAATAAAATGTCACGTACTTTTACAGCTAATTTGCAAATTTCTTGCACTTTAACATATAAATGAATAATTTTTTGTAATTTCCTACAAATCCATTTTCAAACGTTTCATCAATCACTTAATAAACAAGGATTTTTTATATAAAAATTGAGGAAACTAATGACAAACCGGCAAATCTGTGTTATAATATAATATTATACATAAGAAAATACGGAGTGTGATAAAAAGAATGAACAAATATAAAAAGCTTGCATTTAATACAATGATTTTCGCAATCGGAAGCTTCGGCTCTAAAATACTTGTTATACTGCTTACACGTTTGTATTCAAGCAATATCAGTCCGGCGGACAGCAGCACAAAAGAGCTTCTTGAAATTACCGCAAACTTCCTCCTTCCGATCTTCACTTTCTCAATGACCGAAGCAATTATCCGTTTCGGTCTTGATAAAAAATACGATAAGGGTGAGGTTTTCACAACGGCAAGCTGTCTTAACGCTATCGGACTTATACTTATGTTTGTCACAGCGCCGTTCCTGAAACTGATTGATTTTATAGACGGCTATCTGATAATGCTGCTGGTATATGTCTGTACATCTGCATTCCGTTCGCTCTGCTCTCAGTTTGTAAGAGCGAAAGGAATGGTAAAGCTTTTCTCGCTTGACGGAATACTGGCAACTCTTACCTTGTTCATTTTCAACATCATATTTATTTCTCGTCTTCATTTCGGAGTAAAAGGATTTCTGCTTTCAGTCATTCTTTCCGATCTCTGCTCGGCGATATTCCTGTTTATAGCGGCAAATCTGAAAGAAAACCTGAATATCCGGTATTACAACAAACGTCTTGCAACAAGCATGATGAAATTTGCCGTTCCGCTCATTCCAACAGTAGTAATGTGGGTAATAACAGGCTTCTCCGATCGTCTTTTCATTCGCTATATGCACAGCGACACAGTTACGCTTGGAAAAGACGCAGCCGGAATTTACGGTTATGCAACAAAAATCCCGAATCTTATATCAATGGTTTCAACAATTTTCTTTCAGGCATGGAATATGTCGGCTATCATGGAGAACGATTCCGAAGACCGAAGTCAGTTCTACGAAAAGGTTTACGGAGCATATGAAGCTATATTATTTATCGCTTCCGGATTCCTTATCGCCGGAGTTCAGATCATAACGCCGTTTTTCGTAAGCACGAAAAATTTTGAAGCATACGGAGCGGTCTATAAATACACTCCCGTACTTGTAGTTGCTGCGCTGTTTATGTGCCTCGACCAGTTTCTCAGCAGCATCTATACCGCAACCAAGCATACCAAAAACTCTTTCTGGACAAGCTTTGCAGCAAGCATGGCAAACATCGTCCTCAACTTTTTCCTCATTCCCGAATGGGGCATACAAGGAGCCGCTATTGCAACGTTTCTCAGCTACTATCTTTGCTTCTGGGCAAGAATTATCGACGCAAGATACTACGTTCCGTTTAAATTCGATGGTATCAAATCCTTCATGAATACGACGGCGCTTCTTTTAATGTGCTGGATAATAATAGCAAAACCGGCTGTTTACGGTCTTTGGACAGTAATACTGCTTGCGTTTGTAATATGGAGCAATTATAAGGCTCTCAGCACAACGCTGAAAAAGCTTTTTAAACGAAGATAATAAAAAATAACCCGATAAGACCTTAATCTTTTCGGGTTATTTTTATCTTGCCAACAAACCGCAGTTCATATCAATCTCATTAATTTGCAGTTTTCTATTCCCGCACTCCAGAATTTTTCGATAGGTATACCCCTGACCTGACAAACAATGCTTGAATTCATTGCGCCATGTCCTACTATCAATATATCCTTTCCCTGACGTATCTGCGGTTCGATAATTTCCCTGAGAAATTCTCCGGTTCTTGCATACAGCTCCTCAAAGCTTTCAGCGCCTTCAACCGGAGTTTTATATTTCTCCGGCTCTTTAAAAAAGACATTTATCGGACAATCCGGAATCTGAAAACTATTTTCTATGCCTTCATACACTCCGAAACACATTTCCATCAATCTATCATCGGTTATTATCGGAATATTTCTGCCCTTCATCAGAATTTCTGCCGTTTCCTTGGCACGAATCAGCGGAGAACAATAGCACACATCAAAATGTATATCTTTATACTCATCTCTTGCCTTTTCAGCCATAAGTCTTCCTTCATCATTCAACGGAATGTCTGTTCTTCCCTGTAATTTTCGCTTAGCGTTCCATTCTGTTTTTCCGTGTCTTATTATATACAGCATACTTTCTCCTCCAAAAAATCTGATTTGTCATTAAAACAATTATAGCATCACCCCGCAAAAAAGTCAACGATAAAAGAAAAGCGGCTTCTGACATATCGTCAAAAGCCGTTTTGAAATATTGCTTTTTATTTTACGTTAAGAGCCTTTTCAAGCCATACGCTTGCGATATCGAGCGCTTCGTAAAGTCCGCAGTCCTTTTCGGTATTCTTCACAAAAGCTTTCATCGGATCTGAAGAATCTGTCGCCATCTGAATTACTCTTACCTTAGAAGCGATCTTCTCTCCGCCGGATTCTTTTGTTGAAAGTATCTGTATCCATATAACGTACGGATCGGACATAAATCCATAATAAAGCTCGTTTCCCTTTCTAACCAGAGGATAACCCTTATACATATAAAATTTTTCGTTCATTATTATACCCCCATTTCCGGAACTTCCCGTTAAGGAAGTCTCTTATTATTTCCAAGTTTTGATGAATTCTTCTCCGGTTTCAAGCTTCTTGATGTTTTCAATAAGATTTTTCACATAGGATTTGCTTCCGAAGAATTTGCTTTCGCCGTCAACAGTTATAAGAACTGTCATAGCTGAGTAGTCGTAGAAATCAATTGCGTAAGTTTTATCGAGATAGGTGTCGTGATATTTAAGCGAAACCATTGGCTTTTCGGATGGAACAGTCACATCTATTGCAAAATCCTCTGCATTAGCGGAAATAAGGTATGCATAAAGCTGTCTGTAGCGTTCAGCGTCGATATTCTTTCCGTTATAATCAACGACAAAATCCTCGGTTTTGCTGTCCGGACGAGCCTTATTCGGATCGATAGGATCTATTCTGAACTTAGCGGACTCACCTGAACTGCATTCAAGGCTAAGCTCGTCTATATTCCATACGAAATTTGCGATCATGATTCTTGAAGCAATATCAATAGGCGTAACTGTTACCCATTTTGCGTTATCAGGAGACACCTTATAAATAATGTCCGTGCCCTCAAGCACCGCATAGCAGTAACGGCTGTCCTCCTCTTCATCGGTGATGATATCGCTAAGCAGCAGAACATATTCGTTTCCGTCATCGCAGCTCATGGTAACACGGCAGAAAGGATCAGCAAGACCTGTGTTTTTAATATCCTCATCCGTAAAATCAAACGCATAGATTCCGGAAGCTGTAAGACCGAACATTCCATTCGTTATATCAGTCGATTTTTCGACCGTAAGATATGCGCTTACCGGCTCGACCATTTCATGAGTAGCCGAAGTTCCTCCGGCATTGGAATCGTCGCTTGTTTTGCCGTATTCAAGAACGATATCGTAATCTAAATCCTTACGTTCAACAACAAGACTTTTAACGATCGGATAATCGTCTTCCGACGGTTCTTCGAGAATAGTTTTCTTTATAAAGTCCTTTACAGGCTTATAATAATTAGCTATGCTTGAATTTGAAACGGTATAAACAGTATTGCTTCCCTCAACTCTGAAATAAGTTTCGCCCTTATTTGCAGGATTAACGATTCCGGCATAAAACTTTTTAACGTTGCCGGATTCATACGTCAGCTCGGCAGAGATAACCGGATCATCAAGACCGAATTTCGCCAGATTTTCGCAGTTTTCTTCAATAACAGAAGCGGCGGTGAGTCCGTTGATGTTATTGATAAGAGTAGCCACAAGAGCATTATCCAGCGGAAGATTCTCATAGCCGTCCAGAGTATACTTGGCCGCAATTGTTTCAGTCGGAGGATCTGTCATAATAATATGAAGCTTGTCGGTCTCGTTTTCAACATCCAGACTTTTCACAGTTCCTCTTAAAGCCTGAACAGGATTTTCATCATTCGGATCAGGAGCTTCCGAAAGAGGAACAGGGAGCTTATCGCTGTCCTCAATGAGAATTATTCCCTGTCCGACAGCGTTTGAGAGCGAAATATCCGAAAGCGAAGCGCTGCTGTCTGAATTATCCTTTGGTTCGGTAAGCTTCATAGCGGCAAGACCGCCGCCAAGAACCACAAGAACTGCGCTCAGTCCGATTATTCCCTTAACCTGTTTTTTCATCGATTTCTTCTCCTTATCAATACAACCAATCCAACAGCCGCAACAAGAACCGGAATCACAATAATTGCAACCTTAATTCCCTTATCCTGCTTTGCTGTAGGAGCGATAACAGCTCTCTGCAAAGCCTTTTCCGGAATAACAACTCCGCTTTCCTTTCCGGTCATCGTATTGAAAATATTCAAAAGAACGTTGGCGTTATTATAAGTGCTTGTCTGAGTAATAAGCTCCTCATCGAACATCATCGAGCTGCCTATAACAAGAACGCTGCTTGAAGTTGTTTCAAACTGATCCTCAATGCTCTGATACGTTCTTTTTGAAAGAGCGACAACATCTCTTGCTCCAACCTCTTCCGAAGCCTGTTCGTCTTCAGTAAGAACATTAGAAATATACGACATTGAAGAGGATTTGAGAATTGATGTAAGCTTGTTATCATTATTTTTCGTTAAAAGAGTGATCTCTCTTGAATAAGGAGCAACTATCGGAAGAGCGGAGTTCGGAACATATCCGACAGAATCGCTGTCGTTTATTGAAAGCTGAATGTTTGTAGGACTATTTCCCATTGCATAGTAAACGTCGCCTATTATCCTGTTTTCAACCTTAATGCTCCAGTCGGCAAGGAATTCGTCAATGTTGTTAAGATTGGTGCTTGCAAGATCTGGAATATAGATCATATTCTTGCCGTAAAGCTGATTATTGTACATAAAGTCCTGAAGCTTTTCGATAATCGCTTCGGTAAAATCATACTGAGGCATCGGAATAACGATAAGGTCGTATTTTTCAGTATCAAGCTCATCCTTAGCTATATCAATGTCGGTGCATTCATAACCGTTCTTTGCAAGAAGTGTATTTTCAAGAACGTCCACCTGCTTTTCGTAATCGGTTCTGTAAATAGACTGATCATTCATTGTTTTTACAAATGCCACGTTTACGATATGAGAATCGGTAACGTTCATGATCTCAGAGGTTATGTTGCTCTCTCCGGCGAAAACAAGCGACGGAGCATTTGACTGAAGCGTAGACTGATCGAACTGGATCATATTTATAATATCAGTTTCGCTTAATACCTTAACCTTGTCGCCTGATGAGAAAACGATATTGCTTTTTGTTATCTCTCCGTTGTAATTATCGGAATACTGCGAAATAGCGTCAGGATCGTTATTAAGGTCTACATATTTTACGTTTATCTTTCCTTTGCCGCCCTGTTTTGAGTACATTTCATACTTTTCAAGAATAACAGAGATCATATCATAAGGAAATTCAAGGCTCATGCCGTAATAAGCCATGATCATTCTTTCATAATATTCAGAATAGGTGTTGAAATCGTTTTTCGGCATTGTTACGAGAATATCAACATCGCTGTTAAGATTTTTAATAGCGTCGATAGTTTCATCGCTCAGGTCGTATCTTTTATCGGCAGTAAGATCGATTTTCAAAGGAGTTCTTTTCTCCATGACGGAAGCCATAACATTGATGACGACAACGATAGCAACAACAATTGCGGTCGTAATAACCGCCATAGAACCGTATTTTACTTTTCTGAGAGCCTTCGGCTTTTTTTCAGAAGTTCCGATTTCATTATTTTTCATCTTCATCATACCATCCTTTCAAAAAAGTTATCAGCTCCAGCGTTTTTTCTCTAAAACCTTAATAGTAAAGAAATTAAAGAGAAAAGCGGTACTGATGAAGAAGAGTATGCTTCCGGCGCTGAAAACACCGGTTGTGAATTCAACATATCTTGAACGGAATGAAAGAGCTGAAAGAACATCAAGAACCTTATCGTTTGAAATTCTTCCAAGGAACATATCATCGTAAACGTAAAGAATAAGCATAACCACAAAGCTTACAACAGCGGCGGTCATCTGATTTTCTGTAAGGGAAGATACAAAAAGACCGATAGAAATAAATGCAGCTCCGAGGAAAAGCATTGCAACATAGTTGCCTATAAGAGTCTGCCAGACAACATCGCCAAGATATTTAAGGATTATCGCATAAACAAATATAATGCTTTCAGCGATGACAAAAAGAGTAAATGCGGCTAAAAACTTACCTAAAACAAGCTCCCAAAGACTTATCGGAGCCGTAAGGAGTCCCTGATCCGTTTTGTTTTTCTTTTCCTCGCTTAAAAGTCTCATGGTAAGAACAGGGATAAGGAAAATAAAAATAATAAACATTGAAACGAACATAGGAGAAGTATCAGTCATTTTCGAGCTAAGAACATCGGTATAAAAGAAATATCCGGAAAACGCATAAAATACCGTTAAGAAAACATATCCCAGTCCTGATGTAAAAAATGCACCCATTTCACGCCTGTAAATTGCGCCCATTATTCATCGTCCTCCTTTTTATCCTCATCGCCGTCATCAGCGGAGTTCTCAGCGATTTCATCTTCCGTAACAAGATTTATTACCGGACGTGGTTTGCTTTCATTCTTAGCTTTTTCGGAATCCTTTCCAAGCTCCTCACCCATAGTGATTTTAAGGAATATATCCTCAAGAGTAAGGTCTGAAAGCTGGAGCATAAGAATATTCCAGCCTTTTTCTCTGCAAAGCTGGTTGATGCTGCGGCGGACATCGGTCTGACCGTCAGTTTCAACGTCGAAATCATAGATTCCCTTTTCACGCTCCATATCGGCACGAACGTATTTCACTCCGCTGATTGCCTTTATGGCGGCAGTAATTTCAGCCTTATCGGAAGCGGTATGAGTTGCTCCTTCGATACGCAGAGTCATTTTGTGCTCGTTTGTAATATTCTTTGCGATTTCGTCAGCCGTACCGTCGGCAGCGACAGTTCCTTTGTTGATAATGATTATTCTGTCGCAGACCGCCTGAATTTCGGGCAGAATATGAGACGAAAGAATAACGGTGTGTCTTTTTCCGAGCTTTTTGATAAGACTTCTTATCTCGATAATCTGATTCGGGTCAAGACCGACAGTCGGCTCGTCAAGAATAAGAACGGGCGGATTATTGATAAGCGCCTGAGCAAGACCTACTCTCTGCTTATAACCCTTTGAAAGATTTTTGATAATTCTTTTTCTCACATCCGAGATTTTGCAGAGATTGCACACATCGTTAAGATGAGCCTTTCTTGGAAGCTTACACTTCTTCAGGTCGAACATAAAATCGAGATATGCGTCAACCGTCATATCAAGATAAAGCGGCGGGATTTCGGGAAGATAGCCGATATTAGCCTTTGCCTTTTTCGGTTCTTCGAGAATATCGCTGCCATTAATAAGAATATGCCCCTCTGTTGAGGAGATATATCCGGTAAGCATATTCATAGTCGTAGATTTTCCGGCGCCGTTAGGTCCGAGAAAACCAAGGATCTCTCCCTTTTCAACTTTAAAGCTGATATTATTTACAGCGAGCTTGTCGCCGTATCTTTTGGTAAGGTTTTTAACCTCAATCATCAGGTTTCCTCCTTTAATTAGGATACTGTCTGGCAATCAAAGCCATTATATATAATGATACATAATCAATGTGATAATGCAGTGAAAGCATTACGAATATTATATGTTGTCGCAATTAAAATCCGTGTTTAACGGCGAATCTTCAAGAACGGATCCGGCATCGGATGCGATCTGCTTTTTCAATTCGTCGAGCGAGCCGAATTTCTTTTCTTCACGAATATAGCGGTAAAAGGTCAATTCGACAAAAGTGCCGTAAAGATCTCCCGAAAAGCCGAGAATATGAGTTTCCGCAAGCGGCTTATCGCAGTTACCGACAGTCGGCTTTACGCCTATGTTGGTAACGGAATCATAAAAGCTTCCGTTTAACAGAGCAATCGTATGATATGCCCCACGCTTCGGAACGAGCTGTCTTTCGGCGAAATTCTGGTTAATGGTCGGAAAATTTATCGTTCTGCCGATATGATTTCCGTCAACTACCTTTGCGCAGAGCGTGTAAGCGTTATTGCTCTGATAAAGCTCATAAACCCTTCCCTCACGCAGCATATTCCTGTATTTTTCCGAAGAAAAAGCGTCCAGCGGAAGATTTATTATCCTGACCTCAAAGCCGTATTTCTCACCGAACCGGCGAAGCTCTTCAGCTCCGCAGCAGGCATTTTTCCCAAAACGAAAATTGTCTCCGCAGACCACAGCCCCTGCGTTCATTTTCCGGCAAAGAATATCACGAACGAATTCTTCGCCGTCCTTTGTCTTTATTTCGTCAAAATCAGGAGAATAAACGTACTTTGCCCCAAGCATTTCAAGATATTCAAGCTTCATGAAATTTGTATAAATATATTCAAGAGGCTTACCGTGCTTGAATCTGAGCGATTCGGCATTAAACGTAAAAACCGCCGGAGCAAAGCCTTTTTCCGCATATTTTTCCGTCTCCGCCAGAACAAGGCGATGACCGCTGTGAAGCCCGTCGAAAAAGCCGAGAGCAACCGCCGTTTTTTCAGTAATACAGTCATTTTCTGCAATTTCGATCAAGTTGTAATCACCTCGTTTATGAAAGATTCTTTCCTATTCTTAAAATACCGTTTTCCCAATCGGGATAAGCCGTTCCGATAAAAGCTCCGTCAGAGCCGCATATTCTGTATAAGCTGTACTCACGGTTTAAATTGTTGACTCTTGCAAGATCGAGCTTTACTCCGTTGCGGTACATTCTTGTCTGAGCTTCATTCAGCCGCAGCTTCGGGAGCGTCTCAAAAACACGTTCTATCGGCAGAATAAGCTCCTCCAGCCTGTCGCTGTCTCTTGCCTGCTGAATCTGTTCAAATGTAAAGCAGTCGTCAAGAGTAAATCCGCCGGAGCTTGTCCGGATGAGCGAAGTCATAATACCTCCGCAGCCGAGTTTTTCTCCGATATCATTGATAATAGTGCGGATATAAGTACCCTTTCCGCATTTTATTGCAAGCTTTCCCTCACGTTTTTCCTCATCGTATTCAACAATATTTATGCCGCTTACCTCTATTTCTCTGGGAGTTCTTGCAACCTCGACGCCTTTTCTGGCAAGGTCGTATAAACGCTGTCCGTTTACCTGAACCGCAGAATACATCGGAGGAAGCTGCATGATCTTCCCCGTAAACTGAGGAATTATCTCTTTCAGCATTTCAAAGCTTACTGCTGTATCCGATCCGGACAGAATTTCACCCGTGATATCCTGAGTATCGGAAGTTTTTCCAAGCTGAAATCCGGCAAGATAGCTTTTTGAATTATCGGGCATAATATCGCAGGCTTTCGTTGCATTTCCGACGAAAACCGGAAGAACTCCCGTTGCCATAGGATCAAGAGTTCCGCCGTGACCGAGACGTTTTATTTTAAGGATGCCTCTGAGCTTTGCTATAACGTCAAACGACGTAAATCCGCTTGGTTTGTTTACGCACAATATTCCGTTCATGAGCCGAGCGCCTTTTCAACAATTTCAACAAGCTGCTTTTTGATATCTGAAATATCGCCGCTTACCGTACATCCGGCAGCCTTTGCATGACCGCCTCCGCCAATCCTCTGACATATTTCGGAAACGTTGATATCGTTTGCCGAGCGGAACGAGCATTTGAAAACTCCGTCCTCACGCTCACGCATAAGGATTCCGACTTCGCTTTCTTCAAGCTGGATAGTAAGCGGAGCAAAGCCCTCAAGCTCTTCCATAGCAACGCCCATTTCCTTCATCATATCCTGAGTTACAGCCACAATATTGAGCTTTCCGCCGAGATAACTTTCCATAAGCTCGTTCAGACGGCTTTCAAGCAGCATTCTTCCCTTGGATTTAACATCGAACATATAGCGGTTGATTCTCGAAAAATTGATATCGTATTTACGCATCATTTCAGCGGCTATCTCATGTGCTCTCGGAGTAGTGCAGTCATACTTGAAGCATCCGGAATCAGTAGCGATACCCGTATAAAGGCACATAGCGCAGTGTCTTGAAATATCAGCCCCCATAAACTGAGCGAGATCGTAAATAACCTCGCAGGCAGCAGCAGCGTTCCCACGAAGAAGAGTTTTCTCCGCATAATCCTTGTTCGAGATATGATGATCTATACAAAGCTGAATTTTGTCGCCATAAACTGCTTCATAGCGTCCCATAAGCTTTTTATCGGCAATATCGACTGAAATAAACGATTTCGGCTCAAAATCCTCGCCTGCTCCGACATTTGTCAGAAAATCGAAACGCTTCGGAAACTCGTCGCTGCAAACCACCCTGCTTCTGATTCCGAGTTCTGCGAGAATATCCTTCAGGGCAAAACCCGAACCGATGCAGTCGCCGTCGGGATTCTGGTGAGTAACGATAACGGCGTCCTCACAGTTTCTGAGAAAAAGTTCGGCTTCACGGAAGTCAATATACATGGTCACTCCTCCTCATCGATAAGCCTGCTGAGCTTTTTGCTTATTTCTGCGCTTCTTTCGATAGAATTATCGGCAATGAAGGTAAGCTCAGGCGATTTGCGCATTTTAAGTCTGTGGAAAAGCTCTCTGCGGATAAATCCCGATGCGCTTTTGAGTCCCTGAACGGATTCTCTGGTTTTTTCGATGCCCTCAAAGCTCGAAACGTAAATTTTACAAGCCGACATATCTCCCGACAGATCGGTTCTTACAATTGTGAGCATCTTGTCGATTCTCGGATCTTTAAGCTCACGCAGAATCGCAGTCATTTCTCTTTTAATATCCTCTGCCATCCGGCTGTTTTTAAAATTAGGCATATTTTCCTTTCCTTGCGCAATTGCATTTATATATTAACGGTAAAGCTTTCCTTGCCGTTCTGTTTTTTGTCTGTTTTATCAGGCTTTTCCGCCGTTTCGTCTCCGGACTTGCTCTCCGGCGGCAAATCGGCAGTTTCATATTTTCCTTTGTTCTTGCCACCGTCGTTTTTATCCGGCTGTTCATCGAAAAAGCCCTCGCCGAATGCAACGGACGAAAAAGCTTCGTCCTCATCGCTGCGGCTGTAATCGGGAATATCATCGTCGCCCTCTTCGCCGTAATAGATATCGGCATATTTATCATAATCAGGCTCAAGCTCCGTATCGCTTACCGGACGCTCGATTCCCATAAGATCGTCTATAACCTCTTCCGGTTCTTCCATTGCACTACACTGACCGAGAAGAATTTTTTTCACAGATTCAAAAAAGTAAATATCAATCGGGCCAAAATCATCCCATGCCAACGCTTCATTGCAGTACTGAAGCATATCGGCTGTACTCATTCTGCTGTTATCCATAGTTTAACTCCCCCTGTTTTTATTTAACCGAAACGTATTTACTGATATACGGCAAATACGTTTCGGAAAACGAATTTAATCCTCACGATATTCTTCTACGACATAAGTTTCAAAGATATCGCCTTCCTTAACGTCGCTGAACTTCTCCAGACTGATGCCGCACTCGTATCCGTCGGAAACTTCCTTAACATCGTCCTTGAATCTTTTAAGACCGGCAATCTTATCGTCAGCAATAATGATTCCGTCACGAACGACACGAACCTGACATCCCCTTGTCGCCTTGCCGCTGAGAACGTAGCTTCCCGCAACCATGCCGACGTTCGAGATCTTGTAAACCTGACGAACCTCAACTCTTCCAAGCTCAACGTCTCTGAACTTAGGAGCGAGCATTCCCTTCATAGCCGTAGAGATCTCCTCGATAGCGTCGTAAATTATAATGTAAATACGTATATCAACGCCGTCTATTTCAGCATTTTCAGCGGCAACGGGGTCAGGTCTTACGTTGAATCCGACAATAATAGCGTTTGAAGCGCTTGCGAGCATAACGTCGCTTTCCTTAACGGCTCCGACTGCTCCGTGAATAACTCTTACTCTTACTTCGTTGTTTGAAAGCTTTTCAAGCGACTGCTTAACAGCCTCAACAGAACCCTGTACGTCGGCTTTTACGATAATAGGAAGTTCCTTGATCTCGCCCTCTGCGATCTGACTGAAGAGATTATCGAGAGTAACCTTTCTGTAAGCGTTAAACTGCTCCTGCTTAGCCTCGTGCTTTCTCTTTTCAACAAGCTCTCTTGCGAGTCTTTCATCCTCAACGGCATTGAAAATATCTCCCGCGCTCGGTACGTCTGCAAGACCTGTTATCTCAACAGGAACAGAAGGACCTGCGGACTTAACTGTTCTTCCCTTATCGTTTGTCATAACACGAACTCTTCCGACGGATGTTCCCGCAATAAGCACATCGCCCTGTTTAAGAGTACCGTTCTGAACGAGAAGCGTTGCAATAGGACCTCTTCCCTTATCGAGACGAGCCTCGATGACCGTACCCTTTGCAAGACGCTCCGGATTCGCTTTAAGCTCCTTGACTTCGGCAACGAGGAGAACGTTTTCGAGAAGCTCGTCAATGCCCTCGCCCGTTTTAGCGGAAACGGGAACGCAGATAACATCGCCGCCCCAATCCTCGCATACAAGATCATATTTAGTAAGCTCTTCCTTGATTCGATCGGGATTTGCGCCCTCTTTATCCATTTTATTGATAGCGACTATAATTGAAACTCCGGCAGCCTTGGCATGGTTGATAGACTCAACAGTCTGCGGCATGATGCCGTCGTCTGCGGCAACAACAAGGATAGCGATATCGGTGATGTTAGCACCTCTTGCTCGCATTGATGTAAACGCTTCGTGTCCGGGAGTATCGAGGAAAGTAATGTCCTGACCGTCGATATTTACCTGATATGCACCGATATGCTGAGTGATTCCGCCGGCTTCACCTGCGGCAACGTGAGCGTTTCTGATACGGTCGAGAATAGAAGTCTTACCGTGGTCAACGTGTCCCATAACTACAACTACAGGACATCTTGGTTCAAGGTTTGTATCGTCATCGTCGCTGTCGTCGATAAGACGCTCTTCAATGGTGACGATAACTTCCTTTTCGACCTTTGCTCCAAGCTCTTCTGCAACGAGAGAAGCCGTATCGAAGTCGATCTCCTGATTGATAGAAGCCATAATTCCAAGTCCCATAAGCTTTTTTATAACGTCTGTAGCAGTAACTTTAAGGCGTGAAGCAAGCTCTCCTACGGTTATCTCATCGGGGATAAGAACCTTGAGCTGCTGCTTTCTTGCACGTTCAAGTTCAAGACGCTTGAGCTTTTCAGCTTCTGTTTCCTTTTTGGAATACTGCTGACGGTTTCTCTGAGCAGATTTCTGATTGATCTTCTGCTTCTTAGAGGAATAATTATCGTTCTTGTGCTTATTTGCAGGAGCGATCTGTTCATAGCGCTCGTTATACTTATCAAGATCGACATAGCTTCCTCTTGTATCGACGGTTCTGCGCTGAGTAGAAGTCTGAGCCGTTTCAGAGCTGAATCCGGAATTGAACTTAGTACGCTCTCCTCTTTCCTGAGCCTTGGCCTGCGGCTTATCTTTCCTGTCGTTCTTTTTATTTTTAGGCTGAGCTGTATTCTGCTGCTGTTTTGCAGGCTCTGCCTTTACAGGTTCGGTTTTAACGGGTTCCGACTTTTTCACGTCGGGCTTAGCTGCCTGATTTCCGGTATTCTGCTGCTTATTATTATTCTCTTTACGGTTAGCCAAATTCTGCTCTTCTTTCTTTTCATTTATTGCGGAAACTTCATTTTTAGCCGGCTGCTGTTTTTTAACAGCCTGCTCCGGAGCGCTGTTTTTTTCAGGCTTTTTATCAGGACTTTTCTGAGCTTCCTGCTTTGCGCCTGTCTTTTTCTCAGCCGGTTTCTTTTTCGGAGCTTTTGCCTGTGCCGGCTTATTTCCCTTTTCAGCAGCCTCTGTTTTCTTTTCAGGCTTAGGATCGTTCTTGGAAGCGAAATATCCGTCGAACGAGCTTACTTCGTTTGACTTTGTATAATGCTCGAGAAGAAGATTCATTTCCTCTTCCGTAAGCGCAGAGCCTGCCTTTTTCTTTGTATCGCCCTTATCAGCGAAGTAATTGATGATTTCCTGCGAGGTAACGCTGAGATCTTTAGCAGCGTCGCTTAACTTTATCTTTTTTGCCATAGGCTGTAATACCTCCATCTGTTTCTGCCGTATACACCGGCAATATTATTCAGAACTTATATATCAACACATTAACCTGTGATTATTTTTTCAAATCCGCCTGCAAACCCACTGTCGCAGACTGCGATAACGGCAGTGCTTTTACCGCAAAGCGTTCTGATCTCTTCCTTTGAAAGCTCCGAGTCAAGAAGCGGAACATTATATTTATCACAGAAAAAAGCAGTTTCCTTAACGGTTTTTTCCGAAGCGTCCGACGCTGTTATAACGCATTTTGCAGTATTGCTTTTAACGGCTTCAACTGCGCTGTCGAATCCCTTAACGGCTTTTCCGGCTTTAAAGCAAATTGTAAGCAGATCAGCCGTTCTGCGTTTCTTTTCCAAGCTCATCCGCCATCACCTCGTAAACGCTTTCTTCTATTTTACATGAGAATGATTTTTCAAATCGTCTGCCTTTTCTTGCCTTTTCCAAGCACTCGGTATTCCGGCAGATATAAGCTCCTCTTCCGGATTTTTTCCCCGTAAAATCGAGACTTATCTCGCCCTCGGGAGATTTCACCGCACGGATAAGTTCTTTTTTCGGCTTCATTTCATTACATCCAAGGCACATTCTCATAGGAATTTTTTTCGGTTTCATAAATTATTCCTCTTGTTCAGATTTTTCCTCTTCTGTTACGGAAACTGTCTCCTCTTCGGAAGATACTTCCTCTGCCGGAATTTCAGCAGCGATTTCTGTCGTTTCAGATACCGTATCTTCGATCGAAGTCTCTTCATCGGCAGTTTCTTCAGGAACGATCTCTCTCTCCGGGAGCTTGAAATCCGGACTAAGCTCCGGAGCTTCTTCATTGGTGATAGTATCGAACTGCGGCTTTATGTCTATCTTAAAACCTGTGAGCTTAGCGGCAAGCTTAGCGTTCTGTCCCTTGTTTCCGATAGCCAGTGAGAGCTGATTGTTCGGAACGATAACAGTGCAGGTTTTTTCTTCGGGTGAAGTGATGACCGTTTTCAGAACTTCTGCCGGAGCAAGAGCCTTTGCGATAAACTCCTCGGGCACTTCGCTCCATGGGATAATATCTATCTTTTCACCGTTAAGCTCGTTTACCACAGCCGATATTCTTGAACGCTTTGCGCCGATGCAGGCTCCTACAGCGTCAACGTTTGCGTCCTTGGACCAAACGGCAATTTTTGTTCTTGAACCTGCTTCACGGGAAATTGACTTGACTTCAACAGTTCCGTCATAAATTTCGGGAACTTCAAGCTCAAAAATTCTCTTAACGAGGTCTTTGTGAGTTCTGGAAATTTTCACGATAGGCTTCTTGGTTTTTCCGACGATACCTGTTATATAAACCTTGATAGATTTTCCCTCTTCAAAGGTTTCGCCTGGGATCTGCTCGTTTCTGAAAAGATAAAGCTCCGTACCCTGATAATCGACGGTAACAGTACCTCTTCCCGGCTCTATCTGAGAAACCTTAACCGTAATGCACTCATGCTCTTTCGACTCAAAACGGCTGAGCATCTGTTCACGGTTTATTTCTCTCAGATCGCCCTTGATAGACTGTTTTGCGGAAAGAGCAGCCATTCTTCCAAGCTTTGAAATATCGATCTCTTTAAGGATAGTTCCGCCTACATAAGCATTCGGATCGATAGTTTTTGCAACTTCGATATTAACCTCGTTTTCGTCGATAGGATAATCGTCGATAACCTCCTGAACGATATACATTTCAAATTTTTTTGTTGCCGGGTCTATCTCAACTCTTATGTTTTCCTCGCTGTGGGGATAAGCCTTTCTTGCCGCTTTAAGCATTGCTGACTTTACCTTTTCAATAAGAAGCTCCGTTTCAACGCTGTTTTCCTCGCCGAGAGATTCAAGAGCCTTGAAAAAGTCGTTATTCTTGTTCATTTCTGTTAATTCCTCCGATATTTTTTGTTTTATTCAAATTCCATATAAAGCTTTACAAAAGCAATATCTGAAAGGGGATAAATTTTTTCTTCTCCGCTGTCGTCAACAACGGAAACGCCGTCTTTTCCCGCATCCTGCAAAACGGCAGTGATCTCTTTTTCGCCGTCCACGCTTCTTATAAAGCGTATGCGAACCTTATCTCCTCTGCAAATCTCAAAATGATCTTCTTTTAAAAGCTCTCTTTCAAGACCAGCCGAGCCGACCTCAAGCACATAGCTCTGAGCTATGGGGTCTGTTTCATCCAGTATTTTATTGATAGGAGCGGTTGCTCTTTCGCAGTCGTCAATACTGATTCCCTCATCCTGATCGATAAATATTCTCAGATACCACATTGCGCCTTCTTTTTCATAGCAGACATCCCAGAGATAATATCCAAGCTCATCGGTAACAGGTCTGATAAGATCGTATATTTTCTGTTCAGTTGCGCCGAATTTTTTAAACTTCATAAATCCTGATCATTCTCCTTTCTATTGATGTATCAATAGTCCATATACAAACGAAAGACCGGAATGCTCCGGTCTTTTGCTTAAACTATCATCATTTAGTATTATAACACCGTTTTACATAAAAATCAAGTCTTTTTTGAAATTTTTCCATATTATTCAATAAATTCATATTTAAAGAGGTATAATGCTATTGAAATTCACGGAAAATCATGGTATAATCTGTTAAGACGAATTAAAATTTGCTTTGAAAGGAGAAAATAAAATGCTTGCCAATTATCACACCCACACCTTCCGCTGCCGTCATGCCTATGGCGAAGACAGAGAATATGTCGAACACGCAATCGTTCATGGAATGAAGGTTCTCGGCTTTTCCGATCACTGCCCATGGGTTTTCGGAGACGGCTTTGTTTCGGGAACAAGAATGCTTCCAACACAGCTTGACGATTATTTTTCATCGCTTACAGCTCTTAAAAAGGAATATGCATCCGATATTACTATATATATTGGTTTTGAAGCGGAATATATTCCCGAACTTATGAAAGCGCAGAACAAGCTTCTTTCGGATTATCCCGTAGACTACATGATACTCGGCGAGCATTTTACTGCAAGAGAGCCTTATTCAGACTATGTAGGATTTGAAACAACCGATGAAGTCTTTTTTAAAAATTATATTGATCTCGTCATTGAGGGCATGGAAACCGGAAAATATAAATATACGGCTCATCCCGACCTGTTTAATTTTGTCGGTGACAACGATGTTTATTACAAACAGTATTCAAGACTTTGCCGCTGTTTCAAATCAAAAAATATCCCTATTGAGATAAATCTTCTCGGCTTGAACGATAATCGCCACTATCCGTCTGATAAATTCCTGAAAATAGCCGGAGAAGTCGGCAGCTCTGCAATAATCGGCTGCGACGCACATACTCCGGACGTACTTTCATGCTCTGAGAAAATTGAAAAATGCTGTGAAACGGCAAAAAAATACGGTCTTGAGCTTATAGACTATCTTCCGGGGCTTGAACCTGAAATTAATTGCAAAGGAGAACTTTTATGAGTATTTTTGATATCTTCGACAGAATTTCCTCCGATTCTTCCCGTACAGGAGGTAAAATAGAATATATAATAGCCGGACTCGGCAATCCGGGAATGGAATACGACAACACCCGTCATAACGCAGGCTTCAACGTACTCGATACCCTTGCTTCACAGCTCGGCGAAAATATAAACCGACTGAAATTCAAGGGCAAAACCGCCGAAGCTTCAATTGCCGGCAAACGCTGTCTGCTTCTTAAACCGACAACCTATATGAACAACAGCGGCGAATCCATAGTTCAGGCAATGGAATTCTACAAGATCGGCATCGACCATGTTATAATTGTCTGCGACGATATTTCTCTTGATACGGGAAAGCTCCGCATACGCAGAAAGGGAAGTCACGGCGGTCATAACGGTCTGCGGAGCATCTGCGAGCTTACAGGCAGCGACGATTTTCCACGTATTAAAATAGGAGTCGGCAAAAAGCCTCACCCCGATTATGACCTTGCAAAATGGGTTCTCGGCAAATTCGGCAAAGAGGATTCTGAAAAGATGAAAAAATCCGCCGAAAATGCCTGTGAATGCATAAAACTCATGGTTCAGGAAAAAACAGACGAAGCCATGAATAAATATAACAGTTGATCAAGGTATCAGTTTTACTTTTATTGAAGTTTACGAAGGGGACGCTGTCCCCTTAACCCCCTGCCAAAGGGGAGTACATCCCCTTTGGAATTCCGG
>ENA-UOJL01001723-UOJL01001723.1-human-gut-metagenome-genome-assembly--contig:-P47-NODE-1723-length-21222-cov-5.100345_pt1 | contig 21222 bp, 15 predicted proteins | sample MGYA00242347_ERZ723894 | MGnify/ENA metagenome assembly ERZ723894
GCCAGCACCGGTTCATGGTCTCAAACTCATACCACAACTCGCCGGAATGGAACGCCCCGGCGGAGTCACCGGGCAATTTCCGGTTGAAGAAGTAGAAATAGCTGGGTTTCCGGCCCAATTTCAACTGGTTTTCACACCAGCGGGCGCCGCTTTCTTGCAAAAGAGTCTGGCCGCCAATGTCATCCCCGGTGGAACCGATCATATAGGCGATGTCGTGAATTTCACCCCGCTGGGCTTGGGTGTCAGTGGAAGCGGGCAGCAGCCAACCGTCCACATGGGGGCGCCAGTTCAGGTCTTCTTCTCTTACCGCGTAAGCTGCGTCACGAAGAGCCTCCGCAGGGACCTGACGGAGCTGTGCAATGGAGGAGACTCCCAAATGGGCCATCAGCTTTTTGGAGGATTCCCAAAGCTGAGCTTTTTCAGGAGTGTCCCGCAGGGCGTGGATTCCGCCGCCGCTTTGGAGGATGGCGCCCCGCATCATGCCCTTGGACAGGGGAGAGGAAATGATGGCCTGTACGCTCATGCAGCCGGCGGATTGTCCGGCAATGGTGATTTTTTCGGGGTCGCCGCCAAATGCGCCGATATTTTTCCGCACCCACTCCAGGGCGAAGATCTGGTCAAGGATTCCGTAGTTTCCGGAAACGCCTTCTTTTGTTTCTTTTTCCAGATCGGGATGGGCAAAGAACCCGAAAGCGCCTACGCGATAATTGATGGTGACCAGAATCACGTCTTTTTTGGCAAAACCTTCTCCGTCAAATTCCTTTTCTGTGCCGCAGCCGTGCATGAAAGCACCGCCGTGAATCCAGAAGAACACGGGCAGTTTGGCGTCCGGCTGAGCGGTGGCGGGCGTCCAGATGTTCAAGTACAGGCAGTCTTCGTTTTCCGGGGGCACCATCTGGTCGTAAAACTCTTTGCCGTAAAAATCCATGGATGCCAGGTCCGCCTGGGGGCACCGGGGAGAAAATTTGGTGCAGTCCAGGGTTCCTTCCCAGGGTTCGTGTTCCTGGGGACGGCGGAACCGAAGGTCGCCTACAGGGGGCTGGGCGTAGGGTACCCCTTTAAAAATGACGGTTTTGCCGTCTTGGCTCAGGGCGCCTTGCACGGCGCCTTGTTGTGTCAGAATTCTCGTTTCCATAGTCAAATCCTCCTTTATGATTGTGGGTTCTCCTCCTGAAGCTGGGGGGCGGTTTCTTCCGTTGTGGGGAATTTTAACCGCTTCCAAATCTCTTCCAGGTCACAATTTTCTTTTTTAAAGTGGGGCCAAGCGTCTAAGCCATCCCCGGCTTTCCGGGGAATGATGTGAAAATGCATGTGAGGCACGGACTGTTGGGCCCATTTTCCGCTGGCGCTGAGCACATTCACCCCGTCGAATCCACAGTCGTTTACATAGTGATCGGCGGTGAGACGGACGGTTGCCAGGGTCTGGAACGCCGTTTCCTCGCGGCAATCCATCAGGTTTTCCACGTGTTCTTTGGGGATTACCAGAGTATGGCCTTCCACGTCTCCGGAATGGTCCAAAATGGCCAGGGTGTATTCATCCTCGTAAATTTTGTAACAAGGTTCCGTTCCTTGGACGATCTTGCAGAATACACAGTCGTCCTGGGCCTGTCCGGGATCGGCAGAATCCCCGGCAAGGGGGATGGGTTCCAACAGGCCGGGTTCCTTGGGCGGCGGGGGAAGTTCTTCCTCTTTCAGCCTGGGGATGAACCGGGGGGCAAATTTTCCCTTGCCCCGGCCCATGATATACAGGGCGCCGATAATGGAAAAGATAACGGCTCCCACAAAATTCACCAGCAGGTCTTTCATGGTGTCGTGCAGGCCAATGTCCAGATAGGCAGGCCACTTTTCCCCGTTGACCACCACGCTGTCAATGAGTACCTGAACAGCGCTGTTGTGGCCTTCCGGGTTGAGGGACACGGACGAGACCACGTTTATCCAGGTGTCTTTCTGCATGTCCGTGTGGAAAAAGCAGTCCATGCCGTACTCAAAGAATTCCCAAACGACTCCCACCGTCATGGAGAAGCAAAACGCCACCAGAGCCACAAACGCAGGGGAGAGCCGGACTTTGAATTTCCGGGAGCGGTTAAGAATATCCACCATGGCAATGCCGATGGCGGCCATCAAGAAACCGTTCATGGTGTGGAGCATGGTGTCCCAAAAGGGGAAAATCAAATAGTATTCCTGAATCTCTCCTAGGATCTCCGCGGAGAAAATAAAAAGCAGAATGATGATTTCCAAGGTGTTTGGCACGTCGATATGCAGGCGGCGTTCCACAAATGTGGGGATCATAAAAAGCGCCAGCGTCAGGGCGCACAAAAATACGTTGTAGTATTCTCCGTTAAAAATTTCCAGGACCATCACCGCGATCACCAAAGCCCGGAGCACCACATAGGTGGTAAAAAGCACAGGGTGCTGTTTGATGTCCTGCTGCATTTTCGCCCGGTTTTCTATGCCGCGTTGCTTTTTTTCCACTTTGCTCGGCCGCTGTTTCTTCCCATTTTTTAATGTTCCCATATTACTCTCCCTTTTCCCCGGATTTCCCAGAGGGTTTCTCCAGATAATGGCGGTATTCCCCCACAAAGTCCCGGGCCATGTTCCGCTGGTGTTTTTCCAGAAAGGCTTGGGAGATTTCTTGTGGGGTCACCTGTAAAAGATCCAGCACGTCTGTGAAATACATGAGGATATCGCTCATCTCTTCCAAAAAATGAGCCCGAACCTCTGGGTCTTCCATAATGCCCTGAGGTTTCCGCTTTTTGAAAATGGCAATCACTTCGCCTACCTCTTCCACCAGCCAAAGCATGTGCAGCGGGGCATCCTCCGGTTCTCTGGTTCCCCAGATTCCCTTATACTTTTCCTGTAGTTCCCGCTGCATATTCAGCATGGTCTCCAAATCCAGGCCAGCCATCTCCGTTCCTCCCATTTCATAACGTGCGTAATTTGAAACTATGATAGCATACTTCCCAAAAAAGAAAAAGCGGTGTGGGGAAATTTCACACCGCTACAATTTTATGTGGAATTATGGTTTATGTTTTCGGCTTATGTTTCCGGAAGATCAACCGGTATAGTGCGCCGCCTGCCAGGGTTGAGACCAGTAACCCCAGGCCAAGCGCCCTGAAGGTCCATTGATTTCCCAAAGTGTCGCCGATCATGCCGGAAATGGGACTGGCGACAATCATTAAAAGGCTGTATACCATGCTGGTTACACTGACCAGGGTGGCACGTTGGTCGCTGGGGAAATCCTCGTTGAGGGCGGCGTCAAGCCGCAGATCCAGAAGGCTGTCAAAGCCCTGGGCCAACACGCCTCCCAGCAGGGCTATGGGCCAGAAAAGACTTCCTGCCAGGAAAGTCCCTCCTGCACAGCACAGAGCACACCAGAACACGCAGGGGAAAAGCCGGATCTTCACCCGCGCTCCCAGAGCCATGCCCCCAACCCCACCGAAACGCAAGGCCATGAGAGCCGCTCCCAGAAACAGAGGGGGAAGTCCCCCGTCCAACAGGTGCTGCTGAGAATACATAAAGGTCAGGTAAATGGGTACTCCGGCAGCGCCCTGTGCTAGAATCTTCCAGGTGGAGCGAGGATTATTTCGGAGAAAGGAAAGGCTTTGGAAAATGTGTTCTTTCAGCCGAGGACCCAGTTGGGCAAAGGGGTGTTGGGTCCGCAGACGTTGGGTTTCCGTGACTTGAGGTTCCGCCAGGGCCAAGGCCGCCGCCCCGCATGCCCCAGAGCAAAGGGCGGTGATGGCATAGGCAGGGAAAAATCCCAATAGAGTGGCTACGCCTCCCAGTAGGCTGCTGATGGAAGAGGACGTTTGGGACAAGCCTAGGAGCCAGGCATTTTGTTTTAGGTAAGCGTCTTCACGTCCTACAGCCTTCAAACTGTCGTAGGTGAGAGCCTCTTGGGTGCCGGAGCAGAAATTGTACATCAGTGCCTGAAACACCATCGATAGGCAAATCCCCCAAAAGTTCTGGCTGAAAGCCATGAGCAAAGCGGAACAGACTCCGCACAGACTGGAGACCACCAAAGTGCGTTTGCGCCCAAGTAGGTCGGCAATCATGCCGCTGGGCACCTCGAAGAGAAAGCTCACCACATGGAACATGCCCTCGGCGATCCCGACCTGAGCCAGAGAAAATCCCCGGGAAAGGAGAAATACCACCCACACCCCGTCGGCGATGCGCAGGGAAAAGAGAAAATTGTATAGGTGTAGAAAGAAAAGCTGTCGCTTAATTTGCATAAATAACCATTCCGTTTCAATAAAAATTCAATCAGTCTAGTACCTTATTTCCGGAACGGCAGAAAAATTGCCATGGTAAAATTCCATGGCAAAAGATGCTGTCATGGATCTTCCGGAAAAATAGGCGCACTTCTAGTAGGAATGGTTTAAATCTGCCCTTTTTGCTGCAAAAGGACATTCCATTTCCAACCCACAGCGCCTACTCCTTTCCTGAGATCCTATGGATTTTTTTACAGTATACAGCTGAACCCTTTCCCAGTCAAGGGACAGGACTCAGTTCTTCAAACTCTGCAAGGGTGCGGGAATCTTACCGCCCCGGTGGACAAACACGCTGGGAGAGGCAGGGTTCACAGCCATGATGGGGCCGCTGCCCAAAAGTCCGCCAAAGTCCAGTTCTTCCCCGGCTTTTTTGCCCACTGCGGGAATGACACGCACCGCGGTGGTCTTGGAGTTCACCATGCCAATGGCTGCTTCGTCGGCAATGATGCCGGAGATGATCTCCGCCGGAGTGTCCCCAGGAATGGCAATCATATCCAAACCCACGGAGCACACAGCGGTCATGGCTTCCAGCTTGGTCAAAGTCAGACAGCCGCTGCGGGCGGCTTCGATCATGCCCGCGTCTTCAGTGACGGGAATAAAGGCTCCGGAAAGACCGCCCACGCTGGAAGAGGCCATCACGCCGCCCTTTTTCACCGCGTCGTTTAACAGGGCCAAAGCAGCGGTGGTGCCGTGGGCGCCGCACTGCTCCAAGCCCATGCCTTCCAGAATGTAAGCCACACTGTCTCCGATAGCCGGCGTGGGAGCCAGGGAAAGGTCCACAATGCCGAAGGGTACGCACAGCCGCCGGGAAGCTTCTTGTGCTACCAGCTGGCCCATACGGGTGATCTTGAACGCGGTGCGCTTGATCAGTTCGGCGATCTCCGTCAAAGTGCACCCGTCCCCGTGTTTCTTAATGGCTGCCCGCACCACGCCGGGACCGGAAACACCCACGTTGATCACGCAGTCCGGTTCGCCGGGACCGTGGAAAGCGCCAGCCATAAAGGGGTTGTCTTCCGGAGCATTGCAGAATACCACCAGCTTGGCCGCGCCGATACATTCCCGGTCGGCAGTGCGTTCCGCCGTCTCACGGATGATCCGGCCCATTTTCTCCACGGCGTCCATGTTGATTCCCGCCTTGGTGGTGCCCACGTTGACGGAAGAGCACACCAGCTCCGTTTCGTCCAAAGCTTGAGGAATGCTCTCGATCAGAGCGTAATCCCCAGGCCCGAAACCTTTGTGGACCAAAGCGGAATAGCCGCCGATAAAGTTGACTCCAACGGTGTGGGCGGCCCGGTCTAGAGCTTTGGCGAAGTGTACCGGGGAAGCGGTGGGGCAGGCCCCGGCGATCATGGCGATGGGGGTGACCGAGATCCGCTTGTTGATAATGGGAATGCCGTACTGCTTGCTGATGTCCTCGCCGGTTTTCACCAGATTTTCAGCGTAGCGGCAGATTTTGTCATAGACTTTCTGGGTGGCCCGGTTTACGTCGGGGTCGATGCAGTCTAACAAGGAAATGCCCATGGTGATGGTGCGGACATCCAAATCCTCGTTGTCGATCATATTGATCGTTTCCAAAATTTCATTGGTATTCAAAAAAGGCTCATCCTTTCAAACGGGAAGTGAAAAACAAGGGGTGAAAACGGGGACGTTTTTTAGATCCGGTGCATGGAGTTGAAAATATCCTCGTGCATCACGTGGATTTTCAAATTCAGGCTTTCCCCCAAAGCGTTGAACTGGTCCGCCAGGTCGGCAACTCCCGCCGTGGCCTTGGTGATGTCCACCAGCATGACCATCACGAACATATCCTGCAAAATGGACTGGGTCACCTCCAGTACATTCACGTCTTTTTCCGCGCAGATATTGGACACCTTTGCCAGAATGCCAACCATGTCTTTTCCGATGACAGTGATGACTGCTTTTTCCGTTTTTTCCATTGGGCGCCATTCCTTTCTCTTCTCTTTGACGTTCATTATGGAGCATGAAGCACGTCCTGTCAAGCGCGAAAGGGGTTTTCCCCTGTTTTTTGCCTTTCTTCCTTCCCTTTTCCGGGGATTTGTGGTAAGATATTCTTCAAGCGTCTGGCCGGACGCTTGACTATGGTTTTAAGGCTTGGAAAGGATGTGCCGCCTTTGAAATATTACTTTGCCTGTGATTGTCACAATCATTCCAACTGCTCCCCCGACGGGGACGATTCCATTTTGGAAATGCGCTTGCGGGCAGAGGAACTGGGCCTGTGGGCCCACACACTCACAGATCACTGCGAGTGTCAAAAGTTCCCCACCCGTTACCGTTCCCGTGTGGAACGGGCATGGGAGGAAATGGCCCAGCAGCTCCCTAAGGAGAGCCATTGCCGGTATTATCGGGGCATCGAGCTGGGGCAGCCCAACCAGGACCCGGAAGCGGCCCGGGATGCGTTGGAAGGACGGGAGTACGATTTTATCATCGGTTCCATCCACAATATCCGGGGGTATGAGGATTTCTTTTTCCTGGATTATTCCCAGGTGGCTCCCGATTTTATCGACCACCTTCTCACCACCTATTGGGAAGAGGAACAGGAGGTCATTCAGTGGGGGCAGTTCGATTCCCTGGGACACTTGACCTATCCGCTTCGGTACATTGAAGGAGACCACGGTATCCACGTGGATTTGAAAAAACACCAGGAGGCCATCGACCAGGTGTTCCGGGCATTGATCCAAAGCGGGAAAGCGTTGGAAGTCAATACTTCCGGGCTGCGGCAGAAGATCGGCCGCACATTGCCGGATTTGCCCTTGCTGCGCCGGTACCGGGAATTGGGCGGCGAGCTGGTGACCTTGGGTTCCGACGCCCATTCCACCAAGGATTTGGGAAAAGGCATTGAGGAAGGCATGGACCTATTAAAGGAAGCGGGATTCCGCTATTTTGCCTTGTACGACCGGCGCAAACCGATTTTGCTGCCGTTGGAGTAAGACCGTTTTTTCACAGGAATACCATTTGTTTGTGGAATATTGAGACTTTTCGTGAAGGAGGAACTTGCCATGGCAATGGAACAGCTTTTAGAGCTTTTACAGGACCAAGCCAATCTCACTCCCGCCCAGCTGGCAGTGATGCTGGGGGAAAAGGAAGAAGATGTGGTAAAGGCCATCAAAAAATATGAAAAAGAAGGGGTCATCAAAGGGTATCACGCGCTGGTGAACTGGGAGCGCACAGAAGTGCCCCGTGCCACCGCGCTGATCGAACTGCGTGTCACTCCTCAGAAGGACACCGGCTTTGACGAGATCGCCGGCCGGGTGATGAATTTCCCCGAAGTGGAAAGCGTCTACCTTATGTCCGGCGGCTATGACCTGGCCGTCACCGTGACCGGAAAGACCATGTCCGATATTGCCATGTTTGTGGCAAAACGTCTGGCGCCCATTGGGGGCGTGTTGTCTACAGCCACCCATTTTGTGCTGACCAAGTATAAGGACGGCGGCGTGGTGTTTGCCAGCGATTATGAGGAAATTGACGAGAGAGGGAGCAATCTTTGTGATTGATTACGAGAATTTAGTCAACCGCTGTGTGAAGAAGATCAAGCCTTCGGGCATTCGGAAATTCTTCGACATTGCCAATGAAATGGACGACGTGATCTCCCTTTCCGTGGGAGAGCCGGATTTTCACACCCCCTGGCACATCCGGGAGGAAGGAATCCAATCTTTGGAGAAGGGCCGCACCAGCTATACCCCCAACCGGGGCTTTTTAAAACTGCGGGCGGAGATCTCCAACTTTTTAGAGCGCCATTATACGGTAAAATACGATCCGGAAACGGAGATCCTGGTCACCGTAGGCGGCAGCGAGGCCATTGACCTGTGCGTGCGCACCCTGATCAACCCCGGGGATGAAGTGTTGATTCCCGAGCCCAGCTTTGTCTGCTATGTGCCCATCACGGAAATGGCCGGGGGCGTGCCGGTGATCATCGAGACAAAACCGGAAGACAAATTCCGCCTGACTCCGGAGGAGCTGGAGGAAAAGATCACCGACAAAACAAAGCTTTTGATCCTGCCCTATCCCAACAACCCCACTGGTGCCGTCATGCGCCGGGAGGACCTGGAAGCCATCGCCAAGGTGGTGGAGCGCCACAATCTGCTGGTGCTGTCCGATGAGATCTACGCCGCTTTGACCTATGGGGATCAACCTCACACGGCGTTTTCCGCTATCCCCGGTATGCAGGAGCGGACCATCCTGGTCAATGGTTTTTCCAAGTCCCACTCCATGACGGGCTGGCGCATGGGCTACGCTGCGGGACCCAAAGAGATCATCGCTCTGATGACCAAACTCCACCAGTTTGCCATTATGAGCGCGCCCACCATGAGCCAGTATGCCGCCATCGAAGCCATGAAGAACGGCGATGACGACATCGAGTATATGAAGAGCCAGTATGATATGCGCCGCCGGCTGATCGTGGACGGCTTGAATTCCATCGGCTTGAAATGTTTTGAGCCGGAAGGGGCGTTTTACGTGTTCCCCTCGGTGAAATGCACAGGGCTGACCTCCATGGAATTCTGTGAACGGCTGATCCGTTCCCAGCGTGTAGCGGTGGTTCCCGGAGACGCTTTCGGCGCCTGCGGGGAAGGCTTTGTGCGGATCTCTTACTGCTACTCCACCAAACACATCATCGAAGCCTTGGAGCGCATGGAAGCGTTCCTGAAGGAGCTGTGAGGGAGCGGGTATGGCTCTCCCGGTGCGGTGGCTACGCTCCGGAAGAGCTTTTACGACAAGTGGAAGAGGCCTTTGACGCTTTAGGCGTTTGGGAGGACTTGAAACCGGGCATGACAGTGGTCATAAAGCCCAACCTGGTCATCAGTTCCAAACCGGAGAACGCCATTGCTACCCACCCGGCTTTGGTGGCTGCTGTGGGAAAGTGCGTTCAAAAAGCGGGGGCAAATGTGGTCATCGCGGAAAGTCCGGGAGGGCCTTATACCCCTGCGGCCATGAAAGCGGTGTTCCGCGGCTGCGGTTATACGGATATGGCCAAGGACTGCGGCTTCACCCTGTATACCGACTGCAAGAGCCGGGAAGTTTCCTTGCCGGGAGCTGTGCGATGCCGGCAGCTTTCCGTGGTGGAACCTTTTCTCACCCGGGATTATTTGATCGATATGGCCAAGTTAAAGACCCACTCCATGGTGGGATTTTCCGGTGCGGTGAAAAACCTGTTCGGAGCAGTGCCCGGTTTGCAGAAACCGGAGCTCCACTGCCGTTTTCCGGAGAAGCAACCCTTTTCGGAGATGTTGGTGGATCTGTGCGACTTTTTAAAACCCGATCTGTGTTTCCTGGATGGGATCGTGGCCATGGAAGGCAATGGGCCTACCGGGGGCAAACCCAGAAAAATGGGAGTTCTGGGAGCGTCCAAAAGCCCCTATGCGTTGGATGTGTGCGGCGCTGCTTTGATCGGATTGGAACCGGAAAGCGTGCTCATGCTGAAGGAATCCCACCGGCGTGGGTTGGGGCCTATTTCCCCGGAAGAATGCCAGTTGGTGAAAGAGAATGTGGAAGCTTTGGCACAGCCGGACTTTTTGAAAGCCAAGGCGTCCAGTACGGATTTTCTGGACCGCCTGCCCAAATTTTTGCGTCCGGCGGCCAAGAGGATCGCCACGCCTACCCCGAAGATCCGGAGGGCAGAGTGCGTGGGCTGCGGCAAGTGCGCCGAAAGCTGCCCTCAGCACACCATCTCCATCCGCGAGGGGAAAGCGGTGATCGATTATAAGAAGTGCATCCGGTGTTTCTGCTGCCACGAGATGTGCCCCAAGCACGTGATCGATATCCGGCGGTGGAGCCTGCTGCACTTTTAATGGGATATTTTTTGGAAAGTGAAGGAGAGACTGGGGAGCCCCGGTCTGGAATAAGAGAACGGAGAGACCGATGAAACTGAAGGCATACGCGAAAATCAACCTGACCCTGGACGTTACCGGGCGCCGGGAAGATGGGTATCACACGTTGGACACGGTCATGCAAAGCGTTTCCGTGTGGGATGAAATCGAGATCAAAAAAATCAATAAGCCGGGCATCCGGTTGTTCTGCAACAGGGAATACCTTCCCGTGGACACCAAGAATACGGCGTTTCGTGCGGCCCAGTATTTTTTTCAGCATTGCGGCATCACCGGCCAAGGGCTTTCCATTTCCATTCGGAAATATGTGCCCAGCCGTGCCGGAATGGGTGGGGGCAGCGCCGACGCGGCGGCAGTGCTTCACGGCTTGAACCGGATGTTCAAAACCAACCTTCCTCTGGAGACTCTGGTGGAATTGGGCGCGAAAGTGGGAGCGGACGTGCCTTTCTGCGTGGTGGGTGGTACCTGCCGCTGCCGGGGAATTGGGGAACAAGTGGAAAAAGTGTCCGCTTTTCCGGATTGTTGGCTGGTGCTGTGTAAGCCTCCTGCCGGTATGAGTACCCCCAGGGCTTACGCATTGATCGACCAGTTCCCCATTTCCAGGGATCAGGCCACGGAAAGAATGGTTTCCCTGCTGTCCGGCGGAGATCTGCGGCGGATCGGCGAAGGGGTTGCCAACCGTTTTGACGAAACCATGAAACTTCCCCAGGTGCGGGAGATCAAACGGGTGATGTTGGCCGCCGGTGCAATGGGCTCCAGCATGACGGGCAGTGGTTCCGCCGTGTTCGGTATATTTGATTCGGAAGAAGCAGCCCGGGCATGTATGCAGCAGTTGGAAGGCAGCGGCCGGTTGTACCTGGCCCGTCCATTAGACCACGGTTGGGATTTCAACCCGGATAGATAAACGAATAATGTACAGAAAAAGCCTGGCCTCTGGGAGCCGGGCTTTTTTGCTGGAATGGGAAATTGACATTCCGCAAAAAGGGGAGTAGAATTTCCAGCAAGAAGGGAGGAGTGCATATGAAAACGGCAAAACTGGGATGGAAAGTCTGGCTGCTTTATGGAGTGCTCACGCTGTTGCCCTTGGTGGTGACCGCCGTGGCGGTGGCTTGGTTTTTGCCGGATACCATCCCCGCTCACTATGGGGCTTCCGGTGAGGTGGACCGCTGGGGAAGCAAATACGAGTGTTTTATTTTCCCCCTGTTGATTTTGCCCTTTGGAGGGCTGATGCTGGGGATCGCGAAAGCAGCCTCCATGGAGATTTGGCAAAGCGATGGAAAAGGGAAAAAAGCAGTGCTGATCAGCGGGGTGATAGGCCTGCTGGTGTTCCATGTGGTGGATTACTTTTTCCTCTATACCTCGTGGGCACAGGTGGAAAATTTGGGCGAAGTCCCGGAAATCGGACTGCGCATTTTGTTTCTATTCATCGGCCTGCTGTTTATCGCCCTGGGAGCGGCTATGCCCTTGGTCAAGCAAAACTCCTGGTTCGGGATACGGACAAAGTGGACCTTGGAAAGCGAGACTGTCTGGGCCAAGAGCCAGCGGTTTGGCGGAAAATTATATGTGTGTGGGGGAATCGTGACCCTGGTGGGGTTGTTTTTTCCACAGTGGCTGATGATCACGGTCACTTGGGTGGCGTTGGTGGCCGCAACAATAGGCGCCGTCCTGTATGCCCGGCGGGAAGGACGGAAGGAACAGTCCCAAAAATGAGCAAAATAAAAAGGCCCGGAGAGTAGTTCTCCGAGCCTTTTTTTCATGATGGGCATCACCCCAGAAAGGCACCGCAAACAAGGCCGGTGATCACCGCGCCAACATAGAGGATGGCTACCAGCGACAGGTTCTCTTTCTGATGGCGGTTATATTTGAACAGTACGGCAAGTCCCAGTCCGGCTCCGGTGCACAGCCCAGCCACCACCGCCCCGAAGGAAAGAGAGCCGGAAAGATACAGCTCGGTCAAAATCACGGAGGAAGCGCAGTTGGGGATAAACCCGATCAGCGCTGCCACCAGGGGCTGGAAAATGCTTCCGGAAAGAAGTACCTGGGAGATCCGGTCCTCGCCCACCAGATGAATGGCGCCACCCAGGATCAGGTTGACGATCAGCAGGAACAGGGCAATGCGCACCGTGTGAACCAGGGCGGAATGGATGATCCCGTGGTGTTCGCAGTCGCAGTCCCGGCAAAGATCCTCAAAAGGCGCTTGGCTTTCTTTGTGGGAAAGACGCTTCCACAGCAGGTCTGTCAGCAGGCCGAAGACCGTGCCCGAAACGAATTTCACCCCCAACAAAAGCAGCAGATCCGGCAGCGCCTCCGGATGGGAAATCAGGATGGGCAGTGCCTCATCGCTGGTGGCCAGGAATACAGCCACCAAAGTACCGGGGGTGATCAGCCGGCCAGCGTAAAAATTGGCGGCTGCCACGGAAAAACCGCATTGGGGGATCAATCCCAGCACGGAACCTCCCACCGGGCCAAAGGGACCCAGCCGTGCCAAGGCGCCGGTGAGTTTTTCACTGGCCCGGTGCTCTAAAAATTCGATCAGCAGATAAGCCCCAAACAGGAAGGGCAATGTTTTCAAGGTGTCCAGGACCGCGTCCCATAAAATATCCAGCATATAAGCAACCTTTCTCCTTTTTGATAGCTGGGACTATTATATCATCTTTGTCAAATGGTATCCGCATAAGCTTTTTGACAATGACCCATACTCCTTCCAGAACAGGAAAGGAAGGATTTACCATGAAAGCATTGGAACATACAGAACGGAAAAAACTTTTGGGAAGGGCCCTTGTCTGTGGGTTTGTCATGGCGGTGGTGATGAGCTTTTTCCCCTTTGCGGCTGCGTGCGGAAGTTTGCCGGAAAATGTGGTCCGGCTCCATGTGATCGCCAATTCCGATACGGAAGAGGACCAGGCGGTAAAACTGATGGTGCGGGACGCGGTCCTGGAAGAAGCGGCCAAATGGTACGATGGCGCCCAAACCATGGAGGAAGCAAGCTCTCTGTTGTGCACCCATCTGGAAAGTTTGGCCCAAACAGCCCGGGAGACTCTAGCACAGCAGGGCATGGAGTATTCCGCCAATGTGCAGATGACGGAAATGTATTTTTCTACCCGTGATTATGGAACGTTCCGGTTGCCGGCGGGGCGTTACAGAACGCTGCGGGTGACTTTGGGGGAAGGAAAAGGGCATAATTGGTGGTGCGTGGTATTCCCCACTTTGTGCCTGCCTGCTGCGGAAGGTTCAGAGGAAGATGCGCTGCTGACGTTGCCGGAGTCGGAACGGGAAGTGGTGGAAAACCCGGAACAGTTTGAGGTAAAATTCAAAGCGGTGGAGCTTTGGGAAGCTTTGCGGGAGTGGTTCCGAGAGTGAGGGGGCTTTTCCGTCCCAACCCCTTGTGGTATAATTTGAAAAAGTCCCATGATGGGTGGAAAAACGGGATAAGAAACAGCGGACGCGTCCCAGCAGGGGGCGTGTTTTGACAGGGAAAGAACGGAGAGAAGGGAGCGAGGGATTTGCTGCAATTTGTGTTGGGACGGGCCGGCAGCGGCAAAACAGAGTATTTGCGCCGGATGTTGGCGGATCGGAGTCGGTCCGGCTTTGGCGGCACCGTGATGATCGTCCCGGAGCAGTACACCTTTGAGACGGAAAAAGCCATGCTTCGTTTGGCAGGTCCGGTGCGGGGCAATTCCATACCGGTGTACAGCTTCACCCGGCTGGCGGAAGCCGTGTTCCGGAAAGAAGGGGGCGCGGTGGGCCGCCGGCTCAGCGATGGAGGCAGGCGTATCCTGATGGCTTCCGCAGTGGAAGCGTGCCAGGACCGGTTGGAGGTCTACGCTGCCGCCGCCAAAAGCGGCCGCATTACGGATGTGATGCTCACTGCCGTCAACGAGATGAAAATGTGTGGGATCTCCCCGGCAGAGCTGCTTGAAACGTCCCAGGATTTGGGCGGACGGGGATTGGGAAAGAAGCTTTCCGAGCTTTCCCTTTTGTATGATACATACGATGCTTTGGTGGCGGCGTCTTATTTGGATTCCCGGGATGACCTGACCCGTTTGGCCCAGGTTTTGGAAACCAGCGATTTCTTTGCGGGCTGCACGGTGGCCGTGGATTCTTTTGAGGGTTTTACTGCCCAGGAGCTGGCCGTGCTCACCCGGATTCTATGCAGTGCGGACCAAGTGGTGGTGGCGTTGTGTACCGACGGCCTGGATGAAACGGGAACGGGCCTTTTTGCCTTGGTGGACCGTACTCGCCGGAGGCTTACTGCCGCGGCGGAAGAAAACGGGGTGAAGGTGCAGCCTCCGGTGGTGCTCACCGGAGCTCCTCGGTTCCAAAACGAAAATTTGAAACTGGTGGAAGCCCAGTTGTTTTGCCCGGGAGAAACCATGACCTCGGAGGACCACCGGGGAGTGGTTCTGTTTGAAGCCCGAGACCCCTACGAGGAAGCGGAGTTCGTGGCGTCCAATATCCGGCGGCTGGTGATGGAAGAAGGCTACCGCTACCGGGAGATCTCCATCATCTGCCGCAGCCCGGAACGGTATTACGGCTGTTTGGACGCCGCCCTGAAAAAACGGCAGATCCCCTGTTTCGTGTCCCAGCCCGCCAAGGTGGACGGGGAGCCTGTGACCAGGTTTGCCCTGGGGGCGTTTGAGGCGGTGCTCACCGGGTTTCAGACAGAGGCTCTGCTGGAAATGCTCAAGACCGGTGTTTCCGGATTTACCACGGAAGAGATTTCCGACCTGGAAAATTACGCCTATTTGTGGAAGCTGTCCGGTTCCGCCTGGCGGCAGGAGTTTGTCCGGCACCCGCAGGGGTTTGGAAAAGAGTTTACCCAGGAAGACCGGCAGGAATTGGACAGGCTCAACGAGCTGCGGGAACGGCTGATAGGCCCCTTGGAGCGGTTTGACGCCAGGACGAAAGATGCTACCGGAGCGGAGCTTTCCCAGGCAGTCTATCTGCTTTTAATGGCTTACGGCATGGAGGAGAACCTGCCCGCTTATTGCCTTTCCCTGGAAGAAGCGGGGGAGGACGCCCTTTCCCAAAAGCAGCTGCGGATCTGGGATCTGCTCATGGAGACCCTGGACCAGATGCGGGCCATTCTGGGGGACAAGCCCATCCCACGGGAGCGGTTTTATCAGCTTTTGAAAGAGGTCATCGCTGGAGAGAATGTTTCGGAGATCCCTCAAACGTTGGACCAGGTGATTTTCGGAACAGCCGAGCAGGTGCGTCAGTCCTCGCCACGGGCTGCGTTTCTCATGGGGGTGGCACAAGGTGAGTTCCCTCTGGCACCCAAATCCAGCGGAGTGTTTTCCGATGCGGAACGGCGGGAGCTGATCGCCCGCAATCTGCCCTTGGGCGACCCCTTGGAGCAAAAGACCATGGAAGAGCGGTATTTGGCCTACTCCGTGGCTTGCGCCCCCTCAGAGCGGTTGTATATGAGTTGGCCCCGGTCCGCCGATGGGGAAGATAAGGAGCCCAGCGAGCTGGTTTCCGGGTTGCTGGGGATTTTTCCCAGCTTGCGGCCTTTGCGGGACCTGCCCGACGAATATTTCGCCAATTCCAGAGAAGCGGCTTTTTCCAGGATGGCTTCCAGATTCACCGGGAAAGACGGAACATCCGGGGCACTGCGAAAATTGTTTGAAAACGATGAAGCCTACCGGGGAAGGGTGGAAGCTTTGGAACGGGCATCCGGCAACCGGGAAGAACAGTTGAAAGATTTGGCCTTGGCGCGTGGGCTTTTTGGAGAGCATCCTTTTTTGTCCCCCACCCAGGTGGAGACCTTTTACCAGTGCCGGTTCCAATATTTTTGCCGGTACGGCTTAAACGCCAAAGAGCGCCGTACTGCCGAGGTGGACGTGCTCCAATACGGTACCCTGATGCACTATCTGTTTGAGAAGATCTTCCGGGAGGACCCGCAAACCAGGGCTCAGTGGAGCGAGGAAGAATTGGAGACCCGTGTGGCGGAGCTGATCCTTCAATACGCCCAGGAAAATCTGGGAGGTATGGACCTTCTCAGCAGCCGGGAGAAGTACCGGCTGGAACGGCTGTGCCAGTCCGCTTGCAAACTGATCCGTCATGTGGAGGAGGAATTGGCTCAAAGCCAGTTTGTGCCGGAGCATTTGGAATGGGGCCTAGGTTACGGCAAGGATGCCCCGCCGCTGAAGATTCCCACGGAAAAAGGGATGGTCACCGTAGGCGGCACTATTGACCGGGTGGATACCTATACTGATCCTCAAGGCCAGCGGTATGTCCGGGTCATCGACTATAAGACGGGGAAAAAAGATTTTCGCCTGGTGGACGCGTTTTACGGCCTCAACATGCAAATGCTGGTCTATCTGGCGGCCCTGGTGGAAAACCACCGGGAATCCCCGGCAGGGATCTTGTATATGCCCGCGGCAGAGCCGTCCGTCTCGGTGGAACGGGGCGCCGGGGAGGACAAGATCAAAGCGGAAGCGGATAAACAACTGAAAATGAGCGGCGTGGTTCTCAGCGACCAGGAGATCATCCAGGCCATGGAAGCCGGAGCTCATGGGAAATTCATTCCCGCCTCTTTAAATAAGGACGGAAGCTTGGGAAGGTTCAGTTCTGCGCTGGACCGGGACCAGCTCCAACTTGTTCTGAACTATTCCAAACGGCTGATCGCCGCCATGGGGGAGGAGCTGCTGAGCGGCTGGGTGAGCGCTGTGCCCAATTTGAAAAATCACAATCCCTGTCGCTGGTGCCCCTATGGCACGGTGTGCGGAAAGGAATATGGGGAAAAAGACGTGGAGCAGGAAAAAGTCTCCGCTCAGGAAGTCCTCCGCCAAATGGAGGAAGCATTGGGGAAAGGGGGAAAAAATCATGGCTGAAATGCGTTGGACGGACAGCCAGCAGGACGCCATCTCGGCCCGTCGCGGTACCGTGCTGGTTGCCGCGGCGGCAGGCTCGGGAAAAACGGCAGTGTTGGTGCAGCGGGCCATCGAACGGCTCACCGACCCGGAAAATCCTACCTCCGCGGACAGAATGCTGATCGTCACTTTTACCAAGGCCGCGGCGGCGGAAATGCGTGCCAGACTGGAACGCAGGCTCCACGATATGCTTCGGGAACACCCCGGCGACCCTCACTTGCGGCGGCAGAGCATTTTGCTTTCCCAAGCCCATATTGGCACGGTGGACAGCTTTTGCGCGGAAATGGTCCGGGAGTTTTTCCACTTGCTGGACCTTTCTCCCGATTTTAAGATCGTTTCGGACAAGCAGGAAGAAGAACTGGTCAACGCCTCTCTGAACGAGGTGCTGCAAGAAGCTTTCGAGGCAGGCACCGTGGGAAGTTTGGCTGACGCCTTTGCCGGGGAGCGGGATGACCGCCGGTTGATGGAAATGGTGCTGACGCTATACCGGTTTATGCAGAGCCATCCCTTCCCGGAAAAATGGCTGGCAGAAAAGGTGGCCATGTATTTTCCCGGCGACCGGGGAGGGGAAGAACTTTCCCCTTGGGAACGGGTGATTCTGGAATACGCGGGGGAAGGGCTTTCCCACTGTGTGGGACTGCTTGACCGGGCGTTGGAAGAGTGCAGGGAAGACCCTGCGGTGGAAAAAGCCTATGCTGGGGCGTTGGACAAGGACCGCAAGGCCTTTGCGGCCATGAAAGAATTGGCATCCGCCGGAAAGTGGGACGAGCTTTGCCACAAGGTGGCAGAGTTTGCGCCGGCCCGTCGTGGAACTCTCCGTGGGTATGAGGAAGACCCCTTGAAGCAGAGGCTGGAGGCGTTCCGGGACGAGGCAAAGCGCACGGCCAAAGAGCTGGCAAAATATTTTTCCGCGGACCGGCAAGCCTGCGCTTGGGAAACGGCTCAGACGGCGCCCTTGGTAAAAAGCCTGCAAGAGTTGACGTTGGCATTTTCTAAGCGGTACCAGGAGAAGAAGCGGGCGGGGAATTTTCTGGATTACAGCGACTTGGAGCACGAAGCCATCCGGCTGTTTTTGGAAGAGGATGGAACCCCCACCCCCGCGGCGAAAGAAGTGGCCGCCCGGTTTGACGAGATCATGATCGACGAATACCAGGACATCAACGAAGTGCAGGATTCCCTGTTCCGGGCAGTGTCCAAAGACGGAAAAAACCTGTTCATGGTGGGGGATGTGAAGCAGAGTATTTACGGATTCCGCCGGGCCATGCCGGAAATTTTTCTCCGCTGCCGGGAAGCGTTCCAAAAATACGACAGACAGCGTGACCAGTATCCCGCGTCCATTGTCCTGGACCGAAATTTCCGCTCCAGGGAGCAGGTGACCAGTACGGTGAACTTTGTGTTTTCCAGGCTGATGACCAAGGCCGCCGGGGACATGGATTACACCGGGGAAGACCGATTGGTGTGCGGCGCGGAGTACGCTCCCAAAGACGGATGCGAAACAGAGCTGCAATTCATTTCCCGCAGCGGGGGCGTTCTGGCGGAAGAAGCGGAAGGCGCCTGGATCGCCGGCCGGATACGGGAGCTGGTGGAAGGCGGGTTTACTGTGTCGGACAAGGACGGGGAAAGGCCCGCCAACTACGGGGATTTTTGCATCCTGCTGCGCAGCGCCAACCAATATGCCTACGCTTACGCCCAGCAGCTTCAAGCCCGGGGAATTCCCGCTAAAGCGTCCGTGGCAGGAGGATTTTTCAAGGCGGCGGAGATCGGGGTGATGCTTTCCCTTTTGCGGGTGATCGATAACCCCAATCAGGACATTCCCCTGCTTTCCGTGCTCATGAGTCCTCTCTATGGGTTCACTGCCGACGATGCTGCCCGCCTGCGGCTGGAAAGCCGTGATGTGCCGGTGTATATTTCCCTTCTGCGGGCTGCGGAAGAGGATGCCCGGTGTAAACAGGTGGTGGAAGAGATCGGCCAGTACCGGACCGTGGCAGCCACCATGGCGTCCGATGCCTTTCTCAATTATTTGTACAGCAAAACAGGGTACCCGGATATGGTGCTTTCCATGGAAGATGGGGAAGAACGGCTGGCTAATCTGCGGCTTCTGGAAAAATATGCCCGGGATTATGAAAGCTCCGGATACCATGGGGCGTCTGGATTTGTGCGTTTTTTGGACAGGCTCAAGCAGAACAATTCCGATCTGCAAGCAGCGGAACTTCCCCCGGAGGACAGAAACGCTGTTACCGTTATGAGCATCCATAAATCCAAGGGATTGGAATTCCCTGTTTGTATCGTGGCAGGATGCGGCCGCAACTTTGTCACGGACCAACGGGCGGAGATCCTGCTTCACCCGGAATTGGGGTTGGGGGTCAAACTTCGCGATCGGAAGCGTTCCGCCCGGTTTACCACCACCGCCCGGGAAGCCATCGACTTGGAAACGGGCCGGTCCTCCTCGGCGGAAGAATTGCGGGTGCTGTACGTGGCCTTGACCCGAGCCAAAGAGAAGCTGATTTTGGTGGGTTCCTGGGAGGACCCTGCCAGGACGGCGGAAAAATTGGCGTTGGAGCTGACCGAGTTCGGCCCGGCACCCTTCACGGTGCGGCGGGGGAAAAACGCTGCTCAGTGGCTGCTGCTGTGCGCGTTGTGCCATCCGGACGGAGCAGATCTCCGCCGGGAAGCAGGTGCGCCTGAAGGATGCGTATTCTGGGAGGATTACACCCCCTGGAAGATCGGCCTGAGCCAGTACCAGCCGGAAGAAAAAGGGGAGGAACAGGTTCAACCCCAGCCAGAGCCTGCCGACCAGGAGCTGTACCAACGCTTGGTGGAGCAGACCTCCTTTGTTTACCCCTATGCCCAGGCAGTGGAGATCCCCGCGAAAGTGGCGGCGTCCAAACTGGCGGCAGAACAGGACGGCAGCCGGGAGATCACCCTTTCCCGTCCGGCCTGGCTGGGGGAGCAGGGAATGACGCCTGCGGAACGTGGCACAGCCCTTCACGCGTTTATGCAGTTTGCGGATTTTTCCGCGGCCAAACAGGACCCGGAAAGAGAGCGGGACCGCTTGGTGGATATGGCGCTGCTGACCCCGGAACAAGGGGAAGTGGTGGATTTGCGCCGTGTCCGGAAGTTTTTGGAAAGCCCGTTGGGAACACGGGTGTTGGATTCCCAAGAGGTGGAAAAAGAGCGCCGGTTTACCGCGGTCATTCCCGCCACACTGTTGCAACAGGAATTTGAAGGGACCGGAGAAGAGGTGATCCTTCAAGGGGCGGTGGACTGCACTTTTGTGGAAGGCGGCAGACTGCACATCATCGATTTTAAAACCGACCGGGTGCGGGATATGGAAGAGCTCTGGGATAGATATGAGACACAGCTTCAGCTTTATGGAGCGGCTATGGAAGAGGTTTCCGGGTATCCGGTAGGGGAATTGATCCTCTACTCCATGTGGCTGAACCAGGCCAGCGTCCGCTCAGTGGATCAAAAGAGCAAAATCGGTCATTGACTTTCCACCGGTGTGTGATAAGATGTGGAAAGAAAAGGCCAAAACCACTTACTGACAGAAAGCCGGACAGTCCGGCGGGAGGAATACATGATTACCCAACGACTTACAGAAAATTGGACCCTGGAATCTTCCAATCAGGGAGGGACTATTCCGGCGAAAGTGCCCGGTTCCGTCTATGCGGATCTGCTTGCCGCGGGAAAGATGAAAGACCCTTATTACCGGGACAACGAGCTGGAAGCTCTGGCTCTCATGGAAAACGATTTTCTCTACACGGAGAATTTCACCCCGGAAGAGGGGATTTTAGATTGCCCCCATCAGGTGCTGCGTTTTGAGGGCGTGGACACCGTAGCGGATATTCGGTTGAACGGGGTGCTGCTGGCCCATGTGGAAAATATGCACCGCACCTTTGAGTTTGACGTGGCAGGAATTTTAAAGCCAGGGGAAAACTGGCTGGAGGTAAAACTCTATTCCCCCACCAAGTGGATTCGGGAAAAATATGAGGAAAGTCCTGCGGACGGCAGTTCGGATGCCATGCGGGGGTTTGCCAATCTGCGAAAAGCCCACTGTATGTTCGGTTGGGACTGGGGGCCCCACCTGCCGGATGCGGGGATCTGGCGTCCTGTGTACCTGCTGGGCGTGAACGGGGCAAAATTGGATTCCGTCCATATCCGCCAGCATCATCAGCACGGCCGGGTAAAGCTGACGCTGGAACCGGAGCTGAGCTACAGAGATGTACAGGAAATTGACTA
>ENA-UOJL01001724-UOJL01001724.1-human-gut-metagenome-genome-assembly--contig:-P47-NODE-1724-length-21214-cov-5.672338_pt1 | contig 21214 bp, 24 predicted proteins | sample MGYA00242347_ERZ723894 | MGnify/ENA metagenome assembly ERZ723894
TTCAGCTTATTTTTCAAAACATACGAATTAGGATAACAGTATTTTCCGTCCCATTCATAATCATAATAATATTTATCCGGCATTTATCCCACTCATTCATTCAGTAAACACTGTGTGCTTTCTAATCAGTGACTTCATAATCTCGTCGAATTTTGAAGGATTATTCAAGTATTCAAGCATTCGTGATTTATCATCTTGAGTAAGCGGCATTCCCTCAATACTCATTGTTCCATCAACTTCATCTATAAGCTGCTTATTCGTTTTCATATTGATCGCCTTCTTTCTTAAGAATATTATATCACATTTCAACCTATAAATCAAGCGAATTTGAAAACTATTAAAAATTATCTTCCCCCCGCCGTTCCAAATAATTTCACCTTGTGATCGGGTGCATGAACTTGCAGTAAATATCGCTCATTTCCGCATCGGAACATACAAGTTCCGCGCTCGGAATAGCTTATGTGACTGTACTCTGATTCGAGCAATTGGAGGGATTCCATGAAGTCGACAGGTGAGATATTTCCGGGGTGGAACAGGAAGCTGTAGGTCGGAATTGAGAACAGCGGCTTGGTGAATTCTTTTATTTCGGGCAGCAAAAAATCGTTGATATTTTGCGATGCAAGAATGAACGACGATTCTTTTTTTCGCACACGTTTCATGCCGTTTCGGATGTATTCGATCGCCGTCATATTTGTGAGAAATAAATACAACTCATCGACTGCCGCAACAGTATTTCCCTTGCCCAAAAGCTGATTTGACATATACGATAAAATGTTGAACAGCAGCGTATCTTTTAATCTCTTGTTGGTATCCATAAGACCTTTCACGCCAAAACAAATAAATTTTCCGTCACGAATATTGGTGTGACCGTTAAAATATTTCGATTCTGCACCCTTGCACATCGAGTGCAGTCCCAGACAGATATTTTGCAGAATTTCCTCGGTATACAGGCATTTTCGGCTGCTGTCAAATGAATGAAATTCCTTTTCTATAAGCTCATACAGATCGATCATTATGGGATAATCCTCGCCGTTCAGCTTATCAAAATCGGTGAGATCATCGATACCAAAACGAGCATACAGTTTCATCAGCATGATCTCAATGGTGTCAATTTCTGCATCTGTGAAGTCCTTGTAAGCTCTGAAAAAATCTTTTAAATAAGATATATGCTGACTTAATCTCGTCACTTGTCTGAAAGCCAGCGGTTCAGATTCATTTATTGCGCGAACATTTACTTCTGATTTTTCATTATTTGAGCGCGATCCGGGTCCAGCGTCACGCTGGCCGTCCGACCATGCCTTTGGTTCAAGGGGATTTATCATAAATTCTCCCGACATCATGTCGATATATGTTCCGCCAAGATTGTTTGTAAGATCAAAATATTCCGATTCGGGATCTAAGATCAGAATACTTTTTCCTGCCTCACGCTGATTACACAGCAGCAATTTCATGAGGTGCGACTTGCCCTGACCGCTGTTGCCAAGTATCAGAATATTGCTGTTCGTCTTGTCCTCGGTACGCCTGTCGAAGTCCACCAGAACGTTGCTGCCGAACTTGTCACGACCGAGATAAAATCCGTTTTCATCAGTCTTTCCGCTGTAATTTAACGGGTATAAATTTGCCGCACTTGATGCCGGAAGCACTCTCTCGAACTGACTTCCGAACACGTTATTTCCCGTTGGCAGTACGGACAAAAATCCCTCTTTCTGACGTAAAAGCAGCCTGTCAACGCTGATTTTTGAGCGTGTCAGTTCCATAGTTACGTCCGCCTGAAGTTCACGGAGCTTATCCTCGGAAATCGCCTTTAATTCGATAAAAACAGCCGTATGCAGCAGAGGTTCTTTATTGCGACGAAGCTCCGAAAGAAGATTCACAATATCGCTCATATTATCCTCCGCACGAATGCTCTCATTGACATCATTGGCGGTGGACATCATGTGATTTTTTCGCATGGCTTGCTGCAAAATCGTTTTCTGCTCAACGCTCGTCACAAGGCGGTTGTAAATTCTCAGCGTTACGCCGTTGCGGTCGGCAAGGTGTGCAAGCAGTGTCATTTCTTCGGTTGTAGGCGGATATTCAGTGATCACCCACACCGATTTATAGAAGTTTCCGCAGATGTAATGATCCGTAAAAAAGCGAACAGCTCCGGGAATCACCCTGTCAAAATAGTCCTTTGTTTCGGCGATTTCAAGCTGTTCTGCAGTCATCGCTTTATTCTTTTTCTTAAACATTTTCAAATTCCTCCATATAATTTTCACCCTCTGTGTCGGGAATCTCATCGCCGTACATACTCGCACCAAAGTACAATCCAAGCATTCTTTTTATCTCCGCTTTTGTCATTTTGTGCGATATAAATCCGTGATCCGAAATGATCTTGCTCACACGATTTATAAGATTAAAAATCTGCTCCTCTTTCTCCTTGCGGAAGCGGATGCAAAACACAAATTCCCTCGCCGACGACATCTCAACTTGTATGCTGTCGAGAAATTCCAGATCAGCATTGAGAAGATTCCTGATCGCTTCGTTTTCCTCGATTTCAAGCCGTTTCCTCACATAATTTTTATTGCTGTCGAAGCACTCGCAGGAGTCCAGTGCGATGATCTCCAAGTTTGGTTCAAGGCTCAGCAAAGCCGTCAGGTGATATATTTTTGACTCCACAGTTTCCAGCGAAAGCACAGAAATATTGGTCGGCTCAACGTGGAAAAATACAAATTCCGACCTATCCGTTTTTACGCCGTATTTCGTGAATTTCTCGAATCCGATAAGCTTCTGAACGCTGTTATTTTTTCTTTTTGCCATAAAAATCCCCCCAAAAATATTTTTGCTGCGAAGTTATAAAAAACCTCACAGCATTGGTTATAAAATCCATTATCGAATTTTCCTCCGCACGCAGCGTGAGAAACGCATAACAGGCTGTAAACGCCAACGGAACGGGCGTCCACAGCTTTGCGAAAAGTACCGCCGACAGAATTATTCCGCCGCAGATAATAATAAAATCCCGAACATTCCAGAACCACAGCTTGACCGTAGATCGCAGATTTTCGGGATAAATATACGTTTTCATTATGAAAAAAACCTCCTTACTTTTTCGCCGAAGCGATCATTTTCACAGCTCTTGAACCCAAACTCACAGTGTGGCTGACGGACATCATATTTACTCTCACGCTTGTGTCAAGCCCGTACATCTGAGCGATTCTCGGAACTTCATTTGCCGCAAGGCATATCCCGACCGCAAGCAGAGCGTGCTGCGTATAGGTCAGCAGACCGACATAAAGTATAGTCGTCTGCAAAAAAGCGGTCAGACAGGTAGCTATTACTTGCTTGCACCAACCGTTAAATCCGTCGGTATAACCTCTCGGAACGCTGAACATATACAGACTTCCAATAGCGATTTGACACATTAAAATTCCGCCTCTTTTGATATTCGCAAACACAACTTTTATGGTGCAGTATCCAAATAAAATTATGAAAAAAAGGCTGAACAGCGACACATCGGAAGCCAGCGCAATGATGACCGAAAGTCCCGTTCCTGCCACAGTATCGCTCGTTGAACCGATAAAACTTCCCATTAGATCCCGTGTGAAGCCGCCCTGCATGGAAACGCAAAACGAGTACAATCGCTGCGGAACAATCGTTATCAGACTTGCCGCAAAAAAGCCTTTCAGCACGTTAATGCACGTTGTCTTGATGCTGTTTTGCCCCGATTCATAGGCAATTGCACAGTCGAACACCGCCACAATAAGTCCGCACACGAACAATATCCAGCCCATGTGGTGAAACAGCGATATGAACGACTGCACCCACGCAAGGCTGAAAATATCGCTCGTTGTGCTATTGATAAACTCGAATAAATCTGCGATTGCACCGTAAATAAGATTAAATAGCCACGAAAACATTATGTCCCATATTTCATCGGTAATTGCGTCCACAGCCGAGCCGAGTGTGTTGTCCCAAAGTCCCGATATTCCGTCGCTTATCCAGTCGATGGCGTCCCCTATCCAGTCAAACATTTTTCTTCACTCCGATCTCCCCTTTAATTTTGTACAGCGAACTTCGCTGTCCGCCCTGCGTGTGAAATCTCGCTTTTCTTTCAAGCAAATCGTATTCTTCAAGATCGTTAAATGCCCGATATACCGTGCTTTTAGACACATTCAGATCCTCGGCTATCCTGCGAATTGCAGGAAAACATTCACCGTATTTATCCGCACGATTCGCAAGATAACAGTAAACCACAACAGCCCTGTGGGTCAGTCCAAGATCGTAAATTCTTCTTGGCATGATCAATTTTTATCAGCTCCGATCCGTATATTTTTCTTTTTGGGAAATGAATTTTCTTCAAAATCTTCGTCAATTTCATCGTAATCAATTTGTGCAAATTCCTTGTTTTTCTGCGGATATTTAAGCTCCACATCTCTTATCAATTCGTCACGCTCCTTGTACGAAACGACTCTCGCAGTTTTATCGGGAAGTCTGTATTCTTCCTCAAATTTTATGCCCCATTTGAAGTACAGCTTTAACGGAGAGATCATCGGATGTGACCCTGTTTTCATGACGATAAACTGACCTTTGGGCATGGATTTCAGCTCGTCCACCGTCATTAACGGTCGTCCTATCATTTGCAATGACTGCGATTTTTCTTTTCCGCAGGACACAGAACCCGACTGCACTGTCTGCTCTCCCAACGCTTTGGATAACACTTCCGCTGATTGCGAATTGGGTGCAAAACCGCCAAATATCGTCAATTGCGTGTTGTCTGTGATTATCTCCATGCCCTGCTTTCCGTAGTTTTGTTCAAGCTGTGCAAAGGACTGGATTATCGCCACAATGGATATTTTTCTTGAACGTCCTGCCGAGAACATTGCTTCAGCGCCCTCGATCTTGGGGAAAGTTCCGAATTCATCAGCATAGAACATAACACGGTTCGGAAGTGCGCCGCCATGCTCATCGGCAATCACGAGTATCTCACGGTATAACTGCTGAATCAGCAGGCTGACCATGAAATATTTCGACTGATCTTCTTCAGGTAAAACAACAAAAATTGCCGATTTTTCGGAGCAAAACTTCTCTGCGTCAATTGCCGTTCCAAAGCACAAAAGCTGCTCCATTTCCGTATCGAGAAAGCTGTTGAGCCGTGACAGAGCCGTTGACATAACCGACAACATGGTCTGATCTGAGGTGTTCAGAGCTGCTCCGGCAAGCCATTTTGCCTTGTGTTCCGGCGGCAGCTTTTCCATCAGCTTACTGAAATACATCTTGGGCTTTGCTTTCGGGGTAGGCTGATATTTTGCAAGCAAGTCCTGGATCAGCTTGAAAACCGATACGATATGCCGTTCATTTTTATCGCCGAACTCCGCTAAAAGCAGTATCACAGAAGCGAGAAGTCCCTCTGCAGCGTCGTAAAAATATGCGTTTACACCGCCTGATTCGGAAGCTCCGCCGCCGATGTTTATGATCGTTTTTGCTGTAATTTTAGCGTATTTTTCGGATTTTGCCTTTGCGGATAACTGCGATTTATCGGACAAATAAATGTCCATGTACTTGTTGACAAGGTGCAGAATATTGTTTTCATCTGAGCGTGTGGGATTTCTTAAATCCAAAACAGAAACATTGTAGCCGTAGTATTTTTGGGCTATAGTTCCGTAATTTCGGGCAACGTCGCCCTTCGTATCGGTCGATAAAAACGACATTCCGGAAGCACAGGCAAACTCCAAATTTGGATACAAGAAAAATGCCGTTTTTCCGACTCCTGCTGCACCGATCATCATTGTGTGAACATCGCCGGTATCAACAAGTGCAGTTGTATTTTTTCCTCCGCGGCAGCCGATTATCGTACCTTGAACGGTCGGAAAATTCTCTCCCTTACGCCATTTTTCAGGCTCAAATGGCAGAGAAGAAAAAGTCTTTTTTATCTCCGATCTTGTTGCCCACCGAGCAGTTCCGTGTTGACCGTCACCGACCGTTTTTGCCTTTATTCCGTTAATATTTCTGTTGTCAAGTAAATTTACAATCACTAAAAATGCGATAAAAAATATCGCCAAAACGCCTATTAAAATAACTTGTTTTTCATTCAAATTTTCACATCCTTAACATTCTTTTTTCTGTATTAATTTAATACTTAGTTTGTTTCCTTAAAGGGGTGTCACTGTGACACGGGGGGTATTTCATTACCCGAATTCCATGCACGGTTCGGGTTCATGAACAACTTCCACTTCCTCGCACTGCTCCCGAACAGGAGCATTTACCGCTTCCTCAACGGACATTCTGACAGCGTTATCCGCAAGCTGAAACAGCAATTTTGCGGTATTTACCGACTGTTCACGGGTACGGGCGGTCTGCTTTAAATCACGCATTACAGTCTGCACGGAATCGCTCAGATTACGCTGTTTCTGCGCCGTTTTGCCCTTATCAGAGTACGCCCTATAATCATCCCTAAGCTTGCTCTGAAGCCTTAAAAACGCCATATTTTCATCGCTTATCCAATGCGTTTTGGGCAGAAAAAATGCCGAGCCTGCAAGTGCATACTCGGCGAGATATTCATACTGATTATTTTTGAAAGCGGCATAAATTTGCGATGCCAATTTATCGGGGCGACATTTCAGATACTGCAAATTTTCAGCCTGACGATGATATTCTTCCTTGATTTTATGGGGTACGGCAGGCAGAAAATCAACGCCGTTAAGTTGCTTCAGATCTTCGTTCCAGTCTTTATTGGTTGGCAGAATCCGCTTAATATCAGCATATCCGTTCTCTTTCAAGATATTACGAAGCCTATCCGCAGCATCAATTCCGCCGATATCATTATCAGTGCAAATCAAAATTTCAGATAAATTTTTATGACATTTTAACGCAGTTAAAACAGCATTTTCATATACGCCGTTCATGACGATATAGCTGTGATTCTGCCAGTTTTCGGGATGCAAAGTAAGATACGAAAGCATATCAATTGGAGCTTCAAAAACAAACAGTTTTCCCGACTCGCCAAAGTGTGCAAAGCTATATTTTGTATTCGAACCCTCGATCGTCTGACGGAAAGATTTCCCGAAAGTTGCCGTTGAACGCTTATGAGCCTGTTTTGGAACTCCGTTTTCATCAACACCTACAAACACTGCATTATGATGTTCCTTATCTTCATACAGCGTGTGGTTTTTCGCAAAAAAGCTGATAATTTCGGGTGCGATAAACCGCTGTTTTATGAGGTATGCAAACACTCTGTGCATATTTTCATTGGCGACCGGAAGATTAAAATTTTTCGGTTTTTCCGGCTGCAATTTTTCTTTCGGCGGAGCGTGTGACAGAGGAGTTACCCTCTGCCCCAAAAGCTCCTGAACAGCCGTCGGGAAGTCCATATTATAAAAATACTGCATGAATTTTATCGCACCGCCGCCGACCTGATTTTTATGGTCAAACCATGTACTTCCCGACATTGTGATGCTGTCATGTCTGCCCGAACTGTCGCTGTAGATCAGCTTGTACTCACGTCCTGCACGTTCCAGTTTCTCACCTCTCATACGCAAGAAATCTGCCAAATCTACGCTGTTTGCGGTATTTTTTTGTTCTTCTGTAAATGGGATATATGGCATTTTTCACCTCCTGATATAAAAAATCCGTCTCTGAAAAACATCAGAAACGGACTTTCAAATATATTTAAAAGCAAATATTAAACGGCGCTTTTCGTATTCTTATTGCGCTTATCTGTGGAGGAATACTCATGGTCATTGCGCCGCTGTGAAAAATTATCACTCTGTCGCCGACACGATAATTGCAGTTGCAGCGTGTATTAACGACAATTTCCTGATCTGTTTTGCTGTCACGGACAAGAAGCTGTCTGTTCCTTGTTTCCAAAATCACTGCACACATCGTCATCATAGCTAATCACTCCCTGACTTTTGATTCCTATGATATATTATGCTAAGATTTGTTTTTGGTGATAATTTAAGACGATGCTTATTTCAGCTTGCCGAGATTAAAAATTTCCAAACCATTTTGACGAGCATAATTAACAGTAAACGCCGTCCCTCCGCTATTTTTGTTAAGATAAGCCACACAGTATCCGCTGAAATCCACAAGATGACGATTGCGCTTATGCATACAATCCACAGAGTAATTTTCCGATAAATACACAATTTTGTCCGCCTGATTTTTGATTTCTGCAAACGCTGTTTTGTTATTTTCGGTCCAGTACTTATCCTGATCTCTGCATGGCAGAACGAGTATCAGCTTTATATTGTTATGACGCTGTTTTGCTCGAATTACAGCCTTTTCCGCAAGCATATCAAATCCGTATGAACCTCCAACACCGTAGAAAATTACGCCTTTTTGATACAGCTTTTCGATTATCTCATCAAGCTGTTTTTCTATATTTTTTATCTCATGTGCAGGAATTTTTCTGTGTCCTGTAAAGCAGGCTGTTCGTTTTTTATCTATCATATTTTCACCTCATGTATAGTTTGCCGTTATTTTGGTATATTATCATTGTGCCACAAATTGAGCCAAAAGTCAATGGCTCAATTTGTGGCATGGTATAATCACAATGAGGTGATTATCTATGATATATGAAAGAATTCGTAATTTAAGAGAAGATTCTGATTTCACACAACAACAGATTGCAGATAAACTCTTTATAAATCGCCGAACATATTCAAGTTATGAAAACGGCGTCAGAAATATGCCAATTGAAATTTTAAGCAAAATTGCCGATATATTCAACACAAGCACCGATTATCTGATGGGAAGAACTGATATTAAAAAGCCGTATCCACCAAGCAAACAATCAGTTTAAAAGCTGTAATTTTTTGTGAATATCAGATATTTACAATATTCCAGATATACAGCGGAGCAGTCAGCGTGAAGATAAGGCATCCGAATAAAATCGCCGGAGCACTCCATTCAAGCTGACCATGCTTTTTGTATTCGAGGTACATTGTACCTATCTTAACAAACAGCAGAATCGCCAATATTACGTCAATTACAGGGAATATGACGTTGTTCGTAACGGTCTTGATCTGGCTTTTTGCGGAGTTCCAAGTGCTTTCGACCGCACCCGCAACATCGCCCTCAGCGTGTGCGGAGATCACAGCAAAATTGAGGAAAGTCACGACCGCCGCAAGCTCGCAGGCAAACGCTTTTTTGATGTTTTTCTTCAAAATATCAACCTCCATTCATCTCAACGAGTTTCCCCGTTAATATAGTCCTTGCATTTTCAAATTCGTATGAACAAGTGGACAGCGAAATAAAGCGGTCATTCCCTGAAAAATCAGTATTTTCTGTCACAACTGAAATATCCGATAGATGCGATATCCAACCATCAATATCTGCTGAACCGTCATAAATCGCATCGTTCATATCCGCTTTCGCACAGGAGAAAAAATCCACTCTATACACAGTTTCAGGAGTAGCAAGCCAGCCGTACCTATGACTGTCAAAGTACGAAATATCGCCAAATTTAAGCAATCCTGCGAACATACTTCCGTTGTTCATATTGTGACCATAAACGATATTTATGGAATTCATAAACCGATTTTCGCAGCGATAATCAAGAAAAATCGAACCCGATTTTAAACTGCTGCCGTCGTAGGAATGATACAAATAAAAATTATTATCGCTGCCCTGCATGATCGGATAATTCACCGAAGTATCGGGGATATACAGCCAGCCGACCGTATCGGGATATGCACTGTTCATCGCCTGAGCCGAATCAATAAGACTTTGCCTGACATCATCCGGGATAGTATCAGAAACCACAGTATTCTGCGAAATTTCGGCAGTCACAGTTGTTTCGGTACTGTCAATTTTTATCGTATTTTTTGTTGTAGTTTCCGCAATTAAATCGCTTGTAATTTCGTCAAGAGTACCCTGTGAAACGATTATCGGTCTGAATGGCTCAAGGTCATTTTCTGCGATTTCCTGCGCTATATCGTCCTTAAAATAAAGAAATGCGCCTCCTAAAAGGAGGGCGGCCGATGCAGCCGCCATGATTCCGAGTTTAACTTTTTTAGTCATTTTCCTCATTCCTTTCAATGAAATCAGGGCAGAGTTCAGCATATTTTCGCTCGATTTCAGCAGACTCGTTTTCTTTTTTTCTGCGAATAATTGAAGCAAAAATCAGACCGCCGAGTCCTGCGATAATCATGATAAGGGCAATCGGATTTCTGCCCATATCGCCTGTAGGAGGAGACATTGGATTCCACGGTATACTGGGAGTTTCGGGTATTTTCACAGCCTCGTCAACCATTACAATTAACGGATTGCCGTCCTCAGAAATCGCCGTAGTTTCGGCATTTTTTAACGTTACAGAGCCGTCCGCAAATACTTCAAATTCAATGTCGGTTGCTATCACATATCCGTCTGGAGCTGCAATTTCTTTCAGAACATATTTGCCTGTAGAAATTCCCGATATTACGTGATTTTTGCCGTCTGAAGTCCATTTATCAACAATTTCTCCGTCACTGTTGAAAAGCTCCATTTCCGCACCGATAAGTTCATTTCCATGAACGTCACGCTTGCTGATCTCAACGGTGATAGGCTTGTTTTTTGCCGATATTTCGATGGTTTCGCCATTCTCAGAAATTGTCACAGGAAAGCTTTCGCTGCTCAGAATATATCCGTCGGGAGCTGCGATCTCACGGATAATATACTCGCCGTAAACTACTTCTGTAAACTCAAATTTTCCCTGTTTATCAGACTTTACAGTCATGATCGCATTGTCTGCCGTGAATTTTGTACAGTCATTATTAAAAAGTCCGAACAGCGCATTTTCAAGCGGCTCATCTGATTCATTTACCTTGATACCTTTGACCGTTCCACGCTTTAATTCATTTACAAACTGTCCGCAATCTACGTACACTGTAGCCATATCCTGACCCATATACTCAAAATTTACAAGGTATTTTTCGCCGTTGAGGACGTAATGCTCATCGGTTGCGATCTCCTGCACATAATATCTCGCAAAGGGAAGTTTTTCGGCAATTACAGCTTTCATATTTTCATCGAGCGAAACCTCTGCGATCAATCCGTTTTCGGGAATTAAAGTACCGTCTGCGGCGATAATTTCTTCATCCGCAAACAGTCCGAAGCGGACATTTTTGTACTCGTTATTTTCTCCAATGCCGAACAGTTCGTCATGCTCCATAAACTTTTCAAGGCTGATCTCAACGCCCTGATAATCATTTTTGAAAGTGCTGTTTACTGTGTCTGTAACTGCGATCTCCTGTCCTGCATATGTCAACTCAATCGCCTGTATTTCGGGATTTTTTACATATCCGAAAGGTGCAGTAATTTCTTTTATCTCATATTTTCCGAGGTAAAGCGGATCGGTTTCCGCATATCCGTTTTCATCTGTCACAAGCTCCGCTACAACATCTCCAGCATTGGCACGAACCGTGCCGTCTGCTGTAATGATGTCCTCGGCTGCGATCACCTGGAATACGGCGTTTTCAAGCCCTTTTTCCTCAAAAACGGGAGTGTACTTTTCTTCATTTTCGTTTACGGAATTAAAGATCTCGCCCATTTTCTGAACAGAAATTCTGCCTTTTTGAGCGATATCCGACTTCACAACTTTGACGATATTCACAGCATTTTCTTCCTCGGAATTCGCCGCTGTCACGCTGAATGGAACAGGAGTTTTGTCCAGTATATAGCCAAAAGGAGCTTGTACCTCAACAAGAGTATAATCGCCGTAGGGGAGCATTTCTGGAGTTATCAGGAAGCCCTCGGAATTAGTATAGAACGTGTCCACGCCCATGTTTACAAGATTATTTTCGGCGTCGAAAATCCGGAATCCCGCACCCTCGTAAGCGATAGTTTTTCCCGATTCTGCATCGATTTTCGTGATGTGAATATATGACTTGAATGGTGCGTCGTTGAGAATATATTCATAGGTTTTTCCGTTTTCTGCAATGAAAACATCGAAGTCGGGAACAAATTCAGCATCGTTGACTGTCTTTGTCTGACGGACAGTATACACACCATAAGGCATTAATTTTGAATCGGCAAAACCGTTTTCATCGGTAATGAGATAATCTTTTTCTGAATCCTTTGCGTTTTCAAAACTGCCTGCTGACTTGAGGAAAATTTCAAATTCCGCGCCCTTTTCGAGATTTACTACCTCGTTTTCATCATCATCAGAATGCTTGATAATGCTGATTTTTCCCTTTATTACGTCCTCTGTGACATCAAGCAAGATCGAATTTGTTTCGATCTGATAATTTTCAGGCTCTGCACCGATATTGTAAATTTCATCGTTGAGCTGATAGCCCTGCGAAGGAGTCAGCTCCTGAAGCATGTAATTTCCGCACACAAATTCGTCAGTTATGAAATGTCCGTTCTCATCGGTGGTGTAAGTTGCAACTCTCTCGCCATTGCAATATAGTCCATAAACTGCTCCTGCGAGAGTAGCATCGCCCTGAGCCGATACATTTTCGGAATCCTTTTTTGTAACCTCAGCTGTGAACTTTTTAAGCCTATTTTCAAAGCTAACATCCACTGTTAAGTATGCATTTCCGCCTGTCAAAGTCACGTCCTGAGCCTTTGGTATCTCGTATTTTTCTTCTGTATTGACCTCCGCAATATTGTACGAAATTGCACCCTTGCTGCTGAAATCGTAAACGTGCAGACCGCTGAATTCTGCAATTCCATCCGTATTTGTAACCGCATTTTTTGTATGCTCCACGCCGTTTTCCGTCCACGAAATTTTAAATTCACGGTCGCCAACGATGTTATCCTCAGCCGTTTTGTTGACTCTGATTATACCGCTTGTAATATTTTCTTTCACATTGACGTTGGAGTTGGCTTTCAGAGCCACAACATCGGGAGAAAGATCGTAACCCGTAGGAGCGGAAATCTCCTTAACGTAATACTGCTTATCTGGCAGCGTGATCGAACCCGTTCCGTCCTCACCGATCGTGATCTCGCCAACCTTATATTTACAGTTCTTATCGGTGTAAACTCCGTAGATTGCTTTTGAATTATCGATAGGACTCGTACCGCTGATTTTTACCGAATTATCGGTGCTTAACACCTTTGTGATCATAAACTTCACATCCGATTTTGTGATGCGGAAAGCGTACATATTCATCGCCGTTGACTGCTTTCCATCGGTGCGATTGTTGATCACACAGCCCTGCGAGCCGTTGGATTCGATTCGCCAATGAGTACCGCCGTCACCCTTACCATCGCCGACAGTTTTACTGTTGATATATGACTCATTTACGCCGATATTTCGCAGATAATTGACAACCGCATCACGATTTTCAAACTCGCCCATGTATATCCAAGAGTGATCTTCACCATTAAGATTATCGGCGATTACAACCGAGCCGGGAGTGATAGTCGAGCCGTCTGCACACTCCCAGTAAGGACGTTCTTTGTAAGGAATATTCGCCTTTTCAACATCGATTTTCGAGGTCACGCCGTTGTATGTCACGGTACAATTATCGCTGACCGTGAGCCAGTGCATAGTGTCCACAGGAACAGGATTATTCCACGAAAAACCGCTTGTTTTGTAACCGAGATGCGTCAGCGTGTAGTAGATCAAGCCGGAGCAGTCAACGCCCTGATTACGCACATAATCAAGGGAAAGGGGACTGTAGCTGCCCTGATAGTAAACTCCCGTATATCCTTTGAATCCCCAGCCATAGGGTGAGCCGAGCAGAGTTGCCGCTTGTGCTATCACCTCATCAGCAGAGGGGAACGCCGAATTTTCGGTAGTCATCGTATTTGCAGCCTTAGTTTGCACAGACATTCCCATACTTGTTCCGAGCATAGAAAAAGCGCAAAGTCCTGCCATGAACCCTGCGCCCAGTTTCTTTATTTTCTTTTTTAAATTGATCATTTCTTTCTCCTTTTTAATGCAAAAAATCCCCGAATAATCGGGGATTCACGCAAATTTTAATTTAATTCTTCATAGCTGTAATTGCTCAGCATATCGCCGTCAGCGATATGGTTTCCGTCAATGTCCACCACCTCCGTGAAGCCGTAATTGTAGTCGAGGAAATAACCGCCCTGAGTGTCCAGAATGTACCATATATCACCGATTTTCGCCGTATTAGCAACGTGACCGTACATCCCTGCGTTGGTCCACACGATGTAACACGGCAGCCCGACTTCCTGACACATTTCGTAGGTCCGGCAGGCGTAATTTATGCAAGTTCCGCTGCCGTTCTCACGCATGAAATTGTATATTTCAGATGCCTTTTCATAGTCGGTTTTCAGCGATATATCGGCAATTTCTGCCATTGATTCAGAATCGTCAGACCTTTTTTCTTCTGCATTCTCACTAACCGTGACGAGCATCTGCGATTCCGTTGTTTCCGGCGATATTTCGGGGATTTCTGCCGTTGTTACGGAATCGTCAGACTCTTTTTTTTCTGCAATTTCACTAACTGTGATGGTTGTCTGCGATTCCGCTGTTTCCGGAGATATTTCGGGGATTTCTGTCGTTGTTACGGAATCGTCAGACCTTTTTTCTTCTGCATTCTCACTAACCGTGACGGTTGTCTGTGATTCCGTTGTTTTTGGCGATTTTTCGGAAATTTCCGCAGTGGTAACAGTCGGGGATATCATATCCGAACAGGTCGTTGTGACTTCGCATGATATTTCCCCGATGCTATTGCTTGTTGCCGAATTTTCGGCTGTTTTACGCTGTTCTCCGCAGCTTGTAAGCAGCGTCAGAAGTATCAGAATGACGGTGAACTCTTTCATTGATAAGCTCCTTTCGTTTTTTCTTCAGCATACCACAACGGCTTGCAAAAGTCCAGACTTTTCCCGAAAAATCGACATTTCTGACAGTTTACACAGCGTTTTTTACAGCACTTTACATAGTCATCTCTGACATTTCCATATCCCTCTCCTCCTCCAAGACCTCCTCGACCTCAGATTCGTTTTGCATTTCAGCGATCTGCTGATCTCTTTCAAGCTCCGCACCGATCAAGCCGAGACAAAATTCCTTCTGCGTCATGCTGTGGCGAGCTAAATACGCCTTGATCCGCTGATACATTTCATCAGGAACTTGAAACGCAATCGTCCTCATATTTCTGACCTCCTGCTGCATTTTCGGGTGAAGTTCGTTATAAAGAGCCTGCGCAACAAAGTCCGCCATTGTCATATTGTGGCTCTCGATATACGCCCTGACCTCTGCGTGAAGTGCAGCGTCGATCTTCACCGTTATTCCTTTTTTCTCGCTGTCAGGCATCATTTTCACCCCGTTCAAGCTGCTTGCGGAGTGCATATTCCGCAAATTCGCCAACCGTCATTCCACGCTCGGCAGCCATTTTCTCGATCTGCTCTGCAATGGGCGACGGTACAAATATTTCTTCGTTCATATGCCGAGATCCTCCGAACACTCGTCCTGCACGGGACATTCATCACAGTTATCGTATTCACGGCAGAATTTATCGAACTTGTTTCCCTCATCGACTTTCGCTGACGGAAACATGGCAACCTCAAATTTCCCCGATTCTACGCTGATTGCTACATCGACCTCCGCACCGTCCTCAAGGAAAACACCCGGAATTTCGATGCAACCGTCGTCATTGACAAAGCCTTTTGTGTACACAGTGTTTTTCTTCATGTTATACCTCCCGTATATTCGCTTTCTAAAAACGACAGCTGATGACACATATTCTGCCGCTCGTTCGTATCGTAATTGCTGATAAACAGCTCATCGTAGGTTGCGCCCTTTTGGTAACGCAGCCTGAGATTATCCACACGGCTCACGCTTTCAATTCGGATTCCGTCATGCTCCCACAACTCCCGAATTTCAGGGCAATCATTGTACGAAATAAGGAATTTCCCCTTTATTCCGATAAGCGTATCACGCAGCCTGATGTGATCTTTTTTTGTAAATCCAACGTCCTTGTAATAGCTTTCCGTCGCAAAATACGGCGGATCGCAGTAGAAAAAGCTGACGGGACTATCGTAATGCTTTATCAGCACCTCGAAGTCCTGATTCTCGATTATTACTCTCTGTAAACGCCGTGAAGCCATATCTATCAGCGGAAAATCGCCCCAAATTGAATGTGGCTGACTTGCAAAGCTGTCCAGTGTACTGCCGTAGCTGTAGCGGATAAGCTGATAGAATTTCGCAGCCCTGTCGTAGTCGTGAAACCTCGTAAATACGCCTTTTTTGTGCAGAAAAGCTATCCATCTGAAGTCCTCACGGGAGTTCAGAACATACCTCAGCTTGTACTTCAATTTTGCAGGATTGTCACGGACGCAGCGGTACAGATTCACAAGGTTGCTGTTAAAATCGTTGAAAACTTCCACCTCGTTTCCGGGAGATTTTCTGAACAGCACCCACCCTGCGCCGCCGAAAACCTCGATATATTTCTCGTAAAACGGAGGCATACGAATAATAACCTCGTCACGCAGGAGCTTCTTGCCTCCCACCCATGAAAGAAAACTATTCATTTTTCCTCCTTTCCGCAGTTTTCGGGAACAAAAAAGCCGTCTGACGAGGCATTTTCTGCTCCCGACAAACGGCTTTAAACCTTATTTCTTGCCTGAATACAGGCTTTTATCAATCCTTTCTTCTCGTTGTAATTCTCCGCATCGTTCACCGAACGGCACAGCTCACGGTACTGCCTGTCAGACAGTACAGATTTCGCTTTTTTCAGCATTGTACTCACATCTCCGCTGATGATGATTTTTGATTTTTCATACCTTTTTCTTGTTTGCATAATACCTCCAAAACTCAGAATATTTTCATTCTCATCACTCCCAACATATTGAATTTTGCCGATTTACAGCTGTTTTACTGCTCCAAGCTCATGTTCAGATCTTCACACATTTCTTCTTCTGCAAAAAATTCTTCCATGAGAGTTGTTTCGCCTGTGAAATTTGGAGCATTCTCAGCATTCAGCGATATACAGCTATTTTCGCCAAGTTCTATCGGCTCTCTGACGATTACCGAGCCGGCATGATCCACTGTTACGCTTTTTTCAAGCGCACCAAAATTGCCGTCATCGCCATGCCTGAGATGATAACAGTGCAGACCTTTCGGAATGTCGGAGTCGGTCATTCTGCTGTTCGTGAATAGTGCAGACTGCCCCTCCACCTCGATAATTTCAAATTCTTCATCGGAAAAATTCACATAATCTGTTTCGCTTGCATTCAGATACAGTCCCCAATTTGATGGGTCGCTCGCCATTACACGGGCGGCGAACTCGATACGTTCCCTGCTGCTTTCGGGATAGTATTCCTCAATGCATTCGCCGTCAAAATATGCGTATCTTCCGCAGTTTGAGCCGATATCCTCGTCTGCCCATTCATGCTCGAATTTTATGTCGGGATACATTTCCGCCAGCTTTTCAAGAATGGGATGCGGAGCAGACCAAGCTGTATAAAATGTTATTTTACCATTTTCAAAGAATATATTCCCGGTATATCCGTAGGAATTCCATTTCGTACCCCAGTTAGCGATACACCAGTGATAGCTGTCACAATTATCGGGCATGGGGATTATTTTATTAAAATCCAGCGAACCTACGCCGTGTTCGTCATTCTGCACCGCTTTCAGCATATCCTGTATATGGCGTTCATCTCCCGAAACAGCGACAATATTTGTAATATGATTTGGCATTAATTCATCTCCATTTCAAAATTTTCGGATTCTTCACACATTTCCACCTCTGAACAAGGCTCGACGTACTCCATAATGACTCCGAGAGCCTCCTCATAGCTTTTCGATGAAGTCACACGGCTGCGCATTTCCCTTGCGTCCTCCGACATTCCGCTGCGTTTCAGCGTTTTTGAAGCTACTCCCATGATGTTGAAAATATTGCCGTCAGCTCCTATTATCGGGCATTTTGGACGTTTATTTTCCTGCATTTCCGAATCTTCAATTTGTTCCTCAATAAATCCGCCGAGATGATTCGGAACGTAATCCGAAAGCCACGTGCTGCCGAAATTTTCTCTTGTTTCAAGTCGCCATATCGCTAATTTTCCAACATCCGGCTGAACATCGTCAAACGGAAACAGCAGACAGGTGATTCCATCATTTTTAAAGGTGTACACCTTTTCAAATCGGCTTCCATTCCGCAGTATTCCGCTTTCCGTCAGCATATCGTTTATGCCGTCAACCCATTCCTGCAGATCGCCGCCGCAGCCCTGCAAGATAAGTCCCTCACTGCCGTTCATTTTTCTCAGCTCATGCAGAGAAATATTTTTGATCTCCATTACTGCGCCCACTCCTTTTTCAATCTGCCGATGATATATCGCTGCCCCTTGCCCGTAACAAGCGTCTGCTGATACGTTTTCATCATATTTGATGTTTCAAAAACCGTTTCTTTCACCGCAAAATAGCCACGATCAATATATTTTTGATACGGAAGATTATCAGACATAAGGATATCTTTTTTTCTCAGCCATTTGAACAGCCTGTTCCTGCCAATAGGAATATTTTCCTCAGCCGCAAGCTTTGCCATAGCGTTCATATCGATGAGATTTTCGGTATTCGATACCTGATTCGCAAACTCAACAAGCGGCTGATCGTGCCGGATACACTCATTAAGCTGATTTATCGCCATAATCTGCAAACGGAAAAGATTTTGATACGGTTCTTCCAAAAATGGGAGATAGTTTTCGATGAACATATCCTCGTTGGCGATGTAGCCACCTGTGCGTCTGATTGTTGGAAGTATCTGTGAGGTTACCCAACGTCTAAACTCTTTAGCTTTCGGCATTTTACTCGAAAGAACAAGGCTGTAAAAACCTGATTCGTTAATGATAATACTTTCCTTATTTTGATTTCCATCAAAAATCATAATTTTACATCGATCATCCTCATCAACGTGCCTGTTAATATCTCGACTACCGTTTTGGTACTCGAGGATATCAGCAACATCCTTACCCACAAACCACGGTTCTCCAGCTTTGATAACCGTTCTCACTTTGCCGAATTCATCGTTTTCAAAAATTTTCATATCATTTTCCATAGGCATTTAACTCCTTATCAAATTCCAATAAATGTCTTGCGATGTCCTCAACGACAGGTACACTTACTGCGTTTCCGGCTTGCTTGTACAGCTGCGCGTCGGACATTCCTATTGCCTGAACTTTATGAAACTGCTCATCCGTAAAGCCTTGCAGCCGCCATGCTTCAATAGGCATCAAACGTCTTATCCTGCCTTGATGAACTACACCGTGCCTGTCGGTTACAGTCAGCGTAAACATCGGCTCATTAGGCTCTTTAATTCTTCTGCCGTTCTGCCAAGTTTTTTCCTTGAATGGATTCAAAATCGCTCTCGGCTCGTCCTCAACAAGAACTCCCGATCTTTCTCCTCTGTGGGTACCTGTCACTCCCTGATCCATTCTCGTATGCAGACAACGAGCTGCGTCCGTAATCTGCGGATTCTCGTTCAAATCCACAAAAACAGCGGAGTGTTCACCTCTGTGCTTACTTACTCCGCTGTTCTGACGTGCTGTAACACATCTTGCAATATCTGTCATCTGAGGATCGGAATTCATGTCAATGAAGTACAAACCTGTTTTGCCTCCCATACCTCCCGAACCGCTGCACTGTGTGGATGCGAGTCCGTTTGGATCATAAACTCTTGAACCCTGACTTCCGCCTATGATTTGCTCAGTTTTCCTGCTATTTTGGCGGTCGCTTCTTCCGACAGCCAGTATTTTGCCGGAACAATTAATTCCAAGACATCCTGCAATATATACTCTCTTTCTGACTTGGGGAAGATAATCGGCGCTGTTATACACACGCCATTCCACGCAGTACCCCAGTTCGCAAAGCGTTTCAATGATTTTTGCGAAAGTTTTCCCCGAATCAATCCCCATGAGACCGGGAACATTTTCAAGCAAAAAATATCGAGGTCTTTTACTTTTAAGAATTCGGGCAAGTTCAAAGAAAAGATCGCCCCTCGCATCCGCAAAACCTTTTCTTGCTCCGCAGACCGAGAACGGCTGGCAAGGGAAGCCTGCGACCAGCAGATCAAAGTCTGCAAGCTCTCCGGTGTCAATATCTCTGATATTTTCATAGAATTGCTCACCTCCTGTGTCATACAGCGCTCTGTAAGATTTCTGTGCGAACTTGTCTATTTCGCACCAAGCTGCAAATTTAAACCCTCCGACTCTTTCCAAAGCGGATCGGAAACCTCCGATGCCTGAAAATGCGTCGAATACTCTTATCATTTGACCATTCCTTTCTTTATTAATAAAAAAATCCTTGATTCCATCAAACCGTATTTGCCTAAAATTCTGACTTATTAACATAGTAATATCAAGCTCCGGTTCTTCTGAGAATTCTTTGGTCTGTACTTCCTCCTTGATTGTGTGAAATCCGTCCTCGCCGGGAATCACTCCCAAACTTCTGCCATTGTCAAATTTGCAAAAAACGGTTCCCATATCATCAACGAATTGAACCGTCCCCTTAGTACCCGGTAGAATTGGATGTGGATCGTTTTCCATACTGTCAAGGCATATCCTCGTACCTTTGGGGTATCTTTCTCTCAGCATTTCGACTTTTCTTCTGTTGTACATAAAATCTCACCTCATCACATAGTTATTTCAATTTCGGTTTCTTCTGTTAAATCTTCATCATTTTCAATTTTTACCGAAATATCCGGCTGAAACGGAATATTCAGATTGCTGATCTCAACCGAACCTATACCATCCATTTTGCTTAGCTTCTGCACAACCGCATGAGTAATCATATCCTTAACCTCATCGAAATCGCAGTCAAGATCATGCAAGACATCGTCTATTGTAAAATCCCTATAGCCATGTTGAACGGCATTTGCGATTCTCTCCGCCATTTCGCTTAACAGATTTAAGAGTCTATTTTCACTGTTTGTCAGCGATATTTCGAGATTCTGCTGTTTTTCCACAAGCTCCCTTGCTCTTGGAATATATTGGGCATATCGTGCGTAAGCCATACCTTCCGATTCGATCAGCAGACCGTCGCCATGTTCCTGATCGTAAATCAGAATGCAGTGATAGCTGCCATCATTGTCGCAGAACATCAAATCTACATTCTCCGCAATCAGACTGTTGTCACGCAGCGGATGTCTTTTCAGATCATCAAATTCCACATGAGGAACTGCTATCGCTTTCTCCACCACACAGGTTTTCGTTCGGAATTCAGATTCCTTGCGGAGCAATGCAGCGTTGATCATAAGTTTGTTATCATTATTCATTTCATCGCCTTCCTTTAAAACAAAAAGAGCCGTTTTTATCGGTTTCTCAACTTTGTGAGATACCAACAAAA
>ENA-UOJL01001738-UOJL01001738.1-human-gut-metagenome-genome-assembly--contig:-P47-NODE-1738-length-21079-cov-5.186882_pt1 | contig 21079 bp, 18 predicted proteins | sample MGYA00242347_ERZ723894 | MGnify/ENA metagenome assembly ERZ723894
GTAGCAAGGTCAACACGCGGGCAGCAATCCTTGTAAAAGATAAGCCGACAAATAAGGTGTATTACACAGCAGACAATGCAGACGGATATTTGGTAAGCATATACCCGCGCATTTTAATCAGGAGGAGAGTAAACCGTGAAAATAGAGCCGAAACAAATCAAGGTCAGGGAAGTGTTTGACAGCTACGCCGACAACGGCGACGACGGTGTTTTTGCCTACGGCGGCAGACTCGCAATTCGCCCGCCCTATCAGCGGGAATTTGTATATAATAATGAGCAGGCGGAGGCCGTTATCCAAACGGTGCTGAAAGGTTTTCCGCTGAATGTGATGTACTGGGTGAGAGTTGGAAATGACAGCTACGAGGTTTTGGACGGCCAGCAAAGAACTTTGTCCGTCATGCAATATTTGAAACACCAGTTTTCTATCACCCTTGACGGCAAGAAATATTATTGGGACGCTCTGCCCGATGATAAGTACAATGCAATTATGAACTATGAGTTTATGGTTTATATTTGCGAGGGTGAGGAATCCGAAAAATTAGAATGGTTCAAAGTTGTCAATATTGCAGGGGAAAAGCTGTCAGATCAGGAACTCCGAAACTCCGTTTACACAGGCGAGTGGCTTTCGGACGCAAAGCGGCATTTCTCAAAGCGGAATTGTGCCGCAAAAAAGATGTCAGATAAGTACATAACAGGCGACCCGAACAGGCAAGAACTACTTGAAAAGGCGTTAAAAGGGATATGCGAGTATCAGGGCATCAAGGAGATCACAGAATATATGGCACGGCACAAATCAGATGCGGACGCAGACGAATTGTGGCAGTATTTCCAAGATGTTATTCATTGGGTGGAGAAGATTTTCCCAAAATACTTTTCGGATATGAAAGGCCTGGACTGGTGCCATCTCTATAACACATACCATGACCGCGCTTATAATTCTTCGGTAATGGGCGCGGAAGTGAAACGCCTGCATGAAGATGACGAGGTGCAGAAAACCAAAGGCATCTATGAATTTTTGCTTTGCCGGGATACAGACCCATTTGCGGGCAGGCTGCTCAATTTGCGGGCATTTGATAAACGGGATAAGATGGCAGCATACAGCCGGCAAAACGGGATATGCCCCGTCTGCGGTGAACATTTTGAGTATGATGAGATGGAGGGCGACCATATCAAACCGTGGAGCAAAGGCGGGCAGACAACACCCGATAACTGTCAAATGCTTTGCAAATCCTGTAACGCGAAAAAGACAGACAAGTATTAAGCGAGTTAGGCTTGTTTATACGATGAATAGCATAAACCGAAAAAGCCGTCAAGGATAAACTTTGTTCTTTCGCGTCGTTGACGGCTTTTCGGTTTTTGTTGACGCAGTATAAAGAAAAACGGGTAAGAAGTTTTAACATCTTACCCGTTTTTCGTTGCAATCCGTATTGGAGCAAACTGTTTCAGCTGGCACTGACGCTGTCTTATCAGCAGCTCCCCATGCAGGGGAGCTTTTTAGCTGCGTATATGCCTTACTCTATGGAGATCATGTAATAGTAGACGGGCTGGCCGCCGTTCACGACGCTGATCTCGGCGTCGGGGAAGCGGGAGGTAAAGAGCTCTCCTGCGCCCTCGGCGTCGCTGTCGCTGACGTCCTCGCCGTAGTAGACGCTGACGACGGCGGGGGAGTATTCCTCGGCCTTGTCGCCCAGCGCGTCAAAGAGCTTGTCCAGCTCGGTGTAGCTGCCCAGCAGCGCGCCGTCCATCAGCGCGAGGTACTCTCCGGCGTGTATCTCAAAGCCGTCGTACTCGCTGTCGCGCGCGGCGTAGGTCACCAGCGCGGTGTGCACGCCGGCGGCGGCCTCGAGCATCGCCTCGCGCAGGGAGTCGACGTCCGCGGACTCGTCCATCATGAGCATGGCGCTGATGCCCTGGGGCACGGTCTTGGTCGGGATGACCACGACCTTCTTCTCCGTCAGGGGAATGCACTGCTCGGCGGCCATCTGGATGTTCTTGTTGTTCGGGAACACAAAGACGGTCTCGGCGGGAGTGCGGTTGACCTCGTTAAGTATGTCCTCGGTCGAGGGGTTCATGGTCTGGCCGCCGGTGACTATGCGGTCGACGCCCAGCTCGCGGAACAGCTCGGCCATGCCTTCGCCCGCGCAGACGGCCACGGCGCCGTAGGGCTTTTCTGCGGGCGCGAACTCCGGCTCGGCGGGCTCGGAGGCGTGCGCTGCCTCGCCGCCGGCCATCTCGCTGTGCTGCTCGCGCATGTTCTCGATCTTGACCTTGAGCAGCGGACCGTAGGTCAGCGCTTCGGTCAGCACCGTGCCGGGGACGTTGGTGTGCACGTGGACTTTGATTATCTCGTCGTCGTCCACGACCACCACGCAGTCGCCGAGCGTCTGCAGGAAGCTGCGCAGCTCGTCGGGGTCTTTCGGATTGTCGCGGCCGCAGATGAACTCCGTGCAGTAGGCGTAGGCGATCTCGCCCGTGGAGAAGTCGTTGAAGTCTGCGCGCTCCTTCACTTCGACGGGAGCCTCGCCCTCCTCGGGCTGAGCCTCGGCGACATACGCCTCGCCGCGCAGGACGGCCAGCGTGGCCTCGAGGATGAAAACGTAGCCCTTGCCGCCCGCGTCCACGACGCCCGCGCGCTTGAGCACGGGGTTGAGGTTCACGGTGTCCGCAAGCGCCTCCTGAGCCGACTCGATGGCGCAGGAGAGCATCAGCTCCAGGTCGCCGCCGTGCTCTGCAAACTCCACGGCGGAGCTGGTGGCGACGCGCGAGACGGTGAGTATCGTGCCCTCGGCGGGCTTCATGACCGCCTTGTAGGCGGCGTCGACGCCGGCGCTCATGGCGGCGGCGAAGGTCTTGGCGTCGGCGGCCTCGCAGCCCTTGAGCTTCTTGGCCAGGCCGCGGAAAAGCAGCGAGAGTATGACGCCGGAGTTGCCGCGCGCACCGCGCAGCATGGCGCTGGCGGCGCTGTCGGCCGCAGCGGTGAGCGTGGGGAAATCGCGCTTTTTCATCTCGGCAGCCGCGGCTCCCATGGTGAGGGACATGTTCGTGCCCGTGTCGCCGTCCGGCACGGGGAAGACGTTAAGCTCGTTGATTAACTGCCGGTTCTGTTCCAGTGCGGCGCTCGCGCACAGGATAATGTCGCGGAATACCGCCGCATCGATAAGTTCTTTCAAGAGGGAAAACCTCCACCGTTTTTTTCTTTCAATCGATGAGCATGGTGTCCACGTAGACGTCCACGCTCCTGACCGGTACGCCGGTCGCCTTGGAAACCTTATAGCTCACTTCGTTCATTATGCTGTTGCACAGCGTGTTGAGGTTCACGCCGTGGTCGACGGCTATGTGCAGCTCCAGAGAGACGCTGCCGTCCTCGCCGAGCTGGGCTTTCACGCCCTTGCTCATGTTTTCGCGCTTGAGCTGGAAGATGCCGCCGTCTCTGCCCTGGGCGGCCATGGCCTTGACGCCAAAGCAGCTCGTGGCCGCGTCTCCGGCCAGGTTGGCAAAAACCTCGTCCTCGATGGTGATGGCTCCCTTAGGATTTTCGATCTTCACCATGGTGCCACTCCTTTCGCTTCGTCCACTGGGCTGTCCGCCCGAATGGCAGTTTACTATTATAATACACCTTGCGCTATATGACAAGTCAAAGTTTTGCGATGAAAATGTCCACAAAATCCTTTGTCAGCCTCTATTGTCAAACTCAATAATAAGCAGCGGCGGCGTTTGCCTATTATTTGTAAAAATTAGTTCATAGGCCGCTCGGCGTTGCCGGAAATATGCTTTTGTGATAAACTATAAAGACAGTGAGTACGGCAGCGCGGGCGCAGCCTAGGAGCGCCAAACGGCCAAATATCACAGCTCGCCGTACTGAGTGGCTGCAAAAAATTGTAATTTGCGCCGGCGTATCACAAGCCCGCGCCGGGGAGGGGAGAGCGGAAAATGAGCAATGCGAAAAAGAAGCACCTGGCCGCGTTCGCACTGTGCTTCCTCGCGTGGCAGGCGCTGTTCATCTGGCTTTGCACGCTGGGGGAGAGCGTGACGATTATGCCCTGGTTTTTTAAATACGTGCCGCTGACCGAGGCGCGTTGGGAGTGGCTGCTCGCCGCCCCGGGCTACGGCGTCCTCAGTTCTTCGGCCATGGGCTGGACCCGCCTGGCCGTCTGGGTGATGCGCATCGCCTTCATTATAATAATAGCGGCGGCCGTCATCAGGCGCTGGAAGGACGCTCCGCGCGCGGAGCGGGCTTTCCATGCGGTGCTGATAGCCGTGTTCGCAGTCGCATACGTCCTGTTTACGGGCAGTATGGTGCGCAACTATAAGTACATGCTCGAGTGGCACTTCCTGTGGCAGGAGGCGATGGACGTTGAGCTGCTTTCCGTCGCCGCGCTGCTGGTGATCTGTGTCCCGCCGCTGCTTAAAATGCGCCCGGAGAGACAAAACAATATCGCCTGACATATCGGGCCGCGGCATTTCGCGGCTCGATATTTGCGCGGAGAATCTAAATAAGCGCAGGATTTATCATAAGCGGTTGGTCTGTGAGCGCTTCGGCAAAAAATTTTTGAGCACAAGCTCAAAATTTGTGTGATTTACGTGCAAATAGTTGTTTACAGATGGGGAGTAAAGTGATAAAATTATCACGCTTTTAGAGCGCATTACCCATATCCTATTTTTAATCCTAAATGGAGATGAAAGTATGGCGAGAAAACTTAAAACCATGGACGGCAACCAGGCGGCCGCGCACGTAAGCTACGCGTTCACCGAGGTTGCGGCGATCTACCCGATCACCCCGTCCAGCCCCATGGCGGACTTCGTTGACCAGTGGTCCGCCGCGGGTCAGAAGAACATCTTCGGAACCACGGTCAAGGTTCAGGAGATGCAGGCCGAGTCCGGCGCTGCCGGCGCTGTCCACGGATCTCTCAACGCGGGCGCACTGACGACCACCTACACGGCTTCTCAGGGTCTGCTGCTGATGATCCCCAACATGTACAAGATCGCGGGCGAGCTGCTCCCCGGCGTGTTCCACGTCACCGCGCGTACGCTCGCCAGCCACACGCTGAGCATTTTTGGCGACCATCAGGACGTCATGGCCTGCCGTCAGACCGGCTTCGCCATGCTCTGCGAGGGCAACGTGCAGGAGGTCATGGATCTCTCCGCCGTGGCGCACCTCGCCGCCATCAAAGGCCGCGTGCCCTTCCTGAACTTCTTTGACGGCTTCCGCACCAGCCACGAGATCCAGAAGATAGCCGTTTGGGACTACAAGGATCTCGCCAGCATGGTCGACATGAAGGCTGTCGAGGAGTTCCGCGCCCGTGCGCTGAACCCCGAGCATCCGCAGATGCGCGGCAGCCACGAGAACGGCGACATCTTCTTCCAGAACCGTGAGGCCTCCAACAAGTACTACGACGCCGTCCCCGGCATCGTCGAGGACTATATGAAGAAGATCAACCGCAAGCTCGGCACCGACTACCAGCTTTTCAACTACTACGGCGCCCCCGACGCCGACCGTGTCATCGTCGCCATGGGCTCCATCTGCGACGTGACTGAGGAAGTCATCGACTACCTCAACGCCCACGGCCAGAAGGTTGGCCTCATCAAGGTTCGTCTGTACCGCCCCTGGCGTGCGGACAAGATGCTCGCTTGCATCCCCGAGACATGTAAGTCCATCGCGGTCCTCGACCGCACCAAGGAGCCGGGCGCCCTGGGCGAGCCGCTCTACATGGACGTCGTCACCAGCCTGGCCAACGCCGGACGCACCGACATCAAGGTCATCGGCGGCCGCTACGGCCTCGCCAGCAAGGACACGCCTCCTGCAAGCGTCTTTGCCGTCTACAAGGAGCTGGCCAAGGCCAACCCGAAGCGTCAGTTCACCGTCGGCATAGTCGACGACGTGACGAAGCTCTCCCTGCGTGAGACCTCCGCCCCAGACACCTCGCCGAAGGGCACCGTCTCCTGCATGTTCTGGGGTCTCGGCGGCGACGGCACTGTCGGCGCGAACAAGAACTCCATCAAGATCATCGGCGACCACACCAACAAGTATGTCCAGGCCTACTTCCAGTACGACTCCAAGAAGACCGGCGGCGTGACCATCAGCCACCTGCGCTTCGGCGACAAGCCCATCAAGAGCCCGTACTACATCAACAAGGCCGACTTCGTGGCCTGCCACAACCCGAGCTATATCACCAAGCACTTCAAGATGGCTCAGAAGCTCAAGCCGGGCGGAGTCTTCCTGGTCAACAGCCAGTGGAGCTTCGAGGAGCTCGAGCACCATCTCGACGCCGAGGCGAAGCGCTACATCGCCAAGAACAAGATCAAGCTCGTCATGATCAACGCCATCGACCTGGCCGAGCAGATCGGCATGGGCAAGCGTACCAACACCATACTGCAGAGCGCGTTCTTCTCCCTCGCGAACGTCATCCCCGAGGCCGACGCCATCAAGTACATGAAGGACGCTGCGACGCACTCCTACCTGAAGAAGGGTCAGGACGTCGTCGACATGAACCACAAGGCCATCGACGCCGGCGCTACCGCCTACAAGGTCGTCGACGTGCCCGAGAGCTGGCTCAACGCCGTTGACGAGAGCAAGCCCGTCGAGCTCACCGGCCGCGCTCCGGTCGTCAAGATGGTCACCGAGATCCTCGATCCCGTCGGCAAGATGGACGGCGACAGCCTGCCCGTCAGCGCCTTCAAGGCTCACGCGGACGGCACCTTCGAGCTGGGCGCTTCCGCCTACGAGAAGCGCGGCGTGGCCGTGTCCGTCCCCGAGTGGAACAGCACGACCTGCGTACAGTGCAACCAGTGCGCCTACGTCTGCCCGCACGCCACCATCCGCGCCTACGCCCTCACCGAGGACGAGGCCAAGGCCGCTCCCGAAGCCGCCAAGATCGTGCCGATCAAGGCCGGCAAGGGCAAGGGCGTCTACTCCTTCACTCTGGCCGTCAGCCCGCTGGACTGCATGGGCTGCGGCGTCTGCGCCAACGTCTGCCCGACCAAGAGCCTGACCATGGTTCCCATGGAGAGCCAGCTGCCGCAGCAGGACGTCTGGACTTACATGACCGAGAAGGTCAGCGAGAAGAAGGACATGCAGGACAACACCGTCAAGGGCAGCCAGTTCCGTCAGCCCATGCTCGAGTTCTCCGGCTCCTGCGCCGGCTGCGCCGAGACCAGCTACGCTCGCCTCATCACCCAGCTCTTCGGCGACCACATGATCATCTCCAACGCCACCGGCTGCTCGTCCATCTGGGGCGGTCCGGCTGCCACCAGCCCGTACACCGTCAACAAGGAAGGCAAGGGTCCCGCCTGGGTCAACAGCCTGTTTGAGGACAACGCCGAGCACGGCCTGGGTCTCTACCTCGGCCAGAAGAAGCTCCGCGACGACCTCGCCGACAAGACCCGCGCCCTTATCGCCCTCGACTGGTGCACTCCCGCCATCAAGGAAGCCGGCCAGAAGTGGCTCGACACCTACAATGACGGCGAGGCCAACAAGGAGGCCACCAAGGCCTACGTCGCGGCTCTCGAGGACGGTCTGTGCACCGTCGACGAGCTGTGCGCCAGCGACAACGCCGACATCAAGGCCTTCGGCGAGAAGCTCGCCAAGGCCGGCAAGACCTACTGCGAGTGCGACGCCTGCAAGCTCGCCAAGGCCATCCTCGACCAGAAGGATTACCTGGGCAAGAAGAGCGTGTGGATCATGGGCGGCGACGGCTGGGCCTACGACATCGGCTACGGCGGACTCGACCATGTGCTTGCCTCCGGCGAGGACGTGAACGTCTTCGTGTTCGACACCGAGGTCTACTCCAACACCGGCGGACAGGCCTCCAAGGCCTCCAACATCGGCCAGGTCGCCCAGTTCGCGGCTGCCGGTAAGGAGATCAAGAGCAAGGCTCTCGCCGAGCTCGCGATGACCTACGGCTACGTCTACGTGGCTCAGATCGCCATGGGCGCCAACCCGGCTCAGACCCTCAAGGCCATCACCGAGGCCGAGGCTTACCACGGCCCGTCCCTGATAATCGGCTACGCCCCCTGCGAGATGCACTCCATCAAGGGCGGCATGACCAACTGCCAGTCCGAGATGAAGAAGGCCGTCGACTGCGGCTACTGGAACCTGTTCCGCTTCAACCCCGCCGCCGAGCAGCCCTTCACCCTCGACAGCAAGGAGCCCAAGGACGGCTACCGCGACTTCCTCATGAACGAGGCTCGCTACTCCCGTCTGACCCGCGAGTTCCCCGAGCGTGCCGACGCCCTGTTCAGCGCGAACGAGGCCAACGCCAAGGCTCGCTACGAGCACCTGCTCAAGCTCAAGGACATGTACTCCAAGTAAGCAAACCAATGAAAAGAGAGCCCTCCGGGGCTCTCTTTTTTTGCATCTGGGGTGAATTTTGTACCTGATTTGTGGTTGACAAGACGGTTAGTATGAGCTATCATATACCCATACCCCTATAGGTATATGAGGTGATGCAAATGAAAACTGCGCGTTACAGATTTGCCTCGGCGATAGAGGCGCTGCTGGAGTGGGGCGGCATGAAGTTCGAAATAATCTGCCTGGTTATAGGCGGAAATTCTCTGCTTTTCAGCCTGTTTGACCCGATATCACTGCCCTTTGACCCGGCCTGGCTGGCAATAATTCTCTGCGGTGTGCCCATAATCCTGGAGGCGATCGTGGGTTTAGTTACAGTTTTCGACATAAAAGCGGACGTTCTTGTCTCACTTGCACTGATAGCCTCCGTCGCAACGGGCGAGGATTTCGCCGCCGGCGAAGTCGCCTTCATAATGCAGCTCGGCGCGCTGCTCGAGGACTTGACGGTCGCCAAAGCTCGCGCGGGGATAGAGCGCCTGGTGCAGCTGACTCCGCAGACTGCGCGCCTGGTCACCGAGTCCGGCGAGAAGGTGATACCCGCCGCCGACGTGCGCGTAGGTGACGTGCTGCGCGTCCTGCCGGGCGAGAGCATACCCGTCGACGGCGTGATCATCTCGGGCGAGACCAGCGTGGATCAGAGCGTCATGACGGGCGAGAGCCTGCCCGTGGACAAATCGCAGGGCGACGAGGTCAGCTCCGGCACCGTGAACCGCTTCGGCTCCTTCGACATGCGCGCCACGCGCGTGGGTGAGGACAGCTCCATCCAGCGCATGGTGCGCCTGGTGCAGAGCGCGGACGCGGGCAAGGCCAAGATCGTCGGCCTGGCCGACCGCTGGGCAACGTGGATAGTCGTGATAGCGCTCAGCGCGGCGGCCATCACCTGGGCTGTGACGGGGGAGATAATCCGCGCGGTGACCATCCTGGTCGTGTTCTGCCCCTGCGCGCTGGTGCTGGCCACGCCCACGGCGATCATGGCCGCCATAGGCAACGCCACGAAGCACGGTTTCCTGGTGCGCGAGGGCGACGCGCTCGAGCGCCTGGCGCTCGTCACGTACGTCTGCTTTGACAAGACGGGCACGCTCACGCGCGGAGAGCTGCGCGTGCAGGCCGTAAAAAGCTTCATTCCCGGCCTGAGCGAAGACGAGCTGTACTCCCTCGCCGCCGGAGCCGAGATCAGGAGCGAGCACCCGTTGGGCAGGGCGGTGGTGGACTGCTGCCGCGCCGCCGGCTTGAGCGTACCGGAGAGCGAGGGCTTTGAGATGCTGCCTGGGCGCGGCGTCAGCGCCGTCGTGTCCGGCAGGAGCGTCCTGGCCGGGCGCGCGGAGCTGCTGCGCGAGAGCGGCGCGGACGTCCCGGAAGCCCTCGAGCAGGCGGCAGAGAACTATGCCGACGAGGGCTGCACGACAATATATCTGGCTGTGGACGGCGCGGCGGCGGGGTTCATAGCCCTGGCGGACACGCTCCGCGAGGACGCGGAGACTATGATAGACGGCGTCAAGGCCGCGGGTGTAACACCCGTGCTGCTGACCGGCGACCATCCCGGCGCCGCGAACGCCATAGCCGGGCGCGTGGGCATCACCGAGGTGCACGCCGAGTGCCTGCCCGAAGACAAGATTCGGTACATTGACGACTGCCACGCCCGCGGCGGCGTGTGCATGATAGGCGACGGCATAAACGACGCCCCCGCGCTCAAGCGCGCGGATGCGGGCATAGCGATGGGCGGCGTGGGCAGCGACATAGCCATAGACGCGGCGGACATAGCCCTGGTGAACGACGACATCTCCGAGCTGCCGCACCTGCTCAGGCTCAGCCGCCGCATGATGCTAACGATAAAACTGAACATCGCGTTCTCGATGTGCCTGAACTTCCTGGCCATAGGTCTCGCCATACCGGGCATACTCAACCCGGTAGTCGGTGCGCTGGTGCACAACGCCGGGAGCGTGCTGGTCATCGCCAACTCTGCGCTACTGCTCGGCTGGGGCGGGACGCAGAGCTGACAAGGAGAGGATATGCAGGCCGTAAAGGGCCGCCTCCGCATGGAGGCGGCTCTTTTCCACGTCCGGGAGCGGCGGCAGATGGCTTTGCACCGACATTGCCTTAATTGAATCAAGTTGCCTGAATTCAGGCAATGAATTTCATTTGCGACTTCCGCGCGGTTGACGTATAGTTGAGAGGAAGATTGCCGAAGTTTTGGCGAATCAAACTTGAATTTGGAGAGTGACGAGAAATGACTATCCCTGCCGACAAGGAGATAACCCAGCTTGTGCGCGAAATCCTGACCGAAGCTGGCAAGGGCTATACCCCCGAGCAGCTCGCGGAAATACCCAACATCCTGGCCACCAAGTACAAATACTGGTGGTGCATAGATATGCAGATGTGGGATCTGCTCCCCGACGTCTACACCGAGCCCTTTGAGGCCTATTCCAACGGCCGCCTGGTGCCCAACAAGTGCATCCAGGATCAGGTAGACCGCGCCGCCGTCGTATGTGACGACTCCATGGTGCCGACCCACATGGGTCACAACGCCATAGTGCAGTTCACCGGCGAGCGCAGCTGCCGCGTGCTGACCCGCCTGAACGACTACCACACCTACAAGGACGACGGCTCCACCTACGAGGGCTGGGCGCTCTACGTTGATGACATGGTCAAGTGCGACGACGGCGTGTGGCGCATCAAGACCCTGCGCCTGACCTACCGCAAGATACTCGGCAAGCTGCGCACGATGGGAGTGTAATAATGAACGAGACCTGCTTCAAGCTGCTCGAGCCCGGCAAGATAGGCCGCCTCGAGCTGAAAAACCGCATAATCCTGGCGCCCATGGGCACCATTGTCGGCAACCTCGGCCCGCGCGGTGTCGAGTATTTCATCGAGCGCGCCAAGGGCGGCGTCGCCATGCTGATGTGCAACATCGTCGTGTCCGACTACTTCGAGGACCCCAGCCACTCCATATTCCTAAATGACAAGAGCACGCCCTATTTCAAGGAGCTGTGCGACCGCGCTCACGCCCTGGGCAGCAAGGTCTGCGCCCAGCTTCACCCGGGCAACGGCCGCATCGGCGGACCGAGCCTGCTCTATCCCGTGCCCATCAGCGCCAGCGCCTGCCCCTGGATGCACGCGCCCCAGGTCAAGTGCCACGAGATGACGGTGGAGGAGATACACAGGCTCGAGGATGACTTCCGCTCCGCCGCGCAGCGCGCCGTCGGCGCCGGCTGCGACGCCATTGAGATCCACGCCTACGGCGGCTACCTCACCGACCAGTTCCTCACCAAGCGCTGGAACACCCGTACCGACGAGTACGGCGGAGACCTGGACGGCCGTATGCGCTTCCTCAAGGAGCTTATAGCCATCTCCAAGGAGGTCGGCGGCGCCGACTTCCCGGTCATAGTCAAGTACTGCCCCGACCACTACCTGCCCGCCGAGGAGGGCTACCGCGGCATCGAGGAGGGTCTCGAGCTGACCCGTAAGCTAATCGAGTGCGGCGTTGACGCCCTGCACGTCGACGCCGGAAGCCATGACTCCTGGTACCTGGCCATGCCGCCAGACTACATCCAGGAGATGACGCTCCAGGCTCGCAGCGCCAAGGCCGTCAAGGAGATAAGCACCGTTCCCGTGCTTACCCACGGCCGCTACTCCGACGTGGAGAAGGGCGAGAGCGTACTGCGCCACGGCGTGTGCGACTTCACCGTTATCGGCCGCGGCCTCCTCGCCGACCCCGAGATACCCAACAAGCTCGCCGAGGGTCGAGCCGAGGACATCCGTCCCTGCATTTCCTGCAACGAGGGCTGCATTGCCCGCTCCTACGCGCTCAAGAACGCCACCTGCGCCGTGAACCCGATCTGCGGCCACGAGATAGACGGCGGCATCCCCAAGGCCAAGACTCCTCTGCGCGTCCTGGTCGTCGGCGCCGGCCCCGGCGGCTGCACCGCCGCGCTCTACGCCAAGCAGGCCGGCCACGAGGTCGAGCTCTGGGAGAAGAGCGCCACCATCGGCGGCAACGCCTTCGCCGCCAGCCAGCCCTACTTCAAGACCGACATGCACGCGCTGCTGAGCTGGTACAAGCTCCAGCTGGCCAAGGCCGGCGTGCCCGTGCGCTACGGCCGCGAGGCCAACCACGACAACGTCGCCGAGTGGAAGCCCGACCGCATCATCTGGGCGGCCGGCGGCTCCCCGATCCTGCCCAAGAGCATCCCCGGCCTGGACGGCTACAGCGTTTACTCCGCGACCGACGCGCTGCGCAACCTGGTCGACGTGGGCGAGCGCATAGTCATGGTCGGCGGCGGCATGGTCGGCATCGAGGCTGCGCTGCACTTCGACAAGATGGGCAAGCAGGTCACCGTCATCGAGATGGCCAAGAAGATGCTGCCCCAGCCGATGTTCAAGATGAACGGCGACCTCCTCAAGAAGATGATGCGCGAGAGCGGCATCACATTCCGCACCAGCACCAAGCTCGTGGCCGTCGACAGCACCCGCACCCACACCGCCGTGACGGTCGAGGGCCCCGAGGGCGAGGACACCATCGAGTGCGACACCGTCCTGATGGCTCTGGGCTTCGCGCCCACCAGCAAGATCGGCGAGACGCTCTCCGATATATGCCCCGTCATCTCTATCGGCGACGCTGTCGAGACCAGGAAGATACTCTATGCCACGACCGACGCCTACAACGCCGTCCTCGGGCTTGAGAATCCGGAAACCATAGACTTCAGCGACAAAGGCTGACAAAATTTTAAGGAGGAAATAAATCATGGACAGACTGAAAAACAAAGTGTGCGTCATCACCGGCGCTGACGGCGGCATCTGCCACAAGGCCAGCGAATTCTTCTGCGCCGAGGGCGCGAAGGTTGTCATGGTCGACATCGACCCCGCTGTCGAGGCCAAGTGCGCTGAGATCGTTGCCAACGGCGGCGACGCCATCGCCATCACCGCCGACGTCAGCAAGCGTGAGACCTGGCACCTCATCCTCGAGAAGACCCTCGAGAAGTACGGCACTGTCGACTGCGTCGTCAACGGCGCCGCCGCGTTCTCCGGCTACAAGGACGTCTTCAACGGCCAGCCCGACGAGGAGTGGGAGCACGTTCTCGACGTCAACCTCAACAGCCTGCGCTTCTCCATCGAGGTCATGTACAAGTATATGACCAAGAACGGCATCAAGGGCAACTTCATCAACTTCTCCTCCGCCACCGCGCTGAGCTTCATGAGCAGCGGCTGCCAGGCTTACCCCATCACCAAGGCCGGCACCAAGCTGGTCACCCAGGACATGGCCGCCATGGCCGGACGTTTCGGCATCCGTTTCAACTGCCTCGCCCCCAACCTGATTTGGACCCCGAAGCAGGACGCCGTCTATAAGAACGAGAAGACCGCCGCCTACTTCAACGGCCTCATCCCCCTGGGTCACTACGGCATGCCCGAGGACGCCGCCTGGCTGATGGTCTACCTCGCCAGCGACGAGGCCAAGTACATCAACGGCTGCTGCATCCCCGTCGACGGCGGCTGGCATCCCTGCCACTAAGCCCATGTTTTCTGTGTCCGTGGACACAGTCCCGCTCATATGGAAGCACCCGGACGCATATGCTTCCGGGTTCGTTTCAATTCAGACAACTTGCTTGAATTGTTGTTGCCTTTTTGGGCAATAAGTGTTATCGTGGAGTAAAGGGGGGCATGCAATGGAATTTGCAGAACTTCTGCGTGAGCTTTTATATATCACGCACCTCAAAAGCGGACATATGGCCAGCGCCCTGGGGTACGACACGTCGTATATCAGCCGCTGGGTCAATGGGGTAAAGCTGCCCTCACTGAAGAACAACGAGGACTTGCTGCGCAGTATAGCCAGGTTTTTCGTCTCCAACAGCGCCCAGCCCCAGCTTGACGAGCTGCGGAGGCGGTACTCGCTCGAGGACGAGACGTATTCCTCTCACGCCGCCCTGATGGATGCGCTGACCCGGCTGCTGAGCGAGGCGTACTCGGCTCAAAGCGGCTCCGGAGCCGCGAGGGGCGAGAGGACGTTCGGCGGGAATTGCGAGATAGTCCGCGGCCTGGACAGCGAGCACACCTGGGAGCTTATCGCCTCCGCGGCCAGGGACGTGGGTCGGGACGGTACGACAGGGGCGCTGGAGATGTTCACGCTCACGCCGCTGCACTATCTGACCAACCGTGACCGCGAGTTCTTCGACGTCCTGCGACGCGAGGTGCCGCGCGAGAGACCTATACACATCAGCCAGTTCATACACTTTGAGAACCTGCGCCGGCACGTGGACGAGTATTGCCGCACGGTGTGCTTCTTCCTCAGCCGCGACCCGGACGACCTGCACTATGACTTCTACGAGATAAAAGAGAGCTTCGCCGAGCGCAGCGCGGCAATGATAATCAGGGACGGGATATACTCACAGTGGCTGAACGTGCCGTTTTCAAACTCCCCGTACATGGTGATTACACGGCAGCGCGACCTGGTCAATGAGCTTTATCTGGGCATGTCCAACTATGTGCGCACACGCCGGGCGCTGATAGAGCGGCGCACGAACGCGGAGCTGTATGCGTCGCAGTATTATATGAACTACCTCATGCACGGCTCCTTCCGCTATCTGCTGGCAACCATGCACCCGATAAGCATGGAGCCGGGCACGCTTCACGAGATAGCGGAGACGCACATGCGCCCGTCGCGCGGTCAGGAGTGGAGCGTCGGCTTTACAGAAAAGACCTTCACACTGCCGAGGCGCGCGGTAATCTACAAGTCGGCCATGATGAGCTACCTGTACGACGGCGCGATAACGCTCTTTGACCGCACCTTCACGCTGACCAAGTCGGAGCGCATACGCCATCTGCGCGGGCTGATAGAGGCACTCAAGACCGAGCCGGGGCTGAGCCTGACCATCATAGAGGACGACAACCCAATAATGCGCCGCAGCGATTTGGGAATAAGCGTCTACCTGAGCGACGGAGCCGTGTTTGCCAGGGGACTGTCCAAGCGCGGCGAGCCGGAGCCGCCCACCTATGCCTTCACCTCCACGCGCCTGATAGATGCGATGAACGAGTTTTACGACCATCTTGAGAACCTGCCCGATGAATATGCCCTCCGCGGCGAGCGGGTGATCGACTTCCTCACCCACGGAATTGAGCTGATATGACGCAAAAATCCCCCGCAGTACGCTTGCTGCGGGGGATTATCCGTACAAATCGGCTCTATTCTCTCATAAAGGCGTATAGCGTGGCGGTGTGCAGGTGTTCGCCCGGGTGCAGGATGGGGGAGGGGAAGCCGTAGTGGTTCATCCCGTCCGGGTGGAGCTGCGTCTCCAGGCATATTCCGCCGTGCCGCCCCATGGTAGTGCCGCGCTTGCCGGCGCGCTCGGTGAGGGAGTTGGCGGTGTAGAGCTGCATGCCGGGCAGGGTGGTGAATACCTCCATGACAATGCCGGTCTCGGGGCAGACCAGCTCGGCCGCGTGGGTGCCGGCGAGCACCATGTTGTGGTCGAAGCCGCCGAACAGCGCCGTCTGCTCGTGCTCGGCGGCGAGGGCGTCGGCCAGGGACTGACCGGCGCGGAAGTCGAAGGGCGTGTCCCGCACGCCCAGGAGCCTGCCGGTGGGCAGGCAGTCGGGAGCCGCTTCGCAGAAGGCCTCGGAGTTCATGGTCAGGCGGTGCGAGAGAATGTCCCCGCCGCCGGCCAGGTTGAAGTAGGTGTGGTTGGTCAGGCTGACGGGCGTGGGAGCGTCGGTGTCGGCGTCGTAGACGATGAAAAGCTCGTTGTCGTCGGTCAGCTCAAAGCTCACGCTCACTCTCAGGTTGCCGGGATAGCCCTCCTCGCCGTCGGGGGAGAGGCGGGAGAACACCAGCTTCCCGTCGCGCTCCGCCGCGTCCCAGACGCATTTGTCAAAGCCGCGCGTGCCGCCATGCAGGTGGTTCTCGCCGTCGTTGGCGGCCAGCACGTATTCGCGGCCGTCCAGGGAGAAGCGGCTGCGGGCGATGCGGTTGCCGACGCGGCCGATGGTCGCGCCGAGGTAGTCGCCGTTGGCTTCGTACTCGGCCAGCGTGTCGTAGCCCAGAGCCACGTCCACGCCCTGACCGTCGCGGTCGGGAACTATCAGGCTCTGTACGGTCGCGCCGTAGTCGAGCAGTACGGCCTTGGCGCCGCAGGCGTTTTCAAGCTCCCAGGCTGTTACGGCCTCTCCGCGCGACGTTACGCCGAAAGGCCGGTTGGTGATTTTCATATTACCCCTCCTCGAAGAATCTTCGTACCCCTATTTTACCACACCTGGCTGCGCGCGCAACATGAATTTACGGCTCGCGCGGTTGAAAACCCGGCGCGGCGAGCTTATAATAGCGAGAGGGGCGAAGCGCGCTCCCAGCCCCATATCCCAAGCAGTGAGGTACAGATATGAGCACTGACACCAGAGACATCCGCCACAGGGACTGCAACGGTTCCGCGACCCAACTGAGCTGATGGCCGTACCGGAGAGCATAGTCAAAGCCTACGCCGACTACCTGGGCGGTATGGACGACAGCAAAAAAGCCCGGCGCGCCATGGACAAGCTCCTGGGTCTGAGCCGGGACACCGACCGGGAGCGTTGTCAGGACGCCTTTATGGCCGCGCTGCACGCCGCCGTGGAGGACTTCACCGCCTCCGAGCCGGGCGAGGACGAGGCGGAGGAGGCCGCGCGCTACATCCTCTCACAGGCGCACGAACACAAAAAGTCCGGCGACGCCTACTGGATGCTGCTGGCTTCGCACGCCTACGCTCTGCCGCTGGTGGAGCGGCTGCCGGCGAGCCGGGCAGCCGCGCTGCGCGCGTGGTTCGAGGGCGAGTACCCCAAGCGCGAGCGGATGCCGGTGCAGAAGGCAGTCCTCGACACGCTCAAGGCCAGAGAGAACAAGTCATGACGTCAAAGCGCCGGGCACACTGTGCCCGGCGCTTTCGCTTTAAAGCTCGGTTACCAGTCCCACGTCAAGCTCGCGTGCGCGCTCGAGTATTACGGCGCCGGAGGCCAGATCCTGGAGGGCTATGCCCGTGGAGTCGAAGACCGTGATGTCCTCGTTGGAGACGCGCCCCTGCGCGCGGCCGAGTATCACGTCGCCTATCTCGGCGGTCAGCGCGTCGAGCACGCCATCGCGGTGCGGTATCTCGCACTCGCCCACGGCGAAGCACTGTCCGGCGTCGTCGCCGAACACCCTGGCCGAGCCGAGGAGAGCTGACTCCAGCTCCTGCTTGCCGGACATGTCCGCGCCGATGCAGCTCAGATGCGTGCCGGGCTGAACCCAGTCGCGCTTTATCAGCGGCTCGCGCGAGGGCGTGGCGGTGAGTATGACGTCGGCCGAGCGCACGGCGGACTCAAAGTCCCACGCGCTCTCAAAGGCGACCTCCCGCTCGACGCCGCAGCCGTCCAGCAGCGCGCTCACCCTCGCCGCGAAGGCGGGCAGTCGCACGGCGGCCTTGCCCGGGGTGCGCGGGTTGGCCAGCGTTACGTGACTCAGCCCCGGCATGGCGTAGAGCGTGGCGGCGGTCATGTACGCGCTCTGCGCGCCGCAGCCGACCATAAGGAGGCGCTTTGAGTCCGGCCTCGCCAGGTATTTCGCGCCCACGGCCGCCGCCGCGCCGGTGCGAAGCCCGGTTATGGGGCCGGCGTTCATCAGCGCGACGGGAGCGCCGTTCTCGCGGTCACACAGCAGCAACGTGCCGAACAGCTCCGGCAGGCCGCGCTCCGGGTTCTTGCCGTACCACGACACCAGCTTGAGGCCGAAGATCTGCTTTGCGCCCAAGTCGCCGGACTTGATGTCCAAGTCCGCCACGCCGTGCTCAAACTCGTGGAAGACCATTGGCCAGACGCCGCCGGCGCCGCTGCACTTTTGCGTGTAGGCGTCCTCCACGGCCTGCATGGCCATCTCCACAGTGAACAGCTTGTCCACCTGCGCGGCGCTGAGTATCCTGATTTCAGACATGGTTAAACACTCTCCTTTTCAAGTTTCTGCATAAATTTGTCCATGGCCTCCAGCCCGGCCGCGAGCGTCCCGGCGTCGCTGGCGTAGCCGATGCGGAAGCAGTGAGGTTCGTCAAAGCACTCGCCCGGAGTCACAAATGCGCCCGTCTCCTTGAATAGCCTGGTGCAGAACTCCACGGAGGGGATATCGAAGTCGTAACTCACCAGGGCAGTGGTGCCGGCCTGGGGCTTGACGAAACTGACGTGGCTGTGGGCATCCACCCAGGCAGACAGCACGGCGAGGTTGCCGCGCACGATGGCGCGGCTGCGGCTCAGCAGCGCGTCGCTGTGCTCGAGCGCTATGGCGGCGAGGGCTTCGTCGAGCATTCCGCAGCTTATCAGGTTGTAGTCGCGGTGCGAGAGCAGGCTCTTGACAAGCGCGGCGTCGTGCGTCGCTATCCAGCCAAGGCGCAGCCCGGCGAGGGAGAAGACCTTGGACATGCTGCTGACGGATATGCCCTTGTCGTAGAGGTCGACGATGGACTCGCTCCACTCGTCGTCCTGCGTGAGGTGGCGGTACACCTCGTCGCAGAGGACGTAGGCTCCGGCGGACTTGGCGATGTCCACGATCTCGCGCAGCATGTCCGCGCCCATCAGCGCGCCCGTGGGGTTGTTGGGGTTGCTCATGCAGATGAGCTTGGTGTCCGGCGTGACCAGCTCGCGCAGCTTGCCGAGGTCGGGCAGATAGCCGTTTTCCGGCTCCAGGTGCAGCAGCCGGACGTCCGCGCCGTAGCTCTCGGGTATGGAATAGAGCTGCTGATAGCTCGGCACCAGACTGACCACGCGGTCGCCCGGCTCTATCAGCGTGTAGAACACGTGGTGGTTGGCGCCGGAGGCTCCGTGCGTGGTGACTATCTCCTCGGGGCGGAGCGTCTTGTACAATTTGCATATGCCGCGTTTGAACTCCGGCGCACCCTCGATGTCTCCGTAGGTCAGACGCCGCGAGGCGAAGCCGCGCCAGAATGCGTCCGCGTCCGCGCCGCACAGAGCGAACAGCTCGTCTATGGACACGGAGTCCACGCAGGTCTCGGCGATGTTGTACCTGGCCTGGGTCTCGTAGGCGTTCATCCACTCCTCGACGGCAAAGGGCTTGATTTTCACTGTCATTCTCCTTTCTAAAGCGAAACGGGCATCCAAGACCCTGCCTTATAACGCGCCAAGCGCGCCGTACCTACGGCGGAGTTTTGGATGCCCGTTGACCGCGCACCCGGTGGTGCGCGAGGACTTTTATTGAGTTCGTGTGCTAGTATAGCAGGCGGCGCGTGAAAATGCACGCGCCTATTTTCCGCGCAGTCTGCGAACACGGCGGCGGCCACGTGAATTTCGGCATAAACCGTGCCGGTGGGGGGACAAAAGTTGTGTAAGTATCCGAAAATTCTCGCAAGCGGGAAAACAGGTTGTGTTTTTCGTCGGAAAACGGTAAAATCTATGTATACTCTACCGAAGGAGGGCGGTGCGCATGACCCGGCTGCGAGCGCTTGGGATAGGGGATAAGTGCGCCCTTTTCTTCCCGATGTACGCCCTTTTCATGGGCGGAGAGTATGCAGAATAACGTGCTTATTGCAAGGTCACGGCCTCGGCGCCGTGGCCTTGACATCTTTTTTCGGAGGAGAGAGCATGCAAGAGAAAAAGGTTGCCGTCATCATGGGCAGCGACAGCGATTGGCCGGTCGTGGAGAAGGCCGTCAGGCAGCTCAAGGAGCTGGGCATAGGCGTTGAGGTCCGCGTAATGAGCGCGCACCGCACGCCGGAGCAGGCTCGAGAGTTCGCCGTGAACGCGCGCAAGAACGGCTTCGGCGCCATCATCGCCGCCGCCGGCAAGGCCGCGCATCTGGCAGGAGCGCTCGCCGCGAACACCACTTTGCCGGTCATTGGCATCCCCGTAAAGAGCAGCACGCTGGACGGTCTGGACGCCCTGCTGAGTACCGTGCAGATGCCCTCGGGCATCCCCGTGGCCACCGTGGCCATCGACGGGGCGCAGAACGCAGCGCTCCTCGCCGCCGAGATCCTCGCTGCGGCCGATGACGAGCTGGCCGCCAAGCTGGACAAAATGAGAGAAGACATGTGCGCCGCCACCCTGGCCAAGGACGCGGCGCTTCAGGAAAAGCTGAATTCTTAATTTCAAACGGAGGGTATAGAAATGGAAAAGCGCGAACAGATGTACGAGGGCAAGGCCAAGAAGGTCTACGCCACCGACGACCCCACTCTCTGCATAGTCTCCTATAAGGACGATGCCACCGCCTTCAACGGCGAAAAGCGCGGCACCATCATGGGCAAGGGCGTCATAAACAACCGCCTCACCAACCGCCTGATGCGCCTGCTGATGGAAAACGGCATCCCCACACACTTCGTGGAGGAGCTCAGCGAGCGCGACACCCTGGTCAAGCGCGTGAGCATAGTCCCCCTCGAGGTCATCATCCGCAATATCTCCGCCGGCAGCTTCGCCAAGCGCTACGGCGTGGAGGAGGGCATCGTGTTCGACGAGCCCACCATCGAGTTCTCCTATAAGAACGACGAGCTGGGCGACCCGCTGATGAACAGCTACCACGCCCTCGCCCTCAAGCTCGCCACGCAGGAGGAGATAGACACCATCAAGGCCTACTCCTTCAAGATAAACGAGGTGCTCAAGGCCTTCCTGCTCCAGCACGGCATCGAGCTCGTGGACTTCAAGCTCGAGTTCGGCAAGCTCGCCGACGGCACCATCGTGCTCGCCGACGAGATCAGCCCCGACACCTGCCGCTTCTGGGACGTCGAGACCCACGAGAAGCTCGACAAGG